>WNFT01000007.1_pt1 | contig 109306 bp, 112 predicted proteins | sample 5400191 | NCBI WGS metagenome assembly WNFT01 (sample SAMN13153359, study PRJNA577476) | soil metagenome | isolation source: 80 cm saprolite under Madrone tree | place: USA:California | collected 2016-06-14 | reverse complement strand
CGATTCCCGGAGCCGGCGGCGACGCCGGCCGAGGCGGCTCAGCTCGACGTCGATCCCACCCGGCTGCCCGTGCTGGTCCTCGAGAACAGCCCCGAGGATCTGCTCGTCTACCAGACGCTCCTGCGCGGCTCGCGCTATCAGGTGCTCCACGCGGCGACGGTGAAGCAGGCGCGTGACCTGCTGCGACAGGTCACGCCGCGCGCCATCATCCTCGACATTTTGCTGCGGGGCGAGGACACGTGGGGGTTCCTGGCCGAGCTCAAGGCCGGTGACGCCACGCGGGACATCCCGGTCCTGGTCGCGACGACCGTGGACGATCCGCACAAGGGGTACGGACTGGGTGCCGATGCCTACGTGGTCAAGCCGGTCGAGCGTGGCTGGCTGATGACGACCCTGGACGATCTGACGGCCGACGGGCGCGGCCGGCGCATCCTCATCGTCGACGACGACGAGACCTCGCGCTACGTCCTGCGTCAGCTCTTGGCCGGAACGCGCTACGAGACGATCGAGGCGGCCAGTGGCGCCGAGGGCCTGGAGCGCGCCCGCGAGCAGCCGCCAGCGGCGATCTTCCTCGACCTGGTGATGCCCGGCCTGTCCGGCTTCGAGGTCCTCGACGCGCTGCGGACCGACGAGCGGACGCGCGGCATCCCCGTCGTGATCCTGACGTCGAAGGCGCTCGACCCTGATGACCACCGCCGGCTCGACGGCAAGGTGACGGCGGTCCTTTCCAAGGGTTCCTCCTCGCGCGAGATCGCGTGCGCGGCGCTGGACTTCGCGCTCAGTCACGGGGCCTCCTGACCATGGACATCGCCCGCACGGTTCTCCTGAACGTCGACGACTACGGCCCGGGGCGCTACGCGCGCACGCAGGTCCTGCAGCAGGCGGGCTTCGACGTGCGCGAGGCGACACGCGGGGAAGAGGCCCTTCAGATCGCGGCCGTCCACAAGCCGGCGGTCGTGTTGCTCGACGTCAACCTCCCCGACATGAGCGGCTTCGAGGTGTGTCGTCGCATCAAGACCGATCCCGCCACCTCCGCGATTCCCGTGGTCCACCTCTCCGCGACGTTCGTGGGCCCTGGTCATCGCGCGCTCGGCCTCGAGGGCGGAGCGGACGCGTACCTCACGGAACCGGTGGAGCCGCCCGTCCTGGTCGCCACCATCAACGCGCTCCTCCGCATGCGCCGGGCCGAGGAGACGATGCGCGCGCTGGCCCGGCAGTGGCAGGCGACGTTCGACGCCATCGCCGACGGCGTGGCGCTCCTCAACGGCGCCGGGACCGTGCTGCAGTGCAATCGCTCGTTCCCGGCCGTCCTGGAGCTGGCGTCCGACGACATCATCGGACGATCGATCTTCGAGCTGTGGCGCGGCACGCCCGTCGAGCGCGAGGACATGCCGTTCATGCGCATGGTCCGGAGCGGCCACCGCGAGCAGGCTGAGATCACCTTCGGCAGCCGCTGGCTGCAGGCGACCGCCGATCCCGTGGCGGAGGACAGTGGCCGGTTGATCGGCGCCGTCTACGTGGTGAGCGACGTCACCGAGCGCAAGCGCGCCGACGAGGATCGCATCGTGCTCCTGTCGCGCGAGCAGGCGGCGCGGGCTCAGGCCGAGGCGGCCAGTCGCGCCAAGGACGAATTCCTGGCCACCGTCTCGCACGAGCTTCGGGCGCCGCTCAACGTCATGCTGGGCTGGGGCCGCATGCTGCGATCAGGCGTGCTCGACGATGCGGCCACGCGTCATGCGCTCGATACGATCGAGCGCAACATCCGGTTGCAAGCCCAGCTCATCGACGACCTCCTCGACGTCTCGCGCATCACGAGCGGCAAGCTTCGCCTCGACGTCCGTCCGGTCGACATCCCCGCCGTGGTCCAGGCGGCGCTCGATTCGGTGGAGGTGGCGGCCGAGGCCAAGTCGATCCGGATCGACACGGTGCTGGCACCCGATCTGACGCCGATACTCGCCGATCCCGGCCGGCTCCAGCAGATCATCTGGAACTTGATGTCGAACGCGATCAAGTTCACGCCGATGCACGGACGGGTGACCGTGGCCGTGGAGCAGTCCGACTCCGCCGTCCGCATCACGGTGAGCGACAGCGGCCAGGGCATCAGCCGCGACTTCCTGCCGTTCGTGTTCGACCGTTTCCGCCAGGCCGACTCGACGTCGACGCGGCTGCACGGCGGCCTCGGTCTCGGTCTGGCGATCGTGCGGCACCTGGTCGAGCTGCACGGTGGCTCGGTGAAGGTCGACAGCCCGGGCGAGGGCAAGGGCGCGACGTTCACGGTGACGCTGCCGCTGCGGGTGTCCGTGCAGGATCGCCGTCTCCCCGAGCCACGGCCGGACCCGGAACCACCGGCGTCGCTGCCGGGGCTCGAAGGCCTGCGTGTGGTCGTGGTGGACGACGAGGACGACACGCGGGTCTTGATGCGGGCGCTCCTCGAGCGCTGCGGCGCCGCCGTGACCGCCGTCGGCTCGGCGCGCGAGGCGCTCGCGGTCCTGGAGGTCGTCCAACCCGACGTCCTCGTGAGCGACATCGCGATGCCGGGTGACGACGGCTACGCGCTGATCCGCCGTCTTCGCTCGCGACCGCGCGAGCGCGGCGGCGAGGTGCCCGCCATCGCGCTCACAGCCTACGCGCGGCGCGAGGACGAAATGCGCGCGGTCGAGGCCGGCTACCAGATGCACGTGGTCAAGCCGGTGGATCCCGGCGCGCTCGCCCACGCCATCGCTCGGCTGGCCCGGCGCGGCGACGCTCAGAGCCCCCAGTAGACGACCTCGACGACGCTCAGGGACGCGGACCCGGCCGCCGCACGTAGCGTCCGCGCGGCGGGCCGACGATCGCGCCGCGCTCGTAGATCAGGTGGCCGCGCAGGAACGTCGCCTGGACCTGGCCCGTGAGCTCCTGGCCTTCGAACGGCGTGTAGCCCTGGCTCGACGGCGAGTCGGCGGCGTGCACGACGAACCGGCGGGTCGGATCGATCAGCGCGAGGTCCGCGTCGTAGCCGACCGCGATGTCGCCTTTGCTCGTGAGCCCGAAGCGCCGCGCCGGATTCCACGCGGTCAGCTCGGCGATGCGATGCTCGGCCAGGCCGCGCCGTCGGCCCTCGCTGAAGACTCCCGACAAAAGATATTCGGTTCCACCGAACCCTGATTTCGCGGGCCAGATGTCGTCCTCCGGCCGGCGCGCGCCCTTGACCTCGCTCGCGCAGCACGCATGATCGCTCACGATCCAGTCCACGTGGCCGTCGAGCACGCCCTGCCAGAGGTACTCGACGTCCTCGCGCGGCCGGATCGGAGGATTGACCTTGGCGTGGGCGCCGGCCGGTCCGTCGCAGTCGAGCAGCAGGTGGCCGACGGTGACCTCGCGGCGGAAGTCGACGTGCGGGAAGATCGCCCTCGCCATGAGCGCCGCGTCGAGCGCCTTCCGCGACGACAGATGGAGCAGGTTGATGTTGCGACATCCCGTCTCGTGAGCGAGATAGGCCGCGATCCACACCGCGAGCCCCTCGGCGTGAGGCGGCCGCGCCGCGCTGTACGCGCGGAGCCCGGCCAGCGACCGGTCGCGCTGGACGAGCTTCGTGTAGGCATTGAGGACGTCGGCCATCTCGCAGTGCAGGCTCACGCTCACGTGCTCGCCCAGCTCGGGACGCCGCTGGCAGAGCCGCGCGGCCGAGCGCATGACGAACTCGAAGTGCGCGAGGTCGTAGGAGTCGTCGGGCCCGAGCATCAGGAAGCGGCGCTGGGCATCGTCGTCGGTCCGGCCGTGGAGCCCGTAGCCGCCGTAGAACATGAAGATCTTGAACGACGGCACGCCGTGCTCGACGGCGAGCATCTCCATCTCCTCGAGGTGGAGGCTCTCGATGGGCGCCAGGTGGTAGGCGTAATCGCACCAGTACCGGTCCTCGGAGAGCTTCAGGACGTCGGGGAAGAAGTCGCGCCAGGAGCCGCCGCGGTTCAGGTAGTACTGGCCGGTCCTGAAATAGGTCAGCATCGTGGTCGCGCCGCCCATCGCGGCGGCTTTCGATTCGGTCACGGCATCGTCGGCCAGTGGCGCATAGATGCCGACGTGCGTGTGGGCGTCCACGAGGCCAGGAAAGGCGAGGAGGCCCCGGCCGTCGAAGACTTCGCGCGCGTGGCCCGCCGGGATCTCCGGTACCACGAGCGCGAAGCGGCCGTCCTTGACGCCGAGGTCGAGGCGCTCGACCGTGGGCTGCCGCGGCCGCACGACGCGGACGTTCTTCACGACCAGATCGAGCGACGTCATACGATCGCGATGGCCTCGATCTCGATGAGGTAGTCGGGATGAGCCAGCTTGCTGACCTCGACCATCGTGGAGGCGGGCCCTCTCGGCCCGAAGAACTCGTCGCGCAGGGTCCGAAATTCCGGACGATGGCGGACGTCGGTCACGTAGGTCGTGATCTTCACGACGTTGGCGAGCGTGCCGCCACCGGCCTCGACCAGCGCTTTCACCGATGAGAACACCTGGCGGGCCTGGGCCTTGAAGTCGCCCGGATGGGCCGCGCCACCGTCCTTGTCGTAAGCCACCTGGCCGGCGAGAAAGAGGATCGTCTGGGCGCCGGTGACCTTGATGGCCTGGCTGTATCCGGGTGGATCGTAGACGCCGCGCGCGGAAAGCTTCTCTAACGTCGCCATGCTTCCTCCTTGGGAGGTGGTCGCCCTGAGGCTGATCGCCGCCTACTTAGGGCGTCTGGCGCGAAAGTGTCAAGCGCGCTGACGACGACCTGTCGGAATTCCTTACGGCATAGACCCGATGGGCTCGGCCCATTTCCCCAACAGATCGGATTCCCGGCGATTCACGGCCGTCGTTCGGGGGTATCGCTGTCGGAATCCTTTACGGTGTAAACCCAACCGGCTATACCCACCCTCGGAAGCGTCTGAAAAGCCGACACTTCGACGCCTGGCATTGTTGCTGCTCTCTCGCGTGTGGCGGTCATTACCGGCTATGGGGGCATTCACGCTATGGGGGCATTCACTATGAGGCAAGGACGAACCGTGCTGACGATGTGTATGGCGGTGATCCTGGTATTGCTGGGGCTCCTGGCACCCGACGTGAGCCAGGCGACGCTGACTGGAACCTGTGAGCCCCTGACGTCGAATCCGATTCAGGTCGACTTTTGCCAGACGTCGCTCACGATCTCGGGATCCGGGCCGACGATCAGCCTGACCAACACGAGCCCGGCCGCAAACGCCGGCTTCATCGTCGCCGATGCCTTCAACCTCCCCGCAGGAGTCGCCGCCACCCTGTTCAGCACGACCGATCCTGACTTCGACGCGTTCCTCGCAGGCAACGTCAGGACGTCTCCCTCCGGCCATCGGATCGACCTGGTTTCGCTCGGCGGAAATCTCAACACCGCCTTCACCGGTGCCGGCGGCCGTCCGCTCGGCGGCATCGCCGTAGGGCAAACGGCTCAGTTCGTGTTCTCGCTCTCGAACGCCGGTGTAAACGAAAGCGACGTTTTCAACAGCGAGCTGGTCCGCCTCAAGCACCTCGGCAACGACAAGAGCGACAAGACCGACAAGACCGGGGTCGAGCTGGACGGGCCGAGCGGGCCGCCCGCCGCCGTGCCCGAGCCGATAACGCTCCTGCTGGTCGGCCCCGGCATGGCCGGGCTCGTCTGGCTGAGGCACCGGCGCCGTCGGTCGTCAGGCGTCTAGTCACCGCCGGGGGTGTATCCTCGCGCGGTGACTCGGGAGTCATCGGTCGCCGCGCTGCTGTGGCTCGCGCTGTGTGCGGTATACGTCGGGCTCGGGGTGTTCGGGGTGGGGAGCGGCCTGTGGGGCGTGGCGCCCTACATCGCAGCGTTGACGATCGCTCGCGCGACCGAGCCGAGGCCCGGACTGCGCCGTGGATTGCGCACGGCCGCGGTTGCCGGAGCGACGGGCGCCATTGTCGTCGGCGTTACCGTGGGGATCGGTCGCGAGCACGTGCTGGGCGCTGGCTCAGGGGATACGGCGCGGCTCGTAACGGTCGCGGCCTTCAGCCTGGCCGCCGCCGGGATCCTGACGCTGGCGTGTGCCGTTCGTCCGGTGCGGCAGCGGCTCTTCGCGAGGGTCGGGCTCGATCCGGCGTCGGCGGTCCACGCCACGGCGGCCGTGCTCTATGCGACGACGCTCGTCGTGATGGCGGGCTCGTTCGTGTTGCTCTACGACGACCCCGGCGAGACGATCCCGATCTACCTGAGCGATCCAGTGGTCTCGCTGCTGACCGACGTGCCGCTCGCCCTCGCGGGCGTCGGCTGGCTCATGACCCGCAACTTCTCGACGGCGCTCGGTCGTCTCGGCTTCGTGCCGATCACGCGGCGTCAGGTGGCGTGGGCGGGAGTCGTCGCGGCCGTCTTCGTGGTCGCGGCGGGATTGCTCGACCACGTCGAAGCGTGGCTGCTTCCCGAGATCTACGAACGCGAGGGCCGCTTCTCGCTCAAGTTCGCAAACGTCTCGCCGTGGCTCGGAGCGCCTCTGGTGGCGGTGGCCGCCGGCGTCGGGGAGGAAGCGGTCTTTCGAGGCGCCATGCAGCCGCGCTTCGGTGTGCCGCTCACCGCGCTGCTCTTCGCGGCCGTCCACGTCCAGTACGAGATCCCGGGCATCATCCTCATCTTCCTCATTGGCGTGGTGCTCGGGGTGCTCCGCGACCGCACCTCGACGACGTTCACGGCGCTGGCGCACATGCTGTACGACGTCGCCGCGTTCCTGATCCCCGACGCCTGAAGCGTGTGATTCGGCAGGATGAGTCGATGAGGGCGTCGGCGGCAGATGCTGTACGATATCGCTACGTTGCTGCCCGGCCTCTGACACTCTTCGCGAGGCCGTGAGGAGGATCGTGTGGATCTCGTGAGCCCGACCGGAACCGCCGCCGTTGCCGTCAAGCGCCTGGCCGCGCGGCGTGCGAGCCTGACCGGCTGCCGCATCGCCGTCCTCGACAACTCCAAGCCGAACGCCGGCGCGCTGCTCGGCCGCGTGGCCGAGCTGCTGGTCGAGCGCGCGGACGCCGCATCGGTCCGGATCTGGCACAAGCCGGGCGCCTCGCACCCGGCCGCGAACCACGACGAGATCGCGGCGACCGCGGACGTGCTCCTCACAGGATCAGCCGACTGAGGCTCCTGCACGTCGTGGAGTGTCCACGACGCAGCGGAGCTGGAAGGGCGGGGGATTCCCGCCGTCGTCCTCGGGACGGATGCGTTCATCTCCCTCGGCCGCACGGCGTCGGCCGCGCTCGGCCTGCCCCATCTGCCCGTCGTCACGGTCTCGCATCCGATCGGCGGCGTCGCCGCCGACGACGTGCGCAAGCGCGCCGAGGGGATCGTGGATGCCGTGGTGAAGGCGCTGACCCGCGATCCGGCACCGGTGACCGCGACACCGGCGGCCGAGACCGTTTCCGGGCCCGACGATCTCGACGCCTTCCAGGAGTTCGTGATGACCCAGGGCTGGGGTGACGGCCTGCCCGTGCTGCCCGCCACCCGGCCGCGGGTTGCCCGTATCCTCGGTCGTCGTCGAGCCGACGAGGTGGTCGCGACGCTCGCGCCACGACTAGGCATCGCGACGCTCGAAACGATCGCCGCCAACGCCGCGCTCGCCGGCGCCGGGCCGGAGCATCTCCCCGTGATCGTCGCGGCCCTCCGCGCGGTGGCCGAGCCGCGCTTCAACCTCTTCGCGATCCAGACGACGACCCATCCGTGCACGCCGCTCGTGATCGTCAATGGCCCCATCGCGCGGCGCCTCGGCATCAGCGGCGGACCCAACGCCCTCGGCAACGGCTCCCGGGGCAACGCCGTCATCGGCCGGGCCGTTCGCCTGGTGCTGCAGAACGTCGGTGGCGCAAAGCCGGGAAGCACCGACCGCGCGACGCACGGTCACCCGGGAAAGTTCTCGTACTGCGTGGCCGAGAACGAGGAGGCCTCGCCGTGGGAGTCGCTCTCGGCCGAGCGTGGCTTCGGGCGGGACGAGAGCACGGTGACCGTGTGCGGATCGGAGGGCCCGCACAACGTGAACGATCACGGATCGAGCTCACCGGAGGCGCTCCTCCGCGCGCTGGTCGGGACGGCGGCCACCACCGGCAGCAACAACATCTATCTCGGCGGCGAGCCGCTGGTGATCCTCGGCCCCGAGCACGCCCAGACCATCGCCGCCGCGGGATGGTCCAAGAGCGACTTCAAGCGCGCGTTCTGGGAGGGCGCCCGCGTGCCCCTCGCCGCCTTCAGCGCCGAAAACGTCGAGCGCTTCGCCGTCATCGACCCGGCGCGCTTCAGGGACAAGCCGCCCAATACGTGGATCCACGTCGCGAAGACACCCGACGACGTGATGGTCGTCGTGGCGGGCGGTCCGGGGAAGCATTCCGCGATCGTACCGACGTTCGGCGACACGCGGTCGGTGACCGTACCGATCGCCGAGTAATCGATTCTGTGCTAGCGTGACCGCGCCGAAGGAGGTCGCCATGCCGACCACGCTCACCTCGAAGCGCCACGCCGTCGAAGGCTCGCTCGACGACGCGATCGAGTTCTGCTTCCAGCAAGGCTGGACAGACGGTCTCCCCGTCGTCCCGCCCACTGCGCCGAAGGTGGCCAGGATGCTCGAGGCCGCCCGGCTCGATCCCAAGCAGCAGATCGCCTTCGTCGAGCACCGCGCGGTGTCGATCACCGCCGAGAAGGTCGCCATCAACGCCGTGATGGCGGGCTGCAAGCCGGAATACATGCCGGTGGTCGTCGCGGCGGTCGAGGGGATCGCCGACCCGAAGTGGAGCTATCACGGTCCGGGCACGTCGACCGGGGGTGCCGGCGTGCTGATGATCGTCAACGGCCCCATTGCCAGCGCGCTCGACGTCAACGCGGGCGACAACCTGTTCGGCCCCGGCTGGCGGTCCAATCTCACCATCGGGCGGGCTCTGCGTCTCGTCATGCGTAACGTCTGCGGCTCACGCCCGGGCACGCTCGACCGCGGCACGCTCGGCCATCCCGGCAAGCTCTCCTACGTCATCGCCGAGAACGAGGCGGAGAGCCCGTGGACGCCGCTGCACGTCGAGCGCGGCTTCCGGCCCGAGCAGAGCACGGTGACGGTCATGGCGGCCGAGGCGCCTCATCAGTTCTACAACCAGCTCTCGAACACCGCGGAAGGTGTGCTGACCACGCTGGCCGACAACATGCGCGTGTCCGGCAACGTGATGGGCCAGCCCCAGTACGTGATCGTCCTGGCCGGCGAGCACATGCGCACGGTCGCCGCCAGCGGCTGGGGCAAGAAGGAGATCCGCGACTTCGTGTGGCAGCACACGCAGAATTCGCTCGCCCATCTCAAGCGCACCCAGCGCATGTCCGGCGCGATCCAGGACGGCGACGAGACGAAGCTCCGCCCGCTCGTGGAGTCGCCGGATGATATTCTGATCGTGCCCGCCGGCGGTCGCGCCGGCGCGTTTTCCTGTTACATCCCCGGCTGGGGTAGCCGGCGCTCGTCGCAAGCCGTGACCAAGGAGGTCAAACGATGATCGAGCTCCTCGATCCCACGCTCGAAGCGGCCACACAGCCGATCGCCTACGCGGCGCGTCCGTCGCGCCTCGAGGGCAAGCGGGTGGCACTGATCGAGAACACGAAGTTCAACTCCGACAAGCTGCTCCTGAAGATCGGCGACATCCTCGTCAAGGAGTACGGCGCGGCGTCGGCCCGGATGTTCCGGAAGCACAACGCCAGCGTGCCCGCGCACGCCGAGATCATCGAGGAGATCCAGAAGACCTGCGACGTCGTCGTCGCAGGCGTCGGAGACTGAGGGTCCTGCTCGTCGGGCAGTGTGCTCGACGGAATCCTCCTGGAGAAGGCGGGCGTCCCCTCGGCCTCGATCGTGACCGACGTGTTCGAGATCACCGGCCGGGCGATGGCCGAGCAGTGGGGTGTGCCGTACTACAAGTTCCTGGCCATGCCGCACCCCATCGCGAATCTCACCGAGGCGCAGCTCGACCAGCGCGCGCGTGGGATCGCGGCGGACGTGGCGAAGCTCCTGCTACAGGGACAGGCATAGCGTACCGAGCCGCGTGGTGGTGCCGGAACCGGCACCTGCAGACGATCTGGGGCGCGCTCTTCCGCCGCCGGCGATTGCCGCTGCGGCGGGAGCGCGTGGCCACCGACGACGGCGACTTCGTGGACCTGGACTGGTCGGAACCCGCTCCGACCAGTCCGCGCGATCAGACGATCAACCCACTTCTGCTCATCCTGCATGGGCTCGAGGGCGACGTTCGCTCTCACTACGTCGGGGGCATGCTGAGAGAGGCGGCGGCGCGTGGATGGCGGGCGGTCGTCCTCCACTTCCGCTCGTGCAGCGGCGAGCTGAACCGGCTGCCCCGTTTCTACCATTCCGGTGACACCGGTGACCTCGAGCTCGTCGTTCGGCGACTGCTCGAGCGCGAGCCGGATGTGCGCCTGGTGGCTGCCGGCGTCTCGATCGGTGGCAACGTCCTCATCAAGTGGCTGGGCGAACACGGGAAGGACGCGCCCCGGCAGCTTATCGGCGCCGTCGCGATCTCGACGCCCTACGATCTCACCTCGTGCGCGCGCGCCCTCGATCGCGGCTTTGCCCGCATGGTCTACACGGCGAATTTCTTGCGCTCGCTGAAGGCAAAGGTCCGCGACAAGGCGCGCGTGTATCCCGGCTTCGTGGACGTCCAGGCGGTGCTGCGCGCCCGGACCTTCGCCGAGTACGACCGCGCGCTCACCGCGCCGCTCCACGGCTTCGCCGACGAGCGAGATTACTGGGCGCGCGCCAGCTCGAAGCCGTATCTCGCCCACGTCCGCCGTCCGACGCTGCTCATCAACGCGCTCGACGATCCGTTCGTGCCCGCCGGCTCGCTGCCTGATCCAAAGACGCTGCCGCCGGAGATCGAGGTCGACTTCGTCGGGGACGGAGGCCACGTCGGCTTCCTCGATGGACCGCCGTGGGCCCTGCGATCGTGGGCGGAGCGTCGTGCCGTCGCGTGGCTGGCCGACGTGCTGGAGCGTGAGGAGCACCGGTAGGATGGCGCGGTGAGGCACGACGTTCACGGCCTCGACGTGACCACCGGATCGCGGGCGGCGCTCGACGCGTACGACGCCGCCACCGTGGGCCTCCTCGGCTGGGACGCCTCGGCCCTCGATCAGTTCCGCGCGGCCGCGACACACGACCCGCAGCTCGCCGTGGCCCATGCCGGTGCCGGCGTGTGCCTGTTTCTCGAGGAGCGCTTCGACGAGGCCCGCGCGGCGATCGAATCGGCGCGCACGACGGTGGCCGGACAGAGCGAGCGCGAGCGCAGTCACGTCGAGGCGATGGCGCGGCTGGTCACGGGCCGCCCGCCGGAGGCCGAGGCGGCCATGCAGGCGCATCTTTCAACCTGGCCGCGCGACCTCCTCGTCGCCCAGCGGCTCTACTTCCTGTGGTTCTGGCAGGGCCGCTTTCGCGAGATGCTCGACATGACGGCGGCGATCGTGCGCTACTCGCCCGGCAACTCGTTCGTGCTCGGATTGCACGCCTTCGCTCTCGAGGAGATGGGGCGCTGCGACGAAGCGGTGAGGGTGGCCACGGCCGCGCTCATGCGCAACTCGGGCGACGCGTGGGCCGTGCACGCCCTCGCCCACGCGCTCTACGAGATGGCCGGCTTCGACACCGGCATCACGCGGCTGCCCGGTTGCATCCATCCGTGCCGTCACGTGAACTGGTTCCGCGATCACCTCGTGTGGCATCTGGCCCTCCTGCACTACGCGCGCGGCGACTACGGGCGAGCCTCGACGATCGCGCGCGGGGCGTTCGAGCGTCGCCCGTCGGCCATCGCCGGCGAGCTCCACGACTCGATCTCGATGCTGTGGCGGCTGATGCTGGTCGGCCGGGACGTGCGCACGCGGTGGCTCCCGTTTGCCGAGATCGCCCGGGGGAGGCTCAACCGCCAGGGGTTGCTCTTCCATGCCGCGCATCTCGGCATGGCGCTGGCCGCCGCCGGCGACTGGGCGACGGCCACGCGGCAGCTCGAGATGCTGCGCGAACGGGCGCCCAAGGACAAGAGCGGACTGCTGGGCGACGTCGCGGTGCCGTTGATCGAGGGCATGCAGGCGTTTGCCGGCGGCGACTATCGGACGACGATCGCCCGGATCGAGCCGCTCCGAGCGCGGATCGTCGAGATCGGCGGGAGCCGCGCTCAGCGCGACGTCTTCCACGACACCCTCCTCGAGGCGTGCTTCCGTGCCGGCGACGCCGAGCGCGCGGAGCGCCTGCTCGCCGAGCGCGTGAAGCGCCGCCCCGACCACTACTGGGCGTCTCGACAGGTCGGGTCGACGTCTCCACAGGTCGCTCCGTTCGTCGTAGGCGAGAAGTAGCGGCATCGTCTTTGCTGTGCTTTCGGGCAAGGAGGTGACCCATGCCCGAGAAAGAGACCATCGAGCGCGCCCGTCGTGACCGGCGTCAGGGCAAAGCCCCCAGCACTCAGGCCGGTGAGTTCGTCCGCGAAGAGATCGAGCACGTCCGAGAGGGGAAGCACGGAGCCCGCTCGACGAAGCAGGCGATCGCCATCGGGCTGTCCAAGGCGCGCCGAGCCGGCGTGAAGCTGCCGCCGCCCAAGCCTGGCCCCACGTCCGCTGAGACGCGCGAGCGCGCGGTCCGCGATGTCGCACGCGGACGCGCCGGCGGCCGGCGCAAGCCCGCTCAGAAGCGCTCGCGGGCGACACTGCGCGCGCTCAAGCGTGAGGGCCGCGCGGCGGTATCACGCAAGGCACTCGCCCGCCAGGCCCGCACGGCGGCACGACGACGCCGCGCGGCCTGATCCGCGAACGCGCTACGCGACGACCGGCGGTCGCCGGTCCGCCCACGGTGCGGCGGACTCGAAGGCGGCCGCCGCGCGGAGCACCGTCGCCTCGTCGCGCCAGCGACCGGCGAGCTGGAGCCCGACAGGGAGTCCGTCGCGCGTGAAGCCGCACGGGATCGAGATCGCCGGGAGGCCGACCACGGTGAAGGCGTAGGTGAGCATCACCCACGAGATGTAATTGGCCACCGGCTGCCCGTTGATCTCCGTCGGGTACCACGCCGCGACCGGGAAGGGTGGAACGGCGGTCGTCGGCGTCGCGATGACGTCGTGACGCCCGAAGAACTCCCGGAAACGGGACGACAGCACCGAACGCTGGCGTTCGCAGCGCCCGATGTCGGCGGCCGTGAGCGCGAGGCCGTAGTCGATGTTGCGGACGAGGTGCTCCTGCATCACGTCACGCCACTTCGCCAGCTTCTCCTCGTGGAGGCCGACCATGCGGGCTCCCCGACTGACCAGGACCACGTCGTTCACGCCGTCGAGGTCGGGATGCTCATCGCTGATGCGCGCGCCCATCTTCCGGAAGACGGCCATCGCGTTGCGGGCGATGCCGAGCACCTCGTCGTCGACCGGCGTGACGCCGAGATCGCCACCCCAGGCGATGCGCAGCCCGCGGGCCGAGGGGCGCTTCACCGCCGCGGTGAAGGCGCGAGTGTCGACGGCGTACGAGATCGGAGAGCGCGCGTCCGGCCCCGCGATTGCGGCCAGCATCAACGCGACGTCCTCGACGGTCCGCGCCATCGGGCCCTGGACTCCATACGAGTCCCACGCGAGCAGGTGGGGCCACACGGGGACGAGGCCGGGCGAGGGGCGAAGGCCGACCACGCCGCAGAAGGACGCGGGGATCCGGAGCGAGCCTCCGAGGTCTGAGCCCTGGGCCAGCGGTGCCATGCCGGTGGCGAGCGCGACGGCGCCGCCTCCCGTCGAACCCCCGCACGTGAGCGCGAGGTTCCACGGGTTCAGCGTCGGACCGAAGACGGCGTTGCGCGTGTTGCCGCCCGCGCCGAACTCGGGCGTGTTCGTCTTGCCGATCACGACGGCTCCGGCGGCTCGTAGTCGCTCGACGATCAACCCGTCCTCGGTCGGCACGTGGTGCTCGTAGATCTTCGAGCCCCACGTGGTCCTGATCCCTCGAGTTGGCGTGAGGTCCTTGATGGAGACGGGCACGCCGTGCAGAGGCCCGAGCCGCGCGCTCCGCCGCGTCACCGCGGACATGGCCTTGCGGGCGTCGGCCAGCGCGGTCTTCGCTGCGACCGTACAGTACGCGTTGACCTCCGGGTTCACGCGCTCGATCTGAGCGAGCACGGCCCGCGTGACCTCGAGCGGCGAGACTTTGCGCTGGCGGATGAGCGCTGCCAGGCGTGACGCCGGCGTAAAGCAGAGGTCCATGGCCGGCATACTAGCGCGAGATCACTTTGCGTGGGTCGAGCGCATCGCGCAGCCCGTCGCCGATGTAATTCCGGTCGGAGGGGGCCTCGACGGCCCCCTCCGATGCCTCCCCCAGGATCGATTGCGCCGGCAGAGCCGGCGCTCGAACACGGTTCAGCGCGAGATCACTTTGCGTGGGTCGAGCGCGTCGCGCAGGCCATCGCCGATGTAGTTGATGGAGAGCACGGTCAGGAAGATCGCGGTACCCGGGAAGAAGGCCCAGTGCGGCGCGAAGTCCAGGTTGTCCTTGGCGTCGAAGAGGATGCGTCCCCACGTGGGAATGTCGGGAGGGAAGCCGAGGCCGAGGAAGGAGAGCGAGGATTCCGCGATGATCGCGGCGGCGACGTCGAGGGAGCCGGCGACGATCACGGGGCCCATCGCGTTCGGCAGGACGTGACGGACGACCTGGCGAAGCGGCGGGGCGCCGAGGCCGCGCGCCGCCTCCACGAATTCCTTCTCGCGCAGCGATAGGAATTGCGCGCGGACGAGCCGCGCCACCGGCATCCAGCGCAGCCCGCCGATGACGACGACGATGAGGACGAACACGCCGACCTCGGGGCCGAGCGCCTGTCTCAGGACGTCGCGGAACAGGTAGACCATCAAGAGCAGCAACGGGAGCTGGGGCAGGGACAGGAACAGGTCGGTGATGCGCATGAGCGCGTGGTCCACGGCGCCGCCAAGCTGGCCGGCCGTGGCTCCGATCATCACGCCGACCGTGATCGCGATGAGCATCGCGGTGACTCCCACCGCCAGCGAGATGCGGCCGCCGTAGAGCATGCGGGCCAGCAAATCCTGTCCGAGGTCGTCCGTCCCGAGCGGGTGTGCCCACGAGGGGCCGCGGAGCTTCGCCTTGAAATCGATGTCGTTGATCGGCACCCGGTAGATTGCGGGTCCGGCGACGACGGCCACGACCATCGCGAACAGCACGACGGCGCCGAGCGCGGCCAGCCGATGGCGCCGGAAGCGGCGGAACCCTTCGTCCCAGAGCGAGGCCGCCGGTGTCGCTCGCGTCCCTGGTCGTGAGGCGACGAGCCGCTCGGTCGGAGTCGCGGATGTCATCGGACTACCGGTACGAGATCCGAGGATCGAGCCAGCCATAGAGGAGATCGGCGATCAGGTTGAACAGCACCACCAGGCAGGAGAAGACGAAGGTGATCGCCATGATGACGGGCGTGTCGTTGGCCAGGATGGAGCTGATCAACAACGATCCGACGCCGGGCACGCGGAAGATCTGCTCGGTAATGACGGCGCCCGTGAAGATGGCCGGGACCTGCAACGCGACCAGGGTCAACACCGGGATGAGGGCGTTCCTGACCGCGTGCTTCACGATCGTCGTCTTCTCGGAGAGTCCCTTGGCGCGAGCCGTGTTGATGTAGTCGAGCTGGATCACCTCGAGGACGGCCGAGCGCACGAAGCGCGTCAGCGAGGCGCCCTGGAAGAGGCCGAGGACGGCCACCGGCATGATGGCCTGGCGGACGTGCTGCCAGTACCACGAGAGGCCGGTTGCGCTGATGTCCGAGCGATAGATGAAGGGCAGCCAGTCGAGGTGGATGCTGAAGAAGAGGATGAAGAGCAGCCCGGTGAAGAACGTGGGTAGCGAGAACCCGATGAAGGCGAGGGTGGTCGCGATCTGATCGAAGACGGAATACGGCCGCATCGCCGAGAGCGTGCCGATCGGCAGCGCCACGAGGATGCCGAGGAGCTGGGCGGTGCCGAGGACGATGAGGGTGGTCGGCAACCGCTGCAGGATGAGCGTCTCCACGCTGACCCGACTCACGAAGGAGAATCCCCAGTCCCCACGCAACATCGAGGTGAACCAGCGCGCGTAACGCACGGGCACCGGGTCGTCGAGGCCGAACTTCGCCCGGAGGTTCTGTCGCACCTCGGCCGGCACGTTGGCGTTGGTGGCGAGCTCCTCGAACGGGTCACCGGGCGCGAGGGCGAGGATCGTGAAGAGGATGAGGCTGATCCCGACGAGGACCGGGATCGAGATCAGCGTGCGTCGGATCAGGTATTTCAACATCGAAAGGACGGGGGCCGGGCGGTCGTCCCGGCCCCCGCGCGCTCGGCTAGGCCTGCTTCCACCAGTGGGCCACGTTCCAGAAGTCCGAATCCCACCCGCTCTGCGTCGCGTCGCGCAGACGCGCCGAGATCGCGGCGATGCGCGGACGCCAGACGACGGGAACGACCACGATATTCTGGATGAGGAGGTCGTTCATTTTGATGAAGAGCGCGGCGCGCTTGACCGGGTCCATCTCGGCCTCGGCCGCCTTCCAGGTCCGGTCGTACTCGTCGTTGCGCCAGCGCACGACGTTCCGCCCCTGCCACTGGTTCGCCTTCGCGGCGACTTCCCAGGAGACGAACTGGTCCATGAAGCGCTGCGGGTCCGGCTGGGTCATCGTCGTCGTGTACATCTGGATGTCCGTGGAGAAGTGACTGTAGGTGTCCGGATTGGCCGCGTCCGACGAGAAGTACACGGATGGCGTCACCGACTTGATGTCCACGTCAATGCCCGCCTTCGCGCACGCCTGCTTGACGATCTGCTGGTTCTTCTGGCGGGGCGCGTTGATGGACGTCTGGTAGACGAGCTTCAGCTTCTTGCCGTCCTTGGCGCGGATGCCGTCGGCGCCGCGCTTCCATCCCGCGGACTCGAGAATCTGGCTAGCCCGGTCGACGTTGAATTCCCACTTCGTGGTCTTCGACTGGACGCGCGGCGGAGCGTTGAGGAAGTTGGCGGTGGCGATGCCGGTCCGGCCGTAGATCTGCTCCTGGACCGCGCCCCGGTCGACCAGGAGGTTCAGCGCCTGGCGGACGCCGAGATCCGTGAGGAACGGATGCCGCGTCTTGATCGATGACTTCTCGCCCTCCACCTCCGTCCACGGGTCGGTCTGGTTGAGCTGGATGTGCTCGATGTTGCCACCGAGGGCGGCGTCGATGCGGCCCTTGCCGCTCTGCTCCAGGCGCTTGAGGATGTCGTCCTCCACCTGCATGTTCCAGGCGTAGTCGTACTCGCCCGTTTGGAGCACGGCACGCGCGGCCGAGACGGCGTCGCCGCCACCCTTCATCTCGATCTGGTCGAAGAACGGCCGGTTGGCCTCGTAATAACTCGGGTTGAGCTCTCCCCGAACGATGTCACCGGGCTTGAAGTCCACGAAGCGATAGGGACCGGTCCCCACCGGCTTGAGGTTCGTCGGCGCCTCGCGCGACTTGCCGCCCTTGAAGGCGTCGAAGAGATGTTTGGGGATGAGCATCCCCGTGGGGCCGCAGAAGGGCGCCGACCAGAACGGCGTCGGTGTCTTGAAGACGATCTTGATGGTGTGGCTGTCCAGCTTGTCGATGCGCGCGATGTCACGGTACTGGCCGGAGGTCGTGGCGGCCGTGGCCGAGTCCGCCGCGTACTCCCAGTTGAAGACCACGTCGTCGGCCGTGAACGGCTTGCCGTCGTGCCACGTCGCGTTCTTCCGGAGCCGCCAGGTGACGGACAGGCCATCCTTGGCCACGAGCCCGTTCTGTAAGCTCGGAACATCGGCCGCGAGAATCGGGACGACGTTGCCGTCGGGGTCGTAGCTCGCCAGCGGCTCGTAGAAGATTCGGCACGCGTCCTGGTCCTTGGTGCCGGTCGCGAAGTGCGGGTTGAGGAGCGTGGGCGCCTGCCACCACAGCGTCTTGAGGAGGCCGCCCCCTCCGCGCTTCGTGGGCGAGAAGGCGGGTTTGGGCTGCGCCGATGCGACGTCGACGGCGGCAAACATCTGAGCCACCAACGGCGCCGTGAGGCCGAAACCCAGCATCGATTCCAGGAAGGCGCGGCGCGACAGCCGTCCGGCTCTCACGTCGTCGAGCACATTGCGAAGCTGGCGCTCGTCCATCGACGAACCTCCCTCGTGGCTTGGGCCTTACGCGGCCTGGAGCATCGTGACCGCGACCTCGATGGCTTCCGTCATGCTCTCGTGGTTGGCGGTGCCCTTCCACGCGCGGTCGAACGCGGTGCCGTGATCGACCGACACGCGCAGGAAGGGCAGGCCCACCGTGACGTTGACCCCCGAGAGTCCGGTCCAGGTCTTGCGCGATTCGTCGTACTCGAAGCCGAGCGTCTTGACGGGGATGTGGCCCTGATCGTGGTACATCGCCACCACGATGTCGAATTCGCCGCCGCGGGCGCGGGAGAAGAGCGTGTCGGCGGGGATGGGCCCGATCACCGTCATGCCCTCGCCTCGCGCGGCCGTGATGGCCGGGACGATCTCGCGTTTTTCCTCGTCGCCGAAGAGGCCATCCTCGCCCGCGTGGGGATTGAGACCGGCCACGGCGATCCGCGCCCGAGGCTTCCCCAGGCCCTCCATCGTTCGCTGAGCCAGACGGATCGTCGTGAGCACACGGTCACGCGTCACCAGGTCGGGAACGCGACGGAGCGCCACGTGCGTGGTCACGTGGATCACGCGCAGCTCCTTGCCCATGAGGAGCATCGCGTAGTCCCGGGTGTGGGAGAGCTCGGCGAGGATCTCGGTGTGGCCGGAGTGTCGGACCCCCGCCGCCGCCAGCGCTTCCTTGTTGACGGGCGCGGTCACGATCCCGTGGATCTCCCCGGCCTGGGCGAGCCGGATGGCGCGCTCGATGTAGTCGTACGCGGCGCGACCCGCGGCGGCGCTGACCTCGCCGCGGGGCAGCGTGGCCGCCTCGACGTTGCCGAGATCGAGGCACTCGAGCGTCTGCGCGTCCCATCGGCTGTCGGCGATCCCCCGCACGACGTGGAGCGCGAGCGGCGAGCCGACGAGCCCCAGCGCTTCCTTCATGATCGCGGCCGATCCGATCACCACCGGCCGGCTGCTCGTGATTACCGCCGGCTCGGCGAACGCCCGCGCGATGATCTCGGGCCCAACACCGGCGGGATCTCCCATGGTGACGCCGAGGATCGGGCGCTTCACGCGAGCGCCTCGTCGCGGAGCGAGACGAAGAGATCCGGCGCGCCGAAGCTCCCGGCCTTCGTGAGCACCGCCAGATCGGGATGGCTCGGAGAGCGCAGCCAGCCGAAGGCGAGGCCCGGCGCGGGAGGGCCGACGAGATCGAAGCGCTCGGCTCCCAGCGCCTCGAAGAGCTGGATGGCGGTGTCGCCGCCCGTGACCGCGACGAGATCGAAGCGCTCCTGGTCGAGCGCCCGCCGCGCTTCGGCGGCGAGCTGTGCCACCACCGTCCGTCGATCGACGTCGTCGCGGTCCGACGTCGTCAGCACGCGGAGGCCGGCGGCCCGCGCCGTCTCGACCTGGCGCCGCGTCGCGGGATGCCGGCTGCCGGCCACGATCAGCCAGCGACCGACGCTCGGCAAGGGCACGTGCTCGATGAGCAGACCGAGGCGCGCCGCCAGGGCGCGAGCCAGGCCGGCCGAGCCGACGAGCAGCGGCGAAGGCTCGATGGCGAGCGCGGCGTCCACCAGCGCGGCGAGGTCGGCGTCGGTCTCGGCGTCGGCGATGGCCACCGTTCCGCGAAGGCGGACGAGGCGCGCCGAGAGCGCGTTGAGACCGGCGCGCACCTGATCGAGCGGAATCCAGGCCAGCGGTCGATCGAGGACCGGTCGCAGGATGTCGATGACGTTTCCGCTGTCCGAGCGCGGCAACTCGGGGTCGCGGCGAAACGCGGTTTCCATGATGGGCACGCCGTCGATCATGAGCATGCGCTCGACGACCGTGCGGCCGCGGGCCGGGAACGCGGGGCTCAGGAGGACGCCGGTGGCGCCGGTCGCGCCGATCAGGGCATCGACCTCGGGGCCGACGTGGCCGCGCAGCGTCGAGTCGATCTTCTTGAAGATTCGTTCCGCGGGCGCGGCCGCCACCGCCGCCGCCGCGCGCTGGGCCGCGGTGGGCCCGTCCACCGTCCGGGTCTCCGTATCGACGGCGCGCGCGGCCGCCGGGACGGGCGTCCGCGGCCAAACCGTCACCGGCACCGGATGCTTGGCGGCGAACAGCGCGCCGGTATCGCACGCGCCGGTGAGATCATCGGCGAGGATGGTGAGCACGGCGCGCGGGGGCGTCATGGAGTTCGCATAATATAATGATGAGCCTGTCATGCGCATCGCCGTCGTCGTCCTGATCGTCGCTCTGCTGGCCGGGGGCGCGCTCGTTCTCGCGCGCCAGTCGAGCGCGCCCGAGCCCGAGCCTCAGCCCGCGTCGCGCAGCTCGGTCGGCGATCCGCCATCGACCCCGCCGGTTGCGACGGGGCCGAAGCGGGGAGGACGCGTCGTCGACGTCGACGTGGCCCTCAAGTCGCTCGAACTCATCAAGCCCGTGAAGATCAAGGCGGTCGGCGACTTCACGCTCCCCATGCCGGACGGCAAGACGTTCCGTCTCTCCGAGCACCACGGCAAGATGGTCTTCCTGAACTTCTGGGCGACGTGGTGCGAGCCGTGCAGGGAGGAGATGCCGGCGATGGAGCGCCTCTGGCGTAGCCATCAGGGCCAGGGCTTCGTGATGGTAGGCGTCTCGCTCGACTCCAATCCCAAGGTGGTGCCGCCCTTCATCGCCCAGCACAAGCTGACGTTTCCCATCGCGCTCGACGCGAAGATGGACGTCGCCAACACCTACGGGGTCCGAGCGTTGCCGACCAGCTTCATCATCGACCGTGAGGGCAGGATGACGGCGCTGGCGCTTGGGCCACGGCCCTGGGACAATGACGCGGCCCACTCGCTGGTCGAGGGGCTCACGAGGTAACGGTGGGACAGTCACTCGGCGTCGCGGTGGCGTTCAGCGCGGGGTTGTTCTCGTTCCTCTCGCCCTGCGTGCTGCCCCTGTTTCCGTCGTATCTCTCGTTCATCACGGGCATGTCGGTGGCCGACCTGAGCGCCGAGCTCTCGCCCGCGGTGCGCCGCCGCGTGCTGGTGCACGCGATCGTGTTCGTGCTCGGCTTCTCGCTCGTCTTCGTGGGGCTGGGCGCGTCGTTCAGCGCCGTCGGCCAGTTCCTGCTCGACTACCGCGACCCCATTCGGCTCGTCGGCGGCGCCCTCATCGTGATCTTCGGGCTCTACATCGCCGGCGTCTTCCGGCTCGGCATCTTCGGTCGCACGGCGCAGTGGCAGATCAGCGAGAAGCCGGCCGGCTATCTGGGCACGCTGCTCGTCGGCGTCACCTTCGCGATCGGGTGGACGCCGTGCGTGGGGCCGATCCTCGGCGCCATTCTCTCGCTCGCCGGCACCGCCGAGACGGTGTCGCGCGGCGTGGGGCTGCTGGTCGCCTACTCGGCGGGCCTGGGGTTGCCGTTCCTGCTCTCGGCCATCGCGCTGGGATCGTTCTTGAAGTTCTTCAAGCGCTATCGGCCGTTCATTCCGACCGTCGAGCGCGCCGCGGGCGTCCTGCTCGTCGTCGTCGGCGTGCTCGTCATCACCAACAAGTACATCTTGTTGAACGCGTGGGCGATCTCGCTGACTCCCGAGTGGCTGCTGAAGCGGCTGTAACCGCCGTCGCGTGAAGGTTCACGTTCGCGTTCCTGCCAGCTCGGCCAACCTGGGGCCGGGGTTCGACTCGCTCGGCCTGGCGCTCGCGCTCTACAACGAGGTCACCGCCGAAGAGGCCGACGGCGTGCGGGTCGCCGTCGAGGGGGAGGGCGCGGGCCGGCTCGCCACGAACGAGCGCAACGTCGTGGCCAGGGGCGTGAGCGCGGCCTACGACGCGGCGGGCCACCGCTTTCCGGGCTGCGCGCTCACGTGTGTGAATCGCATCCCGCTCTCGCGCGGCCTGGGCTCGAGCGCCGCGGCCTGGGTGGGAGGACTCGTCGCGGGCAACGCGCTGCTCGACTCGCCCCTCGATCGAGCGACGGTGCTGACGCTGGCCGCGCGTGCCGAAGGCCATCCCGACAACGTGGCGGCCGCGCTCCTCGGGGGCCTGACCGTGTCGGCAGGCGGTGGTGACGGCGCCATCGCGGTGGCGCTCCCGGTGCCGAGCGATCTTCACTGGGTGACCTTGATCCCCGAGATCACGAGCGCGACGTCGGAGGCTCGCGCGGTGCTGCCGTCGTCGGTGCCGCGCGAGGACGCCGTCTTCAACGTCCAGCGCGTGGCGTTGCTGCTGGCGGCGCTCCAGACGCGGCGCCTGGATGTGCTCGGGACGGCGCTCGACGATCGCCTTCACCAACCCTATCGCGTGCGGCTCTTTCCGTGGCTCCCGTCGGTGGCCGATGCGGCGCGCAAGGCCGGTGCGCTCGGCTGCGTGCTGAGCGGGGCGGGGCCCGCGCTGCTCGCCGTGGTCGCGGGCACCGAGGGCGAGGCGTCCGCGGTGGCGCGAGCGATGGAGGAGGCTCTCGCCCAGGCTGGCATCGCTGGGGCCGCGAAGGCGCTGGCCGTCGATCAGCAGGGGGCGGTCAGCGTGAAGCTCGGCGGTCCACCGTGAGCGTGACGCCCGCCGCGTCGCGGCCGGGTGTCTTGCCGTACCAGTCGCTCCGCGCGGCGGCGGACGCGGGCTGGATCACGGCCACCGCGCCGATCGACGACAAACAGTTCCAGCCGGCGAGCCTCGACCTGCGCCTGGGTCCCGTCGCCTACCAGCTTCGCGCCAGCTTCCTGCCGTATCGAGAGACGGTTCAGGCGCGACTCGACGCGACCGAGGCCGGCGACAGCGAGCTGGTGATCGACCGCATCTCGCTCGAGTCTGGCGCCACGCTCCAGCGTGGCTCGGTGTACCTCGTGCCGCTTCGCGAGCGCCTCGCGCTCCCGCCCTCGGTGCGCGGCCGGTGCAATCCGAAGAGCACGACCGGTCGTCTCGACGTGTTCACGCGCGTCATCACGGACGCCACGCCGCGCTTCGACGAGGTCGCTGCCGGCTACCGCGGCGCACTCTATCTGGAGGTGTCACCGCAGTCCTTTCCCGTGCGAGTGCAGGCCGGCCACTCGTTGAATCAGCTCAGGCTCGTGAGCGGCGCCTCGCTGCTCTCCGACGCCGAGCTGGTCGAGCTGTATCGCACCGGGCCGCTGCTCTATGACGACGACGACCGTCCGGTGCCCATCGAGCGCGCCACGTTCAACGAGGGCCTCTGCATGGGCATCGATCTGTCGGGAAGGAAGACGGGCGGCATCATCGGATTTCGTGCGCATCCGAACCCTCCGGCGGTCGATCTGAGCCGCGTGGACCATTACGATGCCGGCGAATTCTGGGAGCCGATCAAGCGTCCCGGGCGCGATTCCTACATCCTCGAGGCCAACCGGTTCTACATCCTGGTGTCCAAGGAGCGCATCCGCGTTCCTCCCGACTTCGCGGCCGAGATGGTCGTGTACGATGCCGGCGCCGGGGAGATCCGAACGCACTACGCAGGATTTTTCGATCCCGGCTTCGGCTACGGCGACGGCGGGGTGCTCGGGACGAAGGTCGTGATGGAGGTGCGCGCCCGTGAAGTGCCGTTCCTCGTGTATGACGGGCAAATCTCGTTCAAGGTCCTCTTCGAGCGTCTGGCCGATCGGCCGGGACGCCTCTACGGCGTCGGACTAGGCTCTTCGTACCAGAACCAGACGCTGACGCTCAGCAAGCAGTTCCGGCGGGGTTGAAAAGGCATGGCACGTGCACCCATCTGCTAGAATGCAGGCAGGGTAGCAGGTACCCGGTGCTGGCCGGCACGATCGCGTGCCACGGAGAGTCATATGGCAGAACAGAAGAAGAAGGAAACGCGGCCCAGCAAGCCCGCCGAGGGCGGTGAAGGCGGAAACGGTAGTGCGGAGCTCGCCAAGAAGGGCAAGAAGATCAAGGAAGACATCGACAAGCTGCTCGACGAGATCGATGACATCCTCGAAGAGAACGCCGAGGAGTTCGTGAAGAGCTACGTGCAGCGGGGAGGCCAGTAAGCCCGGTGCCGATTTACGAGTACCGCTGCGGGGCCTGCGGCAAGGACTTCGAGCGCTTCGTTCAGATGGGCGCCACGGCGGTGGCCTGTCCCGCGTGCGAGAGCGGTGACGTCAAGCGCACGCTCTCGATCGTCGCGTTCAAGACCAGCTCGGGTTTCGTGCCGTCCACCATGTCGGCAGGCGGCGGCTGTTGCGGCGGCGGCTGCGCCTGTCACTAACAGCCCGAATCCGACCACCCACGTTCCATGGATCTTCACCGCCTCGAAGTCTTCGCCAAGGTCGCTGAGCTCGGAAGCTTCTCCCGCGCCGCCGAAGCGCTGTTCCTGACTCAGCCCACAGTTTCCGAGCACGTCCGCGCGCTGGAAGAGGAAGTCGGCCTGTCGTTGCTCGACCGCATGGGCCGCGGCGCGACGCCGACGCCAGCCGGCCAGCTCCTGCTCGGCTACGCCCGACGGATCCTCACGCTCGCGCGTGAGGCCAAGCAGGCGATCGAGCAGTTCCAGGGACGCATGAGCGGTCAGCTCACCGTGGGCGGCAGTACGATCCCCGGAGAGTACGTGCTTCCCATGCTCGTCGGTCAGTTCAAGGCGAGGTTCCCCGACATCTCGATCAGCCTGCTCGTGGGCTCGAGCCGCCAGATCAACGACTGGGTCGAGGAAGGACGTGTGGAGATCGGCGTGGCCGGGGCACGCCCCGCCAGCCGCATGCTGCAGGCGCGCGAGCTGATGCCCGATGAGCTGGTGATCGTGGTTCCCGCCGAGCACGCGTGGGCCAACACCAAGTCGGTGATGCTCGCCAACCTGAAGACTCAGCCCCTCATCGTGCGCGAGCGCGGCTCCGGCTCCCGCGAAGCCGTGGAGCGCGCCCTGGCCGACGTCGGCGGCGACCTCGCCGCCTTCCGCGTGGTCGCAGAGATGGGCTCGACCCAGGCCGTCAAGCAGGCTGTCCGGGCCGGCGTTGGGATCGCCCTCATTTCCAAGCGCGCGGTTGTGGACGAGTGCCGTGCCCGGCTGCTCCACTGCGTGAAGGTGACGGATTTGAAGATCTCGCGGTCGTTCTATCTCGTCACCCATCGCGACCGCACCCGCTCTCCGCTGGCCCAGGCCTTCGTCGACTTCCTCGAATCGCAGGCGCCCGCGCTCGCGTCCTAACAGCGTCATGGCCGAACCGGCCCCGAGCGGCAAGGAAATCCGGCTCACCGCCTACGCCGCCTGCGCCGGCTGAGCGTCCAAGATGGCTCCTGGAGATCTCCAGGAGGTGCTCGCCGTCATCAAGCCCGCCGGCCATGCTCACCACGCCGATTTGCTGGTCGGTCTCGGGCGGGCCGACGACGCCGCCGTGTACCGAGTGGCTCCCGACCTCGCCATCGTGGAGACCGTCGATTTCTTCCCACCCGTGGTCGACGATCCCTACACGTGGGGAGCCGTCGCGGCGGCGAACGCGATGTCGGACGTGTACGCGATGGGAGGCCAGGTGATGTTCGCGCTGGCCGTGGCGGGATTTCCGCGCGAGCTGCCGAAGGCGATCATCGCCGAGGTCTTTCGAGGCGGCGCCGAGAAGGTGGCCGAAGCCGGGGGCGTGATCGCCGGCGGGCACACCGTGATCGACGCCGAGCCGAAGTATGGCCTCTGCGTCACCGGGCGCGTTCACCCCGATCGCATCCTCATCAAGGGTGGGCTTCGTCCGGGAGACCGGCTCTTCCTCTCCAAGCCGCTCGGCACGGGCGTCATCACCACCGCGGCGAAGGACGGCAAAGCGTCCGCCGACGTCGTCGAGGGTGCCGTGCAGAGCATGCTCAGGCTCAACCGTGTGGCCGCCGAGGTCGCGGCCGACTGTGACGTGCGTGGGGCGACGGACATCACGGGATTCGGGCTGCTCGGGCACGCGGGCGAGATGGTCGAAGCGTCCGGCGCGGGCATCGCGATCGCCGCCTCACGGCTGCCGCTGCTGCCGGGCGCCCTCGCCCTGGCCGAGGCGGGCAGCTTCAGCGGCGGCATGAAGCGTAACCGCCGCCACGTCGAGGCCGTGTTCGGGTCGCGGCTGGCGCTCGCCGCTGACATCGCGCCCGCCCTTACCGGGTTGCTCTTCGAGTCGGAGACCTCGGGCGGGCTCCTGTTCTCCGCCGCGCCCGACCGCGCCTCCCGTGTCACCGAGGGCTTCGCCCGCCGCGGCGAGCCGTGCTGGGAGGTCGGTGAGGTCGTCCCCCAGCCCGTGATCCGCGTCTCGCGTTAGCCGCAAGCCTCATCGTCGACGCCGATCATCTGCACTCGAGGTATCGATTCGGCCAATTTGCATTGTGGAGGAATGTCGATAGCCTCTATCCCTTACAAGGGGGAGCCACTCATGGAGCGGCGAACATTTCTGAAATCGATCACGCTACCGGCTGCCGGCGCGGTCGTCGGCGTGCCGTCCTTAGCGGGGCGCGCCAGAGCATCCACGGCACCGATGGGTTGGCGCACCTTCGAAGTGACCACGAAGGTGGAAGTGATCCAGCCGAAAGGCACCACGCGGGCATGGCTGCCGGTTCCTCTCATGACGGACACCGACTACTTCAAGCGCCTCGGCGACAACTGGACGGGTAACACGAGCGTGACCCGGCTCTACCGCGACGAGAAATACGACGCGGGCATGCTCTACGCCGAATGGCGTTCCGGCGAGTCGGCGCCGGTCGTCGAATTGACCAGCCGGTTCGCCACGCGCAACCGGGACTTCGATCTCAGCAAGCCGGATCCTTCCGCCGTCAAGGAGTCTCCGGCGGCATTGAAGAAGTATCTCGAGGGAACGAAGCTGATCCCCATCGACGGCATCGTGCTCGAAACGTCACAGGAGATCACCAAGGGCGCCACCGCCGACGTCGAGAAGGCTCGGGCCATCTACGAGTGGATCGTGGACAACACGTTCCGTGATCCGAAGGTTCGCGGCTGCGGCCTGGGCGACATCAAGACGATGCTCGAGACGCGCTACTTCGGCGGCAAGTGCGCCGACCTGAACGCGCTCTTCGTGGGCCTGACGCGAGCGGCCGGCATTCCCGCTCGCGACGTCTACGGCGTGCGCGCGGCTGACTCGAAGGAGTTCAAGAGTCTCGGCAAGAGCGGTGACATCAGCAAGGCTCAACACTGCCGCGCGGAGTTCTACGCGTCGAGCCACGGCTGGGTGCCGGTCGATCCCGCCGACGTCCGCAAGGTCGTGCTGGAGGAGCCGCCCGGGAATCTCACGCTCACCGATCCGCAGCCGCGGCGAGCCCGCGCCAAGCTGTTCGGCCAGTGGGAGATGAACTACCTGGCGTTCAACTACGCCCACGACGTGAAGCTGCCCAACTCGCCGGGAGAGCCGATCGCCTTCTTCATGTACCCCCAGGGCGAGACGGCGGATGGACGCAAGGACAGCCTCGATCCCGGGACCTTCAAGTACCAGATGACGGCGCGTGACGTCGGCGCGTAGCGTCGCTCGAACGCGTCAACGCCCCGAGGCCGTCCTCGGGGCGTTCGTGTGTTCCGCGACCGTGTCGGGTCAGAAGCGCGACGTGAGCGCGATCAGCCACATGGGCATCAGATCCACGAGCTTCGTCTCGATGACCCGGTCACCGCCCGAGAGCGTCAGGACACCCACCACGATCAGCACGGTCGCCGTCAGCGGTCGGGCGATGCGCACAACGTCGGCGGCACGGCGGCCGAAGAGCTCGCGCGATCCGTAGGCGATGATCACGAGTGGCAGCGCCGCCCCGAGGCTGAAGGCGCCCAACACCGCGGTTGCGCTGAGCAGGCTCGTTCGCTGGGCGGCCAGGCCGATCGCGGCGGCGAGCGTCGGCCCGGCGCATGGGCTCCACACGGCACCGAGCAGCGCGCCCAACACGAGCTGACCTTTGAGGCCGCCGGGTGCCGTACGACTCGCCAGCGCCGTGGCAGTGCTCGCGACGGGCGCGGTGAGGCGGGTGAAGCCGGACTGCAGGCGGGCGCTGAGCAGGACCCCTCCCACGAGGATCAGCAGGCCGGCGGCGCTCAGTCTGACGAGATCGCGATCGAGCGCCAGGCCGACCATCGCGAAGATCAGCCCCAGCACGGTCGCCGAGCCGGCGAGGCCGGCGGCCAGGGCGAGGGGACCGTAGCGGTGACGCTGGAACGCGGTCGTTACGGTGACGGCCAACAGCGGCAGCACACAGGGCGAGAATGCTGTCAGGACGCCGGCGGCGAACCCGAGGGCGCAGGCGCCCACGCCCATCGGATCAGAGCGCGCTCTGGAACAGGGTGCGGATCTGCTCGGGGTCGGTGACGGCCGTCGAGCGCTTCCGCTCGGTCTTGCCCTTGAAAGCGATCAGGGTGGACTGCATCGTCACGTTGAGGTCGCGGAGCGCCTGCTTGTCGGAATCGAAGTCGACGACGAACAGGACGGCTTCGCTGAAGGCCGGGTCCTTGGTCAGCGTGTCCACGATCGGTTGCTGAGCCCGACAATTCGGACACCAGGAGGCGGTGACGAACACGATGACGGGCTTGCCGGCATCCTGGGCCTGCTCGAGCGCCTGCTTGCTGTACTTCGACACCGGGCCCGCCGAGGTGACGATCGGCATCGAAAGCACCAGGGCGACAAGGAGCGCGACGAAGCGTGTCATGGGACCTCCAGCGGGACTTAGGTCGTGGGCTGATCGGCCGCGCGCTGAGCGCGGAGCACCTGCAGCAGTCGCTTCTTCAGCTCGGCGGGCATTCCCGATGCGGGCAGCTTGCGGGTGGCGGCGATCGTGGTTTTGTAGGTGTTTATGAAGGCGACGCAGGGGGCACAGCCGTCGATGTGCCATTCGAGGAGCTCGACGGTGCGTTGCGGCAGCGCCCCATCGAAGTAGTCGCCGAGAAGCTCGGCGATCTGCCGACACTCGATCACGGAGGGGCTCGAGCTGCTACCGCACTCGGACATCGCCATCGATTATAAGATGCCAGAGTTGGGCCTGCCGATTCTTTGCAGGCTTGCCTGGACGGTAGGGCGCTGAGCCCGGTATCCTTGGCCGCAATGCCGCTCCGGATCGCGGTGGTGACGCCGTTTGCGTTTCCGTCGGTCCGGGGCAACGCCGTGACCGTGGAGCGCATCGCCGGCGGGCTCCGCCAGGCCGGCGCCGACCTTCGGGTGTGGGATCTGTCGATCACCCCTGAGGCGGTGATCGAGCGGGAAGTCGAGGCGTTCGGTCCCCGCCTCATCCACGCGTTTCACGCCTACCGTGTGGGGCCGTTGGCGCTCCGCCTGGCTCGGCGCCACGAGGTCCCACTGGTCGTCACCGTCACCGGCACCGATGCCAATCACGACCTCTCCGATCCCCAGCGCGCGGCGACCGTACGCCGCGTCCTCGAAGGGGCGGCCACTGTCGTCGTCTTCCACGACTCCTTGGGGGCTCGCATCACGGGGGCGCTGCCCGAGGTGGCCGCCCGGCTGGTGACCATCCCGCAAGCCGCGGTGTTCTCCGGCCCGCACCCGTTCGACCTCGCCGCGCGGTGGTCCTTGCCCGCTGAGCGCGTGCTCTTCGTCTTTCCAGCCGGCATCCGGATGGTCAAGCAGCCGCTCCTGCCCCTCGCCCCGTTCGATCGCCTCGTCCAGCGCCGCCCCCAGGTGAGGCTCCTCTACGTCGGCCCTGTCCTCGACCCTGATCAGGGGGAGGACCTTTTGGGCGAGCTCGCCAGCCGGCCCTGGGCCCGCCACGTGGGCGCCGTGCCCCACGGCCAGATGAGATCGCTCCTCGCCCAATCCGACGTCGTGCTCAACTGCTCCATCTCAGAAGGTGGGATGCCGAACTCGGTGCTCGAGGCGCTGGCGGCCGGGAGGCCCGTGCTGGCCTCGGATATCGACGGCAATCGCTCCCTGGTCGAGGACGGTGTCACCGGCTTCCTCTTCCGGGATACGACCGAGCTCGAAGCCAAAGCCGAACAGCTCGCGGCCGATCGGGCTCTTCGCGAGCGGCTCGGCCGGGCCGGCCGTGACCTCGTCGAGCGCCGGTATCCGCCCCACCGCGAGGTCGAAAGCTACCTGGGTGTCTACGCGCGTCTGGCTCCCGTCGCGTCCGCCTGAACCGGGGAGAGCGCGTTCAGCCGCCGTCCGCTTCCTATGACGCAGAGAGACGTAAACATGATGCGCGGTGAATGAGCGCGCGGGGTGGGCGCAGGGCTCGGCGTTGCCGGCTTCGCCCAGGTTTTGGGCGACCGCCTGATCGGATTCGACGCGAGTCCGAGAATCGTCAGCGATCACGCCGCGTTCGCCATGGGCCTCCTCCTACACGCAAGCACTTCGATTCATGGCGGGGGAGTTGCGCCTTTCGATAGAATCGGGACAGGCTTGAGAGAGGAGCGCTCGATGACCCAAGACGCCAGGGTTCAGGAGTTCGTCACCTCGTTCAACGCGCTGCGCAGCGAGGTCGAGAAGGTCATCGTCGGCCATCGCGAGATCATCACGCACGTGCTCTTCGGGATGTTCGCGGGAGGTCACGTCCTTCTCGAAGGCGTCCCCGGACTCGGCAAGACGCTTCTCATCAAGACGCTCGCCGAAGGACTCGAGCTCAAGTTCTCACGCATCCAGTTCACGCCCGACCTGATGCCGGCCGACATCATCGGCACGAACATCATCGTGGAGGATGCCGAGGGTCGGAAGCACTTCCAGTTCCAGTACGGCCCGATCTTCGCAAACATCCTGCTCGCGGACGAGATCAACCGTGCCACTCCCAAGACGCAGTCGGCGCTCCTCGAAGGCATGCAGGAGGGTTCGGTCACGGTCGGCGGGGCGTCCCGTCCGTTGCCGCCGCCGTTCTTCGTGCTCGCCACCCAGAACCCCATCGAGATGGAAGGGACGTATCCGCTGCCCGAGGCGCAGCTCGACCGCTTCCTCTTCAAGCTACGGGTCCGCTATCCGGCCCTCGAAGAGCTGAACGCGATCATCGATCGCACGACGCACGCGACGTCGGCGAGCGTGCACCGGGTGATGAGCGGGCCCAACGTCATGACCTTCCGCGAGCTGATCCGCGAGGTCCCGGTCGCCACCCACGTCCGCGACCTCGCCTCGATGATCGTGATGGCCACGCATCCCGAGTGGGACCGGTCGCCCGAGCCGGCGCGACGCTTCGTCCGTTACGGAGCGAGCCCCCGTGGTGCCCAGGCGCTGATCCTCGGCGCCAAGGTGCGGGCGCTCGCGGAGGGGCGCTACAACGTGAGCGTCGACGACTTGAAGACCCTGGCGGCGCCGGCCCTGCGCCATCGCATCATCCTGAACTTCGAGGGTGAGGCCGAGGCCGTGGACATCGACTCGCTGATCGACGACATCGTGCGGAGCGCCGAGACGCTCGTCGGGCAGGCGAAAGAGCCGTTTCTGCGATGAGCCTCGAGACACTGGTCCGACGCATCGCCACCCAGGTGCGCTGGCGCCGCGCCGAGCACTACGCCGTGCGCGGCCTGTTCTACGGCGCCCTGGCCGGTGCGCTCCTGCTCGCCCTCAAGTTCTTCCTCGGCCCGTGGGCGCTGACGGCGGCGGGTATCTCGGTGGTCGTCGGGCTGCTCGCCGGTGCGGCGTGGGGCGCGACCAAGCGCGTGCCGCTCGCGGACGCGGCGCGACTGGCCGATCGCCACTACGGACTGCAAGATCGGGTGACCACGGCGCTCGAATGGTCGGCCCGTGCCGACCGCACGCCGATGGTCGATTCGCTCGTGGCCGACGCCACGGCACGCGTGGCCGCGCTCGCGCCCAGGCAGGTGATCGAGCGCCAGTGGCCACGCGAGGCGCGATGGCTGCCGCTTCCTCTCCTCGGCGTCCTCGTGCTGCTCGTGACCCCGCCGATCCCGTTGCCGTCGGGACGGCTGCTCGATCTGTCGCCGTCGTCGGAGAGTGAGGAGACGCGCGACAGGCCGGAGGCGGGAACGCTGGAGCAGGAGAAGCGCCCGCTGCCGCGGACCGCGGTCAAGACGCCCTCGTTCGAAGAGCGTGACTACATGCAGCGGGGAATGACCGGGGCCGGCGCCACCGCCGGCGACCTCTCGGCGGTGTTCAAGGACACCTCGCTCGCCAATCAGCGGCCGGACTTCAACTCGTTCCTCAAGAAGGGCGACGAGCGGTTGAAGATGCTGGAGCAAGTCGATCGTCTGCCCGACCTCCAGTCCGACTTCACGGCGAGCCAGTACAAGATGGTCTTCAAGAAGTCGAAGGCGCTGACGGGTGGCCTCCGTCCCGATCAGATCTCCCCGCAGAAGCTGAAGGAGTTGCTGGAGGAGATGGAGCGTCTCGGACGCAAGGGCGGGGGCAACGTCGGGTCCGAGGTGTCGGAAGGGATGGAGGCGCTTGAGTACGGACAGCAAGACCGGGCCCTCGACGCCATGGAGAAAGCGCTCAACAAGCTTCGCGCGATGGAGGATCAGCAGCGCTCCGGCAAGAATCTTCGAGGGGGTCGCGAGTCCGAGCGTGGCCGCGGCTCCGATCGTGATCGCGGCCGCAGCGGTGGCGGGGGCGCCGACGATCAGGACTTCGGTGAGGGCGAGGGACTGCTGCCCGGCAAGGGCAAGAGCCCGAACCCCAAGGGGGAGGCGTCGCAGCGGCTGCGGGCGAATCCCTACGACGTCGGCGTCGAAGGCGAATCACGCCAGGGCCGCAAGGATGGGTACGACACGAACATGACGGGCCGCAGCGGCAAGATGCCCTCGCGGCTGGGCTATCTCGGCGTCATCGGTCAGTACCGGAAGCAGATGGAGGACACGCTGGCGCGCGAGCAGGTGCCCCGGGACTTCCACGGACAGATCAGAGATTATTTCCAGTCGCTCGACGAGCGGTAGTTCGTGACGACGGGCACCAGATCCGTCTCGTTCACGCCAGACTTCCTGGCTCAGCTCGAACGGCTCGCGCTCGCGTCGCGCCGGACGTTCCGGGGGCGGGTGAGGGGCGAGCGGCGCAGCCCGCGCAAAGGGCAAAGCGTCGAGTTCTCCGATTACCGGCCGTACGGCATCGGCGACGACCTCCGCTACGTCGACTGGAACATCTTCGGCCGCCTCGATCGTCTGCACGTGAAGCTCTTCGTCGACGAGGAGGATCTGTGCCTGCACCTGCTCGTCGATGCCTCCCGCTCGATGGGGTTCGGTCAACCCCAGAAGCTCGAGTACGCGGCACGTCTGGCCGCCGCCCTCGGCTTCGTGGGGCTCGTCAACCACGAGCGCGTCGGCCTCGGGATCTTGCGCGATCGCGTGAGCGAAGGCTGGGCGCCCGTGCGCGGGCGTAACCAGTTCCCCCACCTGGCCGACTTCCTAAGCAAGGTCGAAGCGACCGGGTCCACCAACCTGAACGACGGCCTCGGCAACTACGCGCGGCGCGCGCGCGAGCCCGGGCTCGCCGTGGTGATCTCGGACCTCCTCGATCCCGGCGGATGCGAGGCCGGGCTGCGGGCCCTGCTCGAGCGCCGCTTCGAGGTCCACGTGATCCATCTGCTCTCGGCGGAGGAGCTCAATCCCACGCTGACCGGTGATCTCCGACTGGAAGATTCGGAGACCGGCGAAGTGCGCGAGATCAGCATCGACGGCGATGCCCTCCGTGGTTACCGCGAGCGTCTGCACGCGTTCCTCGAGCGCGTCGAGACGTTCTGCCACGGGCGCGAGATCGGGTACCGCCGCGTGAGCACCGATGCGCCGATGGAGGACTTCCTCCTGGCGCAGCTCCGAGGACTGCTGCTCTCGTGAACTTCCTCTCGCCCCTGGCCCTCGGCCTGTTCGCGCTGTCGCTCCCGCTGGTGCTCCTCTACTTCCTCAAGGTCCGCCGCCGCGAGCGCATGGTGCCGAGCCTCCTGCTGTGGGAGACGTCGCTCCGCGACCGGGAGGCCTCCGCCTTCTTCCAGCGCCTGCAGCGCGATCCGCTGCTCGTGCTCCAGATCCTGGCCCTGGCCGCGATGGCGGTGGCGCTGGCCCGCCCGGCGATGACGGTGATGGGCCAGGGCGCGCGCAAGGTCGTCGTGGTGATGGACACGTCGGCCTCGATGAAGGCGCGCGATGCCGGTGGCACGCGCTTCGCCGCGGCGCGGGCGCAGGCCGCCTCGCTGGTGAGCGGTCTCGGCGAGGGCGCCGAGGTGATGGTGATCGAGTCGGGTGTGCAGCCGCACGTGCTGGCGCCGCTCAGTCGCGACCGCGAGCGCGCCGCGTCGGCCATTCGCTCGACGCGTCCGCGCGATCTCCCCCATCGATTGACGGACGCCCTGCGGACCGCACGGGCGCTCGTGGGCAGCGACGCGCGCGCCGAGATCTACGTGTTCACGGATGGCGCGTTCACCCTCGCTGGCGGCGCCGAATCGCAGGATCCGCGCATTCACTGGATGACGGTGGGTCGCGGTGGGCGCAACGTCGGCATCACCAACCTGGCCGTCCGCAAGAACTACTACGGCTCGTTCGAATACCAGGCCTTCGCCTCGCTGGTGAACTACACCGGCGAGACGCAGACCTTCACGTTCACGCTGTCGGTCGACGGCAACGCGATCGCCGACAAGACCGTGACCCTCGAGCCGAGCGTGCGCCGGTCGCTGCTGTTGCCCTTCAGCCACAACGGCGGCGGAGTGGTGAAGGCGAGCATCGACGTCCGCGACGACCTCGCCACCGACAACACGGCGTGGGCGGTGCTGCCACCGCCCCGGAAGATCGCCGTCATGCTGGTCAGCCCGGGCAACCTCTTCCTCGAGAAGGTGCTCCGCACCGATCCCCAGGTCGCGCTCGACGTGCGGACGCCCGATCAATATCAGGGCGGGATGGGCGACGCCGACGTCGTCGTGCTCGATTCGGTCACGCCGCCCCGCGTGGGCCCGGGCCGCTTCGTGTTCGTCAACGCCGTGCCGCCCGACGTGCCGCTCGAGACGCTCGGACGCATCGAGCGGCCGACGATCATGGACTGGGACCGGTCACACCCGGTGATGCGCCACGTCGAGTTCGCGAAGGTGAACATCGAGGACGCCCTGCGCATCCGGCCCCTGGCGGCCGGCCGGCCCCTCGTGGAGGCGGTCGGTGGCCCGCTGATCTACGCGCTCGAGGAACCCGACCGCAAGGCGCTCTTCGTCGGCTTCGACCTCTTCAAGACCGACTTCCCGCTGCGGGTGGCCTTCCCGTTGATCCTCTCCAACGGGCTGCGCTGGCTGCATCCGGCCGGTCTCGATCAGGCGAGCCTCCAGCTCACCGCCGGTCAGCCGATCCTGTTGCCGGTCGAGCACGGCGTGACCAGCGTCTCCGTGAACACGCCGGGCGGACGGACGGTCAAGGCTCAGGTGACACGGGGCGTGGTCAGCTTCACCGAGACCGACGAGGTCGGCGTCTACACGCTCAGCACGGCCAAGGGCGAGACGAAGATCGCGGTGAACCTGGCCGACGCCGACGAGTCCGACATCACGCCTCGGCCGTTGCCCACGGCGGCGGCGCGCGCGAGCGAGGCGGTGACGCCGGTCGCCGTGCAGCGCGAGCTCTGGCAGCTCTTCGTCGTGATCGCGCTGGCGCTGCTCGTGATCGAAGGGCTTCTCTACTGGCGCCGCCAGAGCGGCGGACGCCTCGCGCTGCCGTCGTCTCTCGGCGACCGATGGGCGCTCGCGCTGCGCAGCGCCCTCGTGGTCGTGCTCGCGTTGACGTTGCTCAAGCCGACGGTGCCGCGCTGGGTGGATCGTCTCAACGTCGTCTTCCTGCTCGATCATTCCGACAGCGTGAGCCTGGCGGCGCGCGAGCGCGCCTGGCGGTTTGCGGCGGAGTCCGTCAAGTCGATGCGGGGCAACGACCGTGTCAGCCTCGTCGTGTTCGGCGAGGACGCCGTCGTGGATCAGTCGCTGGCCAATCGCAGTGCGCTGGATCGGCCGAAGGCGGACGTGGGTGGCCGCGGCACCAACATCTTCCAGGCCATCCAGCTCGCGCTGGCAACGCTGCCGCCCGGCCAGGCCAACCGCATCGTGATGCTGTCGGACGGGCAGGAAAACGGCGGCCAGGCCGTGGCGGGCGCGCAGGCGGCCAAGGAGAGCGGCGCGGACATCTTCTACGTTCCGGCCCCGCTCACCTTCGATCAGGAAGTCGTGGCCGAGTCGCTGGTCCTGCCCCAGGAGGTCAAGTACGGAGAGCCCTTCCAGGCCCGCGTGGTGGCGTGGAGCCTCAAGGACACGCAGGGGCGGCTCTCGCTCTTCCGTAACGGCGAGTTCCTGGGCTCGCAGGTCGTGCGCCTGCAGGCCGGCAAGAACGTGTTCAGCTATCGCCAGGCACTCGACGCCAGCGGCATCCACGTCTACCAGGCCTCGCTCGAGGTCGACGGCGACACCATCGAGGACAACAATCGCGCGGTCGGGTCCGTCGTGGTCCGCGGCCGCCCGCAAGTGCTGCTGGCCGAGAAGGACCGGAGCCACGCCCAGTCCCTCGCCTCGGCGCTCCGCTCGCAGAACATCGAGGTCACGGTGGTGGACGCCGGCGGCGTCCCCAAGGACATCGTCGGGCTGCAGAAATACGATGGCGTGATCCTCTCCAACGTCTCGTCGCTGAAGCTCACCCGCGCGCAGATGACGATGATCCGCGACTACGTCCGCGACCAGGGCGGCGGCTTGATCATGGTCGGCGGCGAGGAGAGCTTCGGTCTGGGCGGCTATTACCGAACGCCGATCGAGGAAGCGCTGCCCGTGACGATGGAGGTCAAGCAGAAGGTCGAGATCCCGAGCCTGGCCGTCGTCCTTTCCATCGACCGCTCGGGTTCCATGGCCATGTCCACCGGCGACGAGAAAGTCACCAAGCTCGACCTCGCCAAGGAAGCCTCCCATCTCGTGGTGGACTTGCTCGACGACCGCAACGAAGTCGGCGTGATGAGCTGGGACACCGAGTTCATCTGGGACGTCGCCATGCGGTCGGCGCGCGACAAGGCCGCCATCCATCACGCCATCGCGACGATCAAGGCCGGGGGCGGCACCGATGGCTACCCGGCGCTCAAGGAGTCGTACGCCGTCCTCTTCGAGCGGCCGGCGCTGCTCAAGCACGTCATCTTCCTGTCCGACGGCCAGATGACGCGCGGTGATTTTGCCGGCCTGCTGCGTCGGATGGCCAAAGACAAGATCACGGTCTCGACCGTCGCCATCGGCAAGGACGCCGATCTCCAGCTCATGGTGGACATCGCCAAGTGGGGCCGCGGCCGCTTCTACTACACCGAAGACTCTCAGACGATCCCACGGATCTTCACGCTCGAGACCCAGCTCGCCTCGAAGGCGTCCCTGATCGAGCAACCGTTCAAGCCCCAACTGACCTCCGCATCGCACGAGGCGATGCAGGACATCGACTGGAAGGCGGTGCCACCGCTCGGCGGTTACGTGGCGACCACGCTCAAGCAGACGGCCGAGCTGGTGCTGATGAGTCACCAGGAGGATCCGGTGCTCGCCACCTGGCGCTACGGCCTGGGCCGGTCGGCGGCGTTCACGTCGGACGCCAAGGCGAAGTGGGGCGTGCTCTGGCTGCGCTGGCGCGACTTCAACAAGTTCTGGGCCCAGCTCACGCGCTGGACGCTGCGCAGCGGCACGCGGAGCGACACCACCGCCGTCGTGGCCCGGCACGACCGCACCGGCGAGGTGATCGTCGACGCCGTCGACAGCAAGGGCGAGTTCATCAACTTCCTCGACTCCCAGGTGGGCATCGTGTCGCCCAACCGTGAGCGGAGCGTCATCGATCTGGAGCAGGTTGGCCCCGGCCGCTACCGTGGGCGGTTCGAGGCCGAGCAGGAGGGGGTTTACCTGGTCGGCATCGGCCAGCGGCGGCAGGAACGCGTGGTTGGCTCTCAGTTGGCAGGGTTGGTGGTACCGTATGCACAGGAGCTTCGCGACCTTGGCGTCGACGAGGCGCGGCTCCGAGAGCTGGCTGAGCTGACGGGTGGGGGTACGCTTGGCGAGCCGCGCGAGACGTTCCAGCGCGGGCGCCGCCAGTCGCGTATCGCCATTGACGTCTGGCCCTGGCTCGTCGGCTTGGTGGCTGTGATGATGGTGCCCGAGATCGCGCTGCGGAGACTCGGAGCGGGGGCGTGGCAGCGAATCATTCCCGCTCGTTGGCGTCGAGACCCTGAAAGGGGGCAGAACGATGCGTGACCCGCGACCCGCGGTGATCCTCGGGATCCTGGGGATCCTGACCGCGCTGGTGGCGCTCACTGCCCCGGCGAGTGCCGCGGTCAAGCCCCGCATGGTGCTCGTCGCGCCGTTCGACGCGGGCACGCTCCCGGCCGACGATCGCTGGATCGGTGAGGGCATCGGACAGGTCGTCACCCTCGGAATCGCCCAGCACCCGGCCTTCGTTCTGCTCGACAAGAGCCGTCTCCGCGCCCTCGGTCAGCCCGAGACGTGGGGTGAGGCGGCGGTGATCCAGGCCGCCAAGGTTTCGCGTGCCGACGCGGCCCTGTTCGGCGAGGTCAGCCGGACCGGCAGCGACTACACGGTGCGGCCGCGACTGGTGGAGCTGAAGGCGAGCGCGGTTCCCGAGGTCCTGGCGCTCGAGCCGGTGACCATTCCGGACAGCGAGCTGCTCACCAAGCTCTCCGTCGTGGTCGTGGCGTACGCGCGCACCCTGAAGGTGCCGCTCACGGACGGCGACATCGCGCGCATGGAGAAGGCGGCCCGACCGACGAAGTCGCTGCGCGCGTTCGAGCTCTTCGCCCGCAGCGAGACCGCAGCACGCCGTGGCGGGCAGGAGGGTAACGAGAGCGCGGCCGATCTGCTGGCGCGAGCGATCGAGGCGGATCCGAACTTCGTGGTGGCGCAGTACACCCTGGGCGTCGTTCACCAGGCCCTTGGCAACCGCTGGAAGGCTGCGGCTCAGTACCGGGCGTCGACCCAGCTCGATCCTTTGTATCCGGAGCCCTACAAGGCGCTTGGCGACCTCTTCCTGGCGGCGCCGCGTCGACTCTTCGACCAGGCCGTCGAGGCGTACAACAAGGCGATCGAGCTTCGACCCTTCTACGCCGATGCCCACGTTGGACTGGGGGAAGCCCGCGCGGCGAAAGGCGAGACCGATGCCGCGGTGGCGGCCTACCAGAAGGCTCTGAGCTTCAACCCGGTGAATCCGCGCGTTTACATGAGCCTCGGGAAGATCTACTACAGCGAGAAGGGCCTCTACTATGAGGCCGTGAACGCCTACAAGAAGGCCATCGATCTCGATCCGTCGTCGGTCGAGGCTCGTATGGGCCTCGGCGAAGTCTACGAGGACAAGGGCCTCTACAAGGAAGCGATCGAGGAGTACCGGCGCGTCATCGAGGTCGACGCCAAGCACACCGGCGCTATGTACAACCTGGCCGTCGTCTACGAGCGGACGGATCCCCGGGAAGCGATCGCCCAATGGGAGCGCTATATTGCGCTGGCTTCCCAGCTCCCGTCCGAGAAGGACTGGGTCGACGTCGCCCGCCAGCATCTCAAGAAGCTGCGCAACCAGGTCAAGGACTAGCCCCCCGCGTGGAGGAGCTCAGGAAGGATCCCACCCGCGGCCAGTGGGTGTTGATCCGGCCCAAGGGCCACAGCGCAGGCGAGGACGACTGCCCGTACTGTCCCGGCAATGAGGCCGCCACCATCGAGATCGCGGCCTACCGGAAGGATGGTGCGCCGCCCAACGGCCCGGGGTGGAGCGTGCGAGTCGTCCCTGCCAGCGATCCCTACTTCCGCATCGAGTGGGAGCTGATCCGCGAAGGCGTCGGCATGTTCGACATGATCACGCCCCGTGGCGCCAGCGAGCTCGTGCTCGAGTCGCCTCGCCACGACGACACGCTGGCGACGATGGCGCCCGAGCAGATCGAGTCCGTGCTGTGGATGTGGCGCGATCGACTGCTGGATCTGAAGCGCGATGGGCAGATCCGCGACATCCTGGTCTCCCGTCATCACAAGAAGCCCGGTGTGCCGTGGCATCACCCGTACTCGCGCCTGACGGCCATCCCGATCGTGTTCGACGAGACGCGGCAGGAGTTGCGCGAGGCGCGCGAGTACTACCAGTACAAGCGGCGCTGTCTCTATTGCGACATGCTGCGTCAGGAGATCGGAGCCCAGGGCCGAGTCGCTCGGCTGACGCCGGGGTTTGCCGCCCTCGTCCCGTACGCGGCCCGCAGTCCTCTGGAGACGTGGTTCCTGCCGCGACGCCACGGGTGCTCGTTCGAGGATGCCCTGACAGCGGACACCGCGGCCGACCTCGCCCGGCTCGTGTCCCAGTACTTCCGGACCCTGGCGGCCTCGTTCGGCGATCCCGGCTACGAGCTCGTCCTCCACACCGCTCCGAATCTTCGATCGCGGATCCTCCAGGGGGACTGGGCAACGATCCGCGACGACTATCACTGGCACATCGAGATCCTGGCCCAGCCCGAGAAGATCAACAGGGTCGGTGGGATCTTCGTTAACGAGAAGCCTCCGGAGGCCACGGCGAACGACCTCCGGACGTCCTGGCAGACGACCTAGGATTCACCAGTCCTGGCAGGGTTTTCCTTGACATCGCGATGACAGGGTATAAACTCCGACTGAAATGATCGCCGATTGAAATGGTCGCCTTTGATGGGAGACCGTGATGCTGCGCTTCACCAAACGAGCCGACTACGGACTGATGGCCGTCCACTACATCGCCATCCATGAGGACCGCGGCTCGGTGAGCGCAAAGCGGATCGCGGACGAGTTCGGGATTCCACCGGAGCTCCTGGCCAAGATCCTCCAGCGGCTGTCGCGAGAGCGGTTGATCGTCAGCTACAACGGGCCGAAGGGCGGGTATGCGCTGGCCCGGCGACCGGCGGAGATCTCGGTCGGGCAGGTGGTGCGCGCGCTCGAGGGCCCGATCAACATCGTGGAGTGTATGGAGAGCGATAGTGACTGTCCGCAGATGGCTCGCTGCAACCTGCGACGGCCGGTGCAGAAGATCCAGGTCGCGATCAGCCAGATGCTGGACTCGATGAGCCTGGCCGAGTTGGTGGCCAATGACGTGCCCGAGTTGTTCGCGATCAGGTAGTGCGAGCCGAGCCGTGCGGGGAGTTGCCGCAGGCACGATCGCTGCGAGGCGAGCAGTGAAATGACCGGAAATCGATGAGCGAAGAGAGAGGCGAGCGATGGCAGTGACGTTCCCGATCTTCATGGATGCGCAGTCGACCACGCCGGCGGATCCGCGCGTGGTCGAGGCGATGCTGCCGTACTTCACCCAGAAGTATGGCCATCCGGCCAGCCGGAACCATCCCTTCGGATGGGAAGCTGAAGCGGCCGTCGATACGGCCCGCGGCCAGCTCGCGACGCTGATCGGCGCCCGGGATCCGAAGGAGATCGTGTTCACGTCGGGCGGGACGGAGTCGATCAACCTGGCCCTCAAGGGCGTGGCCGAGATGTATCGGGAGAAGGGGAACCACATCGTCACTACGGTCATCGAGCAGCGCGCCGGCCTCGACGTGGCCAAGCGTCTAGAGCGGCAGGGCTCCGAGGTCACGTACGTGCCCGTGCAGCCCGACGGCCTGATCGACGTCGAGCAGATCGTCAAGGCGATGACGGACAAGACGGTTCTGGTCTCCGTGATGTTCGCCAACAACGAGATCGGTACGATCCAGGACATCGCGGCGATCGGCAAGCTCTGCAAGGCCAAGGGCGTCCTCTTCCACACGGACGCCACGCAGGCGGTGGGGAAGATCCCGGTGAACGTGGAGGCGATGGGCATCGACCTCCTCTCGTGCACGGCGCACCTGATGTACGGGCCCAAGGGCATCGGAGCGCTCTACGTCCGGCGCAAGGGACCGCGGGTCCGCATCGCGCCGATCATCGACGGCGGCGGGCACGAGCGAGGCATGCGGTCGGGCACGCTGCCCGTGCCCCTCATCGTCGGCCTCGGCAAGGCGGCCGAGATCGCCCGCGAGGTCATGCCCGAGGAGAGCGTCCGGCTGGCGCGGCTGCGCGACAAGCTGCAGGACGCTGTCCTGTCGAACGTCGACGAGGCCTTCCTGAACGGGAACGTCGAACGGCGACTGCCCCACAACCTGAACATCTCGTTCGCCTACGTCGAAGGGGAATCGGTGCTGATGGGCCTCAACAAGGAGTGCGCGCTGTCGTCGGGCTCGGCCTGCACGTCGTCGACGCTCGAGCCCTCGTACGTCATCGCGGCGCTCGGAGCGAGCGCCGAGCTGGCGCACTCGTCGATCCGCTTCAGCCTCCATCGGTTCAACACCGAGGAGGAAGTGGATTGGGTCGGCCGGCGAACCATCGAGGTGATCAAGCGCCTGCGGGAGATGTCGCCACTCTACGAACTGGCCAAGGAAGGCGTGGACCTGAAGTCGATCCATTGGAAGGCCGAGTAACGGGGAGACACGATCATGGCTTACAGCGACAAGGTAGTCGATCACTACAACAACCCGCGCAACGTCGGGTCCTTCGCCAAGGACACGCCGGGCGTGGGGACGGGGCTGGTGGGGGCGCCAGAGTGCGGCGACGTCATGAAGCTCCAGATCAAGGTCAATCTCGAGACGGGGATCATCGAGGACGCGAAGTTCAAGACGTTCGGCTGCGGGAGCGCCATCGCGTCGTCGAGCCTGGCCACCGAGTGGCTCAAGGGCAAGTCCGTCGACGAGGCGGCCAAGATCAAGAACACGGACATCGTGAACGAGCTCAAGTTGCCCCCCGTGAAGATTCACTGCTCGGTGCTGGCCGAGGACGCGATCAAGGCAGCCCTCGCCGATTACAAGGGCAAGCACGCCGCCGAGACGGTGGCGGCAAAGTAAGGAGCGACGACCGATGGCGGTCGAACTGACGGAAGCGGCGTCCAAGCAGGTGAAGGAGCTCAAGCAGGCGCAGAACCTGCCCGAGAACGTTTTTCTGCGGATGGGAGTACGCGGCGGCGGCTGCTCGGGCATGTCGTACTCGCTGGAGTTCGACACCGAGAAGGGGCCCCACGACCGCGAGTTCGAGATCGACGGCGTGAAGGTCGTGGTGGACACCAAGAGCTATCTCTACCTGGCCGGAATCACGCTCGATTACGTCCAGCAGGGATTGACGGGCGGCTTCACGTTCGTGAACCCGAAGGCGAAGTCGACCTGTGGGTGCGGCACGTCGTTCTCGGCGTAGCCGGCCCGCTCGACACGAGGTTGAACGGGCCCACGACGGGCCCGTTTTAGTTTGTGGCAGTGCGAGCCGTTCAGGTTCGGATACGGGGGACGCCAGGACAGCGTCACGCGTCGTCGCGACGCTGATCGGGCAGGAAAGGAACCGCCGTGAGTGATCGCGGCGGGGCACGGGCGGGCGATGTGGGAGCGAAGGGGGCTACGCCCCCCTCGACTCCCCCGGTCGGGTGCCCGTGCCCGGTGAGATGAGTCGGTGAGCCACTTCGAGGTCTTCGGATTGGAGCGGCGGCTCGGCATCGATGCCGAGGCGTTACAGCGACAGTTCTACGAGCTGTCGCGGCGCTATCACCCTGACTTCCACGCGGGCGCGACGCCCACGGAGCAGGCGGAGGCGCTCGCGGCATCGGCGCGACTCAACGCCGCGTACCGGACGCTGCGCGACCCCATCGCCCGCATCGATTACCTGGTTCGCCTGGAGGAGGGCCGCGAAACGAAGGAAGGCGCCACCGACAAGCCGAAGGCGCCGCCGGAGCTCTTGGCCGAGATGTTCGAGATCCAGGAAGCCCTGGCCGAGGCGAAGGCTGGCGGCCTGGATGAGACCACCCGGCGCACGCTGACCGAGCAGCGCGAGCGCTTGCTCGCGCGCCATGCCGAGGAAGAAGCACGGCTGATCGGCCCGCTGTCGGCGGCGTGGGATGGGGCGGCCCCGGACAGGCGGCCGGCCCTCCTGGCCGCGTTCAAGCAAGCGCTGGCCACCCGCGCCTATCTGCGCACCGTGATCGATGACCTCGGACAGGCGCTGGGTGAGGGAGACGAGATTGTCGCGCATCATCGGCATTGACCTCGGGACGACCAACAGCCTCGTCGCCTACGTCGACGACGCGACCGGACTGCCGCGCGTCATTCCCGACGGGGAAGGGCGGAGGCTGTTGCCCTCGGTCGTCGCGTTCACGCCCGAGGGCATCCTCGTGGGCGAGGCCGCTCGCCGGCAACTGGTCCGGCGGCCGCACTCCACCGTCTATTCGGTGAAGCGCTTCATGGGCCGCGACTACGAGGACGTCAAGGATGAGCTGCGCTATTTCCCGTTCGCCATCCGTCCGGCCGACGGCATCGTGAAGCTCGACGTCGGAGGCCGCGAGGTCACGCCGCCCGAGGTGTCGGCCGTCGTGCTGAAGTCGCTGAAGGAGCGGGCCGAGGCGCACTTCAAGGAGCCGGTCGAGAAGGCGGTCGTCACCGTCCCCGCCTACTTCAACGACAGTCAGCGGCAGGCCACCCGCGATGCCGGCCGCATCGCCGGGCTCGACGTCGTCCGCATCGTGAACGAGCCGACGGCGGCGGCGCTCGCGTACGGCCTCCACCGTTTGTCCGAGGACGTGATCGCCGTATACGACCTGGGCGGCGGGACGTTCGACATCTCGATCTTGAGGGTCAAGGACGGGATCTTCGAGGTCCTGGCCACCAACGGCAACACGCATCTGGGCGGCGACGACTTCGACCGCGTCATCATGCTGTGGCTGCTCGAAGACATCCAGTGCCGCCACCACGCGGAGATCGTCCGGAGCGGACTCGATCTCGCTCGCGATGCCGAGGCGATGCAGGAGCTGCGGCTGGCCGCCGAGGCCGCGAAGATCCGGTTGTCCACCGAGGAACGGACGCGGCTCACGATCCCGTTCGCCGGTTTCACCTACCGCACGGAGATCACGCGGGCCGACGTCGAGCGCCTCATCGAGCCACTGGTGGCCCGAACCCTCGAGCCGTGCCGCCGCGCGCTGGCCGATGCCGGGCTCCGCCGCGAGCAGATCGACCAGGTCGTCCTCGTCGGCGGCTCGACGCGGGTGCCTCTGGTGCGCCGGCGGGTGGAGGAGCTCTTCGGGCGCACGCCGCACAGCCATCTCGATCCCGACGAGGTGGTCGCGCTCGGCGCCGCCGTCCAGGCCCGGATCCTCGCCGGCGGCATCACCGACATGCTGTTGCTGGACGTCACGCCGCTGTCGCTCGGCATCGAGACGCTGGGCGGAATCGTGAGCATCCTGATTCCGCGCAACACCACGATCCCGACCAGCGCCCGCGAGATGTTCACCACGTCGGTCGACGGCCAGACGGTCGTCGACATGCACGTCGTGCAGGGGGAGCGCGAGCTGGCCAAGGACTGCCGGTCGCTCGCCCGCTTCGAGCTGCGCGGCATCGATCCGATGCCGGCCGGCATGCCCAAGATCGAGGTGACCTTTCTCATCGACGCCAACGGAATCCTCCAGGTGGCGGCCCGGGAGCAGCGCACCGGCAAGGCCACGTCGATCGAGGTGAAGCCGACCTACGGCCTGGCCGAGGCCGACGTGGAGCGCATGGTCGAGGAGTCGTTCCAGTACGCCGAGGCCGACGTCAGCGCGCGACTCCTCATCGAAGCGCGCAACGAGGCCGACACGGTCCTGACCCACGTGCGCCGCGCGCTCAGCCAGGGCGGTCATCTCGTCGCCGAGGACGAGCGCCGCTGCATCACGTCCGCGCTCGAAACGCTGGAGCGGGCGCGGGCGGGGCAGGACCGCGATCTCATCCGGGACGCGACGACCGCCCTCAACCATGCCACCGAGCATCTGGCCGAGCTGATGATGGACGCCGCGCTCAAGGGGGCGCTCTCATCCAAGCGGGCCGCCGAGATCATGGAGTCGTCGTGATGGCTGTGCACCGGGTGACGTTCCTTCCCCTGAACAAGACGGTCGAGGTCGACGACACCAAGTACCCGTTGGCCGATCACGGCAAGCCGGGCTCGCTCCTCGACATCGCGCTCGCCCACGACATCCCGCTCGAGCACAACTGCGGGGGCAGCTGCGCGTGCACGACCTGCCACGTCGTCGTGCGCGAGGGTGAGGAGAATCTCTCGGAGATGCAGGCCGACGAGGAGGATCGCCTGGACATGGCGGAAGGGCTGACGATCCATTCCCGCCTGGGCTGTCAGGCGGTGGTTCACGGCGACGTCGTGGTGGAGGTTCCCAAGTGACGATGAAGTGGCGAGACGCCGAAGACATCGCCATCGCACTGAGCGAGCGGTATCCCGACACCGATCCGCTGGCTGTGCGGTTCACGGATCTCCATCGCTGGGTGACCGAGCTCGACGGGTTCGCCGACGACCCCAAGGCCTCGAACGAGTCGACGCTCGAGAAGATCCAGATGGCGTGGCTGGATGAGTACCGGAACCGCTAGCGTGAGCCGTCTACCAGGTGACGACCTGGTCCGCCGCGAAGATCTGCTCGAGGAGCGCGTCCCACGAGAGCTCGTCGGGCACGCGCTGGACCCGGACGCCCGCGGGCAGCATCGAAAGCGCGGCGCCGTGCAGGAGCGCGACGGCGACCCGGTCGCCGGCGTCGAGCGCGCGCTCGACGGCGGCCCGGACGAGGTCGGGATCGCCACCCTTGAAGAGATGGAGGACCGCGGCCATCAGAAGACGATGAAACTCCGGGCGTGGCGCATCAGGTCGGCGATGTCTTCACGACTCACGGGGACGACGGGATGCTTGTCGGCGTTCCAGTCCGAGGCGTCCGGGATGGCGGAGGCCTCGACGTGGAAGGGCACACCGAGCTGGCGAAGGCTCGCGCGGAACTTGGCGATGTCGTCGCCGTCTACCAGCTCGTCGGTGTCGTCGTCGAGCAGGTGCACGGCCCCGTCGGTCAGCACGAACGTCACCTGGTTCTCGCCGGCGACCACCCCGACGCCGATGCGCATGGCCTCGAAGGCCCGGTGCGACGTGCGGGGGTCGCTCGCGATGAGCACGAGGACCGGCGAGCCCGACACGTCAGTTCAGCGCGATGAAGCGGTCGGTGCCGTTGATGATATCGGTCAGCACGACGAGGCCGCAGTACGTCACGTCGGCGGCGTCTTCCAGGGGGATGCGACGCTTCTGGCAGCCGTAGGCGCAGGCGAACAGCTTGACGCCGCGCGCGGGCAGCGCGCGCAGCCGGCGATCGGCGAGCGCGCGCACGCCGTCGTCGATCAAATACAGGTACACGTTGGCGCCGCGGTCGAGCGCAGCTTGGGCGAGGCCGAGTGCGGTGGCGAGGTTCGGGTGCTCGGGCGCCGTCGAGATCATCAGCCCGAGCTTTTTGCCGGACAGCTCCATCGCGGATCGAGCCTAACATCGTGACCAGGGGAGAGCAAGGCAATGAGCCGTAAGGTTTACCTCGATCACAACGCCTCGACGCCCGTTCATCCGGACGTCGTGGCCGAGATGATGCCGTACTTCCACGACGTGTTCGGGAATCCCTCCAGCATCCACGGCTTCGGCCGGGCCGCGCGCGACGCGGTGGACGTGGCCCGCGAGCGCGTCGGCCGTTTCCTCGCGGTGGCGCCGGAGGAGATCGTCTTCACGTCGGGTGGGACCGAGTCCGACAACTTCGGCGTGAAGGGACTGGCCCTGGCCCGCGGCCGCGGCCACGTCATCACGTCGAAGATCGAGCACCACGCCGTGTTGCGCACGTGCCAGACGCTCGAGGAACGCGGCTTCGAGGTCACCTATCTTCCCGTCGACGAGTACGGCATGGTGGCGGCCGACGACGTGAAGCGCGCGATCCGTCCCGACACGATCGCGATCAGCGTGATGCACGCCAACAGCGAGATCGGCACCATCCAGCCGGTCGGGGCCATCGGCGCGCTGGCCCGCGAGCACGGCGTGCCGTTCCACGTCGACGCCGTGCAGACGTTCGGCAAGGTTCCGATCGACGTGCACGGCTCCTCCATCGACCTGCTGTCGTTCTCCGGCCACAAGATCTACGGCCCCAAGGGCATCGCCGGGCTCTACATCCGCAAGGGGACGAAGATGGTGGCGATCCAGCACGGCGGTGAGCACGAGCGCCGGCGGCGGGCTGGCACCGAGAACGTGCCGGGGATCGTCGGGCTGGGCAAGGCGGTCGAGGTTCGTGGCCGCGACATGACGGAGGAAGCAGTGCGCGTGATGGCGCTGCGCGACCTCCTGTGGAACGGCGTGCGCCAGCGGATCCCCGAGGTTCGCCTCAATGGCCATCCTGTCGAGCGCTTGCCTGGCACCGCCAACATCGCGTTCCGTCACGTCGAGTCGGAGTCGATCGTGCTCGGCCTCGATCTGAAGGGCGTGGCCGTGTCGGCGGGCTCGGCCTGCACGGCCGGTCACGTGGAGCCGTCGCACGTCCTGGTGGCCCTCGGGCTTCCGCTCGACTGGGCGATGGGCGCGGTGCGCTTCTCGCTCGGCCGCAGCACGACCGCCGACGACATCGACTACGTCGTGGATTGCCTCGAACCACTCGTGCGCAAGCTGCGCGTGGCGCTGCCGGCTGGACGCACGTGAGGTACAGCCCGACCGTCGTGGATCACTTCCTCAACCCGCGGAACGCCGGGCTCATGCGCGAGCCGGATGGGGTCGGTGAGGACGAGTACGAGGGCTGCGGCGATCTCGCCCGCTTTTTTCTGCGCGTCGCGGACGGCCGGGCCCGCGAGCTGCGCTTTCAGACATACGGCTGCGGGCCGACCATCGCCGCCGCCAGCGTGGCCAGCGAGCGACTCGTCGGGCGCGCGGTCGAGGATCTCGTGAACGTCAAGGCGGACGAGATCGAGCGCGCGCTGGACGGGCTTCCGGAGGAGCGCAGGCATGCGGCCGACGTGGTGGCCGGCGCGGTGCGAGCCGCGGCGCTCGATCACCTGCGCCGTCGGAACGGCCATGTTTGACCGGCTGCGCGACGACGTGCGCGTGGTCCTCGAGCGTGACCCGGCCGCCCGCTCGACGCTCGACGTGCTCCTGTCCTATCCAGGGGTGCACGCCCAGGCCCTCCACCGGTTCGCCCACCGGCTCTGGAATGGCGGCTGGCCGACGACCGCGCGATTCGTCTCCCACGTTTCGCGCTTCCTGACCGGCATCGAGATCCATCCGGCGGCCAGGCTCGGCCGAGGGCTCTTCATCGATCACGGGATGGGCGTCGTCATCGGCGAGACGACCGAGATCGGCGAGAACGTCACGCTGCTCCAGGGCGTCACGCTCGGCGGCACCAGCCTGAAGCGCGAGAAGCGCCATCCCACTCTCGGCAACAATGTCGTGGTGGGTGCCGGGGCCAAGATCATCGGTGGCTTCACGATCGGCGACGGCAGCCGCATCGGCGCCGGCTCGGTCGTGGTGCGGGAGGTGCCACCGAACTCCGTTGTGGTCGGGGTACCGGGCCGCGTAACATACCGCGACGGCCAGCGGGTGACGGGAGAGATCGACCTGAACCAGACCGATCTGCCCGATCCGGTGGCCAAGGCGATCGAGCAGCTCATCGAGCGCCTGCGCCGACTCGAAGTGGAGGTCGAGGAGCTGCGCAAGGCGGCCAAAGAGGAGGAGGTCCAGTGACTCCGAAGGACGTGATGAGTGTGCGGGAGGTTTCGACGTACCTGGCGATCGACGAGGCAACGCTCACGCAGCTCGCCGCCCAGCGCGGCATCCCCTGCATGGAAGTCAACGGCAGCTGGATCTTCTCGAAGAAGTCCATCGACAAGTGGCGTACGCAGAAGCAGGTGACGCGCAAGTAGTGGATCGCGCCGCGGCCTGGGCGATCCTGACCGAGTTCACCCACGGCGACAGTCTGCGCAAGCACGCCAGAGCCGTGGAGGCCTCGATGCGCGCGTACGCTGGACGCTACGGCGAAGATCCCGAGACGTGGGGCATCGCCGGTATGCTCCACGACTTCGACTACGAGATGCATCCCCGTGCGCCTCACCATCCGATGAAGGGCGCCGAGATCCTCAGTGCCCGCGGCGTGGCCGAGCCGATCGTGTACGCGATCCTGGCCCACGCCGACTACTCGGGCATGCCGCGCCAGAGCTTGCTCGACCGCGCCCTCTACGCCTGCGACGAGCTGACCGGATTCGTCCACGCCTGCGCCCTCGTCCGGCCCGGCAAGGTCATCACGGGTCTGGAAGCCGCGTCGGTGAAGAAAAAGCTGAAGGACAAGGCCTTCGCGCGTACGGTCAATCGCGACGACGTCTACCGCGGAGCCGCCGAGCTCGGGGTGGATCTCGATGCGCACGTCACGTTCGTCGTCGAGGCCCTGACCGCCGTCGCCCCCGAGATCGGGCTCGCCCGAACGACGTAGCCAAGAGGCGGGCGCCGCTCATGCGCACCTCGCTCGCCACGATCCTCCACGTCGACATGGATGCGTTCTACGCATCCGTCGAGCAGCGCGACCACCCCGAGCTGCACGGCCGCCCGGTCATCGTCGGCGCCGACCCGAAGGGGCGTGGCGTCGTCGCCGCCGCCTCGTACGAGGCGCGACGCTTCGGGGTCCGCTCGGCCATGCCCATCGGGCGTGCCGCTCGTCTCTGTCCGCACGCCGCGTTCGTCCGTCCCGACATGGAAAAGTACGGACGCGTCTCGGCGGAGATCATGGCGATCCTCGACACGTTCTCGCCCCTCGTCGAGGCGGTCTCGGTGGACGAGGCCTTCGTCGATCTCACCGGGACTGGCGGCCTGCACGGCAACCCGGTGGAGGCCGCGCGCCGCATCAAGGCGCGCATTGTCGAGGCGACGCGCCTCACCGCTTCGGCCGGGCTCGCCACGAACCGGTTCGTGGCGAAGGTCGCGTCGGAGCTCGAGAAGCCCGACGGCCTCGTGGTCGTTTCCCCCGGCCAGGAGGCGAGCTTCCTCGCTCCGTTGGCGATCGAGCGGATCTGGGGCGTCGGCAAGGTGATGGCGGCCGAGCTGCGCAGCCTCGGCCTCGCGACCATCGCGCAGCTTCAAGCGTATCCGCGCCACGCGCTCGCCCAGAGGTTCGGCCGCCACGGCGAGAGTCTCCACGAGCTGGCCTTCGGGCGCGACGCTTCTCCGGTCGAGCCCTTCGCGGCCGCCAAGTCGATGGGAGCCGAGAATACGTTCCCGGTCGACTGCCGCGACGCGAGCACGCTCGCGACGACGCTGCGCGAGCAGGCCGAGCGCGTGGCCCGCGAGCTTCGCGCCGAGCACCTGGCCGCAGCCCGGATCACGCTCAAGCTTCGCTACGCCGACTTCCACACGATCACGCGCGCCTGGACCGGCGAGCCGACCCAGGACGGCCTCGAGATCTACCGGCGAGCGGCAACGCTGCTCGAGCGGGAGCGCGTCACCGAGCCGGTCCGGCTGATCGGGCTGTCCTCGTCGTCGTTCCAGCCCGAGGCCACCGGCCAGCTCCCGCTGCTCGATCCGACGACGGTGCGGCGCGAGCGCCTGGCGCGCGCCACCGACGCGCTGGCCCGTCGCTTTGGAGACGACACCGTCGTGCCGGCCGCGCTGGCGCCATCGCGCCCCCGGCGCCGACGCTCACCGGGAGCAGCCGACACCGTATAATGAGGCGGCATGGAACGGCCCATCGCCTACGACAAGCTCGCACGTGAGGAGCGTTTCGTGCGCAAGCGCGCCCGCGACATCGCGGAGCTGCGCATGGCGCAGGGCCTCTCGCCGATGGCCGACCTGGCCAGCCGCGAATCCATCCGCGAGCGCGTCCACGGCATCCTCGTCGGTGAGCTGCAAGCGATGGAGGGGGCTGGCCGTACCGTCTGCGACTTTCCCGACGCGCCGTGGGAGTTCATCCTGGACATGGCCCGTCAGGTCTGGGACGAGTCGCGTCACGTCGAGATCTACCTGGGCCTGCTCGAGTACCTGGGCGGTTATGTAGGCGAGTTCGCGGAGTCCACGATCCTCTGGCGGTGCGCCTGTGCCGAAGACGCGGCGGCCCGCGTGGCCGGCGTCAATCGTGGCCTCGAAGGCCTGGCCTGCGACGTCTTCAACCAGCTGATCCATATCGCGCGCAAGATCGGTGATCCCGTCATCGAGCGCGCCGTCGATTTCGTGCTGGCCGACGAGATCACCCACGTGCGCATGGGCTCGCGCTGGCTGAACGAGCTCACCAAGGGCGATCCCGACCGGCGGCGGCAGGCCATCGCGTTCCAGGAGACGATCGACGAGCGCTTCAACCTCGGCGGCGTCCGCCTGGACGGCGCGCACGAGGAGGTCGGCATCTCGATCGCCAAGGAAGCGCGACGGCTGGCCGGCTTCACCGACGAGGAGATCGACAAGCTCGTCCGCAGCACGCAGCGCTCCCCTGTCTACTGACCGGCCGTCGTGAGCGATCACCCCCTGGCCGGCATCTTCTCCGTCGAGGCGTCGGCCCGTCGCATCCGCAACTATCGCTACGCCGAGGAGCGGATGATGCGCACGCTCGGCGGCTGGATCGCGCTCACCCCCGAGCTCGCGCCCAAGCTGCTGTTCGGGCGCCACGTCTGGGATTGCGCTCAGCACGCCGATCTCTGGGGCCGCCGGCTCCCCGAGTTGCGCGCGCCCGCCCAGCAGTCCGAGCCAGCGAACGCGCGGTTCGCCGCCTTCATGGACCTGCTCGACGGCCGCGAGGCCCGCCACGAGACGGTGGAACGCATCGTGGGCGTCTATCGCGTCCTGAAGCCACACCTGATCGCGACCTACGAAGCTCACCTCGCCGCGGCGAACCCGGTGTACGAGCCGCCGACGCGCCGGATCCTCGACCGTTGCCTCACCGAGGAGCGCCGTCACGTCGCCGCCGCGACGGTGGTGCTCGAGCGGCTGCTCGACAGCGACGCCAAGCGGCGGGCCAGCGAGTGGCAGACACGACTCCTCGACGCGCTGGCCGACTCCGGTGGCGTGACCGGCGAGACGCCGACGCCGCTGCTGGCCACCGAAGTCGCCGGCATCGATGGCTCGGGCGACGCCGTGTCCGTGCCCGCGGCGTTCGATCCCAGCGTCATCGGCGCCGACCTGCGGCCGATCCTCGAGGAGCACTGCCGCGCCCTCATCGCCCGCGACGTCGCCCGCCTCGGTGAGCACATCGCCGGCGAGAGGCGGGGCGCGGTGCTTGGCGTCTATGAGAGCGTGCCGGCGGCCCGCACCTGCGAGATCGCCGCCCAGGCCAAGATCGGCGCCCACCGGCTCATCAAGATCAGGCTGGTCGGCCCGAGCGGTGTTTCCGTGCTGCAGCTTCAGTGGCAACAGCGAGCCGGGATCTGGCACGTCGTCGAGGCCGAGCTCGTGCGCGTCGAGCCCGCCGCCTAGTGTTCCGGAAAGTCCTCGTCGCGAACCGGGGAGAGATCGCGCGCCGGATCATGCGCGCCTGCCGTCACGTCGGTGCTGCGACGGTTGCCGTGCACTCCGACGCCGACGCGTCGGCGGCCCACGTGGCGGACGCGGATGAAGCCGTGCTCATCGGGCCGGCTCCGGCGCGTGAGAGTTACCTCAATATCGAGGCGATCATTCACGCGGCGCGGCGCACGCAGGCCGAGGCGATTCATCCCGGCTACGGATTCCTGTCGGAGAACTGGCGATTCGCCGACGCGTGCGCGAGCGCTGACATCACGTTCATTGGTCCGCCTGCCGAGGCCATCCGACGCATGGGCGACAAGCCGGAAGCTCGACGTCTGATGGCGGCGGCCGGAGTTCCTGTCCTGCCCGGGAGTCCGGGGCCCGTGAGCGACGTCGCCGAAGCCACGCGCCTGGCCGAGGGCGTCGGCTTCCCCGTGTTGCTCAAGGCCGCCGCCGGCGGCGGCGGAATCGGCATGGCGAAGGTCGGCGAGGCCGGTCAGCTCGCCGCCGCGTTCACCGCCGCCAAGCGCCGTGCCGAGGCGGCGTTCGGCAACGGCGCGGTGTACGTCGAGCGGTATCTCACCACGCCCCGTCACATCGAAGTCCAGGTGTTCGGGGACGCGCGAGGCACCGTCGTGCATCTGCACGAGCGAGAATGCTCGATTCAGCGCCGCCATCAGAAGCTCATCGAGGAGTCGCCAGCGCCGGGACTCGATCCCACGGTCAAGGCCCGGCTGACCGCGGCCGCGGTGAAGGGTGCCGCCGCCATCGGCTACGTCAACGCGGGGACGCTCGAGTTCCTGCTCGACGCCGACGGGTCGTTCTACTTTCTCGAGATGAACACGCGCCTCCAGGTTGAGCACCCGGTGACGGAAGCCGTGACCGGCCTCGACCTGGTGGTGGCCCAGCTCCGCGTGGCCGCCGGCGAGTCGCTCCCGTGGACTCAAGATGCGATCGCCCAGCGCGGCGCCGCGATCGAGTGCCGCATCTACGCCGAGGACCCCGCGAAGAATTTTCTGCCGTCGCCCGGAACGATCAGCCGGCTCGAGCTGCCGGCCGGCGAGGGGATTCGCGTCGAGTCGGGAGTGGTGACGGGCAGCGCGGTGACCGTCCACTACGACCCGCTCTTGCTGAAGCTCGTCGCCGGCGGCGGTTCCCGGTTGGAGGCGATCGCTCGCATGAGCGAAGCGCTCGACCGCTGCATGATCGAGGGCGTCAAGACGACGATTCCGTTCCTCCGGCGAGTCATGGCTCATGCCGACTACCGCCGCGGTGCCGTGCATACCCAGATGGTCGAACAAGGAGCCTTCAATGCCTGAGGAGATCAAGGCCCACATCACCGGGATCGTGTTCCAGGTGACGGCGAAGCCCGGTGATCGGCTCCAGGCCGGCGATCCCGTCATCGTGCTCGAGTCCATGAAGATGGAAATCCCGGTCGAGATGCCGCGAGCGGGCGCCGTCAAGGAGATCCGCGTGCAGGAAGGGCAGACCGTTCAGGAAGGCGACACCGTGGCCGTACTCGAGTAGGGGGACGTCATGGCGGACAGCTCGAGCGTAGGACTCCTCCGTGGCCTCTACGATTATCACTGGTGGGCCAACCACCGGCTCTTCGGGACCGTTCGCGCGCTCGGTGAGGAGACGGCGCGGCGCGAGATCGGCAAGCAGTTCAGCTTTCCGACGTTGAAGGGCATGTTCGCGCACCTCTATGCGGCCGACTTCATCTGGCTGTCGCGCTGGCAGGGCGTGCCGACGGGCCGCCTCATGGGTGATGGCGACTTCGCGACGCTGGCCGAGTTGCGCTCACGGTGGGACCGGCTCGAGGCGGAGCAGAAGGCGTTCGTCGAGGGACTGACGCCAGCCGATCTCGACCGCGTCGTGAGCTACACGAACACCGAGGGCAAGGCGCTCGCCCCGCCCCTGTGGCGGGTGCTCCAGCACGTCCCGAACCACGCCACCCACCATCGCAGCGAGATCGCGACGATGCTGACGATGATCAGCGGCTCGCCGGCCGATAGCGGTATCGCCACGTACGCGAGCCAGTTCGCCGGCCGCTAAGACCCCGGCGCGGGAGAGCAGGCGATGGGCGACGTGACGACGCTCGAGATGATGCGCGGGCTCTACGAGTACCACCACTGGGCCAACCGGCGGCTCTTCGACGTCGCGATCGGACTCGGTGACGACGTGACCGCGCACGACCTCGGGAAGTCGCTCAGCTTTCCCACCATCAAGGCGATGTTCACGCACATCTACGGAGCCGACTTCTTGTGGTTTCAGTGCTGGAAGGCGATCACGCCGGTCCGGAGGGTTCGGGACGGTGATTTTCCGACGCTGGCCGCCGTGCGGGCGCCGTGGGACGAGTTCGAGAAGGAGCAGGCGATGTTCATCGACGCGTTGACGCCGGCCGACCTCGGGCGCACCGTGGAGTTCGTCAGCGTCGCCTATCCGCGTCCGGATGGCGGCGCCTATCAGCTTCCGTTGTGGTCGGCGCTCCAACACGTGGCCAACCACGGAACCCATCACCGGAGCGAGATCGCCACGATGATCACGATGGTCAGCGGCTCGCCCCCGGGGACCGATCTCGCGGTCCGCTACTTCCGCGCCCAGGGATTTCCAGGCTGACGATGGGTATGAAGGAGCGCGCCGACGACCTGACCGACCGCCGCCGTCGTGCGCGCGCCATGGGCGGCGCCGACGCCGTGGCCAAACAGCACGCCAGCGGCAAGCTCACCGCCCGCGAGCGCATCGACCTCCTGTTCGACAGCGGGTCCTTCACCGAGATCGGCGTTCAGGCCACCCACGCGGGTGTGTCGCCGGAGATGGCGGGCAGGGAGACGCCGGCCGACGGCGTCGTCACCGGCTTCGGGCGGATCGACGGCCGCTTGGCCTCGGTCATCGCCTACGACTTCACGGTGATGGCGGGCTCGATGGGCCGCACGGCCGAGGTGAAGTGCAACCGGGCTCGCGAGGTTGCCTACACGAAGCGGATGCCCATGATCTGGCTCATCGACTCCGCCGGCGCCCGCATCCAGGAGGCGATCGGCTCGCGCAACTTCGCCGGCTCCGGTCTGCTCTTCCGCGAAGAGTCGATCATGTCGGGCGTCGTGCCGCAGGTCGCGGCGATGATGGGCCCGGGCGCCGCAGGCACCGCGTACATCCCGGCGCTCGCCGACTTCGTTCCGATGGTGAAGGGCACGAGCCACATGGCGCTCGGGGGGCCTCCGCTCGTCAAGGCCGTCGTGGGCGAGGACGTCACGCCCGAGGAACTGGGGGGCTCGAAGATCCACTGTGAGATTTCCGGCGTCGGTGATCTCGAGGTCGAGGACGATCGCGCGTGCCTGACGGTGATTCGCGAGTATCTCTCCTACTTCCCATCGTCGAATCTGGAGCGACCGCCGCGCCACGCGTCGAACGACCCGGTGGAGCGGCGCGACGAGGACCTGCTCGAGATCGTGCCCGACAATCCCCGGCGCGCCTACGACGTGCGCAAGGTCGTCCGCGCCATCGTCGACGACGGCCGCGTCTTCGAGCTGAAGCCCGCCTGGGCCCGCAACATCGTCGTCGGGCTCGCCCGCCTGGCTGGCCACCCGGTCGGCGTCGTCGCCAACCAGCCGATGGTGCTGGGTGGCGCCCTCGACAACGACGCCGCCGACAAGGCCGCACGCTTCATCATGTTGTGCGACGCGTTCAACATCCCACTGGTGTTCCTGCAGGACGTGCCGGGGTTCCTGGTCGGCTCGAAGGTCGAGCGCGCCGGCATCATCCGCCACGGCGCCAAGATGCTGTACGCGGTCAGCGAGGCGACCGTACCGAAGCTCACCGTGGTGCTGCGCAAGGCGTACGGCGCCGGATACTTCGTCATGTGCGGGCGGGCGTACGAGCCCGATTTGATCGTGGCGTGGCCGACGGCCGAGATCAGCGTGATGGGACCGGAAGGCGGGACCAACATCATCTTCCGGAAGGAGATCTCGAGCGCGGCCGATCCCGACGCCGAGCGGGCACGCCGGGTGGAGGAATTCCGCAAGCTCATCGATCCCTATCGCGCGGCCGGCGCCGCCCTGATCGACGACGTGATCGATCCCCGCGAAACGCGACCGACCTTGATCCGTGCGCTCGAGATGGCGGCCAGCAAAAAAGTCGAGCGGCCCTGGAAGAAGCACGGCGTGATGCCGGTTTAGACTGGGGGCGCCGACATGGCCCCCAGACCCCAGCCGCTCGACGGGTCCCGGGGGAACCCGGGGCCCGTCTCGACCGCGCGGGGGGGCCATGTCGGGCCCCCACGTTCCTAATTTTCGACGAAGGCCTTGAGGTTCCTTCCGCGCAACGGGTGGCGAAGCTTGCGCAACGCCTTGGCCTCGATCTGGCGAATGCGCTCGCGCGTCACGGCGAAGCGCTTGCCGACCTCCTCCAGCGTGTGCTCGCCTTCCTCGCCGATGCCGAACCGGAGGCGGAGGATCTCCTTCTCCTTCGGAGACAGCATGGCCAGCGCCCGCTCCACCTGGGTGGAGAGGTCCTGGCTCAACAGCGTATCGTTTGGCGACCCCGCCGACTTGTCCTCGAGGAAATCGCCGAGCTCCGAGTCCTCGCCGATTGGCGTCTCCAGCGAGAGCGGCTTGCGCGACGACTCGAGGATGAGCCGGACCTTCTTGGCCGGCACGCCGGTCCGCTGGGCCAGTTCCTCCGGAGTGGGCTCGCGGCCAAGCTCGTTGACCATCGCCCGGTTCACCCGAGAGATCCGGTTCAGCGTCTCGACCATGTGCACGGGGATCCGAATCGTCCGCGAGTGGTCGGCGATGGCGCGCGTGATCGCCTGGCGGATCCACCACGTGGCGTACGTGGAGAACTTGAAGCCGCGGCGGTACTGGAAGCGATCCACCGCCTTCATCAGCCCGATGTTGCCCTCCTGGATCAGGTCGAGCAGGCTCAGGTCGCTTCCCAGGTAGCGCTTGGCCACGGAGACGACGAGGCGGAGGTTGGCCTCCATCAACTCCTTCTTGGCCTGGCGCACCTCGCGATCGCTGCGCGTGATCTCGGTCAGCAACGCCTGGAGCTGACGACGCGGCAGGCCGACCTCGCGCTCGAGGTGACGAACTTCGCGAGCCACGACCTGGCTCTTGCCGCGCCGGGCCTCGGAGCCGAGCTGCTCGATGCGCTCGCACTGCCGTCGGATGCGGGCCACCAGGTCATCGATCAGCGCCGGCTTGAGCGGCATGTCGGCGATGACCTTCTGAATGGCCTCACGGTTGGCGGCGATCCACTTCGCGTAGTTCGCCCGCGTCGTGGCCGAGCGGCGCTTGTCTCGGAGCGACTGGTGGAGCCGGTCGATCTCTCGCTCCAGCCGACGAATCCGTGCAAAGGCGGCAAGGACGCGCTTGATCTCGCCAGCGTCCAGCTCCCCGCCTTCGGGGAGGACGATGACGTCGTCCGCAGCGATCTGCTCGTGACGGAGGCGGTCTCCGAAGTCGAGGAGAGCACGCAGCGCCATGGGGATGGCGGCCAGCAGTCTGCGCAGCGCGATCTGGCCGACCTCGATCCGGCGGCCGATCTCGACTTCCTGCCGCGCGGTGAGCAGCGGTACCTTCCCGATTTCCTTGAGGTAAAGGCGGACCGGGTCCTCGCCCCGGGCGGGCAGGGGCGTGAACGCCTCTTCGGGAACGGGCTCCGGGGTCTCGGCCTCGTCCTCGGTCGGCGGCGTCGGTTCGGCCGTCTCCTCGGTCGCCAACGTCGTGGGCACCCCGTGGTTGGTCTCGGCCTCTTGATCGCGTTCCCTGAATGTCATCCTGTCACCCGAAAATCATCACGATTCATCGCGTTTTTTTGATGCGAGTGCGGCGGGTTTCGATTCCGCTCGTCCTTTGGGGCCCCAGTCGCTACAAGAAGCAAGCCACCCAACCGCTCGATCACCTAAATCGCCGTATATACGTCCCTGCCAGATGGGACGGATCGAAGGGCTGGGTATTCTCCTTCACGTATTGGGGCGAATGTTGCTCTGCTATCATGGCGCGGTTGGGGACTCCATGAGGGCCGGAGTGGTCGCCGCAGGTCGTGAACAGCCCCGTTGTTACAACATGACCATTGTCCCGGTGGGGGTGTAGGGCCGGCCGTGGCCATCGCTCCCAGCGCGAGCTACAGCATCACCCTCCGTGTGGAGATCAAGAACCGGCCCGGGATGCTGGGGCGGGTGGCTTCGGCGATCGGTAACGCGGGCGGGGACATCGGGTCGGTGGACCTCGTCGAGTCCCTGCGTGATCGGATCGTCCGGGACATCACGGTCAAGGCCCGGGACAGCGTCCATGGCCAGCAGATCGTCACCTGCCTCCGTCACGTCGCCGGGGTACGGGTCGTCAACGTCTCGGACCGCACGTTCCTGATGCACCTGGGCGGGAAGATCGAGATCAAGAACAAGGTGCCCGTCCGCACCCGGGACGACCTCTCCATGGTGTACACACCGGGTGTCGCCCGCGTGTGCCTGGCCATCCGCGACGATCGTGAGCGCGCCTTCGCCCTGACCATGAAGCACAACTCGGTGGCCGTTGTCACCGATGGCACCGCGGTGCTCGGGTTGGGGGACATCGGGCCCGAGGCGGCGCTCCCGGTGATGGAAGGCAAGGCGATGCTCTTCAAGGAGTTCGCCGGAGTCGATGCCTTCCCGGTCTGCCTGGCCACCAAGGACAGCGACAAGATCGTGGAAACCGTGAAGCTGCTCGCCCCCGGTTTCGGCGGCGTCAATCTCGAGGACATCGCGGCGCCACGCTGCTTCGAGATCGAGGAGCGGCTCCGCAAAGATCTCGAGATCCCGGTGTTCCACGACGACCAGCACGGCACCGCCGTCGTCGTCCTGGCGGCGCTGCTGAACGCGCTCCGCATCGTCCGCAAGAATCCGAAGAAGCTCCGAGTGGTTGTCACCGGCGTGGGCGCGGCGGGGACGGCGACCATCAAAATCCTGCTCTCGAGCGGGGTCCGTGACATCGTCGGCGTCGACGAGCACGGCACGATCCATCGCGGGCGTACCGTCGGCATGGATTTCATGAAGCGCTGGGTGGCGACGGCCACGAATCCCCGGCAGGTCAAGGGCCGGCTCGGCGACGCCATGGAGAAGGCCGACGTCTTCATCGGGCTGAGCGTGCCCGGCATCCTCTCGGTTCGTGACATCAAGCGCATGGCCCGGGATCCCATCGTCTTCGCGATGGCCAATCCTGACCCCGAGATCCAACCCGAGGAAGCCGAGCGTCACGTGCGCGTCATGGCCACCGGGCGCTCCGACTATCCAAACCAGATCAACAACGTCCTGTGCTTCCCCGGCTTTTTCCGCGGACTCCTCGACTCCCGTGCGCGAACCGTGAACGATGAGATGAAGGTCGCGGCGGCGCACGCCCTGGCCGCGTGCGTGACCGCCGGTGAGCTCTCGGCGGAGTACATCATTCCAAGCGTTTTCAACAAAAGCGTCGCCCCCGCGGTCGCCGAGGGCGTGGCCCGCGCCGCCCACGACACCGGGATGGCTCGTCGGCGCCGCCGCCCGGAGCCGACCTGACGGGCGGGTTCCAGCTGGTGAGTTTTTCAACGATGATGAATCGGGAAGATCCGCGCAGCCGGGTCGCGCCTCGATCAGGCCCCCCACGACCTGAGCCGGGCGCGCGGGCCCCGCTCCGATGGTCCGTCATCATCCCTGCCTACAACGAGGCGCACCGCCTCCCGCGTTACCTCGACACCGTCGTCGCCTACTTCGACGGCCGTGGTCAGCCGTACGAAGTGATCGTCGTCGACGACGGGAGCACCGACGACACCGCCCAGCTCGTCGAAGGCCTCGCGCGGCACCACCCGGAAGTCCGCGTGCTCCGCAGCGGCCGCAACGAAGGCAAGGGCGCGGCCGTTCGAAGAGGAATGATGGCGGCGCGCGGCGACTGGCGGCTGTTCGCCGACGCCGACGGGGCGACACCCATCACCGAGCTCAAGCGCCTGGAGGCGGCCCTGGCCGGCGGCGCCGACATTGCAATCGGTTCGCGCGGTTTGTCGGACACCTCCATCTCGCTCCAGACCCGTCGTCACCGCGTCATGGCCGGACGGCTCTTCAACTGGGTCGTCGGACGCACCGGCCTTCATGGGATTCACGACAGCCAGTGCGGGTTCAAGGCCCTGAGGGCCAGCGCGGCGGACACGCTCTTTCCGCGGATGACGATCGAAGGCTTCGGCTTCGACGTCGAGCTGCTCCTGCGCGCTCGGCGGGCTGGCTTCGAGGTGGCCGAGGTCGCCGTGAACTGGGCCGACCAGCCCGGCAGCAAATCCAGTGTCCTGCGCGACGGCCCGCGCATGATGTGGCAGATCCTCCGCGCCCGGAGTCGTTTGGGGAAAACGGGATGATGTCGGCGCGCAGCGCGCTGATCGAGCCCTTCCTCGCCGTCGAGATGAGCGAGCGGGCAGAAGACCTCGAGCGGCGGGGCATCGACGTGGTTCACCTGGAGTTCGGCGAGCCCGACTTTGAAGCGCCCCCTGTCGTCCGAGACGCTGCCGAGAAGGCTCTGAAGGATGGCCGCACCAAGTACACCCACAGCCTGGGCATCCTCGCGCTTCGCGAGGCGATCTCCGAGCACTACCGCGTGACGTACGGTGTCGACGTCACTCCCGAGCGCATCCTCGTCACGCCCGGCACCTCGCCCGCGATGCTGCTCCTGTTCGGCCATCTTCTCGATGCTGGCGACGAGGTCGTGCTGTCGGATCCGTATTACGCCTGCTATCCGAACTTCATCCGCTATGCCGGAGGCGTTCCGGCCACCGTCGGGATCACGGGTCATGACGGGTTTCAGTTACGAGCCGACGCCGTGGCCGGGCGCATTGGTGCCCGGACGAAAGCCATCCTGATCAACTCGCCCAGCAACCCGACCGGGACCGTGCTCGCTCCCGATAGCCTGCGTGCCATCGCCGCGCTGGGCAGGAAGGGGGGGCCGGTGATCGTCTCCGACGAGATCTATCACGGGCTCACGTACGAGGGCCGGGACCGGACGATCCTGGAGTTCACCGATCACGCGTTCGTCCTCAACGGGTTCTCCAAGGCCTACGCGATGACCGGTTGGCGCCTCGGCTACCTCATCGCGCCCGCGGATCACGTCCGGGCACTGCAGAAGGCGTTCGGTAACTTCTTCATTTCGACCAACGAGTTCGTCCAGTGGGCGGGTGTCGCGGCACTTCGGGAAGCGGGCGAGGACAGCCGGCGCTTCCGGGCGATCTTCGACGAGCGCCGGCACGCGATGGTGGCCGGCCTGCGAGCGCTCGGCCTCGGCGTGGAGCACGAGCCGACCGGCGCCTTTTACGTGTTGGCCGACGCCCGACGTTTCTCCGCCGATTCGCGTCAGCTGGCCCTGGAGCTGCTCGAACGCTGCCACGTCGCCGTCACGCCAGGCATCGCCTTCGGCGGCAACGCGGAGGGGTATCTGCGGTTTTCGTATGCTGCGTCCCTCGAGCGCATCCAGGAAGGGCTCGCGCGTCTTGGCCGTTTCCTGGCCGGGCCCCGGTGACGGGACCATCCGAGTGTCCGGCGTGCTCGGGGCAGTGGCCCCGGCCCGAGCAGCGCATCGCTGACTTCGATCAGTCCATCGTCTACCTCCACGACGATCAGTTCTTTCCGGGTTGGACGGTCCTGGTGCTGAAGCGTCACGCCACCGAGCTGTTCGCGCTCACGCCGTCCGAGCGAGCCGCCCTGATGGAGGAGGTCTCGAACGTCGCGGAGGCCCTGGCCGGCGTCTTCAATGCCCATAAGATGAACTACGAGCTGCTGGGCAATCAGATCGCGCATATTCACTGGCATCTCATCCCGCGTCTCGCCGACGATCCGCGGCGAGCCGAGCCCGTGTGGCGACACGACCACCGGCCGCTCGCCTTGCCGGCGGCCGAGCGCAACGAGCGCATCGCGCGGATCCGCGCCGCGCTCAAGCGCTGACCGCGATGGACCAGGCGTACGTCGCCGCCCACATCGAGGAGGATCGCCGGCACTGGTGGTTCCGTGGACGTCTGCGAGTGCTGCTGGCCGTGCTCCGCGCGTCGCTCCCGCGGCGTCGACTCCGGCTGCTCGAGCTGGGGTGCGGCACCGGTAACGTCCTGCGCGCCCTCGGCGAGTTCGGCGACAGCGTGGGCATGGAACGCGACGAACGCTTGATCGCGGCGGCCCGTGCCGACGGCCTCGACGTCCGGCGCGGAACGATCCCGGGTGATCTGGTCGTGCCCGAGGGCTGGGCCGACGTGGTGCTCCTCCTCGACGTGCTCGAGCACCTGGACGACGAAGGCGCCGCGCTTGAGACGGCGCGGCGCGCACTCGCGGCCGGAGGAACGCTCGTCATCACTGTGCCAGCCTTCGCCTGGCTCTGGAGCGCTCACGATCGTGCGCTCGGCCATCGGCGCCGCTACACGGCAGGGCAACTCCGTCGCGTCGTGGAGCGCGCGGGCTTTGCCGTGGCGCGCGTGACGTACTTCGGCACGCTGCTGTTTCCAGCCTTTGCGCTGGTTCGATGGCTCAAGCGCGGCCGTGGCGTAGAGGCTCACGATCTCAGACGGCCGCCGGCCGCTCTCAATGCGCTGCTCGCTTCGTGCTTCGCGGCCGAGCGCCACCTCGTTCCCCGACTCCGGTTGCCGGTCGGATCATCGCTCCTCTTGATCGCCCATCGATGACTCCCGTTCGGGTCCGGCGATGGGAGTGGGCAGTGGTCGGCGCCGTGTGGCTCGTTCTCGTGGGCGTGACCGCTGTGTGGCTCGCCATCGACCGGCATCCACCCGAGTGGGATTATGCCAATCACCTCGAGCGCGCCGTGCTGTGCTGGCGTGGCCTGGTGACCGGAGACGTCGCGGCAGTGCTGGGGCGCTCTTCGTTCTATCCGCCACTCGTTCCCTGTCTGGCCGGCCTTCTATTCCGCGTGCTGCCGTCGGACGCGGCGTTCGGCCAGATCGTCGTCCTCGCCTTCCTCGGGCTCGGCATGGCGGCGACCTACGTGCTCGCGCGGCGGTGGGCCAGTGGCGGGGGCGCCGTGGTGGCGGCGGTCCTGGTGGGCACCGCGCCGTTCGCCGTGCAACTCACGCTTCGTTTTCAGCTCGACGTGCCGCTGATGGCCATGGTCGTCGTGGCGCTCGAGACACTCCTGCGCGCCCAGGGCTTCAAACGCGTCGGCTGGTCGCTGGCCGTCGGGATCATCGTCGGGCTCGGCCTGCTGACCAAGCCGCCCTTCCTCGTCTATGTGACGCCGGCGATCATTCTCTCCGTTCTCGCGGTGCGGACCCGAGACGCGGTGTGGAACACGATGGCCGCGACGCTGGTGACGCTCATCATCGCCGTGCCGTGGTACGGGCCGCGCATCCTCGGCATCCCGATGCAAGTGCACAGCCGGTCCTTCAAGCAGGCCGCCGAATCGGGACTTCCTGATGCTCTCAGCGCGACTTCGCTCGCCTATTACCCGTTGAATTTCGCCGCCCAGTTCGGCGTCGTGGGCGTCGCAATGTTCATGGTCGGGCTCGTCGTCGTGCTGGGCCGCGGGTACTGGTACGTCCTCGCCGGGCTCGCCCCGCTCGTGGCATTCTTCCTGATCCAGAACAAGCAGCTCCGCTACACGCTGCCGCTGCTCCCGCTCGCCGCGGTGGCGGCCGGGATCGGCTTCTCGGCCTTACCCCGCAGCGTCCGTGCCTTCACCGGGGCGCTCGTCGCGGTGGCCGCCGCAGTGCAGGTCTCGTCGACGCTGTTCGCCGTTCCGCCTGCGCTGAGCGTGCCGCTGGTCGGCATCCGCCTCACCGAGCCGTCGCCACCGTCGCGCGCCGCATGGCAGCAGCGCCCGATTCTCTCCCTGATCGCGCGAGACGCCTCGGGTCGGGACGCGATGGTCAGCGTGCCGCCGAACAGCGCGTGGTTCTCGATCGCCAATTTCAGGTATTACGCCGTCCGCGATGATCTGCCCCTACGGTTCATGCGCGCCTGGGACGACGAGCCTCTCGGCGTCGATTACATGATTCTCAAAACGGGCGACGTCGGTCCACCGTGGACGGCCGAGAGGCCGCGGCGAATCGTCGCGCGCCTGGCCGCGGATCGTCATCTCGACGTTGCGTTCCCCGTCATCGGTGAGTTTCCGCTGCCCGACGGCTCGCGGGCCACCGTACGTGCCCGCCGCCTCCCCGTTGTGAGCGGCGCCGCCGACACCCTGGCTCGTGCCCTAGCCGGTGCGCTGCGACAGCGCGCCGCTGACGTGGCGCGGGACGTCGAAGGCCTCGAGGTCGCGGTCGAGCCTGGCGATGCCATCCAGCAGGGACGAGCCCGGCGCGTCGTGGTCTCGGCCACCGCCGCCACGCTGGGGGACACGCGTCGTCGCGGCGTCGCGCTCCTGCGCGCCCACGATCTGCGACTCGTGTTGGAGGATCTCGTGTTCAACGCGTCGAGCCTGATGGCCGAGGGCCGGCTCGATCCCCTCGATCTCGGCCGGCTGCGGCTGGAGCGGCTCTCGGTGACGGCCGACGACTTCCACGCCTTCCTCGCGGCTGGCAAAGATCGCGGACGGACGCAGGTCGCCTTCGATCGCGGGTTCGCCGATGTGCGGATGGAGCTTCCGGGGCCGGACATCAGCGCGCGCGTCCGCTTCGTGCCGGCTTCGGACCGGCCGTTCGCGCTGGCCGCCGATCGCGTCCGGGTGGGCGGCGTCCCGGTGCCGTCCCTGCTCGTCGGCTGGGTCATGAACGTGATCGATCCGTCGCGCGGCATCGCCGCGCGCCTGCCGTTTCCGGTCGAGGTCGCTCGGATCGAGATCGTGCCGGCCGGGCTCCAGGTGGGGGGATCGTGAAACGCGAGACACCGGTCGAGCGCAAAGCCCGCGCCCGGAAGATCATCCGACTCCTCGAGCGCGCCTACCCGGACGCGAGGATCGCGCTGACCTTCAGCGACCCGCTCGAGTTGCTGGTCGCGACGATTCTTTCCGCGCAGTGCACCGATGACCGGGTGAACCAGGTGACTCCCGCGCTGTTCAAGAAGTACCGCACCGCGGCCGAGTGGGCGCGGCTGACGCCGCCGACGCTCGAGCCGCAGATCCGGTCGACCGGCTTCTATCGCGCCAAGGCGCGGTCCATCATCGGGATGGCCAACGCTCTGGTCGCCGAGCACGGCGGCGAAGTCCCACGCGATCGCGCCGCGCTCACCGCGCTGCCCGGTGTCGGCCTCAAGACCGCCAACGTGCTGCTCGGCAACGCCTTCGACGCGCCGGCGATCGCGGTGGACACGCACGTCTTCCGCGTGAGCCAGCGGCTCGGCCTGGCCAAGGCCGACGATCCCGACGTGATCCACGACCAGCTCACCGAGGTCCTGCCGAAGGCGTCGTGGACGCGGACCACGCACCTGATTCAGGCTCACGGTCGCCGGACCTGCGTGGCGCGGGCGCCGCGCTGTCCGGTCTGCCCCGTGCGCGCGCTCTGTCCGTGGCCGGAGAAGACGCGCGCGTGAGACTGCCCCGAGTGCTGACGCCGCGGCTCATCGCCGTCGCCGTCGGGTTGCTCTTCGCGCTCGCCATCGTCGAGGTCGGTCTGCGCTTCCGCGCTGCGGGCGAGCACCGCTACATGGCGTCCGACCCGCTCCTGCACCATCGGCTCAAGCCAAATCTTCGGACTCGGGTGAGCGGCGTGGAGTTCAACACGAATTCCCTCGGCTTGCGCGAGCGTGAGATCACGCGCCCGAAGCCGGCGGGCGTGTTCCGCGTGCTCATGCTCGGCGACTCGTTCACCGAGGGCGCGGGCCTTCCCGTCGAGGCGACCGTCGCCAAGCGCGTCGAATCGGCGCTCAACGGTCACGGGTGCCGCACCACCGTGGAGGTCCTGAACGCCGGCGTGGCGAGCTACTCGCCGATTCTCGAGTACCTCCAGCTCAAGCACCTGGGCCTCGCGCTGCAGCCGGACCTCGTCGTGCTCAACTTCGACATGACCGACGTCCACGACGATTGGGTGCGAACTGCCGTGGCGCGGCTCGACGCCGACGGCCTGCCTGTTGCCGTTCCGGGCGACCGCCGGCTCGAGGCGGCGCTGCTCATTCCGCTCGTGTGGAAGCCGGCAGTCTTCCGCTTTCTCGATCCGATCGAACGTGGGATGAACCGGCTGGTGGCATACCAGGAGCTTCGCCGGTCGGGTGTCGGCCAGAACCTCCTGGGGCCACTCCGGTTGACACCCGAGCGCGCCGCGATTCTCGGCCTCGAAGGGGATCCCCAGTACGATCTCGAGGCCATCACGCGCGACCAGGACTCGCCCAAGCTCCGCGCCGCGTGGCGTCTCACCGAGCGATACATCGCGGCGACGAATCGCCTGGCGCGCAGCCACGGCGCCGCGTTCGCCCTCGTCGTGTATCCCCACGCGCAACAGGTCGCCGCCGACGCCTCGCCCGAGGGGCGCCGCCGCCATGCGCTGGGCCCCGGGCTCTTCGGCTCGACACGGCCGTTCGACATCCTCGTCGAGCTCGGTCGCCGCGAGGGATTTCCCGTGCTCGACCTGCTCGCGCTGTTCCGAGCGCGCGAGAGGCCCAATGATCCGCTCTTCCGGGCCGACGACATTCACCACACCCGCGCCGGGGCTCGCGTGTTCGCCGAGGGCGTGGTGGACGGCCTCGACCGCCTGGAGTTGGTCCCGTGCCGGCGGCCGATTCGTTGACATGGCAGGGACTTTCAAGTAACGTATGACGTTGCAATTTTCCCGGTCTTATGCCCACTTACGTGGCCTGCAAGGGGTGATGATGCCGACGCCGATGTTGCGTGAAGACGAGATCGAGCGGAAGTGGTTCGTCGTCGACGCCGATGGTCAGGTTCTCGGGCGACTGGCCAGCCGGGTGGCGGCGATCTTGAGGGGCAAGCACAAGCCGGCGTTTGCCCCGCACATGGACGTCGGCGACCACGTGGTCGTGATCAATGCCGAGAAGGTTCACCTCACGGGACGGAAGCTCCGCGACAAGATCTACCGCTGGCATACCGGCTACATCGGCGGCCTCCGTGAGGTCAACGCCGAGAAGATGATCAAGACCCACCCCGAGCGCGTAATCGAGTGGGCGGTGCAGGGGATGCTCCCCAAGAATCGTCTGGGCCGGGCCATGGGCAAGAAGCTGAAGGTCTACAAAGGCGCCACGCATCCCCATCAGGCCCAGCAGCCCGCCGCGCTTCCCGAGTGGCTGGCCGGTCAAAAGGGAGGCCATTGATGGCCGTCGTCGAGCGGTTCTACGGTACCGGCCGGCGCAAGACGTCGGTTGCGCGCGTGTGGCTGCGCTCAGGGCAGGGCCGCATCGCCGTGAATCGTCGCGCCTTCGAGAATTACTTTCCGCGTGAGACGCTGCGGATGATCATCGCCCAGCCGCTCGAGGTCACGAACACCACCGGGCAGTTCGACATTCTGGTCAACGTCGGCGGTGGCGGCCCGACCGGCCAGGCTGGCGCCGTGCGCCACGGCATCGCCCGTGCGCTCGTTCGCTTCGACGAGAAGCTTCGACAGCCCCTCAAGAAAGCCGGCCTGCTCACCCGCGATCCCCGGATGCGGGAGCGGAAGAAGTACGGGCAGCCCGGAGCTCGCCAGAAGTTCCAGTACTCGAAGCGGTAGCACGGAGACGAGTGCCGTGATTCGCGTCGCTGTCGCCGGGGCCAGCGGCTACATGGGAGCAGAGCTGCTGCGGCTGCTTCTCCGTCATCCCGAGGTCGAGCTGACCGCCGTCACCTCCGATCGGCTCTCTGGTGAGCCGCTGGCGGCGGCGTACCCGCACCTGCGTGGCCTCACGACGCTCGCGTTCCACGCGCTGGAGGCCGAGTGGCTCGCCGGCGTGGCCGATGTCGTCTTCCTCGCCTTGCCGCACCTCGAGTCCCAGAAGGTCGTGCCGGTCCTTCGCCGGCATCGCGTGAAGGCCATCGACCTCTCGGCCGATTACCGCCTGCGTGACCCGAACGATTACGTGACCTGGTACAAGGCCGCTCATCTCGATTCTCAAGGCCTCGGTGAGGCCGTGTATGGGTTGCCCGAGCTGCACCGGAAATCGATCGCGGCCGCGTCGCTGGTGGCGTCGCCCGGCTGCTATCCGGTGGGCGCCATTCTCGCGACGGCGCCATTGCTCAAGTCGGGGTTGGCGCGGCTCGAGGGGATCGTCGTCGACGGCAAGTCGGGCGTGAGCGGTGCGGGCGCTCAGGGGCGCAAGGCCGATCCGATGTACCTGTACACGGAAGCCAACGAGAACGTTCAGGCCTACGGAATCACCACGCACCGCCACACGCCCGAGATCGAGCAGGAGCTGTCGGCGCTGGCCGGGAGCCCCGTGCGCGTGAGCTTCACGCCTCACCTCGTTCCGTTGAACCGCGGACTCTTCACCACCGCGTCGGTTCCGCTCGCTTCCACGCTGAGCACCGCCGAGCTCGTGTCCGTCTATCGTGACTTCTATGCGGGCGAGCCGTTCGTCCGCGTTCTCGGCGAGGGCGAGCGGCCGACGACACGGGCCGTCGTCGGATCGAACTTCTGCGACGTCACGGTGGTCTCCGATCCGCGGACGGGCCGCGCCACGTGCGTGAGCGCGATTGACAACCTCGGCAAGGGCGGGTCGGCGAACGGCGTACAGAACCTGAACATCGTGTATGGATGGAGCGAGCGCACCGGCCTCGACGCCCCGCCGGTGTACCCGTAGTGCCGGAGGCGCGAGCAACGGAGCCAAAACCAGGCGATCTCGAATGGCTGACGGGCGGCATCACCGCCGTCCCCGGAATCCTGGCCAGCGGCGTCGCCGCCGGGATCAAGCCGAGCGGCAAGAAGGATCTCGCCCTCCTGTATTCGTCGTCTCCCGCCCGGGCGGCCGCCGTGTTCACCAGTAACCAGGTGAAGGGCGCGCCCGTCCTCGTTTCCCAGGAGCACGTGAAGAGCGGCGTGGCCCAGGCCATCGTGGCCTCGAGCGGTTGCTCCAACGTCTGCACCGGCGAGCAGGGCATGCGCGACGCCCGTGAGATGACGAAGGTCGTCGGCGACCTGCTCCGCATTCCGGCCCGGCAGGTGCTGATCGCTTCCACGGGCGTGATCGGCCAGCCGCTGCCGATGGACCGAATCCGCGCCGCCCTGCCGAAACTCGTGAAAGCGCTGTCGCCGCAGGGCGGGCACGCCGCTGCCGAGGCCATCATGACGACCGATACGCGCCCGAAAGAGGCGGCGGTCAAGGTCGAGGTCAATGGCCGGCCCATCACGATCGGCGGGATCGCCAAAGGCGTGGGGATGATCGAGCCCCACCTGGCCACGATGTTCTGCTTCCTCACCACCGACGCCGCTGTGGCGCCCGCGGCGCTGCGCTCGGCGCTCAAGCGCAGCGTCGACGACTCGTTCAACCGGATCACCGTGGACAGCGATCAGTCCACCAGCGATACCGTCGCCATCCTCGCCAACGGCCTGGCCGAGACGGCTCCGCTGGATGCGGGCAGCCGCGGGCTCCGTCAATTCACGCGGGCGCTCGGCGCGGTGACGACGCGCCTGGCCCGCATGCTGGTCGAGGACGGGGAGGGCGCCACCAGACTGGTGACGGTGGCGGTGCGCGGGGCGCGGACCCGGCGTGACGCCGTCGTGGTCGCGCGCAGCGTGGCGAACTCGCCCCTGGTGAAGACTGCGATCAACGGCCAGGATCCCAACTGGGGCCGCATCATGATGGCGATCGGCAAGTCTCCGGCCAGGGTGGAGGCGGACAAGATCGCCGTGGCCTTCGAGGACGAGCTGCTGGTCGAGCGCGGAATGCTGCGCGACGGCGCGAAGCACGAGCGGATCCGCGAGACCATGACGCGGCCGGCCTACACGATCACCATCGACCTCGGGCTGGGACGGGGCGAGGCCCACGTCTGGACGTGCGATCTCAGCGAGGAGTACGTACGCATCAACGCGAAGTACACGACGTAGTCCACCATCACGCACGCCGCGCCACTTCGGTGGGACGCCCGGCGATCCCGAGCGCGGCGGAGGAACAACCGAAGGAGGACCCATGGCAGCTCTGACGATGAAGGAACTCCTGGAGGCCGGGGTGCACTTCGGCCACCAGACCAAGCGGTGGAACCCGAAGATGCAGAAGTACATCTTCGGCGAGCGCAACGGCATTTACATCATCGATCTCCAGAAGACGCTCAAGAAATTCCGCGAGGCCTACGGCTTCGTCCGCGACATCGCGGCCGGCGGCGGCAACGTGCTCTTCATCGGCACCAAGAAGCAGGCCCAGGACACGGTGTTCGAGGAGGCCGGTCGCTGCGGGATGTTCTACGTCAACCAGCGGTGGCTGGGCGGAACGCTGACGAACTTCCAGACGATCCGCAAGTCGATCGGCCGCCTCAAGAAGATCGAGGAGATGAAAGAGGCGGGGGAGTTCGACCGCCTGCCCAAGAAGGAAGCGCTCGAGCTCGACCGTGAGCGCGAGAAGCTGGAGAAGGCGCTGATCGGCATCAAGAGCATGGAGCTGTTGCCGGCGGCCGTCTTCATCATCGATCCGCGCAAGGAGAAGATCGCGGTGGCCGAAGCCCAGCGGCTGGGCATCCCGATCGTGGCCATCGTGGACACCAACTGCGATCCCACCGGGATCGACTATCCGGTCCCGGGCAATGACGACGCCATCCGGGCCGTGCGTCTGATCACCGCGCGCATCGCCGACGCCATCCTGGAAGGGCGCGGCACGTTGAGCAAGGACGAGACCGAGGAGTCGGCCGACGCGGGCGTCGAGTCCGAGATGGTGGCGGCCGCCGAGCAGGAGGCCTAGCCCGATGGCCACCGCGCAGCAGGTCAAGGAGTTGCGCGACCGCACCGGCGCCGGTGTCATGGACTGCAAAGAGGCGCTGGCGGCCAGCAAGGACGACGTGCAGGCCGCCGTGGAATATCTGAGGAAGAAGGGCCTGGCCGCCGCGGCCAAGCGGGCCGGGCGCACGGCGCGCGAGGGCGTCGTGTCCGCCTACATCCACCCGGGCTCGAAGCTCGGTGTCCTGGTCGAGGTGAATTGCGAGACCGACTTCGTGGCCAAGACCGACGCCTTCCAGGCCCTCGTGAAGGATCTCGGCATGCAGGTGGCGGCCTCCAATCCCGCCTACGTGGGCCGTGAGGAGGTTCCCGCCGACGTGCTCGAGAAGGAGCGTGAGATCTATCGCGGCCAGCTCGCCGACCAGAAGAAGCCGGCGCAGGTGATCGACAAGATCGTCGAGGGCAAGCTCGAGAAGTGGTTCAGCGAGCAGTGCCTCCTCGAGCAGCCGTTCGTGAAGGACGCCACCGGCAAGACGAAGATCAAGGACCTCGTCGACGGAGTGAACGCGCAGACGCAGGAGCGCATCGTCATCCGGCGCTTCTCGCGCTTCCAGGTCGGCGAGGCCGGGTAGTCGTGGCGGCGGACGCCGGCTCGCCACGCCCGGCCTACCGCCGTATCGTCCTGAAGCTCTCGGGTGAGGCACTGGCCGGGAGCCAGGGCTACGGGATCGATCCTCCCGTGCTCGATCGCGTCGCGGCCGAGCTGCGCGAGGTCGTCGGGCTCGGTGTCCAGGTGGCCATCGTCATCGGCGGGGGCAACATCTTCCGCGGCGTCGCCGCCAGCGCCGGCGGCATGGACCGGGCCACCGCCGACTACATGGGAATGCTGGCGACCATCATCAACGCGCTCGCCCTGCAGAACGCCCTCGAGAAGGCGGGTCTGCAGACGCGGGTGCTGTCAGCGATCGAGATGCGCGCGGTGGCCGAACCCTACATCCGGCGCCGGGCCATCCGTCACCTCGAGAAGGGCCGCGTGGTCATCTTCGCCGCCGGCACCGGGAATCCGTTCTTCACCACCGACACCGCGGGCGCGTTGCGCGCCATCGAGATCGGTGCCGACGCGATCATGAAGGCCACCAAGGTGGACGGCGTCTACTCGGCCGATCCGACCAAGGTCGCCAACGCCGAGCGGTTCGCGCGCATGACCTACAAGGATGTACTGAGTCGCGGGTTGCAGGTGATGGACAGCACCGCCATCTCACTCTGTATGGACAACGGGCTGCCCATCATCGTCTTCGATCTGACCCGGTCGGGCAACATCAAGCGGATCGTGCTCGGCGAGGCCGTGGGGTCGATCGTCGCCGGCTGACCGTGCGCCGATGGAGGGCTATCGATGCAATCGATGCAAGACCTGCTGAAGGACATCGAGACGCGGATGAACGGATCGCTCGACACACTCGGCCGTGAGCTCGCCTCCGTGCGTACCGGCCGCGCGGCCCCGGGACTGCTCGACACCGTCCGCGCGGATTATTACGGGACGCCCACGCCCGTCGGCCAGATGGCCTCGGTCTCCGTTCCCGACGCGCGGACGCTCGTCATCCAGCCCTGGGAGCAGGCGCAGCTCAAGGCCATCGAGAAGGCGATCATGACCTCCGATCTCGGACTGACGCCGGTGAATGATGGCAAGGTCATCCGGCTGACCATGCCGACGCCCACCGAGGAGCGCCGCAAGCAGCTGGCCAAGCAGGTCCACAAGATCGCCGAGGACACGCGCGTGGCGATTCGTAACATCCGCCGCGAGGCCAACGACAAGCTGAAGGCGATGTCCAAGGACAAGAAGGTGTCGGAGGACGAGGAGCGCCGCGGACACGACCAGATCCAGAAGACGACCGACAAGTTCATCGCCAAGGTCGACGACGTGCTGAAGAAAAAGGAGCAGGAGATCCTGTCCTTCTAATACGATGAGTGCGCATGGCCCTCAGATCTCGTAGCGGCACGCCGCGGGCCGAGCTCAGCACGCTGTCCGAGAGTGAGCTCCTCGTGCGTGCGCGTGAGCGCCCGGTCCCGTGCCACGTCGCCATCATCATGGACGGCAACGGCCGGTGGGCGACCCGGCGCGGGCTGCCGCGCGTGGCCGGTCATCGCGAAGGCGTGAAGGCGGCGCGCGCGGCGGTCCGCGCCGGCACCGAGATCGGCCTCGACTATCTGACGCTCTACGCGTTCTCGACGGAGAATTGGAGCCGGCCGGAGGACGAGGTCTCCATGCTGATGAGCCTCCTCGAGGAGGCGATCTACCGCGAGCTGCCCGACCTCATGGCGCGCAACGTACGCCTGCGCGTGATCGGACGCCCGGGCGGCGTGCCGCTGCCGATCCGTCGGGGCATCGATCGCGTCGTCGAGGCCACGCGCGACAACACCGGCCTCACGCTGGTCATGGCCTTCAACTACGGCGGGCGCGACGAGTTGCTGGAGGCGGTGCGCGCGCTGGCGGTACGCGTGCAAGCGGGCGAGCTCGCGCCGGCCGCTATTTCCGAAGCCGACGTGAGCGCCGCCCTCTACACGCGCGACATCCCCGATCCCGACCTTCTCATCCGCACCAGCGGCGAGATGCGCGTGTCGAACTTTCTGCTCTGGCAGATCGCGTATACGGAGCTCTGGATCACGCCCACGCTGTGGCCGGACTTCGGGGCCCGTGACCTCTACCGTGCCCTCGTCGACTTCCAGGGCCGGACCCGGCGATTCGGTGGGGTGTGAGGTGGCGGCCAGCGTGGCGGCGGCGATGATGGAGCCAGCGCGCACGGCGACGATCGCGGGCCCGCTGCGACGCGTGGCCACGGCCGTCGTCTTCATTCCTGTCTTCGTGTGGGTGGTGACGCGGGCGCCAGCGTGGATGTTTCCGGCGCTCGTGAGCGCCGCCGCGGTCGGCGCGCTGTGGGAGCTGTACCGTCTCTTCGCGCACGCCGGCCAGCCGTGCAATGGCCGCCTCGGCATCCTGCTGGGCCTGGCGCTCGTCGTGAGCTTCGAGATCGCGGGCGGGACTGCCGCCGTCGTTCCGGCGCTGCCCGCCCTCGTCCTCAGTGTCGCCGTCGCCGCCATTCTGACGGCGCCGGTCCTGACCGGCGGCAAGCCGGCCGCCGAAGGAGTCGCGCTGACGCTGCTCGGGCTCCTCTACGTGAGCTGGTTCCTCGGGCACGCGCTGCTGCTCCGCCACCTGGCCGACGGCGCCGGCCTCGTTCTCGTCCTCGTCAGTGTGACGTGGGTCGGAGAAACGGCCGCCTACGCCGTCGGCTCATGGCTCGGTCGTCACAAGCTCGTTCCGGCCATCAGCCCCGGGAAGACCGTGGAAGGCGCCCTGGCCCAGCTCGTCGCCTCCATCGTGGCCGCCGTCGTCTTCGGGCCTGGCTGGTTGCTGCCGAGCTGGACCATGGGGTTCGCCGCCGGCGCCGGCGCGATTCTCGGCGTCGTCGGTCAGCTCGGAGACCTCGCCGAATCAGCTATCAAGCGCTCCGTCGGCGTCAAGGATGCCGGCGGCCTCATTCCGGGCCATGGCGGCGTGCTCGACCGCATCGACGGCCTGCTCTTCAACGTGCCCGCGCTCTACTACTACGTCAGGCTGGGGACCGGCGCATGAAGCGCATCACGGTGCTCGGCGCGACCGGATCGATCGGGCTGCGCACGCTCGAGATCGTGTCCAGCTTCCCGGAGGAGTTCTCGGTGGCCGGCGTGGCCGCGCGCGGCACGACCGTCGAGCGGCTCGTCGACATCGCGCGGAAGTATGCGCCGCAGGCGATCGCGCTGCTCGAGCCGGAGGCGGTGGATCGGCTCGCCGCGCTCTTGCCCCGGCCGCGGCCCGAGCTGCTGGCGGGCGCCGACGGCCTCGTCGCGCTCACCCGCGACGTCCCGGCCGACGTCGTGGTCTCGGCGCTGGTGGGTGGCGCGGGCTTGCTGCCGACGATGGCGGCGATCCGGGCCGGTCGCGCGGTGGCGCTCGCCAACAAGGAGACGCTCGTGATGGCGGGCCGGCTGATGACGACGGCCGCGCGACACCACGGCGTGCCGCTGCTCCCGGTGGACTCCGAGCACAGCGCGGTCTTCCAGTGCCTGTGCGGCCACAATCGCCGCGACGTCCACCGCATCCTGCTCACGGCGTCGGGCGGGCCGTTCCGCGAGCTGCCCAAGGAGCAGTTCGCCACGATCACCGTGGACGATGCGCTCCGCCATCCGACGTGGAAGATGGGCGCCAAGATCACGATCGACTCGGCCACGTTGATGAACAAGGGCCTCGAGGTCATCGAGGCGCGCTGGCTCTTCGACGTCGCGCCCGAACAGGTCCAGATCGTCGTGCACCCGCAATCGGTCGTGCACTCGATGGTCGAGTACATCGACGGCTCCGTCATCGCCCAGCTCGGTGTCGCCGACATGGGCGTGCCCATCCTCTATGCGCTCACGTACCCTGAGCGGCGGCCCACCCCGGCCGCGCGCCTCGATCTCGCTCGCGTGGGCCAGCTCACCTTCTTCGAGCCGGATCCCGCGCGCTTCCCGTGCCTCCGGTTGGCCCGTCACGCTCTCGAGCAAGGCGGGGCGGCCCCGGTCGTGCTCAATGCTGCGAACGAGATCGCGGTCGCGGCCTTTCTCGATCGCCGCATCGCATTCACGGACATTCCCGAACTCATCGAGGACGCGCTGGTCGACGTTCCGGCCGGCGAGCTCGAGTCCATCGAGGCCTGCGTCGCCATCGACGCCGAGACGCGCCGCCGCGTCGAGCGGGCGGTCGCCGCGCGGGCCGGAAGGAAGTCGCTGTGACCACCGTCGTGTCGTTCGTCGTCGTCATTGGCATCCTCATTCTCATCCACGAGCTTGGCCACTTCCTGGTCGCTCGCTGGGTCGGCGTGGGCGTCGAGCGCTTCTCCATCGGCTTCGGTCCCGTGCTCCTTCGCTGGCGGGGCAAAGAAACCGAGTACTGCTTGTCGGTCATTCCGATGGGCGGCTACGTGAAGATGATGGGCGAGGAGAATCCGCTCGAAGGGGGCGGGGGCGCGCTGGCCTACGATCCCGGCAAGGCCTTCGCGCTCAAGCCGTTGTGGGCGCGCTTCCTCATCGTCTTCGCGGGCCCGGGCATGAACTTCGTGCTGGCCGCCGTCATCTTCATGTTCGTGTTCGCGACGGTGGGCCGTCCGGTGTGGCCTCCCGTGATCGGTCGTGTGGCCGAAGGCACCCCCGCGGCCGAGGCGGGACTCAAGACGGGTGATCTGATCGTCGCCGTCGATGGCCGGCCGGTCCGCCACTGGGAGGACATGGACGAACTCGTCACCACGTCCGGTGGCCGACCGCTCAAGCTCACCATCAAGAGGGGCGGTGCCGAGCAGACCGTCACGGTGACACCACGCCTCGTTACCGTGCGCGATCCGATCTTCCGCGAGCCGAAAGAATCGTGGGAGCTCGGAGTGGGGCCGCAGCTCACACCACAGATCGGCTCGGTCACGGGCGGATCCGCGGCCGAGACGGCCGGGCTGAAGCCGGGCGATCTCGTTCGCGCGGTCGCCGACCAGCCGGTCTTCACGCCGGAAGAGCTGATGCAGGCGATCCAGAAGCGGGCGGGCCAGACCTTCGAGGTCACGGTCGAGCGCGAGGGCCGCACGCTCCGGCTTCCGGTGACCGCCACCGCGGTCAAGGAGAAGGTGCCGGGCGGACAGGAGGCCGAAGTCGGGCGGATCGGCGTGGGCATCGTCACCCGCGCCGTCAGCTACGAAGCGTATTCGTTGCCGCGGGCCGTCTGGTACGGTGCGGTGAAGACGTGGGAAATGACGGCGATCACGGTCAAAGGACTGTGGAAGATCGTCATCGGGGTGCTCGATCGCTCGAACATCGGTGGCCCGATTCAGATCGCGGCCGAAGCCGGGCGGCAGTGGCGTGAAGGCCTGGCGTCCCTGACGTTGTTCACCGCGGTGATCAGCGTCAACCTCGCCGTCCTGAATCTATTACCGGTGCCGATGCTCGATGGTGGCCACCTGTTCTTCTTCGTCATCGAAGCCGTCCTGGGCCGCCCCCTGTCGCTCCGCAAGCGCGAGTGGGCCCAGCAGGTGGGCCTGGTGTTGCTGATGCTCTTGATGGTGTACGCGCTTTACAATGACTTGGTGCGTATCGACGCGTTCAGGTTCCTGAAATAGGACGACCACGGACGAGGCCATGATCACACGGCGCCAGACGAGACCGATCACGCTCGGCAAGCTCAAGGTGGGCGGCAACGCCCCGATCACCGTACAGTCGATGACGAAGACCGACACGCGGGACGTCGAGGCGACGCTCCTGCAGATCTGGGCGCTGGAGGCAGCCGGCTGCGAGATCGTGCGCTGCGCAGTGCCGGTGCGCGAGGCGGCCGAGAAACTCGGCGAGATCAAGCGCCAGATCCGCATCCCGCTCGTCGCCGACATCCATTTCAACTACAAGCTGGCGCTCATCGCCCTCGACCAGGGCGTGGACGGGCTCCGGCTCAATCCCGGCAACATCGGCGGCAAGCGGTTCGTTCAGGAGGTCGTGAACCTCGCCAAGGAGCGCAAGATCCCGATCCGGATCGGCGTCAATGCCGGCTCCCTCGAGAAGGACCTGCTCGAGCAGCACGGTGGACCGACTGCGGATGGCATGGTGGAGTCGGCGCTCCGCCACATCCGCATCCTCGAAGAGTGCGGCTACCCCGAGATGAAGATTTCGCTCAAGGCGTCCGATCCGCTGATGATGATCGAGGCCTACCGCATGTTGGCCGACAAGGTCGAGTATGCCTTCCACCTCGGCGTGACCGAGGCCGGCACGCCCGGTGTCGGGACGATCAAGTCCGCCGTCGGCCTGGGCGCGCTCCTGTCGGAAGGCATCGGCGACACGATTCGCGTCTCGCTCTCCGCCGACCCGGTCGAAGAAGTACGCGTCGGCATCGACATCCTGAAGTCGCTCGGACTGCGCAAGGGCGGGCTGACGTTCGTGGCGTGTCCGTCGTGCGGCCGCGCCGATGTCGATCTGGTGAAACTCGCGCGCGAGGTCGAGGACGAATTCAAGGGACTCAACGAGGAGATCCACATCGCCGTGATGGGATGCGAGGTCAACGGCCCTGGTGAGGCTCGCGCCGCCGACATCGGCGTGGCGGGTGGGCGCGGGATCGGGCTGATCTTCAAGAACGGCGAGGTCGTTCGCAAGGTCCCGGAGGCGGAGATCGTCCGGGCCATGCGCGAGGAAGTGAACAAGTTCCTGGCCGAGCGCAAGGCCGCTCAGCCGGCGGCGGCGGAGTAGCGCATGGGCCAATACCGCACACACGTGTTCGTCTGTACCGGTGGCGAGACGTGCCCGACCCAGGGTGACGTCGAGCAGTTCGTCAAACAGCTGCGGGGCGAGGCCCTCAAAGCCGGGCTCAAAGAGGACGTCCGCATCAACAAGGCCGGCTGCTTTTCGCAGTGCGGTCACGGCCCGATGATGGTCGTCTATCCCGACGACGTCTGGTATTCGGGCGTGCAGGCCTCCGACCTCCAGGAGATCTTCGAGTCCCACATCGTCCGGGGCGAGCCCGTCAAGCGGTTGCGCTACGAGCCCGGTGTGAAGGGCGCGAACAAGAAGCCCGGTACCCACTAGAGCTGGATGCGGCTCAGCAAGTCCCTCGTTCCCACCCTGAGGGAAGAGCCTGCCGAGGCGGAGGCGCTGAGCCACAAGCTCATGCTGCGGGCCGGACTCGTCCGGCAACTCGCGGCCGGCATCTACGTCTACCTTCCCCTCGGCCAGCGCGTCCTCGACAAGGTCAATGCGATCATCCGCGAAGAGATGAACGCGATCGGCGGGCAGGAGATCACCATGCCCGTGATGCACCCCGCCGAGATCTGGAAGCAGTCGGGGCGCTGGGACAACATCCCCGAGATGTTCAAGCTCAAGGACCGCAAGGGCGCCGACATGTGCCTGGGCATGACGCACGAAGAGGTCGTCGCCTGGCTGGCCGCCCGAGAGATTCGCTCCTACCGCGACCTGCCGCAGATCTGGTACCAGATCCAGACGAAGGAACGCGACGAGGCACGGCCGCGCTCGGGGGTGCTGCGAACGCGTGAGTTCCTGATGAAGGACTCCTACACGCTCGATCCCGACCTGGCCGCTCTCGACCGTTCGTACGCGGCGCACGAGTCGGCGTACCGCAAGATCTTCGAGCGCTGTGGACTCCGCTTTCACGTGGTTCAGTCCGACACGGGCATGATGGGTGGGCTCGGCTCCCACGAGTTCATGGCGCCGAGCGCCGCCGGCGAGGACGAGATCGCGCTCTGCGCCGGCTGCGACTACGCCGCCAACGTCGAGCTGGCCCGGGGCGTGCCGGCCGCTCCCGTGTTCCCGGCGGGAAGCCGCGAAGAGGTGGCGACGCCGAACGCGCGGACCATTGCCGAGGTCGCCGACTTCCTGAAGATCGATCCGCGGCTGACGATCAAGTCCCTGGTGTACGTGGCGACCTCGGGCCCGGTGCTCGTCCTCGTCCGGGGCGACCACACGATCCACGAGCGCAAGCTCGCGCGCGCGCTCGGCGAGGAGTTCCGAGCGGCGCATCCCGACGAGGTGCGCGGTGCGCTGGGCGCCCCCGTGGGCTCGGTTGGACCCGTCGGCGCCCGCGTGCCGATCCTGGCCGACGAGAGCCTGAAGGGTGGGGCATACGTCGTCGGCGCCAACCGCCAGGGGTTCCATCTCCGCGGCGTCGTCCCGGGCCGGGATTTCGACGCGCGGTTCGTGGATCTTCACACGGTACAGGCGGGCGAAGCGTGCCCGCAGTGCGGCAAGCCGCTCGCCGTGGAACGGGTGATCGAGATCGGCAACATCTTCAAGCTGGGCACGAAGTACTCGGTGCCGCTCGGCGCCACGTATCTCGACGAGAGCGGTCAGCAGAAGCCGATCATCATGGGCAGCTACGGCATCGGCCCCGCCCGCATCGCCGCCGCGGCCGTCGAGCAGCAGGCCGATGCCGATGGTATCGTCTGGCCGGCCGCCATCGCGCCGTACCTCGTGCACATCGTCGCGGTCAACGTGAAGGACCAGACGCAAGCGAAGGCCGCCGAGACGCTCTACGCCCAGTGCCAGGAGCAGGGGCTCGAACCGTTGCTCGACGACCGCGACGAGCGGCCGGGCGTGAAGTTCAAGGACGCGGACCTGCTCGGTATGCCGATCCGCGTGACGATCGGCAACGCCTTCGTGAAGGAAGGTATCGTGGAGGTCCGGGCGCGGCGCTCGCGGGCCGAGCGGAAGGTGACTCAGCAGGCGGCAATCGCCGCGATCAAGGAGCTTTTGAGCTCGCGCTGAACTTGCCTCCTCCGGGGTCACGTGCTAAAGTCTTGAAAAACTGGGCCTTGCCCAGTTTTTTACTTTAGGCGGATCGGCGATGCAGGACGAGGATCGGAGTTTCCGGATCGAAGAAGTCATTCAGCCGGTGCTCCGCGATTACGGCCTCGAGCTCGTGGAGCTCGAATGGCATGCACGCCGGCCGCGTTCGGTCCTGCGCGTCTTCGTGGACAAGCCGGGTGGTGTAGCAGTCGGCGATTGCGAGCGAGTCAGCCGTGAAGTCGGCGACCTGATCGACGTCGAGGGGCTGATCGAGGACGCGTACGATCTCGAGGTCTCGTCGCCGGGGCTGGATCGCTTGCTCCGGAGCGACCGCGAGTTTCGGTGGGCTGTGGGCAAGCTAGTGCGGCTGTGGCAAGCGGGCGGGCTGGAGACCCGCGGGCGCCTCGCCGATGTCACGGCCGAGCGCCTGGTGGTGGAGCGCGACGGTGAGCGGGTGGAGCTCCCGAGGGGAAGCGTGACCAAGGCCCGGCTCGACGCCGAGGTGCCGTGGCCGCGCCGGGGATGACGGACGCCAACGATGAACCGAGAGCTGTTGATCGTCATCGAGCAGATCGGACGCGAAAAGGGGATCGACAAGGAGACCCTCTTCGAGGCGCTGGAGTCCGCCCTGCTGTCGGCGTCGCGCAAGACGCTCGGCGCCGCCGAGAACGTCCGTATGGAGATCGACCGCCACACGGGCGCCCTCAAGGTGTTCGGCCGTAAGAAGGTTGTCGAGGAGGTCACCGACAACAAGCTCGAGATCAGCCTCGCCGACGCCAAGGCGTTGAACCCGGAGGCCGAGCTCGAGGACGAGCTCGAGCAGGAGCTGCCGCCCCAGGAGTTCGGTCGCATCGCCGCCCAGACGGCCAAGCAGGTGATCCTGCAGCGCGTGCGGGACGCCGAGCGCGACCGCATCTTCAAGGAGTTCGAGGGCAAGGACGGCCAGATCCTGCGTGGCGTCGTCCACCGCATCGAGAAGCGTAACGTCATCGTCGAGATCGGCAAGGCCGAGGCGATCCTGCCCGAGCGTGAGCAGATCCCCGGTGAGCGCTTCAACCCCGGTGATCGCATCCGCGCATTCGTGCTCGAGGTGCGGAGGAGCGCCAAGGGACCACAGATCACGCTCTCGCGCACGCATCCCGGATATCTTGCGCGCCTGTTCGAGACGGAGATTCCCGAGATCCAGGAGGGCATCGTGGTGGTGAAGGCGGCCGCCCGCGAAGCGGGTGAGCGGGCCAAGGTCGCCGTGGCCTCCACCAAGCGCGACGTCGATCCGATCGGCGCCTGCGTCGGCCTGCGGGGCACGCGCATCCAGGTCATCAGCCGCGAGCTGCGCGGCGAGAAGATCGACATCATCGAGTGGTCGCACGACCCCGCGACGTTCGTGGCCCGCGCGCTGTCGCCGGCCAAGGTGTCGTCGGTGACGATCGGCGAGCCGGGCGAGTCCGAGGCCGAGACCACCGCGCTCATCGTCGTGCCCGACAACCAGCTCTCGCTGGCCATCGGCAAGAAGGGCCAGAACGCGCGGCTCGCCGCCAAGCTCACCGGGATGCGGATCGACATCAAGAGCGAGTCGGAGCTGGCGGCCCCGGCGCCCGCCGAAGACGATCGACGGACCGCCCTGAGCCGGCTGGCCGGTGATCTGACACCGGCCATGATCGACGCGCTGGTGGCTGCCGGACTCGATTCGCCGGAGGCCATCAAGCGCGCGGGCCGCGAGCGGCTGGCCGAGATCACCGAGTTGGGGGACCGGGCCGACAAGCTCTACACTGCCGCCGAGGAATGGACGACGGCACACGCGAGCGAGGGACGACCGGACGGTGGCGCCGACCCGGAGTGAGCGCAAGCGCGATCCCGTGGCGCACGTGCATCGGTTGCCGGAAGGTGAAGCCTCAGGCGGACTTGATGAGGCTCGTCCGGGGGCCGGATGGGCGGGTCGAGATGGATCGGCGCGGGCCCGGACGCGGCGCGTACGTGTGTACGAGTGACGAGTGTATCGGGCGCGCGCTCAAGGGCGGGCGCTTGGCGCAGGCATTCAGGAAGCCATGTGAAGCTGGCGAAAGCTTGACGAGATGGGTTCCCAGGAGGTGAGGGGGCGGTGGCAGCGACAAAGATAAAAGTCATCGAGCTGGCCAAGGAGCTCGGCGTCACCAGTAAAGATCTCATGCTGGCCGCCGAGGAAATGGGAACCAAGGGCGTGCGGGCCATGACCCCCCTCGACACCACGCTCGCCAACGCGCTTCGCGTCAAGCTCGGCAAGGGACGCGACCTTCCCGAAGAGCCCAAGCCCAAGCGTCCCGCGCGTGCGAAGACGGCCGCACCGGCCGAAGGCGATGCCGAGGGCGAGCTGACGAAGGTGGCGCGTCCACGGAAGAAGGCCACAGGCGAAGACGAGGCCGCGCCGGTCGAGGTGAAGCCGGCGGCGACGATCGTGAAGCCGAAGCCCGCCGAGCCGACGGAAGCGCCGGAGCCACTCGTGCCAGTTGCCGAGGTCGTCGTCGAGACGAAGCCCCCGGTGGTCGTCCTGCCGCCGGTGCTGGAACCACCCGCACCTCTGAAGCCCGTGGTCACACCCGCGCCTCCGGTCGTCACTCCGGTGCCACCTGTCTCGCGGCCCGCGACGCCCACGCGGCCCGAGCCCAAGATCGTGCCGTACCGGCCACTCGAGCGGCCGGCGGCGCCACCGCCGTCGCGGCCCGGATCGCGTCAGCCCTTCGCGCCGCCGCGCGTGGTGTCGGCACCTCCGCGTCCACCGGCGCCGCCTCGCGAGATCCGGCCGCCCCAACCCGCGCGCGAGCCGGTACGGCCCGCGGCGGCAGCGGCGGTTGCCCCGCCGGAGATCACCACGCGTCCCGCCCCGACAGCCGAACCCATGGTCGCGTCGCCCGCGGTCGCGACAATCGAGGCGCCGCCGGCAGATGTCAGGCGCGAGCTCGTCAAGGTCGGCGAGTCGGTGACCGTCGCCGAGCTGGCCGAGAAGATGCGCCGGAAGTCCGGTGAGGTGATCAAGGCGCTGCTCGAGCTCGGCGTCATGCGCATGGTAAACGACCTGCTCGATCCGACCGAGGCCAAGCTCGTCGGTGACAAGTTCGGTTTCGACGTCGAGATCCGCTCGGTCGAGGGCGAGGTCATCGAAGAGGAAGAGACCGAGGGTGGCCAGCTGTTGCTGCGGCCGCCCGTCGTCACGGTCATGGGTCACGTCGACCACGGCAAGACGTCGCTCCTCGACGCCATCCGCAAGTCAAAGGTCGCCGAGAAGGAGTTCGGCGGCATCACGCAGCACATCGGGGCCTATCAGGTCGCGACGTCGCACGGCAAGGTCACCTTCCTCGACACGCCGGGTCACGAAGCGTTCACGGCCATGCGGGCTCGGGGTGCCCAGGCGACGGACATCGTCATCCTGGTCGTGGCCGCCGACGACGGCGTCATGCCGCAGACGGTGGAGGCCATCAACCATGCGCGGGCCGCCAATGTGCCGATCATCGTCGCGATCAACAAGGTCGACAAGCCGGAGGCCGATCCGGACCGCGTGAAGCGTGAGCTCTCCAATCACAATCTGGTGCCCGAAGACTGGGGCGGCCAGACGATCTACGTGCCAACCTCGGCCAAGAAGGGCACCGGAATCGAGCAGCTCCTCGAGATGTCCGCGCTGCAGGCCGAGATCCTGGAGCTCAAGGCCAATCCCAATCGCGCCGCCAAAGGCGTCGTCATCGAGAGCCGGCTCGACCGGGGCCGCGGGCCGGTGGCGACCGTGCTCGTGCAGACCGGCACGTTGAAGGAAGGCGACGCCGTCGTCGTCGGGGCGAACTCGGGGCGTATTCGGGCCCTGCTCGATGCGGGCGGACGCAAGGTGAAGTCGGCTGGGCCGTCCGATCCCGTCGAGATCCTCGGGCTCTCCGGTGTCCCGTCCGCTGGCGACGTGCTCGTCGCCGTGTCCGACGAACGTAAGGCGCGCCAGATCGCCACCATGCGCGCCGATAAGGAGAAGGCCAAGGTCAAGGCGGCCACGCGCATCACCCTCGAAGGCTTGCACCAGCAGATCAAGACGGGCGAGGTCAAGGAGCTGCGGCTCGTGCTCAAGGCCGACGTGCAGGGCTCGGTGGAAGCGCTCACCGAATCGCTGGAGCGGTTGTCGACCGAGGAGGTCAAGCTCAAGGTGATTCACTCCTCGGTCGGCGCCATCATCGAGAGCGACGTCATGCTGGCCTCGGCGTCGAACGCCATCGTGCTCGGCTTCAACGTGAAACCCGAGGCGAAGGCGGCCCAGCAGGCTCAGGCCAACGGCGTCGACGTGCGGATGTACAACGTGATCTACGAGGCGATCAACGACGTGAGGGCCGCGCTGGCCGGCATGCTCGCGCCCGAGATCCGGGAGACGCTGCTCGGCCGCGCCCTCGTGCGGCAGATCTTCGTCATCTCGAAGCTCGGCCCGATCGCCGGCTCGTACGTCCAGGAGGGCAAGTTTGTCCGTACCGCCAAGGTGCGCGTACGCCGCGGCGACTCGGTCGTGGGAACGGGCACGGTCGGATCGCTCAAGCGCTTCAAGGACGACGTGCGCGAGGTGCTGGCCGGTCTCGAGTGCGGCATCGGCGTGGACGGCGTCAACGGAGTGCAGGCGGGGGACCTTCTCGAGGCGTTCACGACCGAGGAAGTCGCGCGCACGCTCTGAGCGGCGCACCGAGCCTGACTGATGGGGGCCGCGCGCGTCGCCCTCGGCACGATCGAGTTGCACCTGCCCGACGTGGATTCTCTCAAGGGCAAGCGCCACGTCATCAAGGGCCTGAAGGAGAAGGTGCGGGCCAAGTTCGAGGTCGCGGTGGCCGAGGTCGATCATCAGGACATCTGGCAGCGCACCACCCTGGCCGTGGCCTGCGTGTCCCACGATTCACGTCACGCCAACGAGGTCGTCTCCAAGGCCATGAACTTCATCGAGGGCAACGTGGACGGCACCGTCATCGACATGGCGGTCGAGATGCTCTGATGCAGGGCAAACGCCTCGACCGCGTGAACCAGCTCATCAAGGAAGAGATCTCGATCCTGCTGCAGCGGGAGCTCAAGGATCCGCGGCTGGGCTTCGTCACCGTCACCGACGTGGAAACGTCCAAGGATCTGCGCCAGGCCAAGGTGTTCGTCTCCGTGCTCGGCGACGAGAGCAAGTGGGCGGGCTCGCTGACCGCGCTCGGCAGCGCGCGCGGCTTCATCCGCAACTGGCTTCGGCAGCACCTCGACCTCCGGGTGACGCCCGATCTCGACTTCCGTCCCGACCGGTCGATGCAGCACGCCGCCCGCATCCAGGAACTCCTCAAGCAGATCGATGGCAATCGCTGAGGCCGTCCTCGCACCCTTTCGCGGGCGGGGCCGGCGGGCCCTCATGCTCGGCCACGTCCACCCCGACGCCGACGTCCTGGGCACGCTCCTCGCGCTCGATCTGGCCCTCGTCGACCGCGGCTGGTCGGTGCTCTCCGGCGGCCCGCATCCGGCCCCCGAGATGCTGTCGTTCCTGCCCGGCATCGATCGGTATCGCCGGCTCGATGCGGTCACCGGACCGCTCGACCTCGTCGTCCTCACCGACTGCCCGAACCCGGGACGCACCGAAGGCCTGATCGATCAGGCCCGCGCGACCGGCGCGACGATCGTCAACGTCGACCACCACCACGACAACCGCCGGTACGGCGACGTCAACTGGGTGGAGCCCGGGGCCGCCGCCACGGGTGAGATGGTCTACGAACTACTCGTGGCGCTGGACGCGAAGATCACGCCGGCCATCGCGATGAACCTGTTCACGGCCATCCACATGGACACCGGCTCGTTCCGCTACTCGAACGTGACGCCGGAGACGTTCCGGATCGCCGCCGCGCTGGTCTCCGCCGGCGCCGATCCCTATCGCGTGTCCAACGCGCTCTACGAGCGGCGTCCGCGCCAGGCGCTGGGCTGGTTGGGCGCGGCGCTTTCGCGGGTGGAGGTGAGCACGGACGGACGGATCGCCTGGCTGGCCCTGCCGGCCGGGCTCGTGCCCGAGGCATTCGTGGAGGCCGAGGACCTCGTGAACTATCCGCGCTCGGTCGAGTCCGTCCGCGTCGCCTGTCTCCTGCGTGAGCGGGATGGCCAGGTGAAGGTCAGCCTGCGCGGCAAGGGTGAGGTCGACGTCAGCGCCATCGCCGCGACGTTCGGCGGCGGCGGCCACCGGAACGCCGCGGGCTTCACGATGGCGGGGCCGCTCGCGGCCGCGACTCAGTCCGTGCTCGTCGCCGTCCGCTCCGCCATCGAGTGAACCCGCTCGTCTCGGGCATCCTGCCGATCGACAAGGTCGCCGGCGTCACGTCGCACGACGTCGTCGCGCTCGTTCGCCGCCACCTGCAGGCGGATCGCGTGGGCCACGCTGGCACCCTCGATCCGGCCGCCGTCGGTGTCCTGCTGATCCTGATCGGCGAAGCGACGAAGCTGATGCCGTACGTGAGCGACCAGACGAAGGAGTACGTGGTCACCGTCCGTTTCGGAGTCACCACCGACACGCAGGATCTCGAGGGCCGTCGCCTCTCGGAGGTCGCGGTTCCCCCGTTCACCGTCGGCGACATCGAGCGGCTGGCGAAGCGATTCGTCGGTCGGATCCGTCAGGTGCCGCCGATGTACTCGGCGGTTCACCACCAGGGGCGGCGCCTCTACGAGCTCGCTCGCGAAGGCCGCGAGGTGGCGCGGGAGCCGCGCGAGGTCGTCGTCCACTCGATCGTGGTCGAGGCCGTCGAGCCGCCGGTGGCTCGGCTGCGTGTCGTGTGCGGCAAGGGGACGTACGTCCGTGCGCTCGCGGCCGACATCGGCGAGGCGTTCGGCTGCGGGGGTGTCGTCGAGCGGATTGAGCGCGTCAGGGTCGGAGCATTTCGACGAGACGCGGCCGTCTCGTCGGCGGACATCGCGGAGATCCCACCGCCCACGCTGTGGTCCCGGGTGATGCCCCCGGAGTCCGGGTTGTCGGGTTGGAGCGTGGTCGATCTCGATGCCGCCGGGGCCCGGCAGTTCGTCAACGGCCAGCCGGCGGCTACCGATCGAACGGAATCGTCGCCGATCCTGGTCCGAGTTCACGAGAGCGGTGGTCCGCTGCTGGGCGTGGGTGAGCTGGCGTGCGGGTCCGTGAAACCGGTGCGGGTTCTTCATGCGGATCGTCCAGGGGCTCGAGTCCTACCCGCCTGACGCAGGACCGGCGGTCGTCGCCCTCGGTGTCTTCGACGGCGTGCACCTCGGACACCGTGAGATTCTCGGCGCCGCGGTCACTCGCGCGCGCGAAGGCGGCATGGTCGCCGTCGCGTGCACGTTCGAGCCTCATCCGATGGAGGTCCTTCAGCCGGGACGCGCCCCGGCGCCGATCGCCACCCTGGACGAGCGGCTCGAGCTGATCGGAGCAACCGGGGCCGACACCACGGTCGTGCTGCCCTTCACGCGCGCGCTGGCGGCCATCGAGCCCGAGACGTTCGTGAAGGACGTCGTGCTGCAGCGGTTGCGAGCCCGCGAGATCGTCGTCGGCTTCAACCACACGTTCGGCCGCGGCGCCCGCGGCAACGCGCGGCTCCTGGAGGACCTGGCCCGCCAGCTCGGGTTTCGTGTGGATGTCGTGCCTCCGCGGATCGTCGATGGCGTCGCTGTTTCATCCTCGGAGATTCGTGAGGCGCTGCGCCTCGGTGATGTCGAGCGCGCCGGGCGGTACCTCGGACGGCCGTACGCTATCAAGGGCACGGTCGAGTCAGGAGCCGGTCGAGGGCGGACCCTGGGGTTTCCCACGGCGAACATTCGTCCCGACCGTCCACTGTTGATCGCCACCGGCGTCTACGCCGGTAGGGTCGAGGCCGAGGGGGTCCGTCACGGGGCGGTCGTCAACGTCGGAGTTCGTCCGACCTTTGGTGAGAGCCAGCTGGTGGTCGAGGCTCATCTCCTCGATTTCACAGGCAGCTTGTACGACCTGTCGGTACGTCTGGCCTTCATCGGCCGGGTTCGCGAGGAGCGGAAGTTCCCCGGTGTCGACGCCCTCCGCCGGCAGATCACCGAGGACGTGGAGACGGCCCGCAAGCGGCTGGCCGGAGGTTAACTTTACTTAACGGGGTGCCGGTGGTACCATCGCTCCGTAATTAGCAGCAAAACAAGGCGTTTTGAACCCGTTCAGGTGGAGGCTGGGCTCCCCGGAGCGTGGCGATTGGAGGCTCCATGCCGCTGGCCATCGAAAAGAAGAAGACCCTCATTCAGCAGTATCGCGTCCACGATGGAGACACGGGGTCTCCCGAGGTGCAGATCGCGCTCCTCACCGAGCGGGTCAACAGCCTGACCGACCACTTCAAGCAGCACACCAAGGACCACCATTCGCGACGCGGTCTGCTGATGCTGATCGGCAAGCGGCGGAGTCTGATCGAGTACCTGCGCAAGAAGGACACCGAGCGGTACCGGGCGATCATCGAGAAGCTCGGGATTCGCCGGTGAGCGGATCCGACAATTAATAACTGGTTGGTCCTCGGACGGCACAACTCCGGGGGCCCAGGAGCGGCCACGCCCGCTCCACACGGCGTTCGCCGGACACCGGCCGATACGCGAGGACAAAAGCCCGTATGACTCATTCCGTCGAAGTTGACATCAACGGCCACCCGCTCAAGCTCGAGACCGGGAAGGTGGCCAAACAGGCTGACGGCTCCGTGGTGGTGCGCCATGGCCAGACCATGGTCCTGGCCACGTGCGTGGCCGCGAAGAGCGCCACCGAGGGCCAGGACTTCTTTCCGCTCACTGTTGAGTACCGTGAGCGGGCGTACGCCGGCGGCCGGATCCCCGGCGGATACTTCAAGCGCGAAGGCCGGCCGGTCGAGAAGGAGATTCTGACCTCGCGGCTGATCGATCGCCCCATTCGCCCGTTGTTCCCCAAGGGCTTCAAGAACGAGGTCCAGGTCATCTGCCTCGCCGTCTCGGCCGACCAGGAGAACGATCCCGACGTGCTCGCCCTGAATGGTGCGTCGGCCGCGCTCTGCCTGGCCGGGATTCCGTTCGGTGGGCCGGTGGGTGCGGTTCGCGTCGGCATGGTGGAGGGCAAGCTGATCGCCAATCCCACGACTGCCGAGCAGGTGCTGTCGTCGCTTGAGCTGGTCATCGCCGGGACCGAGGACGCGGTCTTGATGGTGGAGTCGGGTGCCAAGGAAGTGTCCGAGGAGACCATGCTCGAGGCGATCGCCTTTGGTCACCGCGAGTGCCAGCGGCTCGTGCGTGCTCAGAAAGAGCTGGTTCAACGCGCGGGCAAGCCGCGCTGGGCGTTCGATCCGGATGCCGGGCGCGACGCCGGTCTCGAGACACAGGTTCGTCGGCTCGTCGGCGACCGGCTGCTCGAGATCTTCACGACGGTGCACGAAAAGCAGGCGCGGGCCGACGCCGTCAGCAAGCTGTTCGACGAGGTAGGCCAGGCCGTGGGCGCCGATGACACCAAGAAGCGGGCCGTCCGCGAGGCGTTCGAGGCGGTGGAATCGGCGGCGGTCCGGCAGCTCATCGTCGAGCGGGGCGTTCGTGTGGACGGCCGCAAGGTGAGCGAGATCCGCCCGATCTCGATCGAGCTGTCGTACCTGCCGCGCGCTCACGGATCCGGCCTCTTCACCCGTGGCGAGACGCAGGCCCTGGTCTCCGCCACGCTGGGGACCAAGAACGACGAGCAGAAGATCGAGGCGCTCGAGGGAGAGTCGTGGCGGCGCTTCATGCTGCACTACAACTTCCCGTCGTTCTCGGTCGGTGAGGTGCGGAGGTTCGGCTCGCCGGGACGTCGCGAGATCGGCCACGGCGCCCTCGCCGAGCGCGCGGTGGCGGCCATCCTGCCGGTCAAGGAAGAGTTCCCGTACACGATCCGGATCGTGTCCGACATCCTCGAGTCCAACGGCTCGTCGTCGATGGCAACCGTGTGCGGCGCGTCGCTCGCCCTCATGGACGCCGGCGTGCCGCTGAAGTCGCACGTCGCCGGCATCGCCATGGGCCTGGTCAAGGAAGGCGAGAAGTTCGGGATCCTGACCGACATCATGGGCACCGAGGACCACTACGGCGACATGGACTTCAAGGTCGCCGGAACCGAGAAGGGGATCACGGCGCTCCAGATGGACATCAAGATCGCCGGCGTCTCCGTCGAGATCATGCGGGCCGCGCTCCAGCAGGCGCGTGACGCCCGGCTCTTCGTGCTGACGCGGATGCGCGAGGCCATCGAGAAGCCGAAGCCCGAGCTCTCACCGTATGCGCCACGCTTCGTGACCATCAAGATCCGGACCGAGAAGATCCGCGAGATCATCGGCCCCGGCGGCAAGGTCATCCGCGGCATCCAGGAGCAGACCGGCACCAAGATCGACGTCGAGGACGATGGCCGCGTGACCGTGTTCTCGCCCGACAATGCGTCCGTGCAGAAGGCCCTGGCCATCATCCAGGACATCTGTCGCGAGGTGGAGCTGGACCGGATCTACCTCGGGAAGGTGAAGAAGATCGTCGAGTTCGGCGCCTTCGTGGAGGTCATTCCCAACACCGAGGGGTTGCTCCACATCTCCCAGATCGCCGACTCGCGGATCCGCGCCGTCCACGACGTCCTCACCGAGGGCGACGACGTGCTGGTCAAGGTGATCGAGATCGACGGCAACGGCAAGATGCGGCTCAGCCGCAAGATGGCGCTCCGCGATCAGCCCGCGCTGGCCGACAAGGAAAAGCTGAAGAACCCCAACGCGAGCAATCCACCTCGTGACTGAAGAGTATCGGAAAAGCGTTCTGCCGAACGGCATCCGCGTCATCACCGAGCGGATGCCTCACGTTCGGTCCGTCGCGGTTGGGGTGTGGGTGGAGACGGGTTCCCGCCACGAGCCGGCCGAGCGGGGCGGCATGTCCCACCTCATCGAGCACCTCGTCTTCAAGGGCACCGCGACCCGGAGCGCCGAGGCCATCGCGCGCACGATGGACTCGGTGGGCGGCCAGATGGATGCCTTCACCACCAAGGAGCACACCTGCTTCTACGTGCAGGTGCTCGACGAGCACCTGCCGCTGGCCGTCGACCTCCTCACGGACATCCTCCTGCAGCCGCTCTTCGACGCCGAGGAGCTCGAGCGCGAGAAGTCGGTCGTGCTGCAGGAGATCAAGATGGTGGAGGACACGCCCGACGACCTGATTCATGACCTCTTCGCCGCGCAGGTCTGGGAAGGTCACCCGCTCGGCCGGCCCATCCTGGGGACCCGGCAGGCCGTGCAGGAATATGGGCGCGACGCCGTCCACGGCCACTTCGTGGAGGCCTACACGCCGCCCCGGATCATCATCGCGGTGGCCGGGAACGTGACCCACGAGCGGGCGATCGAGCTCTTCGGCGCCGGCTTCAACGGCTTCTCCCGTCAGTCGATCGACTCCACCGACCCGGCGCCGGCGCTGAAGCCCGGGGTCAACATCGTCCACAAGGAGCTCGAGCAGGTGCACCTGGTCATGGGCTTCCCCGGGCTCAGCCACGTGGCGCCCGAGCGTTACGCCCTGTTCCTGCTCAACGACGTCATCGGCGGCAGCATGTCCTCGCGGCTGTTCCAGGAAGTCCGGGAGCGCCAGGGCCTGGTCTACTCGATCCACTCCGGCGTGCAGGCCTTCCGCGACACCGGCGTTCTCTACGTCTACGCCGCCACGGACGCCGGCAACTTCTCCAAGGTGCTGAAGTCGACGCTCAAGGAGATCCGCGATCTGAAGAAGAACGGCGTGTCAGCCGACGACCTCAAGCGGTCGAAGGATCACCTCAAGGGCAGCCTCATGCTGTCGCTCGAGTCCACGTCGAGCCGCATGAACCGGTTGGCCAAGCACGAGATGCACCTCGGCTCGTTCCTGACCATGGATCAGATGATCCAGGCCATCGAACGCGTCAAGCACGAGGAGGTCCAGGCCCTCGTCAGCGAGCTGATCGACGAGGACCGGCTGGCGCTGACGACCTACGGCCCGCTCGACCGCCGGAACCTGCCCCGCGAGCTCCTCCGGCACTAGCCGGACTCTTAAGCTTCGACTTCGTCCCGACCGCCTCCTGCACTTCCTCCACGCTGAGGGGGCCCACGTCGAGGAACGCGATGATGCGGCACGGGCACGCCTCGCCGCCCTCGAACTTCCACGGAAACGCGCCGATGATGCAGCGCGTGTTGAGCACCTTCTCGATGTCGCCGCCGACGTTCTCGGCGTGGATGCAGCCCTCGGGGAAGGCGAGGTAGTGCATGGGGAAGATTTCTTCCTTCACGAGCCGCCCGCTCTTGTGGTGGCGATACTCGTACTCGCCGAAGAAGTCACGCACGGACCGGCCCATCGTCTCCTCGAAGCGCTGGGCGAGGTCGGGCCGCATGTACCGGATGGTCGTGTTCATCGGATGATCGCCGGAGCCGGCGTCGATACCCCACCACGAGATCGCCGTGTCGTGCATCCACTGGGCGAGCTCGCGGGTGCCGCCGGGATGCAGGCAGAAGTACCGGGTGAGGTCCTGCTGTGGCTTGCCTTCGTAATAGCGGTGGTAGCCGGTGTGCAGGATCACGATGTCACCGCGCTTGACCTCCATGCGGTCGGTGATGTGCTTGGGCGTGATGATGCTCCAGTCGTCGACCACGTCCGAGATGTCGACGATCACGCCCTCGTGCACCAGCTTGGTCAGCGGGAGCGACGCCATGTCGCCGGCGCCGTCGGCGGCGTGCATCGGCCCGTCGAGGTGCGTCCCCACGTGCAGCGACGTCTCCACCCGCTGGGACACGATGCGGTTCGTCTGCAGCGTCTGCGTGTAGTAGATCTTGGAGCCCGGATAGCCGACCCACCCGGGCGTGTGCATGTTCCAGGGATGCGAGAGATCGACGAGTCTCATTCCGTCCTCACCATGGCTTTGAGCACGGCCTCTTTGAGATTGGTGATGTGGGCGGCGACCAGGGCCGCGCCCTGCTCGAGCTTGCCGTGCTCGAGCGCGTCGATGATTGCCTCGTGCTCGGCCTGGGAGCGCTCCGGCTGCCCGGGCGATCCGATGATCGAGATCTGGTAACGGCGGAGCGAGATCTTCAGCTCTTCGTGGAGTCGGGTGAGCTGACGGTTGCCGGCGAGCGCGACGAGGCCGTCGTGGAACCGCAGCGAGGCGCGATGCCACGCCTCGAAGGCGTTCGTCGCCAGCGCTTTCCGCGCCTCGTCCACGGGCGCGCGCAGCGGGGCGATCACGTCGGCGGTGATCCGGTGCCCGTCGCGGCGAAGGCCGTGACTCTCGATCATGAGTCGGAGGTCGAAGATTTCCTGGAGATCGTCGTCACCCACCGGGCGCACGTGGGCCCCCCGGTGAGGCTCGAGCGTCAGCAGACCCTCCGACTCGAGGACGCGGATCGCCTCGCGGACCGGGGAGCGGCTGAGCCCGAGGTCGCGCGTCAGCTTCGACTCGTTGACGCGCTCGCCGGGAGCGAGCTCGCCCTTGATGATCGCCTCGCGCAGGTGGCGCGCGATCTCCGTCGCCAGCGTCGTTGGCTTCTGGAAGCGTTCTTTCATCGCGTCTCCGCGGCGATTGCGTGGCTCCCTGCTGCGCGGCGGGATGATAGGGCGTTGACAATCGATTGTCGATTGTTTAGTTTCGCGAGCAATTCCGATTCTCCGCGTTCGCGCCAGCCCGCCGGCGTGCCTCCGCGACGTGTGTGTGCGGGCGGCGGCCTCGACAAAGGAGCGCACCGATGGATCTCGGTTTGAAAGGCAAGGTGGCGCTGGTCACCGGCGGCAGCAAAGGTATCGGCAAGGCGGTGGCGCGCGGCCTCGCCGAGGAAGGGGCGCGCGTCGCCATCTGCGCCCGCACCCAGCGCGAGCTCGAGGCGGCGGCCGCCGAGCTCGGCAAGGTCACCGGCGCCGAAGTGTTCGCGGTGGCCGGCGATCTCACCCGCGAGGCCGACGTGAAGAAGATCGTCGACGCGACGGTCGGCCGGCTCCAGCGCATCGACATCCTCATCAACAACGCGGGCGCGGCGCCCGGTGGTCTGCTGATGGACCTCAGCGAGGAGGACTGGCAGACGGCGCTCCAGCTCAAGTTCATGGGCTACGTGCGCTGCATGAAGGCCGTGATCCCCCACATGCTCAAGCAAGGGGGCGGCCGCATCGTGAACATCATCGGCAACGACGGCGTGAAGCCCATCGGCATCGAGCTCACGCCGAGCGCGGCCAACGCCGCCGATCTCGCCGTGACCGTCGCGCTGGCCGAGCAGTACGGCAAGTACAACATCTGCATCAACGCCGTCAATCCGGGCCCGGTGGCTACCGAGCGGTGGGATTATCTGATCGGCGGGATCGCCAAGGTCCGCAAGATCAGCGTCGACGAAGCGCAGAAGCGGGCCGAGCGCAGCATCCCGCTCGGCCGGATCTGCACACCCGAGGAGGTGGCCAACGTGGCCATCTTCGTGGCCTCCGAGCGGGCGAGCTTCATGAACGGCGCGCTCATCACGCTGGACGGTGGTCAGCGCAAGGCGCTGCTCGATTGATCTGGATTGGGGGAGCGCCGCCGCTCCCCCCAATGCCCCCCAGCGTGAACGTGCGAGAGAGCGGGAGAAGACGATGACACGCAGATCGGGCGGTGCGAGGTGCTTCGCGGCGGTTCTCATCGGCGTGCTGGCGCTCACGACGGCGGGCGGCTCCTTCATCGCTCCGCGCGGCGCCGAGGGCCAGGGGAAGGAATTCAAGGTCGGCGTGGCCATCTCGTTGAGCGGCATCTTCAGCCGCGACGCCGCGCTGATGAAGGAGGTCTACGACCTCTGGGCCGACACCGTCAACCGGGCGGGCGGGATCAAGATCAGGGGCACCGGCTACCCCGTGCGCCTCACGTACTACGACGACGAGTCGAGCCCGCAGAAAAACGCCCAGCTCGTGGAGCGCCTGGCCACCTCCGACAAGGTCGACCTCATGCTCGGCGCCTTCGGCTCCAGCGTCGTGTTCGCGGCCAGCGCGGTCGCCGAGAAGTACAAGTACCCGTACATCTCGGGCGCGGCCAGCGCCAACCCGATCTTCGAGCGGGGCTTCAAGTACGTGTTCGCGACACTGAACAAGACGTTCGACGAGGTGGAGGCGGCGGCCAGGGTCTTCTCGCTCGCCCAGCCCAAGCCGACGAAGGCCGCGGTCATCGGCGCCGACCACCTCTTCGGCAAGCTGTCGGCGGAGGGCTTCAAGAAGTTCCTGGGCGAGATGGGCATCGAGGTCGTCCACTTCGAGATCTTCCCCGTGGACCTCACCGACTACAACTCGATCATGCTCAAGGTGAAGCGCCAGAGCCCCGACCTCGTCTTCGTGGGCGGGCTCTTCGTCAACGCGCTGCGCGCGATGAAGGCCGCCAAGGAGGTGGACTTCACGCCCAAGGGGTTCGCCTTCAGCTATGGCCCGACGGTGCCCGACTTCGTCAAGGAGTTCGGGAAGGACGCCGAGGGCGTGATCGCGGCGTCCGAATGGCTCCCGTCGTTCCCCTTCAAGGATCCTGTGTTCGGCTCGGCTCAGGGGTTTGCCGACGCCATCCAGCAGAAATACGGCCATGCCGCCGACTACGTCCAGGCGGCCGCGGCGGCCGGGGTGGTCGCCCAGCAGACGGCCGTCGAGACGCTCGGGCTCGCGCCGCCGCTCGGTGACAAGGAGCGCGAGGCGGTGATGGAGCAGCTCCACCGCCAGGACATCCAGACGCTGTACGGCCGCGTGAAGTTCGGCGCCGACGGCGGCATCGTGCAGAAGCCACCGATCGCCGTGCAGAACCAGGGCGGCAAGTTCGTGATGGTGTACCCCGCGGAGGTCGGCGGCGCCAAGGCGACGAAGCTCGTTTACCCGTTGACGCCCTGGCGCTCGCGCTGAGCGTCGAGCCGCATGCGTACCGTCTTCGAGCAGGTCATCCCGCCCAAGCGCGGCCTCGCGCTGACGGTCAAGAAGGGCCAGCACCTGCGCGTCACGGATCTGGAGGGCCAGCAGGTCGTCGACATGGCGATCTTCAACGTCGAGAATCCGCGGGAGAAGCTCTCGACGTCGTACTCGCGCACGCGCTACGTCCCCAAGCCGGGCGCCGAGTACGTCCCGCGCGACACGCTGACCGAGGGTGACATGCTCATGTCGACGATCTGTCGCCCGATGATGACGATCGTGAAGGAGACGCCGGAGCCCAAAGGCGTCCACGACACGCACAACCGCATGTGCAATCGCTTCCTCTACGAATCCTACGGGCTCGGCCCGCGCGACGGCTGTCACGAGATCATCGCGAGCGCCGTGAAGCCCTACGGGATCCTGCCCGAGGACATTCCCGACACGATGGACCTCTTCATGAACTACCACCACGATTGCGCGCGCCATCGGTGGGTGATCGGCGAGCCGGTCTCGAAGCCCGGCGACTACATCGAGTTCCGTGCCGAGATGGACTGCATCGTAGGCTTCTCGAACTGCCCGCTCGACGTGCTGGCCCCGTGCAATGCGTACCACTGCACGCCCGTGAAGGTGGAGATCTTCGAGTAGCGGGCGCCGGTGACGTTCCTCGCCGACCTGATCCAGACGCTCATCAATGGCATCCTGCAGGGCGGTGTCTACGCGGCGGCGGCGGTCGGCCTCTCGCTGATCTTCGGGGTGAGCGGCATCCTCAACGCCGCCCACGGTGAGCTGGTGATGCTGGGCGCCTTTGCCACGTACTGGCTGGCCACGCTCTATCGGATCGATCCACTCCTGACGCTGCCCATCTCGTTCGGGCTGCTCTTCGGGCTCGGGTACGCGCTCCAGTACTTCGTGCTCAACCGTACGCTCGGCCGCCCGTTGTTATTGTCGCTCCTCGTCACCTTCGGCATCTCGCTCGTCCTGCTCAACGTGGCGCTCCGGCTGTGGAGCGCCGACTACCGGCTGCTCCGGACGCCGTACCTCGAGCGCAGCTTCGTGGTGGGCCCGTTGATTGTCCCGTTCGCTCGCCTGGTCGCGTGCGTGCTCGGCGTGGCGATGGTGGCGGCGCTCTCGTGGCTGCTGGCCTCGACCCGCCTCGGGCGCATGATCCGCGCGACCGCGCAGGACCTCGAGATGGCTCGGATGGTCGGCGTCAACCCGCGCACCGTATATGCGGTGACGTTCGGGCTGGGCGCCGGTGTGTCGGGCGTGGCCGGGTCGCTCGTGGCGCTGTATGCGCCGGTCGAGCCCAACATGGGCCTGACCTACACGCTCTTCGCCTTCGCGGTGGTCGTCCTCGGCGGCCTCGGTTACACCGGCGGCGTGGTGTGGGGCGGGCTCACCCTCGGCGTCGCCCAGGCGCTCACCGAAACCTATCTCGAAGCGGGCCTGTCATTGCTGGTGGCGTTCGCCCTGCTCTACCTGATCCTCCGTTTCATGCCGGCGGGGATCATGGGCAAGGGCCGACTCGAATAACGTGATCCGGTGGATCGCGCTCTTCGCGCTCGGCGTCTTGCTGCTGCTCCCGATCGGTGTCGGGCCCTATCCGATCCGCGTGGCGACCGTCATCTTCATGTGGGCCGCGCTGGCCGGGAGCTGGAATTTACTCGCGGGGTACGCGGGCGCCGTCGATCTGGGGCCGGTCGTCTATCACGGCATCGGCGCATTCGTGACGGCGGCGCTCATGCTGAAGCTCGGCCTGCCGTTCCTGGTGAGCGCCGGGCTGGCGGGCGTGGTGGCGATCGCGATCGCCTACGCTGTCGGGACGCCGACCCTCCGTCTGCGCGGCGCCTACTTTGCGATCGGGACGCTGGCCCTGGCCGAGTCGACCAAGCAGCTCGCGCTGGCGTGGGACCGGCTGACGCGGATCCCGCTGACGGGCGGGAGCGCTGGCGTGTCGCTGCCGTTGAGTGCCGGCTACGTCCCGTTCTACTACGTGATGCTGGGGCTCATGACGGCGGTGACCGTGGCCGCGCTCTGGCTCGGCGGCAGCAAATTCGGCTACGGGCTGCGCGCCATCGCCGAGAACGATCGGCTGGCAGAGGCCTCCGGCGTCGACATCCACTGTCTCAAGCGCCGTGTCTACGTCCTCAGCGCCTGCGTCATGGCGATGACCGGCGGCACCGCCGGATACTGGCTGTCCTACATCAACGCGGCCGACGTCTTCAGCGCTTCGATCACGTTCCAGATGGTCGTCATGGCGCTCCTCGGCGGCCTCGGTACGCCCTTTGGCCCGATCGTCGGAGCGGCCTTCCTCACGCTGGTCTCGGAGTTCCTGGGCACGCGCTTCGTCTATCACTACCTGATCGCGATCGGCGTGATCATCGTCCTCGTCTCGCTGTTTGCTCCCGCCGGCTTGACCGGCATCCTCGAGGTGGTTCGCCGTCGACGGGAAGCGACGGCATGAATCTTCTCGAGGTGCGCGCCGTCACCAAGCGCTTCGGATCGTTGACGGCTCTGAACGGCGTGGACTTCGCCCTGGCCGAGGGCGAGATCCTGGGCATCATCGGCCCGAACGGCGCCGGCAAGAGCACGCTCTTCAATGTCATCGCCGGGCTCGAGACGCCGACCGCCGGGGGGGTGAGCTACCGTGGCCGCTCGATCGCCGGCATGACTGCCGACGCCGTGTGCCGGCTCGGGATCGCGAAGACGTTCCAGATCCCGCAGCTCTTCCCGCGACTCACCGTGGCCGAGAACGTCCTGGTGGCCGCGCTCTACGGTGGCGGCCACGGGCTCTCGGCGTCGTGGCGTGAGGCGCGGGAGTGGCTCGCGTTCGTGGGGCTGGCCGACAAGGCCGAGAAGCCGGCGGAGACGCTGACGGTGTCCGAGCGGCGCCGCGCCGACCTCGCGCGCGTCCTGGGCACCGGAGCATCACTCATCTTGCTCGACGAGAACATGGCGGGACTGAACCGGAAGGAGGTCGAGGCCGCCGTCGGGCTCTTGCGCGACGTGCGCGCGCGCGGACGGACCCTCGTCGTCACCGAGCACATCATGCGCGCCATCATGGGGCTCGCCGACCGGGTCGTGGTGTTGAACTACGGCGAGAAGATCGCCGAAGGCCGCCCCGCCGACGTGATGCGTGACGCCGCCGTGATCAAGGCGTACCTCGGCGAATCGTATGCCTGACGCCGCGGCCTGCCTCGAGCTCGACGCCGTCGATGCCGGGTACGGCGCCCTGCACGTGCTCTGGAGCGTGAGCCTCCGGGTCGCGGCCGGAGAAGTCGTGAGCCTGATCGGCCCCAACGGCGCCGGGAAGACCACCGTGATCAAGGCGATCCTCGGGCTCGTGCCATGGCGCAAGGGGACGATTCGCTTCAACGGGGACCGCATCGACGGCCGACAGCCGGAGGAGATCGTGCAACGGGGCATCGCCGTGGTCCCCGAGGGCGCACGGGTCTTCCCCGAGATGACCGTCGTCGACAACCTCCGCATGGGCGCGCTCGTGCCTCGCGCCCGGCCGCGCGAGGCCGCCACGATGGGCGACGTCTTCACCATGTTTCCGCGTCTGGCCGAGCGGAAGCTGCAGCTCGCCCGCACGCTCTCCGGCGGCGAGCGGCAGATGCTCGCCATCGGACGCGCGTTGATGGCCTGCCCGGAGCTGCTCCTGCTCGACGAGCCGTCCCTCGGCTTGCAGCCCACGCTCGTGCGCTCGATCATCGAGGCGATTCGCGGGATCAACGAGCGCGGCCTCAGTGTGCTGCTCATCGAGCAGAACGTGCATTTCTCGCTGCCGATCAGCCATCGCGCCTACGTGCTCGAGGAGGGACGCGTGGTCATGCAGGACGCCGCTGTGGCGCTGCTCGAGAATCCTCACGTGCGCGTCTCGTATCTCGGTGTCTGACGGGGGAATCGCATGAGTCATCTCGTGCTCGCTACCGCGACACTCGTGCTGATGCTCGCGCTGGGAACCCCGGCGGCGGCGCAGCCGGCGTATCCCGCTCGACCGATCGAAGTCATCATCCCGTTTCCGCCCGGCGGGCCCGCCGACACCGCGGCTCGCATCATCCAGCCCAAGCTCTCGGCCGCGCTGGGCGTGCCGCTGGTCCTGGTCAACAAGTCGGGCGGCGGCGGGGCCCTTGCCGCCGATTACGTCGGGAAGTCGAAGCCCGACGGCTACACGGTGTTCGCGGCGACGAACGCGCCGGTGACGATCGTCGCCGCCACCCAACCCGACATCTCCTATCGGCCCGCCGACTTCGCGGCGATCGGGACCTCGATGACGGACGTCAGCGTCTTCGTCGGGAAGGCGGGGAGCCCGTGGAAGACGCTCGAGGAGTTCGTCGAGTACGCGCGGAAGAATCCGGGCAAGCTCAGCTACGGCTCGGCCGGACTCGGCACCGTGTCGTTCTTCGCGTTCGAGCTGTTCAAGCACGCGTACGGGCTCGACATCACGCACGTGCCGTTCCAGGGCGGCGGACCGGTGAAGAACGCCATCATGGGCGGCCACGTCACCATCGCCTCCAGCGGCCTCAACTCGTTCGCACCGCTGATGAAGTCGGGCGACCTGATCGCGCTGGCGACCTCGGCGCCCAAGCGGGTGCCGGCCTTTCCCGACGTTCCCACGCTCGCCGAGAAGGGGTTTCCCGACGCGTCGCTGAACATCTGGATGGCGCTCTTCGTCCCGGCGAAGACGCCTCAGGGCGTCGTCGACACGCTCGCTCACGCGCTCGAGCAGACGATGAAGGAGCCGTCGGTCGTGACCGCCGTGGAGAAGGCCGGGATGGTCGTCGACTACCGCGGCCCCTCCGCCACGGCGAAGCTCGCCGAGACGGAGTACGAAGCCGTGAAGAAGGTCGCGACCCGGCTGGGCATCGGCAAGCGATGATGAGCCGCGACCGCGTGGCTGCCGTCACGTTGCTCGTCCTTGGATCAGGTGGTGCGCTCGAGGCGCGCCGGCTCAGCCTGGGCAGCGCCGGCAACCCCGGACCGGGCTTCTTTCCCTTCTGGCTGGCGCTCGGCCTCTGTGCGGTGGCCATCGCGCTCCTGCTCGTGCGCCCCGCGGCGCGGCCGCCCGCCGTCGCGTCCGGCGAGCGTCTCGGCTCCGGCAAGGTCGTCCTCGCTCTGGCCGCTTCGGCGGTCTACACGTTCATCCTCCCGCTGCTCGGATTCGTCGCGAGCACGTTTCTCTTCCTGCTGGTCATGTTCACGGCGATCGAGCTGCGCCGGTGGGCCTCCTCGGTCGCTATCGCGGCGGTGACCGCGGCCGTCTGCCACGTGCTGTTCAAGACTTGGCTCGACGTTCAGCTCCCGAGCGGCCCCTGGGGATTCTGAGCGTCATGGACCTCGGTCTGCACGCGATCGGCTACGGCTTCGCGGTCAGCGCGGAGCCCCTGAACCTCCTGGCATGCTTCGCCGGCGTCTTCATCGGGACCCTGATCGGCGTGCTGCCCGGGATCGGCCCGGTGGCGACGATGTCGATGCTCTTTCCCGTCACCTACGCGATGACGCCGACGGCCTCGATCATCATGATGGCCGGCATCTACTATGGGGCGATGTACGGCGGCTCGACGACCTCGATCCTGGCCAACATCCCCGGCGAAGCCGCGTCGGTGGTGACGTGCCTCGACGGCTACCAGATGGCGCGACAGGGCCAGGCCGGGCCCGCGCTGGGGATCGCGGCGTTCGGGTCGTTCATCGCCGGCACCGCCAGCGTGCTGGGCATCATGCTCCTCGGCCCACCGCTGGCATCGGTCGCCCTCCGCTTCGGCCCGCCCGAGATCTTCGGGTTGCTGCTCCTCGGGTTCACGATGGTCACGTATCTGGCCGGCGCCTCGAAGCTCAAGGCCGTGGCCATGGCGCTGCTCGGACTCTTGCTGGCGACCGTGGGCCTCGATCCGATGACGGCGACGCCGCGGTTCACGTACGGGACGATCACGCTGATGGACGGCATCGGCCTCGTGCCGATCATCATGGGCCTCTTCGGCGTCGCCGAGGTACTCCTCAACATCGAAAAGGGCCTCCACCAGGAGATCTTCAAGGCGCGGGTCCAGGGCCTCCTGCCGAACCGCGAGCAGTGGCGGGCCTCGGCCGGGCCGATCGCGCGCGGCACCGTCCTCGGGTTCTTCCTCGGCATCCTCCCCGGGATCGGCTCGATCGTCCCCACGTTCCTCGCCTACGCGCTCGAGAAGCGCATCGCCCGGCATCCCGAGCGGTTCGGCCGCGGCGCGATCGAAGGCGTGGCGGCGCCGGAGTCGGCGAACAACGCGGCCACCGGCGGATCGATGATTCCGCTTCTCACGCTGGGCATCCCGGCCAACGTGGTGATGGCGGTGCTGCTGGGCGCCTTTCTCGTGCACGGCATCCAGCCCGGCCCGCTGCTCGTGAAGGAGCACCCCGAGATCTTCTGGGGCGTCATCGCCAGCATGTACATCGGCAACGTCATGTTGCTGGTGCTGAACCTGCCGCTGATCGGCCTGTGGGTTCAGGTGCTCAAGGTGCCGTATGGCGTGCTGTTTCCCTTGATCCTCGTGTTCTGCATGATCGGGGTGTACACGGTCTCGGCCAACGTGTGGGACATCGTGATCATGCTGATCTTCGGCGCGCTCGGCTACCTCATGAAGAAGTTCGACTACGAGCCGATGCCGCTGGTGCTCGCCTACGTGCTCGGCCGCATGGCCGAGGAGACGATCCGCCAGACCCTGCTCGTCTCGCGCGGCAGCGCGGCCATTTTCCTCGAGCGGCCGCTGGCGGCGATTTTCGTGGGCACCGCGGTGGCGGTCGTTGTGGTTCCCCTCGTCTTGCCCCGATTCCGCTCGGCGATCGTGAAGCTTGCCAGTCTCAGAGAAGCCTAGAAGGAGACCGTCATGGCGCTGAACCTCCGCGATTTTCTCACCGCGCTCGGCAAGGATCTGATCCGCATCGACGACGAGGTGGACCCGATCACGCAGGCGGGTGCCCTCTGCTCCGCGGCGCCGCGCCCGATCCTGCTCGAGCGCTTGCGGGGATTCCCGGGCTGGAAGCTCTGCGACATTCTGGTGAAGGACCGCGCCCGCCAGGCGCTGGCCCTCGGCACGTCGCCGAAGAGCGTCGTCCGCGAGCTGTCCGATCGGATGTTCACCCGAGTGCCCGGGCAGTCCAAGGTCGTTCCCGACGGGCCCTGCAAGGAGGTGAAGCTCCTCGGCAACGACGCCGACATCACGAAGCTTCCGATTCCGATCCACTCCGAAGGCGACGCGGGTCGCTATCTCGGCTCGGGGATCACCATCACGCGAGATCCCGACACCGGTGTCCGCAACGAGGCGATCATCCGCGCCATGGTGAAGGGCCCGAGGAAGATGGGCTTCTGGATGGCGGCCCGCCACAACTGGGCGCACCTGATGAAGTACCAGGAGCGCAAGGCGCCCGCGCCGATGGCCTTCGCGATCGGCCTGCACCCGGGCTACGAGATCCTCGCCAACTACAGCGGCCGGCACGAGGGCTACGACGAGCTGGAGATGGGGGCGGGCGTGCTCGGCGAGACGCTCGAGCTCGTGAAGTGCGAGACCATCGATCTCGAGGTGCCGGCCCAGGCCGAGGTGGTCATCGAGGGCATCGTGCCGCCCGGCGTGCGCGAGCCCGAGGGCCCGTTCGGCGAGTTCACCGGATACAGCAAGGGCGCGGAAGGGCCGGCGCCCGTCTTCGAGGTCACGGCGATCACGCGGCGGCGCGATCCCATCTTCCGTCACATGCAGGCGACCGTGTTCACCGACCATCAGCCACTGGTCTCCGTGCCGATGGAAGCGAGCCTCTATCGGCGCCTGCGCGAGATCCACGGCCACACGGACGTGCACGACGTCTACATCCCGCCGTGGGTGACGATGTTCACCGTCTTCATCCAGATGACGCCGCGCTGGGACGGCCAGGCCCGCGCGGTGCTGCTGGGCGCGCTCTCCAGCCCCTACCTCCACCCGAAGATCGCGATTGCGGTGGACGAAGACGTCGACATCTACGATCCGCGCGACGTCTTCTGGGCGATGTCGACGCGGGTGAATCCCGAGAAGGACGTCATCGTGCTGCCCCACGAGCGCATCCACCCGCTCGACGTCTCGGCGCCCAACGTGGATCGCTCCGAAGTCACCGTGATGCGCGTTGGGGGAAAGATCGCCATCGACGCGACCAAGCCGCCGTTGTGGCGCAAGAAGGAGCGCGACGAGTTCGACCGCGTGAAGCCCCAGGGCGCCGGCGATCCGGCGCTGGAGGCGCTGCTTCGGCGCCTGGCGTCCATGGCGTAGGCGTGTGAAGCCACCAAGGTTCGATTACCTGGTCCCCACGTCGCTGGACGAGGCGCTCGCGCTGCTCGGCCAGCACGGCGAGGAGGCGAAGGTCCTGGCGGGCGGCCAGAGTCTCGTCCCGCTCCTCAACTTCCGACTCGTCCGGCCCGCGCATCTCGTCGATCTGAACGAGATCCGCGGCCTCGACCAGATCCGGGCCGACGACGGCCATCTCGTGATCGGAGCCATGGCTCGACAGCGCGCGGTCGAGACGTCCACGCTGATCCGCGAGCGCTGCCCCTTGCTGGCGGAGGCGATGCCCCAGATCGGCCACGTCCAGATCCGGAATCGCGGGACGTTCGGGGGTAGCCTGGCCCACGCCGATCCGGCGGCCGAGCTGCCGGCGGTCGTGGCGGCGCTCGGTGGTGAGATCGTGCTTCAGAGCGCTCGGGGCCGACGCCGGCTGACGGCGGAGCAGTTCTTCGTCGGCTACCTGACGACGGCGGCCGAGCCCACCGAGTTGCTGGTCGAGGTGAAGCTGCCCGCAACGCCTCGCGGCACGGGGAACGCCTTCCTCGAAGTGAGCCGCCGTCACGGCGACTTCGCTCTCGTCGGCGTGGCGACGACGCTGACGCTGGACGACCGCGGGGTGTGCACGGCCTGCAGCGTGGCGCTGACGGGTGTCGGCCCGACGCCGGTCCTCGCCCGTGACGCCGCGCTCGGGCTCGTCGGCGGCCCGCCGTCGCCGCAAGCGATCGAGGAGGTCGGCCGCCGTGTCTCGCAGGGGCTGCGGCCCGACAGCGACCTGCACGCGTCCAGCGAGTACCGGAAAGACGTCGCCGGTGTCCTGACCCGCCGGGCCCTGGCCCGCGCCGCCGAGCGGGCGCGAGGGGAGAGCCGATGATCGAGCGAGCGATTCGCGTCACCGTCAACGGACGGGTGTACGAGCGGACGGTCGAGGCCCGGAAGACGCTCGCCGATTTCCTGCGCGACGATCTCGAGCTGACCGGAACCCATCTCGGCTGCGAGCACGGCGTGTGCGGCGCGTGCACGATCATCGTCGACGGCGCGGCCGTGCGGTCGTGCTTGCTCTTCGCGGCGCAGGCGCACGGCCGCGACGTCCAGACCGTCGAGGGCCTGGCCGACGGCGAGACGCTCAATCCGCTCCAGGAAGCCTTTCGCGAGCACCACGGACTGCAGTGCGGGTTCTGCACGCCGGGCTTCCTCATGACGCTGACCTGCTTCTTGCGCGAGTGCCCCGACCCCTCCGAGGCCCAGATTCGCGAGGCGATCTCCGGCAATCTCTGTCGTTGCACGGGATATCAGAACATCGTCGCGGCAGCGGCGGCCGCCGCCCGCTCGATGAGCGCGACACCGAGGAGCTCGCGATGAGAACGATGACGAAGGGACTCGTACTGGGACTCGCGACGATCGTGCTGTGGGCCGGCGGGCCGCCGACGGGGCGCGCAGCCGAGGAGATCACGCTCCTGGCAACGGTGACGCGGGTCGTGAACCTCCCCATGATCGTCGGCCTGCGGCTGCTGGAGCGGGAGGACGGCGTCAAGGTGACGGTCAAGGATCTGCGATCGCCCGAGGCGGTCATGCTTGCCGTGATCGAGGGCCAGGGCCAGGTGGCGACCGGATTCGCGCCCTTCTATCCGGCGGTGGAGAAGGGGGCGCTGGTCAAAGGCGTGATGGAGCTCTCGCGCCCCGAGTTCGTGGTGATGGCGAAGAAGGAGATCGGCTCGGTCAAGGAGCTCAACGGTGTCCGACTGGCCTCGCATTCGCCCAAGGCGACGGTGCAGTCCCTGCTCGAGTTCTATCTGAAGTCGCAGCCGGGTATCCAGCCGAACGTGGTGTTCATCCCGGAGGGCTCGCCGGCACGCGCCGAGGCGCTCTTGCGAGGGGCCGTCGATGCGGCCGCGTTCGACCTGACGGCCGCCCAGGTCGTCAACGACCGGGCCCCGAACAAGTTCCACGTCCTGGTCGACTTCACGAATCAGCCAGTTTCGTCGAGCTCGCTCGTCGTGAACCCGGATTTCTCCAGGAAGAATCCGGCGGTGGTCCAGAAGCTGGTCCGGCGCCTGCTGCAGTCGTACCGCGAGGGCGCGCGCGACCCGAAGTTCTGGGTGCGGGAACGCGGCGAGACGATGAAGGAGGTCGACGACGCCAAGCTGGAAAGTCAGCTGCGCGCGCTGGTGAAGATCTTCGATCTCAACGGCGGCCTGGACCGCATGAAGGGCCCGGGCGCGGTCGAGAATCTGTCCTTCCAGGTGGTGACCGGAAGCCTGACCGGGCCACTGACCAAGTGGAAGCCGGAGCAGTTCTTCGACTCGGCGCCGCTCGAGGCGGTGCTCAAGGACATCGGCAGGCGCTAGTGGTCGTCGCGCTGCGGGTGGCCTCGGTGGTCGCGTTCGTCCTGCTGTGGGAGTGGGCCGCCCGGGTGCCGATCAGCTTCAACTTCCCGTCGCCGTGGGCGACGCTGACCGCGCTCGTCGCGCTCCTTCGCTCGGGGACGATCCTCGGCGCGACGGCCACCAGCCTTCAGTCCCTCGCGCTGGGATTCGGGACCGCGATCGTCGTCGGTGTCCCGTTGGGCCTCGTCATGGGCGTGGTGCGGCCGGTCGGTCGCGTGGCGCGCATCTATCTGGACCTGCTGATCGCTTTGCCGACCGCGGCCCTGATCCCCCTGGTGATCCTGTCGTTTGGCATCAACATCCTGTCCTCGGCGGTCATCGTCTTCGTGTTCAGCGTTCCGTTCGTCACGATGAATGCCTACGGCGGTGTCCGCGACGTGCGTCCGCACCTGGTAGAGATGGCCCACGCCTTCGATGCGTCACGGTGGCAGGTCTTCGTCCGCATCGTGCTGCCGAGCGCGCTCCCCATGATCCTGGCCGGGATCCGGTATGCGCTGTCGCGCGCCTTCGTCGGATTGATCGTGGCCGAGCTACTGCTGTCGCCGTTCGGCCTCGGCCGCTTGATCATGGCCTCGCGCTCGATGTTCGAGCACGACCGCATGTTCGCCACCGTGCTGTGGACGCTGCTGCTGGCCGGCGTCGCGCTCGCCGCGCTTGCGCGGCTGGAAGGCCGGCTGCTCCGGTGGCGGACGTGACGGCGGCCCCGCGACCCGTCGAGATCGTGGTCGACGGTGTCTCGAAGGCCTTCGGAACGGTCCAGGCCCTGGTCGACGTCCACGTGCGCGTGCGGGCCGGTGAGTTCCTCAGCCTGATCGGCCCGAGTGGGTGTGGCAAGACGACGCTGCTGAAGACGATCGCCGGCCTGGTCGCGGCCGACGCGGGTCGTGTCGTCGTCGGCGGTCGGACGGTCGAGGGGCCAGGGCGCGAGTGCAGCGTCGTGTTCCAGGACTTCGCGTTGCTGCCGTGGGCGACCGTCCAGAAGAACGCCGAGTTCGGCCTGCTCCTGCGCGGAATCCCGGCGGCCGAGCGGGCCGAGCGTGCCCGCGGCGTGGTCGCCAAGGTGGGCCTGGCCGGCTTCGAGCACGCCTATCCTGCCCAGCTCTCGGGTGGGATGCAGCAGCGGGTGGGCCTGGCCCGCGCGCTGGCCGTGAATCCTCAGGTGCTGCTGATGGACGAGCCGTTCGCGTCCATCGACGAGCAGACGCGACGTGTGTTCCAGGACGACTTGCTGCAGCTCTGGTCCGAGGAGCGAAAGACCGTGGTGCTGGTCACCCACAGCATGGAGGAGGCGATCTATCTTTCCGATCGAGTCGTCGTGCTGAGCCCGCGCCCCGGACGCGTTCACCAGGTGCTCGAGGTGCCGCTGTCGCGGCCGCGCGAGGGCGCCGGTGTCCGGGCGACGGCGGAGTTCGCGCGCCTCGTCGACGACCTGTGGAAGGTCCTGAGGAAGCTCCAGTGACGCCGGGCGCTCGCGAGTCCGACCTCGGCCGGACGGGCCTCATTGCCGTCGCCGGGCTCCTCATCGTGTGGGAAGCGCTGGGCCGCCTCGACGTGTCGATGTTCGTGCCCCCGGTCACGACGGTGGCGGCGGCGTGGTGGCAGCTGGTCGGCAACGGGACGCTCACGCGCGCGGCGGCGTCGAGCCTCG
>WNFT01000043.1_pt1 | contig 109342 bp, 99 predicted proteins | sample 5400191 | NCBI WGS metagenome assembly WNFT01 (sample SAMN13153359, study PRJNA577476) | soil metagenome | isolation source: 80 cm saprolite under Madrone tree | place: USA:California | collected 2016-06-14 | reverse complement strand
GTTGCGGCGGAAGCGCACAGCCCGGATCAAAGCTCTGTGCTGCCAGAGGGCATACACCGATTGAAAGTATCGAGACGCATATCGCGAGAAACTTGTTACACATGATTTCGTCTCCTGTGAACGGTCTTACACTCGGTTGTGTCGAAACCAGCGGCCTCCAGAAAAAGCGCCCCGCTCACAGCGCAGCGAACTGCGTTGCGAGCCGTCTTGCTGAGCTCTTCAGTTGGATAAGGTGTCTTTCGGGGCCCAGTGCCTCGTCGCCTCAGGGAGCGGGCACTTCCTCCCCTTCAGTTGGGAACTGCTCTTCGAAGAGGCGGCTTTCGCGCGAATCTTGCTCGCGTGAAGTCAAGTGGAAACGATCTTTGTTCGGAAAGCGGAAGAGTAGTGTCGGAGTTCCGACGGTCTCCATCTAGTGTCGGACTTCCGACCTAACAAAGCAGGGGGCAACGCATGAGATGTCACACTCCCCGGTTTTTGAATTCAGGGTGAGTAGCCACTAGGGTCATGCATCGGGGTGAGCCTCTTGTACGATCGCGCGGCACGCCGCGCCTAAAGTAAGCGCAATCCCCCGTCTCTTACGAGAATACTTTCCAGTGTGTACTTCGTTGTGTCGAATGGGGTCGAATGGGTCGAATGGGTCGAATGGGCAGCGATTTCGTAAACCTGTCTAGGTAAACGCCAGATCTCCTCCAGTTTCAGCCGCTTTGCACAAAACGGTCGGGAGGTGTCATTTTTGCAAATAGGTGGAAGCTTGACTTTACCTCGATTACTGGCATTATTATTAATGCCAGTATAGCTGGGTTACTATTGCCTTCATGCCCTTTGACTCAGAGCTCCAGACCCGAGGTCGCTTGGTCCGCAGCCTCGGTGCTTTGCGGGAGATGCTCCCAGGTTCCTTTGTCGAACGCCGCCGCAAGTGCGGCAAACCCTATTGCCACTGTGCCGATGGTAAGCCGGAGCATATGCACCCCCAGTTCCTGTTGTCCGTGCTGCGAGAAGGAAAGCCGAAGACCTTCCATATCCCTGCCCACTTAGCGGACGAGGCCCGCCGCCAGGTCGAGTTTCATAAACGCTTTCAGCGAGCGGCGGAGGCCATCTGTCACATCAATCTGCGCCGTTTGCTGCGGCGCAAGCAGGAGAGCAAGGGGCAGGAGAAAGGGGAATAGCCCAAAGCCTTGCACCGACACCAATTCGAGACCTATCTCGATAAGGTGTTTGACTTCCCCTCGCGGGTAGCGGGACTGCCCGATGGCCGCTCCTATTCTTATCATTCCGCCAAGAAGGTCTTCGATGCCGTCTTCTTCGCAAGCGCATGTCAGTTCGGCCCTGTGCATCGCATCGAGACCGAATGCAAAATGGGCGCCCTGCGCCGACGCATTGGCCCACTCAGTGAAGACGCCATCGGCTATACCCTGGAGCGCCAAGATCCGGATGCCATTTTCGCACTGGGCTGTACCCTCGCCCAGCAGTTGAAGCGTAACCAAGTCTTGCACTCTACCTGGTCGCGCGGCCTGGTGGTCGCGGCTGCCGATGGCATCGAAATCTGCAGTTCCTTCGCCCGTTGTTGTTCCCGTTGTATGGAACGAACGGTGAAACATAAGGTCGGCGAAGAGCTGCGCGAAGACATCCAGTACTATCACCGCATCTCGGTGGTCAGCATCGTCAGTAGCTCTTTTCCTATCCCTCTGGGTATCCGCTTTCAAAAAAAGGGCGAGGACGAAGTGGCCTGCACTCTGGCTCTGCTGCAGGATTTAAGGCAGCGCCTGGGCGCTCGCTTTTTCGATGTGCTGGTGGCCGATGCTCTCTATCTACAAACTCCCTTCGTGAAACAGCTCCAAGTTCTCGGCCTGGACTGGGTCATTAACCTCAAAGCCAATCAGCCCGAACTGCTGGCCGAAGCCGAACGAGCCGTGGCCTTCCTGGCTCCCCATCCCTCCCCCAGCCAACCCCAAGAACTGCAACTCTGGGACATGCCGCAAGTCTATTGGCCGGTGGCCGATCGCGCGGTGCACGTGGTAAAAACCTTGCGCCACCACGCCCGCCAACGCCAGCACGTGCAGCGACAAGGAGCCGGGAACAAGCAAATCGTCAGAGTCGTGGAGGTCGAGCCCAGCACTAACTTTTACGCCGCGAATTTAGAACTGGGTTCCATCCCGCCTCTCTTCATCCATCAGTTAGGTCGTAGCCGCTGGCACATTGACGCTCAGCTATTTCAAACCCTTACTACCGGTGGCCATCTCAAGCGACCCTCCCTCCACCAAGGCTATGACAAGGCTCTGGTCGTGCTCACCATGATTCGGGTCTTAGCCTTTACCTTGGCCCTGGTCTTCTACCATCGGCAGGTGCGGAGTCACTTTCGCAAAGCCAGTTTCGGTTTCTGCGACCTCGCTCGCAACATCGCAGAGCAGTTTCTGCTCGTTTCCGCTGTTCTCGATTCCAGTTGAACCTGGTTCCGACTGACAGATCGAGCAGCGCCTTCGTGCCAGCTCTCCGCGTCCTCACTAGCGGCTGCATGCCCCACTATTCACCAACGCCTGAAAAAAACCTGCCTGTCAATTCCTTTTCTGCTCCCCGCCCCCAGTGCAAGACTCACGCCACTTGCGACAACTCCTTAAATTGATTACCCCGAACCAGAACCGCCCGATCTCGAGCCGGTTTGCGAAATCACTGACCAGTACCCCTCGCACATTGTGAAATGTACGCTACGCCCTTATTGTGACCGATGTGTATAGCCTCGCGGGACTTCATCATTTGCTGCACACCGATCTGACAAGCTTCAATCTAACAGGCGTCGATCTGACCAGCTTGGCCGACCGCTGGGCGATCGGTGGATTGTTGACTCTGTTCTTCACCGCGCTGGCCCGCTGGGTGCGCGGTGTGACCAACGCGGGCGCACTGGCCGGAGCGGTCAGCTGCTTCGTTCTCTATGTCGGAGCAGGTCCAGGCGCCTTTGCGGCGCTGATCACAGTTTTCGGACTTGCCTGGATTACGACCCGGCTCGGCTACCGGCGCAAGCAAAAGTTGGGCATCGCCGAGAGGCGGGAGGGCCGTAACGCATCTCAGGTCTTTGCCAATCTCGGTGTGGCCACAGTTTGCGCCGCCATCTATGCCTTTGGCCACAGCAAATTTGCCCACAACGAAATAGTCCTGCTCCTGGCAATATCTGCTGCGCTCTCCGAGGCGGCAGCCGATACCGTGGCAAGCGAGGTAGGACAGGCCTTCGGCGAGAAAGCCCGGCTGATTACCAACTGGAAGTCGGTCCCTGCAGGGACGAATGGCGCCGTGAGCCTGACGGGAACACTGGCCGGCATCGCGGCCGCAGGAATCGTGAGCTCAGTTTGCCTTGTCGGTGGACTGCTTCCCCGGCGCTGGCTGGCAGTTTCAGTTGGTGCAGCCATCCTGGGCATGGTGGTGGACAGTTTCCTGGGCGCCTGGCTGGAACGCCGCGGTCTGCTCAACAACGACGCAGTAAATTTCCTCAGTACTTTAGTGGCGGCCGTGGCATCTTCTTGGTTAACTTGACTGGCTAACCTGATCCCAATTCTCTCCCTTCCGTGGAGACCTAGCGTGCTACGTCTCCCACTGCGAACCCAGACGTAGCAAGCTACGTCTCTACAGGCCAACCCGCTTCGAACCCCGGCAGGTCATGTACTTGTGGTCCTTGCCCGAGGTTATTCCCCCAAGCGAAAATATAAAGAGCATCTTGGCTGAGGGATGCTCGCATCTCACTGCTTTACCTGGGTTTGCCGGAAACTTCTTCGACGAGGCCCGAAAAGCAACGAAAGACGATTCGAGGTAATGAGGATTCAGACGTTTGTAATCGGCTCGGTGCTGGCGCTGGCACTATTCCTTTTCGCGCAGCAACGTCCGGGGACCGCCCAGCCAGGCGGCTTCCGCGAGGTCGTGGACCTCACCCACTCGTTGCCGACGCCCGGTTCCGAAGCTGCGGGGCAGTCCGCCTATCGATTGCAAAACGTGGCCATGACCGGGAGTGCTCTTTGGTCTTCGTCCGTGCCAGCGTCGGAACAATTTGCCACCCGAATGGATGCCCCGGCTCGTTTGGCGCACGGCATGTGGACGGTGGACCAGATTCCCGCTGGCCGCTTGATCGCGCCATTGGTAGTGCTCGATGCCAGCGCCAGCGTCAAAAGCAATCCGGATTATGAAATTTCTGTGGAAGACATCGCTCGTTGGGAGCATGCTAACGGTCAGATTCCGCTGGGCGCGGTGGTGATGGTCCGTACAGGATGGGGCTCCCGCTGGAACTCGGCCAAGAGTTACCGCAACACCGATGCCAAGGGGGTCATGCACTTTCCCGGATATTCCGAGGACGCCGCCCGCTTCCTCTCCGAAGGACGCAATGCTCTCGGCCTGGGCATTGATACCGCCAACCTGGATCGCGGCTCCTCCAAGACTTTTCCCGTAGATCAGCACACGCTGGCGCACGGGCTTTACGTTCTAACCAACGTCGCCAACCTGGATCTCATGCCCGCCAACGGCGCCATCGCCATGGTCGCGCCGATGAAGCTGACAGGCGGATCGGCGGCGCCGGTGCGAATTCTGGCACTGGTGAGGTAGCCAGGCTGAATTTCTAGCGGCTCGTTTCTATCACTCCTAGTTTCTAGTTCCTTGGCTCAGGCTGGGGGCTGTAACCAGCACACGCCTTAACAGTATTTGTCTCTGAAATTTCACCTTGGCCTCGTTCTCCATTGCTTTTCTGGAGTTTTTCGAGTCTCCTGTTCGTGTCATGGAGGAAGGTATGAGCGATCCACGTTATCCCGTCGGAAAATTTACCTTCGAAGGCCCGCCTGACCAGGAGCAGCGAAAGAGATTCATCGACGACATCGCGCACACTCCCGCCGCCCTGCGTGCCGCAGTGCAAGGCCTCACGCCACAGCAGATCGAGACGCCCTACCGCGAAGGCGGATGGACGGTGCGGCAAGTGACCCATCACGTGCCGGAGAGCCACATGAACGCCTACATCCGCTTCAAACTAGCGCTGACCGAAGATGCGCCGACGATCAAGCCCTACATGGAAGACCGCTGGGCCAAACTGCCCGACGTACCATCCACGCCGCTGGAGGTTTCGCTGGCCCTGCTCGACTCGCTGCATGATCGCTGGGTGCGCCTGTTGCGCTCGCTGCAACCGCAAGACTGGAAGCGGACATTCAATCATCCCGAGCTGGGGATCATGCCGCTGGAAAAGAACCTGGCCCTGTATTCGTGGCATGGCAGGCATCACGTAGCCCACATCACGAAGTTGCGGAAGGAGATGGGGTGGTAGACCTTCCTCTGCGCTGACAGCTACGCCGGAATATGCAGCCCCCAGGCAATGTAACTCGCCGCTTCCCGCAGCACTGCCAAAGCTCGCTGCCACAGCGAATGCGGGCGCGAGTCGGGACGAGGGGCCACGTACACCTGCACCCCTTCGTGCTCCAGCAATTTGCGGATGCGGAACACGTGGTAGGCGTCGCTGACGGCCACGCAACTGCGCATCCGATTGGTCCGCATGATCACCGCGACCCGTTCGGCCGAGGAAGCCGTGTCGGAGCCCTGGGTCTCAGCAATCAGCTTGGCTTCGGGGATACCGCGGTGCATCAGATAGTCGTGGCCGACGCCACCTTCGCTGAACGTAGGATCCGCGGCCGAGCCACCAGTGGTGATGACCACGGGCGCCGCGCCGCGCTGAAAGAGATCGTAGGCGTGGTCCAGGCGCGCGCGGTAGACAGGAGAGGGGCGTCCCGCATACTCCGCCGCGCCGAAAACGACGATCGCATCCGCCGGATGAACTTCCTGCAAGCCGGCCTCGTGCACGATCTGAGCGCTGCTAATCCCGAGAAAGACTGCGACGCCTGCCGCAGCCAGCCCCACCACCCATACAGGCCAGGGGCCTTGCCGGCGCCGCTCTGCTGCCTGCTTCATCCTTGCGCGAAGAACTCGGAGATCTCCTGAGCTGGGATGGCGCCTTCCCGCATGATGCGCCAGCGGGCTTCTTCATCGGTGAGGTCGACGATCGTCGAAGCCACTTCCCGTGGCGAGGTGCCGCCATCCACGATGATCGAGATGCGGTCCTGCAGCTGGTCGCGAACCGCCAACGCTGTTGTGCACTCGGTTTCGCCGCTGAGGTTGGCCGAGGTTGCAGTGATGGGAATCTGCGCCGCCTGCACGACGGCCAGCGGGATCGGAGCCTTCGGCACTCGCAGGGCCACGTTGCCGGTGTTGGCCGTCACTTTCAGTGGAAGCCGCGAAGAGGCTTTCACGATGATGGTCAGCGGTCCCGGCCAGAAACGCCGCGCCAGCGCATAGAATTCCTCGGGCAAAGGTTGAGCCAGTTGTTCCGCCTGGTCCACGTCGGCGATCAGCAGCGACAGCGGTTTGTGCCGTGATCGTGACTTGATGTCATATACCCGATCCACGGCGCGCAGGTTGAAAGGGTCGGCCGCCAGCCCGTAAAAAGTGTCGGTGGGCATGCCCAGTACTTCGCCCGCGCGAATCTGGTCCGCTGCATATCGGATGAGCGACGTTTCCGGGTTATCGCAATTAATCTTGACGATTTCTACACGCACCGCAGGTCCCTTCCAGCCCCAAGTCTAAAATCGCGAAAGCTAACATAACATGGGAAAGCGCTGAAAGCCGAGAGGAACAGGTATCATTCTGATCGGACTCGCGAAACATGAAGGAATCCACAGCCGTTAAACACCGGGACCCAAACGTCCGGTTACGTCGCGTTGAAGGCCGGCACAATGCCCTGGTCAAAGAGCTGCGCCGGGCCTTTGCCCGCGGCGAACTTACCCGCGATGGGTGCTGCGCCATCGAAGGCCTGCGGATTCTGGAAGAAGCCATTCGCAGCGGTCTGCGTTTTCGCGCGGTCTTTTTCAACGAGACGGCCGCGGCCCGGGCAGAGCATCTGCTCTCCCAGCTGGGTGCTCAGGTCGAGATCCTGTTACTGCCCGACAAACTGTTCGCCAGCGTGGTCCCCAGCGAGACGCCGCAGGGAGTAGCTGCGTTGACTCGGTGGAAGGAATTCTCTCTCGAAGACGTGCTGGCCAAGTCCCAAGCTGGACCCCTGTTGGCGATTGCCGGCGTGCAGGATCCCGGAAATCTGGGGACAATCCTGCGCTCAGCGGAGGCTTTCGGCGCCCGTGGCGTCGTGCTAGGCGAGGGTACGGTGAGTCCATTTAATCCCAAAGTTGTGCGTGCCTCGGCGGGTTCGGTTTTCCGGCTGCCGACGGTTCGGGCGAAGCTGTCCGACGCTCTTGATCGCATGAAAGCACTCGGCTTGAGACTGGTGGCTACGGCGTCGCACAAGGGCACGCCCCTGGATCAGGCCAAACTTTCAGGACCGCTCGCAATTTTTATTGGCAGCGAGGGCGCAGGAGTGTCCCGCGACCTCATCAAAGCGATGGACGAAGTGGTGGCCATCCCGCACGCGCCGCAGGTGGAGTCGCTGAACGTTGGCGTAGCGACGAGTATCGTGTTGTATGAAGTGGCCCGGCAGGGAAAATGAACACTCTCACCAATCAGGCGCGGGGAAAGCAACGAAAGAACAGGTGGGCGAAGAGTTGCTGGCTTCGTTGTGGCTTTCGTCCGCAAGAGATTTCTCCGATTTACTGGTTTCTCCGTGCCTTCGTGGCTCCAGTGTGAACCGCGGTGAAATGATCCGCACATGAGTCTATTCCAAACCATTCCGAGCGGCGACAACCCCGGCGACCGCACCCGCCCCCTCGCCGACCGTATGCGCCCGCGCAGCCTGGACGAATTCATCGGACAAGACCAGCTGGTCGGGCCGGGCAAGCCGCTGCGCACCCAGATTGAACGCGACGATATCGGCTCTCTCATCTTCTGGGGACCGCCCGGCACGGGCAAGACTACCCTGGCACAAATCATCGCCCACATGACCAAGGCCGAGTTCGTCGAGTTCTCCGCCGTGCTGACCGGCATCAAGGAAATCAAGCAAGTCATGGCCGACGCACAGCGCGCGAAGGAATACGGCACGCGGACGATTGTTTTCATCGACGAGATCCATCGCTTCAACAAAGCCCAGCAGGATGCGTTCCTCCCCCATGTGGAGAAGGGCAACATCCGCCTGATCGGCGCCACCACGGAGAATCCTTCATTCGAAATTATCTCCGCGCTGCTGTCGCGCAGTCGGGTGTATGTGCTCAAGCCGCTGACCGAAGACCAGATCGTTGCCCTGCTGAAGCGCGCCCTCACCGACGAAGAGCGGGGTCTGGGAAGCATGAAATTGCAAGCGAGCAACGATGTTCTCAAGAAGATCGCCGCTTATTCCAGTGGCGACGCGCGCAGCGCCTACAACGTTCTGGAAGTCGCCTCCTCGCTGGCCCGTGGCCGTGATGGTAAAGAAGTCGGCGCGGAAATCTCAGACGGAATCGTTACCGACGCCCTGCAGAAGCGCGTCTTGCTCTACGACAAAGCCGGCGAAGAACACTACAATCTGATTTCCGCTCTTCACAAATCCGTGCGTAACAGCGATCCCGACGCCGCGCTTTACTGGCTGGGGCGAATGCTCGAAGCCGGCGAAGATCCTCTGTACGTTGCCCGTCGCGTAGTGCGAATGGCGGTGGAAGACATCGGCCTGGCTGACCCCAACGCGCTCTCGCAATGCATGGCTGCCCGCGACGCCGTCGATTTTCTTGGTATGCCGGAAGGCAATCTGGCGTTGGCGCAGGCTGTGGTGTATTTGTCAGTGGCGCCGAAGTCTAATTCGCTGTACACCGCCTACGGCGAGATTCAGGGTGACGTGGAACGCACGGCTGCCGAGCCCGTTCCGCTGCATCTGCGCAACGCGCCTACAGGACTGATGAAGGGCCTGGGTTACGGCCAGGGTTATCAGTATGCGCACGATCTCGAAGACAAAGTGGCTGACATGCGGTGTCTACCCGACAACTTGAGCGATCGTGTTTATTACCGCCCCACCAGCGAAGGTGTGGAAAAGCGCATTCGGGAGCGTCTGGAAGAGATCAAACGGCGGCGATCCCAGGCCGCCAAGGGCGTTTCCCCAGCGCCGAAAACAGAATCCGGGGCATAGAGCCGGGCATCTAACACCTCGTAGGTTCATGTTTCCCGGCTGACAATTACTAAGGAGTCTGTGCCATGGCCACAATGCCAAGACCCGTCGTCGCGGATCCTGTCAGCGTCCGTCCCGTACACCCCGAACAGGTTGAACATCTCCTCAAGCTGCAGAAATGGTCACGGAAGATCACGTCCATCCTCGATCTGGATGAGCTGATCGATCATGTCGTGAACGACGTGTCCTGCGCCTTCGGATGCGTGGAGACCAATCTTTATTTACACGACGAAGACCATGGCGAACTGGAGGCGGCCGGCATTCATGGCTGCAAGGTTCATGAGAAAGGATCGCGGCTGAAGGTGGGCAAGGAAGGCATGGTGGGCTACGTCGCCTCGACCCTGCAGATGCGATACGCGCCCGACGTGCGCAAGGACCCGTATTACGTCGCCTGTCAGGAATCGACCCGGTCCGAAGTGGCCATTCCTCTGCTTGTGGATGGGAAGCTGGTGGGTGTATTTTCGGCCTCGCATCATGACCTCGACGCTTTCCCGCGCGAGCAGTTGCGCATGCTGCAAGGGCTGTGCGACCACCTGGCGGTGGCCGTACGGAACGCGCGGCGCTTCCAGCACGAACGACACGAGCGTGAGCGGATGAGCCAAGAGGAGTGCGAAGCCCGCGTGATTCAGCAGGCTCTGTTGCCCAAGAGTTCGCCCTACATTCCCGGCTTCGCTATTTCCGGATTGTCCATTCCGGCTGGCGCCGTGGGCGGAGACTGGTACGACTTCATTTCCTTCGACGATGGTTGCTGGGGATTGGTCCTGGCGGACGTTTCGGGAAAAGGCACGGCGGCCGCTCTGCTGATGTCCGCAACCCGCGGCATGCTGCGCTCTCTGGCGCAGACCTGCAGCGGCCCGGGAGAAGTGCTGACTCGACTAAATCGCTTGCTGGTCGAAGATTTTCCGTGCGGCAGGTTCGTCACTATGTTGTTTGCGGTGCTGAATCCGTCCACCCGGACGTTGACATTTTCCAGCGCCGGCCACCTGCGGCCGCTGCTGGTGGATAAGCAAGGCGCGCGCTTTCTGGACAGCGAACGCGGAATGCCGCTGGGGCTGGGAACGGGAGAATTTTCCGAGAGCCAGGTGCAGTTCTCAGAAGGCTCGCGGCTGGTGTTCTACAGCGACGGCATCACCGAGGCCACGGACGGGTCGGACGAAGAGTACGGTGCGGAGCGCATGCGGGATCATGTGCTGCAGCCAGAAGCTTCGGCCGACAGTATTCTGGCCGACGTGCGCAGCTTCGCCAACGGCGAGGGCCTGCATGATGACGCGACCGTGATTTTCGTGAAGGCGTAATAAACCACAGTCATAAACCGCAAAGGATGCGAAGTTACGCCAAGGGAATCTTGATTTTGGTTTCCTTTGTGTACTCTGGGGTTAATGCGGTTTTTGTCGTCGTCACCCGAACCGTGCCCGGTGCTCTTTTAGAATGCAGCGGTCCATAATCACAAAGATGCAGGCGCGACGGGCCTTCTCCGCCGCTTTTTCGTGGACCACGGATTCCTGCATCCAGATGGCCGGCACCCTCAGCCGGATCGCCTGATCGACAATTTCTTCCACATACTCCGGCCGGCGAAAAATGTTGACGATGTCGATCTTCTCTGGAACCTCGAGCAGCGAAGCGTACGCCTTTTCACCCAGCGAGCCGTGGATAGTCGGGTTCACGGGAATGATGCGGTAGCCGTTGGTCTGCATGTAGGCGGATACTCCATGGCTGGGTCGCATCGGGCTGTTGGAGAGTCCTACCACAGCGATGGTTCGAGATCGCTTGAGTAGGTCCGCAATGGGATCCGAATCCGGCAAGGAGGCCATGGACGAATTGTAACTCGCGCACCCAAGATTCGAGCCCGTAGATTCGAGCCCGTAGAGACGTCGGTTGCTACGTCTCTAAAGAAAGCAGGTCGGGCCAAAGATCCGTCCCGTGGCGGGTCGGTGCGTCAGCGCTTGCTGTTGCTCTCCATTTTCTGCTTGAACAGCTTCGTAGCCAGCTTGCGAACCGTGTCCGAAACTTCCTTGTTGTTCGACAGGTTGCGCAGGTCACCTACGAGTATGTTCTTCATGAGCCCGAGTGCAAGGTCCAGCGGTGTACGCGGGTTGAAGACAAGCGCGCGCACGATCGAATAGTTCTTGGCGAACCGCCGCTTCATCGGGATGCCACGAAGGACGGCTTCGAGCACGTTCTTTTGGCCGGCAAATTTCTCCACTTCGCCATCGCTGACCTTGGGTGATTCGAGCACCGCCAGAGCCACGATCTTGGTGCCATCGCGGATCAGGAGCGATCGTTCCTCCTTCGTGCCCTTCATCGCCAGCTGAATACGGCCCTTGATGTCTAGCTTGGAAATCTTCTGCAAGGCGCTGCCCCGTTCCTCTCCTGGGGTCGAGCCGGTCTTCTTACTCGGCGCCTTCTTGGCAGCAACCGCTGCGCCCGTCGGACCCTGGGTTGAGGCTGTCGGCTCCGCCCGCGGTTCGTCGGCCCCGGGCATAAATTCTTCGTAGACACCGCCGATAGGCTGAAAAGGGTGATTGGCTTCGGCGGCAATCTCGTTTGCGTGCTCGGAAAGATAGGCGAGAACTCCTTCGTCAAAAACATCGTCGGCTTCCTGAGCATCGCCCGCAGGCGCCAGATGGAAGACTTCATCCAGTCCACCCGTCACCTGTTCCAGAGCAACCTCCGCTGCCCCCGCCGGTGCCGGTTTTATCTTCGGCGTACTTGGCGCCGTCACAGTGGGCGCCGGAGCGGCGGGCTGGATCAGGTTCCTTATCGTCTCGCCCTGAATCCCGGTGAGATGGGGATTCGACAGGAGTGCATCCAGAATGACGGGAGAACCAGTGACCCGTTCGCTCTTCAACATAACCTCGACGACTTCACGGCCCGCGCCCGGTGCCAGCTCAAGCAGCGCCTCTGCAGATACGGATGGATTCACCAGCAGAGACGGCAGCAGCACCGGGCGCAGATTTGCCGGAGAAATCAGATAGTTCAGCACTTCTTTCGGGGTGGACGGATCGCCCGCGGCAGCCCGCGATGCCGCCTCGTCCCAACCGGCAAGCGTGAGCTGCGCCTGCTGGCCAAAAATTTTGTTGTGAACCGCCAAATGCACCAGGATCTCGATCATCTCCCGGGGAGGCACGGATAGCGACCCCTTGGATGCGGACTGCATCAGGTTCGAAGGCACGGCCGACGCGCGAATGAGATCGATCATGCGGGACATAATGTCGCACTCCTGGTTGCTCCGGGTTTTGCGAACACCGGGTTTTGCCCAGCTCCTAGTTTTGCTTCTCTCCTCGCCGCATACGCAAATAGGAGCGGATAAAAGGCTCGAGGTCGCCATCCAGCACCCGGTCCACATCACCCACTTCCATCTTGGTGCGGTGATCTTTAATCAGGCGATAAGGCTGCAACACGTACGAACGAATCTGCGAACCGAAGTCAATGTCGAGCTTGGAGTCTTCGATCTTCTTGGTGGCTGCCCGCTGTTTCTCCAGCTCATATTCATAGAGCTTGGAGCGCAGCATGCTCATCGCCCGCTCCCGGTTCTTGTGCTGCGAGCGCTCGTTCTGGCAACTGGCCACCAGGCCGGTGGGAATGTGGGTCATGCGCACGGCGGAGTCGGTGGTGTTCACGTGTTGCCCGCCCTTGCCGCCGGAGCGGTAGGTATCCACGCGCAGGTCTTCCGGCTTGATCACGATTTCAATGCTGTCATCGATTTCAGGCGAGACATAAACGCTGGCAAATGACGTATGGCGGCGCTTGGCCTGGTCGAAGGGAGAAATGCGCACCAGGCGGTGGACGCCAATTTCGCTGGTCAGCAGGCCGAAACTGTACTCTCCATTCACCGCGAAGGTAGCCGACTTAAGCCCTGCTTCTTCACCCGGCTGGTAGTCATAAAGCACGGTCTGGAAGCCCCGTCGCTCGGCCCAGCGCAGATACATTCGCAGGAGCATGTCGGCCCAGTCCTGCGATTCGGTGCCTCCGGCTCCGGGGTGGATAGTCACAATCGCGTTGCGGGCGTCATTTTCCCCCGACAGCAGGCTTTCGGTTTCCAGGCGGTCGACCAAATTTCGCAGTGCGTCAATCTCGCGCCGCAGGTCGGCTTCAACGTTCTCACCTTCCCGGCCTAGGTCAAAATAAGCGGATATGTCTTCTCCCCGGCGCACCAGATCCGATTCGGTCGCCAGCACATTTTCCAGTCGTTTTTTCTGGCGCATGACCTGCTGAGACTTTTGCGGATTCGACCAAAGACCGGGGTCAGAGGCCTGCTTCTCAACTTCGGCGAGCTGTTCGCGCAGCGTGCCGGCGTCAAAGGTACTCCCGAAGATCACGGACTTTGTTCTTCAGCCCCGAGTATTCCTGTTCCAACTCTTCAAGCATGATTATGGTTCTGTCCTGGCGCGGTATAGGAAATGAAAGAGTAGCCCCGCTAGAGAAATTATCGCACAGAGATAAGAGAACCAATCCCCGTGACGGGTGTAGAAGGTGGTTACGTTGGTCAGGGCATAGTTGGCGTCAAGCGCCGCCCTGATCTTGCGCGGGATGGCAGACTCAACCCGACCGTAGGGATCAATCGATGCGGTCACGCCCGTGTTGGTATCGCGCAGCAGCCAACGGTTATTCTCCACCGCGCGCATACGGGCCTGTTTCAGATGCTGCGCGTAAGCGCCGCTGTCGCCGTACCAGCCGTCGTTGGAAAGATTCACCAGAACCTGGGCCCCATTCGCAGCCAGTTGCCGAACTTCATCCGGAAAGATGGATTCATAGCAGATAAAAACGCCGAGCCTGCTGCTCCCCGCCTGAAGCGGCGCCCGCGAGGTACCTGACGAAAAATCGCCGACTTCCTTGGTCAGCCCCCCAGCAAAACCAAATACACGCTTGAACGGAACATACTCGCCGAACGGAACCAGGTGCATCTTGTCGTAGCGGCCAACCCACTCGCCGCCCGGACTGACTACGCTCGCGGAGTTGTAAAGCTCGGTGGCGTGTTGCGGTGTCTCGCCCGCGTTGCGAATCCCCAGGCTTCCGGCCAGCACCCAGGTTTGCGCCTCGCGCGCGATGTTGCTGACGCTGTCGCGGAATGCGGGATCGGTGGTGTAGAACGGGGCCGGCGACTCTGGCCACACAATCAGATCGGGACGCCGAGCCGCAACCCCGGAAGAACTGGGAGAAACCCCGGGACTGGTTTTATCCGTTCCAGGATCGGAGCCTGGACTAGTGCCAGGATTATTTAAACTGACCCAGCTCAAATCGTGCAGCGTGCCCTCAAAATACTCCTTGGTCCAGTCACCACCCTGCAAAATCGGAACGTTCGCCTGCACCAGACGAGCGATATGATCGGTTGCCACCGGCGGCGGGCTGATCCAGGTCCCGGCTTGTAGCACAACCACCGCCGCGGCGGTGGCCAGCAACAGCGGTGTGCGCTTACTGCGCTGGCTTCTTTCCCCTCGAATCACAAACGCAGCCGCCAGCGCCGTATTTACCACCATGATTTCGAACGACAGCCCGTACACTCCAGTCACGGTGGCAATGCGCGCCAGCGGTAGGTTGTCCACCTGCGCGATGCCCAGCAAATCCCAGGGAAATCCGGTAATACGAGTGCGGGCCAGCTCCACCGCAACCCACAAAAACGGTGCCAGCAGGAGAACCTGTCGGGTGCCGGGATCTCTTCCCGCGGCTTCGCCCCGGCTCGATTGGATTCCAGAGCCGCCGGCACGATTCGCCAAGAGGGTGATCAGCAAACCGAAGAGGCCGTGGTATAGGGCAAGATACAGGCAGAAAAGAAGAAGCAGCCCCAGCGCGGCCGCCGTACCGACACCGCCGTACTGACGCATCGTGTTGTAGATCCAGTAGCAGGTTCCGGCGTACCACAGAATCCCGCAGCAGTAAGCGAGCAGAAAAGCTTGACCCGGGCGGGCCGGCAGCAGCTTGACCCCGGCGAGCAGCTGCAGTGTCTCCGGTTCCCGCGCCCGCAACAGTGCAACCAGCAGCGGAGCGATCGCGGCCCAGGAAAGAAAATACAGATTGGGCAAAGGGAAAACCACAATCTGCAAACCCGCAGAAAGCAACATCAGCAGCCAGGCACTCTTATGCATTCGCCACGGGTGCATTCGCGACACATGGCAAGCATAACAAAATGCCAGTGATATCAATTCTCGGAGCGGTTTCGGTCGAACACGCCCTAGTCTGCGATCTTTGCCCATCCTCAGCGAGGATTGCGGTTAAAATTTTTGACCGCCGTTGCCCCCAGGGACTTCGCAAAGGGCGCGGGCTATTTCCAACCGATTGGCCAAATCTGTTTTCCGCCTATGCCGTTTCCTCGCCGATGGGCTAACATAACTGACGCGTATGGGGTCCCGCCTCGGGGATACAATTCATCTGCTAAAGTTATTGACGACGGGAGCATTGGGCTCCGCAATCGTGCTGGCCTTGGGCGGCGCCCAAGATATGGAGATGCCGCCGGCCTGTAACGCTTCCGGTCGCCTTACCAGTTAGCCCGCCTCCGCATGGCATCTCCTCTCCAACCCGCTGGCTCAACTGCAAACCGCGTTCGCATCGTGGTCGCGACGTCGGTGATGCTCACTTTCATTTCCTATTGGCGAGCCGCCGCTATCGTGCTGAACGACTTGGGCTCGTCCGCGTTCTATGCTGCCGGCATCGCCGAGCAAGCGGTCGGAAAATCGGCGCCCTGGTTCATCCTGGGAGTGATGCTGTTCTCCTTCGCGGTGCGCGCCGTTTACGTGGAGAGTTGTTCCATGTTCGTCCGCGGAGGCGTCTACCGCGTGGTAAAGGAAGCTCTGGGCGGAACCCTGGCCAAGATCAGCGTCTCCGCGCTGATGTTCGATTACATACTGACCGGTCCTATCTCGGGCGTTTCCGCCGGCCAATACATCGCGGGACTGATCAATGACACTTTTGCCACTGCCGATGCCCACGGATGGGTCCCGCGCGCCATGCACAACCTGTTCCAGGGCACGCCCCACGTCGACGTCAATTGGACCTCGGTAGTCTTCGCGGTCGTGGTGACCATGTACTTCTGGTGGCAGAACACCAAGGGGATTCAGGAATCCAGCGAGAAAGCGCTGCAGGTAATGCAGATCACGACAGTCATGGTCGTGATCCTGCTTGGATGGTCCGCGTTCACCCTGCTGAAGCAGGGATTCCAGACGGTGCCGCTGCCCACCGCCGACAGCCTGAAGTTCAGCCCGGAAGCAATGGGTTTCCTGAAACACACCGACCTGGCCCATAACCTTGCTGGAAAGTTCGGGATTCTCGGCATCCTGATCGCCTTCGGTCATTCCGTGCTCGCCATGAGCGGCGAAGAATCGCTGGCCCAGGTTAATCGTGAGCTCGCGCATCCCAAGCTGAAGAACCTGAAGCGCGCCGCCATTATCATTGCCGTTTACAGCCTGGTTTTCACCGGGCTCACCGCCCTGCTGTTCGTGATGATCATCCCGGACTCAGTGCGCATACCGATTTATAAGGACAATCTGATCGCCGGCCTGGCCATGTATCAGTACGGCCCGCTGCTTCTGAAGCTGTTTTTCCGCGCCTTCGTTGTGGTCGTGGGCTTTCTGATCCTGTCCGGCGCGGTCAACACTGCAATTATCGGCTCCAACGGAGTCCTCAACCGCATTTCGGAAGACGGGGTCCTCACCGACTGGTTCCGCCAACCGCATCCGCGATTCGGCACCACTTATAGGATCGTCAATCTGGTTGTCTTCTTGCAGCTTTTCACCATCCTGGTCAGCCACGGCAACGTCTATCTGTTGGGCGAGGCTTATGCCTTCGGGGTGATCTGGAGCTTCACCTTCAACAGCCTGGCCATGCTGGTGCTGCGGTCCAAGTACAAAGGCGAACGCGGCTGGAAAGTCCCGCCCAACCTCACCATCGCCGGCCACGAGATTCCTCTCGGACTGGCGTCAGTCTTTCTAGTACTACTCTCCACCGCGGTCGTGAATCTTTTCACCAAGTCGATTGCCACGGTGGCCGGCGTTTCCTTTGCCGCCGGGTTCTTCCTGATCTTCACCGTTTCCGAGCGCGTGAACCGGAGCAAACACGCCCTCGCCGAGCAGCACATGAAGGAACACTTCCAGCTGCTACAAAGGGACACGGTAGAGCGCTCCGGACTGGGGATTCGCCCCGGGAGCGTGATGGTCACGGTCCGCGACTACAACACCTTGAACCACCTGAAGTGGGCGCTGGAGCGTATCGACACCAAAGAGCAGGATATTGTGGTCATGTCGGCGCGGGTAAGCCAGTTCGGCACAGCAGCCTATGATCTTTCCACCGAGCAGATCTTCAGCGACTACGAGCAACAACTTTTCACCCGTGCCGTGTCGGTCGCGGAAAACTTCGGCAAGCACGTTTCGCTGCTGGTAGTGCCGGCCCGCGACCCCTGGTCGGCCATCGTCCAGACGGCGAACAATCTCGAAGCTTCCGCCGTGGTCTCTGGACTCTCCAGCAAGATGACATCCCAGGAACAGGCCTTCTTTCTGGGACATGCCTGGGAGGCCATGCCCGAGCCCAAGCGACAATTCATTTTCCAGGTCGTACGCCCTGACCGCAAAGTGGACACTTTCCACATCGGTCCCCACACCCCTTCGCTGAAGACTGAGGACGTCCATCTGGTCCACCGACTCTGGCTGAACATTACGCACGAAGAGGGTCTTGAGACTCTGCATCACCACGACATCCTGACCGAAGCGCTGACCCGCTTCGCTCGCGAGTACGCCGGCCACGACCGCCAGGAGATTCTGCGGGAGCTGCGAAAAGCGTCCGGAGTGACGGTAACAACTCGAGCCCTGGGGGACGGCGGCGAGGGACCTACCGTACAGGCGGCAGCGCCGCCCAACCCCGCTCCCGCAAAGCCCGCTCCAGATAATAGCGACGGGGGCCCACCCACCCCGCCGGTCGTAGGCCCATAGCGTACCCGTCGAACTGGAAGTAGGTAGGCCATTCAGGTAGGACCGTTGCTCGATTCGCCCAATGTCTTCTCCATTCGAATAAGCTATTTATTTACAACTATTTAGATAAATCAAGATTTATATTTATTTATAATGATTAGAAAGCGACGATAGGAATCGAACAAGAAGGCGGGAACCCATGCCGTCCGCGCCGACCAAAAAGTCACTCCTGAGATTGACGCTCAGCTCTACGATGAGTTCGTCGCGGGTTGCCGAGCAGAATGGGCAAACCAAGCGGCATGTTCTCGAGCAAGCGCTCAAGTTCTACCTGCACAACGTGGTTCCCTCCCAGCACCTGGTCCGCCCCGAGGTGATGGACGCCTTCGAGCAGTCGGTTACTCGCAACCCGTGACCTGTTGCAGCGTCTCGCAAAGTAAGAAGCCAAATGGCGGATTACCTTACGGTGGCGGAAGTCTACCGGATGCAGCATCGATTGACTGAGATGTTCGGCGGTCTTCACGCTGTCCGCGATAAAGGCGCTGCTGAGGCCGCCGTTTTTCGTCCCCAGATCGGCTATTACAACTCCCTCGAACAAGAAGCCGCCGCCTTGATGGAGTCACTTGGCACCAACCACGGCTTCCTCGACGGTAATACGCGCATCGCCTTCACCGCCGCCGATGTGTTCCTGCGACCGAACGGCTTTTACATCGAGGTCGAAGGCCTGGACGGATACGCCTTCATCTACGGCTCCATGGATCGGCACGAATTCCGCTTCGCCCAAATCCTCGACTGGATCCGTCAACACCTCAAGCCCCTTATTTGACTCGTCCTCTTTGTGGTCGTCTCCGCCGTCGTTGTGATCACCATCATGGGCGGGTTCCACCCTTCGATTTTTGAAGGGTGGGATTCCACGCTCCCCTCCCGCTTGGGTTTGTTCTCTCACTCTTGATGCGGCTCTCCACACACGTTCGTGCCTTGCCCCTCGCACCCATGCTCTTCTATGATCGAGCACAGCCAGGTTCCACATGCCCGAGAAGAGACCACCCAAGCCGCAAGTCGCAGAAAATCCAATCGCTGACGTGTTCGAAGGGCGCCACCCGTCCGCAAGCGAAAAAAACTGGGCAGAAAAAACCCTTCTGCCGACTCTGGAAAAAGCGCCCGAAAAACCAATCGGCGCGCCCACCGGCATAAATCTCGACCAGCACAGCCACGCCCGCTTCACCACGATTTCCGGAGCACCGGTTCGCCGCCTCTATACGCAAGCCGATCTACCCGAAGACTGGAGCGCGGAAAAATATCTGGGGTATCCCGGCGAACCCCCATTCACCCGTGGCATTCACGCCAGCGGATACCGCGGCAAACTTTTCACCATGCGCCAGTTCTCCGGCTTCGCTTCGCCCGAAGAAACCAACCAGCGCTACAAATACTTGCTGGAACACGGCGGCGGCGGCCTCTCGGTTGCCTTCGATCTGCCCACGCTCATGGGCTATGACTCCGACCATCCGGCCAGCGAGGGTGAAGTCGGCAAGTGCGGCGTCGCCATCGATTCGCTCGAGGACATGGAAATCCTCTTCGGCGGCATCGATCTGGAAAAAACTACGGTCTCCATGACCATCAACTCGCCCGCATCGGTGCTGTGGGCCATGTATCTGGTGGTGGCGGAAAAGCAGGGAGCCGACTGGAAGAAAATCTCGGGCACGCTCCAGAACGACATACTCAAGGAATACATCGCGCAAAAGGAATACATCTATCCGCCCGCGCCGTCGATGCGTCTCGTGATAGACACCTTCGAATTCGGTTCCCGGTTCACGCCCAAATTCAACACCATATCCATCAGCGGATACCACATCCGCGAAGCAGGCTCCACGGCCCTGCAGGAACTGGCTTTCACGCTATATGACGGCGTCGAGTACGTGGAATGGGCGCAAAAACGCGGACTCGATGTAGACGACTTCGGGCCCCGCCTCAGCTTTTTCTTCAACGCCCACAATGACTTCTTCGAAGAGATCGCCAAGTACCGCGCCGCGCGCAAGATCTGGTATCAGGTAATGAAAGACCGGTTCAAAGCGAAAAACCAGCGCAGCTGGCTGCTGCGCTTCCACACCCAGACCGCAGGCGTCTCGTTGCCGGCCCAGCAACCCATGAACAACATCGCCCGCGTAGCCCTGCAGGCCATGGCTGCGGTCCTCGGCGGAACCCAGTCGCTACACACCGATTCTTACGACGAAGCGTTGGCCTTACCGACAGAAGATGCCGCCCGCATCGCGCTGCGCACTCAGCAAATCATCGCCTACGAATCAGGAGTGACGCAAACGGTCGATCCCCTGGGCGGATCATATTTTCTTGAAGCCTTAACGCTAAAGATGGAAAAGGGCGCATTCGACTATTTCTCCAACCTCGACGCCATGGGCGGCATGGTCAAGGCCATCGAGCGAGGCTACCCGCAAAAAGAAGTTGCCGAAGCCTCCTACCAATACCAGCGTGCCGCCGAGGCTAAAGAAAAAATCATCGTAGGCGCGAACGAGTTTGTGATCGAGGAAGATCCCCCTCACATCCTGTACATCGACGAAAGCGTGGCCCGCCAGCAGAGCGCCAAACTGAAAGCTCTGCGCGCCCGCCGCTCAAATGAGGAAGTGCAACGGCGCCTCGACGCTCTGAAGAAGGCGGCGGCACAGGAACCTAGATCGCCCGCAAACGGAGACATTTCCTCGGCCAACACCATGCCCCACATCGTGGACGCCGTCCGCGCCTACGCCACGGTAGGTGAAATCTGCGAAGCGCTGCGCGAAGTATTTGGGACCTACACGGAAGTCAGCATCACGTAATTGGGTGTGAGCAGCGCTTCAGCGCTGCCTTACCCGGCAAGAGAATGACCGGCTTAAACCGCAGAGCGACCTCAATTGAGGCCCGATTTAGGCGCAAGTGTCCTTGGTGCGATCGCGGCACGAACCAAAGCCTGCCCTTCGTTTTGATGTTCGAGTTGATTGAGATCACAAATTGTGATTTCAGACCAGCACCAAATCTTGAGGTGGCAAATTGCAACCTCAACGAAAGAAGCGTACTCTACCGACCTTCATGGCAAAGAGCCCGGCACCGCTCTCCGTACCCGTGGAATCGCGGATCCTGATCCTCCGCCACCACAGGGTCATCCTCGATACCGACCTCGCTGAACTTTATGGCGTGACCGTCAAGCGGTTGAACGAACAGATACGACGTAATCGGGAGCGATTCCCATCCGATTTCATGTTCCTCCTGACGGCCAAAGAGCACAAGGCTTTGAGGTCGCAAATTGCGACCTCAAAGAAAGGCCGTGGCGGACGCCGCTACCCACCCTATGCCTTCACCGAGCACGGCGCAATCATGGCAGCAACCGTACTCAACTCCAACCGAGCCGTCGAGATGAGCGTTTTCGTGGTTCGCGCCTTCGTGCGCATGCGCGAGATGCTGGCCAAAAATCGCCAGCTCGCCGCCAAAGTCAACGAGTTGGACCGTCGCCTGGAAACCCACGACACTACGATTCAGGACCTCATAGAAGCCATCAAGGAACTCATGGTCCCGGAGGGAGTGCCGAAGCGTAAGATCGGTTTTCAGCTTCCCCCGCCGAAGTCGTAGGCGGTTCGTGGTTCTCCCTAAGAGCAAAGCGATGGCGCAAAGCGATGAGTATTTGCGCTGGCCCCGCGATCGCCCGTAATCGACATAACCGTTCGTTTGAGGTCACAGATTGCGACCTCAAACGCAGCCCAAGGCATAAGAACGCATGCCGTGCGCGGGCGATCTACTTCTTCCGCTGCCGGTAGAGTGTCTCGTCCACCTGTCGCGTCATGGCCTCGACGTCCAGAGGAAGCTGCAGAAACTTCGCCACCGCTTCTGCTGAGTCTTTGGGCTCGCGCAGGACAGCATGATACTGTACCCGGCTCACCTTCACATAGGGCTTGCCGTTGAGCCAGGCGTAAACATCCGACAGGTGGTCCTGGAAAGCGCGCGCCACCACAGAGTTGTCCTCACCCGGATCGAAGTTCCCCCGCCGTCGCAGCATTTCGTCCTGTGACGCCATCACCTCAGGCAGCGGCCGCTGCATAAAAATAACGCGGTACTCATGCTCCGCAGGAAGGGAAAGCAAAAGCTGTGAGATCACCTTTACCGCCTTGCCTTCTGCCTCGGCGATGCAGCCTGGGTGCTTGGGAAGTTGCTTGATACGTTCCCATTCCAGATAGCCGCGCGGGTTGTCGACATCCGCACGCCGCTCGCCGTCGGACAGGATAGGCACGCCGCCGGCAGCCAGCATCTGCATCATAAGAGAAGTCCCCGAGCGGGGAAGGCCGGAAACAATTGTGATCATGAGTCCTTTCGTGAAATCTCAATATTAAACGGTGAAACCCTGGCTGCGTTCATGAGTTGGCACGGAAATGGTGGTGTAGCATGAGGCCCCCGCCCGCGTGGCCGGGACCGGAGTGAGCGGAAATCTCCAGGGACAAACGTGCTAGACTTTCCAGCTTGTCGCCAACTTCTCGAAGACGATTTCTGGGGCAGTGCGCGGCCGCCACAGCCGGAGCGTACCTCGGTCCGAGCGTAGCCCGAGCGACCTCTGCTCCCAGCCTGAACTTCCCCTCTGAGCCACGGCAGCGAATCGCCGTTGCCTCTTACCCCTTCCGTGAGTTCATCGCCGGATCTGAGCACAAGCAAGGCAACCCGACCATTGAGCTCAAGGATTTCGCGGCCCACATCATTGAAAAATTTAACGTCAACAAGATCGAGCCCTGGACTGGACATTTTCCCTCCAGCGATGCGAAATACCTGGAGCAATTTCGGGCGTCAGTCGAGAAGGCAGGGGCGGCGATCGCGAACGTGGCGGTGGATGGCGAGCGCAGCCCGTACGCCACGGACCGCTCCGAGCGCGAGCAGGCCGTTGCTTTCGGCAAGCAGTGGGTGGACGCTGCCGTTATTCTCGGCTCGCCTGGCATTCGCACGAATCTTCCGCCGGCAAAAGGCTTGCAGCCGGACCTCGACCGTACTGCCGACAGCCTGCGGCGCGTGGCCGAGCACGCGTCGGCGAAGAATGTTGTCGTCAATCTGGAGAATGACAACCCGATCAGCGAAGATCCGTTCTTTCTGGTCAAGCTGATCGAGAAAGTGAGCAGCCCGTGGCTGCGCGCCCTGCCGGACTTCGGCAACACTCTCGCTGTCAAAGATCCTGACTATGCCTACCGCGGAATCGACGCCATGTTCGGACATGCCTACAGCATCGCGCACGTGAAGTCCTCCGAAACCAACAGCCAGGGCATAACAGTGCATGTGGACATGGGAAAGACATTTGGCTTCATGAAGCAACACGGCTACAAGGGCTACTGTTCGATGGAGTGGGACGACGCGGGCGATCCTTACCAGGGAACCGCCACGCTGATCAAGACGACCTTGCACTATCTTTCGTAGTTGACAATTCAGAGTCGAGAGGTCGACAAAACCAAGCCGCAGGCGAGTCGCCCGCGATCCCCTGGTCTGCTATCCTCTTGGGCCTGACCGTCGTCAAATGTCTACATGCGCAAAGCGATCAAACACCTGAAGAAATCTGATCCTGTACTCTCCGCCATCATCGAGCGCGTTGGGGCGTACCGAATGAAGTTTGGCCCGCCGGAATTTCATAGCCTGGCGGAGGCCATCGTCTATCAGCAGTTGAACGGAAAGGCGGCGGTGACTATCTTCAACCGCTTTGCCGCATTGGCGGGTGATCCAGTTGCTCCGGAAGGCATACTCAAATTGACTGACGCGCAACTACGTTCGGTGGGATTGTCCAAGCAGAAGTCGTCCTACCTGAAAGACATGGCGCAACGTGCGGCCCGGGGTGAACTCGACTTCAAACGTCTGCCCGAAATGACCGATGAAGAGGTCATCAAGCATCTGACGCAAGTCAAGGGCGTGGGCGTGTGGACCGCTCACATGTTTCTAATGTTCACGCTACGGCGCCCGAACGTGCTGCCTACGGGTGATTTCGGCATCCAGATGGCGATCAAGAAGCACTACAAGAAACGCAAAATGCCCAAGCCGGACCAGATGGAGAAGATTGCGAAGTCCTGGGAGCCGTACCGATCCGTCGCGTGTTGGTATCTGTGGCAGAGTTTGGATATCAAAACCATTTAACCCCAGAGGAACCACTGTGGAACAAAGAAAGCGGGGCTTCCTCCGTTCTCTTCTGTGCTGTCTGTGGTTAAATGGAAGCGATGGCAGAGCAGAAAATCCGCGTGCTGGTGGCCAAGCCTGGGCTCGACGGGCATGATCGCGGCGCCAAGGTCATCGCCCGGGCTTTGCGCGATGCCGGGATGGAGGTTATCTATACGGGCTTGCGGCAGACTCCGGAGATGATTGTGAACGCGGCATTGCAGGAAGACGTCCACGTCATCGGGCTTTCGATTCTTTCCGGAGCGCACAATGCCATCGTTCCTCGCGTCATGGACCTGCTCAAGCAGAACAAGATGGACGACGTGCTGATCGTGCTCGGTGGCATCATCCCCAACCAGGACGTGGATAGCCTGAAGAAAGCCGGCGTGGCCGCCATTTTCCAGCCGGGCACCGCCATGGACGATATCGTTCAGTTCATCCGCGCCAACGTCAAGCCGCGCGGCGTGCCCACGGCCCGTTGATATTGATGGCCGAGATCAGCACCTCCCGTTTGAAAGAAATTCTCCCGCGCACCATCGGACCAACGCCCTGGTACTGGAAGACTTTTCCCGCCTTCAATTCTGTTTCCGGGCAGCGCTTCGTCTGGACCCACCACGGCGATCAGGGACCACTGGCGTATCTGGTCTCCCTGAGCCTGGAGCAGGAGCCGGGCAAGCCGCGCTTGGCCCTGAATACGTATTGCCGGCCGTTCTTCGCGCCGCCATCACACTTGGGGATCTGGTGCCCGGAGGGCCGAAGCATTCGCTTCGTGTGCTTCGATCCCGACCAGCTCAGGGCTTTCGACTTCGCGGAAATTGCAGGCTGGTTCAAGCAGTCCAGCGAGCGCATCTACGCCGCTACGGAACCTCTTGCCGATTTTGACGTCCCACTCGGCCTGCCCGCAGGCATGCACAATGTCGAACTGCCGTCCGAACTGCGCGGAGTGGACGAACTGATTGTCCCGACCAGCTACCCAGCCAAGAGCCCCGACGACCCCGCCTTCGCGCTCTATGTCGTCTATTTGCAAGCGGGTCTGGTGGAGGTTCTGCCACAGAAGTGGTTCACCGCCAGCCAGTATCAGGTGGGAAAGCAGTGGATCACGCGGGCGGCGCGCGATCCGCAGTCGCACCGGATTTTTGGCGAGTGTTTTGGGTCCGGCAGCTTCCTGCTGGAGGAGGATGGATGCCGGCTGGAGCGTTGGATAGAAAAGAATTTATAGCAGGGTTAGGTGGCGGCAGCAATCTGAGTTCAAGATCTGTAGTCAACAATCTTCGATGTGAAATCTTTTCCACGACGTTTTCGAGGCTCCAACTGAGGTTTGCGCGTCCGCCCCGGCTGTTATACCGTAAACAGTTTCAGATTCTTCACCTATGAGCGACCGCATCGATCCCGGCATGCCCTCAAGTTCCACGGTCCTCGAGTCGCGCGTGGACCCAACCTCGGCGCGCTTTGAAGCCAACATGCGCTTCCTGGCCGACTTGGTGTCGCAGGTTCGCAATGAAGAGGAAAAGATTCGCGAGGGTGGCGGTCCGAAAGCCATTGAGGGCCAGCATAACAAAGGGCGGCTGACGGCGCGCGAGCGGATTAACCTGCTGGTCGATCCCGGAACTTTTTTTGAACTTGGCGCTTACGTAGCGCGCGGCATGTATGAAGAGTGGGGTGGCGCGCCGGCTGCTGGAGTGATCACGGGGCTGGGACGCATCCAGACGCGGCTGGTGATGATTGTCGCCAACGACGCTACCGTCAAGGCAGGCGCATTTTTTCCCATGACGGCAAAGAAAGTGATTCGCGCCCAGAACATCGCCATTGAAAATCGCATCCCGACGGTCTACCTGGTGGACTCGGCGGGCGTGTTCCTGCCTTTGCAGGAAGATGTTTTTCCGGACACTGACGACTTTGGCCGCGTGTTTCGTAATAACGCGGTGATGTCGGCGATGGGAATTTCGCAGATCGCGGCCATCATGGGCATGTGCGTGGCGGGTGGAGGCTACCTACCGGTGATGTGCGATCACGTGCTGATGACCGATGGCAGCGGGCTTTTTCTGGCCGGGCCAGCGCTGGTGCAGGCGGCAATCGGGCAGAAGATTTCCGCCGACGAATTGGGCGGCGCCGCGATGCATTCCGCCATCAGCGGCACCGTGGATTTCCGCGAGCCCAACGACGAAGCCTGCCTGGCGCGGATCCGCGCCATTATCGAGAAGTGGGGATACCGGCGGCAATCTCCCTGGGACCGCAAGAAACCTCAGCCGCCGGCGCTGGCCGCCGAGGAAATTTACGGCATTTACGATTCTTCGCCGGCGCGGCCTTATGACATGAAGGAAATTCTGGCGCGCATTGTGGACGGTAGCCGCTTCGACGAATACAAGCAGGAGTATGGCAAGACCATCATCTGCGGTTATGCGCGCATCAGCGGTTTTGCCGTCGGGATCGTCGCCAACCAGAAATTGCACGCCCAACAAACTGATCATGAAGGCCACAAGAGAATTGAATTTGGCGGGGTGATCTACACCGAGTCGGCGGAAAAGGCCGCGCGCTTCATCATGGACTGCAACCAGAATCTGGTGCCGCTGGTTTTCTTCCATGATGTGAACGGGTTCATGGTAGGACGGGACGCGGAGTGGAGCGGCATCATCAAGGCGGGGGCGAAGCTGGTGAACGCCGTGTCGAACTCGGTTGTGCCCAAGATTACGGTGATCGTGGGCGGGTCATTCGGCGCCGGACATTATGCGATGTGCGGCAAGGCTTACGACCCGCGACTGGTTTTCGCCTGGCCGACCGCACGGTACGCGGTGATGAGCGGTGACGCTGCGGCGGGCACGCTGGTGGAAATCAAGATCAAGCAACTGGAGCGCAGCGGCAAACAATTGAGCGACGAAGAACGCCAGGAGCTGTTCGAGTCGGTGAAGAAAACTTACGACGAGCAGACCGATCCACGTTATGGCGCGGCGAGGCTGTGGATCGACAAGATCATCGATCCGGTGGAGACCCGCGATGCGATTGCGCTGGCGCTCGAGGCCGCGGCCCTGAATCCGGATGTGCCGGAGTTTAAAGTCGGGGTGCTGCAAACTTGAAAGCTACAGCGCCACGGATTTGCACGGGTCTTCAAGGATGAATAGAAATTAGAATGAACATTTATCCGCGAGAATCGGGGAATATCCGTGGCCTGATTTTTTGATGTCTGATTCCGTCAAACTTGTCGAGTGTCCGCGCGATGCATGGCAGGGCCTGCGGGGGCACATTCCTGCTTACATCAAGACCGACTATCTGAAGGCATTGATCAGCGCGGGATTCAAGCACATTGATGCTGTTTCGCTTGTCTCACCGAAAGCGGTGCCGCAGATGGCAGATTCGGAAGAAGTGCTGAAGGAACTGGATCCGCCGGATGACGTGGAGATTATCGGGATCGTGGTCAATGAAAAAGGTGCGCAGCGGGCGATCGCTACCGGGGCGGTGCGGACGTTGGGTTTCCCATATTCGGTTTCGCCGACTTTTTTGCAAAACAACCAGCACCAAACGCCGGAACAAGCCATCGACGAACTGGAGAAGATCAGCAACCAAGCCGAAGCAGCCGGGCTCGATACGGTGGTTTATGTCTCCATGGCTTTTGGCAACCCTTACGGCGATCCGTGGAATATCGGCGAAGTGGTGGATGCGGTGGAGCTGCTCGAAGCCGAGGGCGTTCGCACCATCTCCCTGGCCGACACCGTGGGACTGGCGGGGCCGGCGCAGATTCGCGAATTGTTCGACGGGGTAAAGTCGAAGTACGACTATCTAGAGATTGGATTGCATTTGCACAGCCGCCCGGAGCAGGCAGTGGAGAAGATATTCGCTGCGTATGATGCGGGTTGCCGGCGATTCGATTCGGCGCTTGGGGGACTGGGAGGATGTCCGTTTGCGCAGGATGCGCTGGTGGGGAATATTGCCACCGAGAAAGTGGTGGAGGCGCTGAAGCAAAGAGGAGCGGAGTTGCCGGCGCTGAAACCGCTGGATGTGTTGCTGCGGGTGACGGCTGAGATCAGGGCACGGTACACGACCTCCGCGGCGGCGGATTGAGCTTCGTTTGCCATTGGGGCAGCGGAGCTTCTGCTCGTCAAAGGATGTCTACTTCCGAGCCCCAAGTGTGGCGGCAAAATACATGGAATATAAAACCATTCAGCTTTTGGTCGATTCTGGCGTCGCTACCATTACCCTTAACCGGCCGGAGAAGCGGAATGCTGTCAGCTTTGCGCTTGTGGAAGAACTGCTGGGCGCTCTCGATGAGGTCGAGCAATCTTCCGCTCAGGTGGTCATACTTACTGGCGCCGGGAAGGCTTTTTGCGCGGGCCTGGATCTCGACGAATTGAAGAGTCTGCTGGGGAAAACGCAAAACCAAAACGTGCACGACTCGTCGCGAATGGGCCACATCTTTCGGCGCATTTACGATTTCCCTTTGCCGACCATCGCCGCGGTGAATGGGGCTGCCATCGCCGGCGGCACGGGATTTGCCACCATGTGTGATTTTACTTTGGCCGTGCCTGAGGCCAAGTTTGGCTACACCGAAGTGCGCATCGGATTTGTCCCCGCCATCGTTTCTTCGATGCTGGTCTGGCAGGTGGGGCACAAAACCGCGCGCGACCTGCTCCTGACCGGACGCCTGTTTGACGCCGCTGAGGCGCATCGTTATGGCCTGGTCAATGAGGTGGTGGAACCGGGCGTGCTGATGATACGGGCGCGGGAGCTGGCGGCGCAGCTCATGGAGAATAGTCCGTCGTCGATGCGGGCCACCAAGCGTCTGATCAATGGATTCATTGCCGAGCAGCTCGACCAGCAGATCGGCCAAGCGGTGCAGGACAACGCGCGTATTCGCACCACCGCCGACTTCCGCGAAGGCATCACATCGTTTCTTGAAAAGCGTAAACCGCGGTGGAGTGGCAAGTGAGCGCTCGGAGTAATCACGCGGGCGTAGTCTGCGAGAGCCGGCTGCGGGTGCGCTACGCCGAGACCGATCAGATGGGAGTGGTCTATCACGCCAATCACTTCATCTGGTTCGAAATCGGACGAGTGGAATTGATGCGACAGCTGGGATTTTCCTACCGCGATATGGAACGGGAGCACGAATGCTTCATCCCGGTGGTGGACGCACGTTGCCGCTATAAAGCTCCGGCGCGGTATGACGATGAGATCATCGTGCGTACTTATCTGAGAAACGTCCGCGAGTCGATGATTCATTTTGGATACGAACTGGAGCGGGCCAGCAATGGCGAACTGCTGGCCGAAGGCGAAACCACTCACATGGTGATCGATGCGAGGATGAAGGCTGCGACCCTTCCGCCGACATTTTTGAAGGCATTTCGCGAGGCGGCGGGAAAATAAGGGCCTTGTTTCGCGGGACGGAAACAGGCCACGGAAAAGTGGTGCTGCAGGATCAAATAGCGAACCCCGGCGGCTAAAGCCGGAGCTGTTTTCAGGGAGTTGCGGCACGACTGGATGTTCGAGTCTCCCCAAGAACATTTATGAAACCAGCAACTGGAAACGGGAAACTTTCTTGAAAGCTCTTCACATCAACGGTAACGACCTCACGCTTGAAGCGGTGCGGGAAGTCGCTGCCGAACGCCGCGTTGTCCTTCTCGCTCCCGACGCCCGCGAGGCTGTCAGCCGGGCTCGTGCGGTAGTGGACGCGCTGGTGGCGGAAAACCGCGTGTCTTACGCAATCACCACCGGTGTCGGTAAGTTGAGCGACGTCCGCATTGCGGGTGAGCAGATTCGCGAGCTTCAGGTCAATTTAGTGCGATCCCATGCGGTGGGTGTAGGCAGGAAGCGGTCTCGCTGATCAACGGTACACAGGGCATGCTGGCAGTGGGGGTCCTGGCGCTGTTGGCGGCCGAGACGCTGGCGGATACGGCTGACGTGATCGGCGCGCTCGCGCTTGACTGTTTGCGAGGTACAGATGTTGCCTTCGACGAACGTATCCACCTGGCTCGTCCCCACAGCGGCCAACTCAAGACTGCGTCGAATTTGCGCAAGATGCTTGAAGGCAGCCAACTGCGCGAGTCGCATCGCGATTGCGACCGGGTGCAAGACGCATATTCACTGCGCTGCATGCCGCAGGTGCATGGCGCCGTACGCGACACACTAGTGCATTGCCGCGAAGTCATGGAGATCGAGGTCAACTCGGCGGTGGATAATCCGTTGGTATTTATGAAGAGTACAAGCCACGTAGGGGCGAATGCCCTCGTCCGCCCGGCGGAGCGAGGCTCGGCTGCATTCGAGGCGGATGTGATCTCAGGCGGAAATTTCCACGGGCAGCCGGTGGCATTCGTTTTAGATTTCCTGGGCATTGCGCTGAGCGCGCTGGCTGGAATTTCAGAACGCCGGTTGGAGCGGATGGTAAATCCGGCGCTGAATGAAGGTCTGCCGCCATTCTTAGCGGCGGGAGCGGGACTGAATTCCGGATTCATGATGCCGCAGGTGGCTGCCGCATCGCTGGTCAGCGAAAACAAAGTGCTGGCTCATCCCGCGTCGGTGGATTCGATTACAACTTCCGGCAACAAGGAAGATTACGTTTCCATGGGCATGACGGCCGCCCTGAAGCTGAAGAAGATCGTCGAGAACACGCGCAACGCGATGGCGATTGAGGCCATGGCTGCGGCTCAGGCGCTGGACTTTCTGGCGCCACTGAAGACTTCGAAGCGAGGGCAGGTGGCGCATGCGGCCATCCGCTCGGTGTGTGCGACGATGGATCGAGATCGGGTGATGTATCAGGATTTCGCGCGGATTGCGGAGTTGATTGCGAGTGGGAAGGTGGCGGAGGCGCTGCGGTAGTTGGAACTGAGGGGGAGACGCCCTCCCAACTTCCGGCGGGACGCCGGCGCCACAAACACAATGCCGAGGCTCGCTCGCCTGGACGGGTGCGGGCACCTGCCCCTACGTGATCTGGATCTTTTTCAGGCCTTTTTTGCCATCTTTTCGGCCTTAGTGCGGATGAAGGCATAATTCAGTGCCGGCAGCGAGTTGAATTTGGCCGCTCTGCTGTAGAACTCCTGTGCTTTTGTGTGCTCCCCCTTGCCGTCATGGGCCTGGCCCAAGCGGTAAAGATTGCGCGGGTCTTGCGGATTGGCCTGTTCAAGTTCCGCGATCGCTTTTTCGTAATCCTTTTGGGCGAGGGCGATCCTTCCCGCCAGTTCATGGGCCAGCTTTACCTGTGCTGGGTTCTTGGAGGCCTCTGCGCCCTGGCGGAATTCTTCCGCATGAGTTTTCGCGGCTGCGTAGTCCTTTTTCCCGATCGCCAGCGCGGTCAGATTGTAGTGATGCTGGAGCTTCGCGTTGTCCTTGATTTCCTGCGACAGACTCGAATCCTCGACGAACTTAAGAGAACGATCGAACTGCTGATTTGCCTGGTCATACCTTTGCATCTCGGCGAGGATGTTGCCCTTGGCCTGAAGGTCCGCGGCCATGGCTGCCGGGTCATTCTTCTTTTCTGCGACGGCAAATTCTTTGTCCATCTCTAGCAGGGCCTTGTCCAACTTACCGCTATCGGCGGCGACTACGGCCAGACCGAACAATGCAGTCCGAAGTTCGCCGTCATTGCGTGCTTGCTCCACCATTTTTCCTAGCTCGGCTTCCGCGTCTTGCGGCTTACCCATGTAGGTCAGGTCTGCGGAAATTCCGAAGTGCGATGGCACGAAGTGGGAATCGATGGATAGCGCCTTGCGATATTGGGCGATTGACTCGTCGAACCTCCCCATCTTCAGCAGCAGCTCTGCGTAGGAGTCGTATGGATTGGGATCGTTGGGGATCAATTCGACATATTTCTTGAAGGCCTGCTCGGCGTTGGCATAGTCATCCTGTTGCCGGTAGGCGTAGCCGAGAATGTTGTAGGCAGCCGAATAGTTCGGAGCCAGTTCCGTGGCTTTTTTGTAGTGCTCGATGGCGGAGCGGTATTCCTGCTGGCCAAAATAGTAGTTGCCCAAAGTGAACTGTGCTCGTTCGTCATTGGGGTAGGCCGCGACTAGTTTGTCGAGAGAGTCCTTCTGTTTGCGTACGTCGCCGTTTGCTCCTGCCTGATTCGCGAGGATGAAGAGCCTTTCACCATCGGAAGCCTTATCCGCGAGGCTAACCGCCTTGTTCAGATGCTCGAAGAATTCTTTGGCCGTGGGAGAATTATTGGCGCGAGCCAACTCGGCTGAGGCAAAATCCGGATCAAGCGCGAGCGCTTTGTCGAAATGCTCGAGGGAATCCTGAGCCAGGAGCCTTTCCGAGAGGTCCCGTCCCTGCAGGAATTCCTTTCGCGCGTCTTCCGACTTGGTGATAATGGAAACCTTGCCACCAGTGGCCGCAGTGGGAGAACTGGCGCCGGTGTTGGCGTTGTTGCAGGCGGTCCACACTGTGGCGGTGAGCACAAGGATTGCGGCTAACGCTAAACGCACTGCATTGCTTGAGCGCATTGGGTTGCCTCCTTCGGAATTTGTGTGGGCGCGAGCGTCGGCGCCCGCGCCAGCACGGACCTAACTACAATGGTCTGCAAATAGGAAACTTTAGACTGCCCCGTTGTTGCTAGACGTTAGGCGGATAGGTTTGGATAGCAAGGCGGCTCGGGCGGCACGCAGTTTTAAGAATTCAGAGTTACACATAACATCGGACAGTTGATTTGCGACCCCCAGCCTTCGTTGGGGGGTGGTGTACCCGCCCTAGGTGGCCTGCGCTGGCACCAGCGCAGACGCTCGCGCCTACATTGAACTTGCTTGCGCCGCACTGCCGTCCAGCCCTAGTTGCCCGGCGATTCCCCGTAGCGCCTCGATGCAGAATGCGATGTGCTCTTCCAAGTCCACGCCGAGGTCGGCGGCTCCATTTACGATGTCTTCGCGTTTCACGCTGCGGGCGAAGGCTTTGTCTTTCATTTTCTTGCGGACAGACTTGGCCTCGACTTCCGCCAGAGATTTCCTCGGCTTGACCAGCGCGCAGGCCGTAATGAATCCTGCCAACTCGTCACAGGCGAAGAGCGCTTTCTCCATGAGAGAATCCCTGGTCACGCCCGAATATTCGGCGTGTGACATGATGGCGCGGCGGATTTCCTCCGAGTAGCCGCGCTCTTTCAATATTTCGTTTCCCTTGTAGGGGTGATCGTCGAGGCTGGGATACTGCTCGTAATCGAAGTCGTGCAGGAGCCCGACTACCCCCCACAACTCTTCTTTTTCTTTTTCTTGTCCAGCGTCCGGGGTAGCGCCTGGAGAAGCCGCGGAAAATTTGCGGGCACAGGCGCGCATACAAGCCTCGACGGCCAGCGCGTGCTTGCGTAAACTTTCCGACTGGGTGAACTCAGTTAGTAAACCCCACGCCTGTTCTCGATTGCTCATGGATTCGTACCTGTTTTCTCCGTTTTTTCTCCGGCTAACCTTGCTTTTAGCCCAAGGTGTTTTGTGTTTGACCCGGAATTGTTCTTGACATCCACAGGTGTTGTACCGCAAATTACGCTGCAGGTTGGAACGAAGATTTTTTTGCGCTTCGTTTTTCGTTCCAGGAGACGCCCCCGCTCTGGCCACTCCCACACCTAGATGGCTACTACCCTTGCACCTGTAGATTCAAGGGAAGTCGTTCGTTGCGATCACTGCCTGCTGGTCCAATTCCGAACTTCCAACGATCTTTGCCGCCGCTGCCACGCCTCGTTAGACGACGAGGAGCCGGAAGTCGTAATGGCCCCGCCACCGCCGCAAATGATGCCGGCGAATGGCAACGGCCGCGGACACCTGAACCTGGCGACTTCGATTCGCTCCCTGCGCCTTCGTAACGGACTCAGCCAGCGACAACTGGCGGCCCGCATGTCGGTTCCCCGGACCTACGTGTCGAAGATCGAGAACGAGAAGGCAACTCCGACCCTTTCCTCACTGGAGCGGCTGGCGCGGGCGCTGGAAGTCACTGTTCCCGATCTGCTTTCGGGTGGCGAACGCAACCGCCAGGAAGAGATCGGAGACCTGATGAAGGATCAGTTTATCGCGGAATTGATGCCGTTCGTGTCGCAGTTGAACGGGATGCAGTTGTCGAGCGTGCTGGCGCAGGTTCGCGATCTGACGCTGCGGCCCAGGCGAAGTGCCTAGCGTTCACCGCTGTAGGCGAGAGCGTCTCGCTCGCGCTGGAACTTGACGAGCCATGGCGCTGGTCTTCGCATTCGGAGAGTTAGCGAATTATCAGAGATTTGTCTTTATCCGGGCAACCACCAACTGCATGCCGGGGCCGCGAGGCCCCGGTTTTTTGTTCACATGTCCTCCGCCTAAGCTACTGGAGAACCGACGCTTGGTCCACCGAGTTCGTGCCACGAGGCTAGTGGGAAAAGTCAGCCGACCTCGCTCCGGCACAAAAGAGCTGTTCGGTGACCGATCACGGCAAATTCCTCACCCACTCTTGAACCGGAGCGCGTATTTCAATCCGATGCGTCGAAGGCCTCTCGTAGGCCCCATTTTCCTCTCTCATTAACTGAATAACTTCAAATTCCACAGCTTCTCCACAGCAATCGGGTTCCGGTATATTCAAATCAACGGTTCTCGGCCTCACAATTCCTGCGGACAGCTGTGCCTCCAACCATGACCGACTCCGGCGACTTCAAGGAAACCGTCAAGCAGCAGGCGGACATCGTTCGCATGGTGGGCGACTACGTCAAGCTGAAGAAGGCTGGGGCGCAGAACTACTCGGGGCTTTGTCCATTTCATAACGAGAAGACGCCGTCGTTCTCGGTGCATGCCACGCGGCAGTTCTTTCACTGCTTCGGCTGCGGCGTGTCCGGCGACGTTTTCAGCTTTGTCCAGAAAATCGAGAATATTACCTTCCCCGAAGCTGTGAGAGCCGTGGCACAGAAGCTGGGAATTGCGCTCCCCAAGGTCAGCTACTCGAGCCCAGCCGAGGCCAAAGAGGCCAAGCTGCGCACTGTGTTGCTGGAAGTTCATGAGCGGGCGTGCGTGTTCTTCCAGGAATATCTCAAGCGGCCGGAAGGCGCCCACGCGCGCGAATATCTGTCGGGGCGCGGGCTGAATGAGGAAACAATCAACACATTTCGAATCGGCTACGCGCCAGACTCAGGATTTCTGTTGCGCGACCGGCTGCGGGGAGAGTTCGAAGAAGAAGCCTTGCGGGAGAGCGGGGTCTTTTCGTGGAAGCAGGAAAGCGGGCATCCGGCGTCAGACCGCAACCCTAAGGAAACCGAGTTGGAAGTACAAGGTCCGGGTTCCGAAGTTCGAGATCCGAGGTCCGACGCCCGAAGTCCGGTTTCACCCATGTACTCCAAGTTCCGCAACCGGGTGATGTTTCCTATCACCAACGAAGCCGGGCGCGTGATTGCCTTCACCGGGCGCACCCTTTCCACCGACGAGAAGGCGGGACCCAAGTATTTGAATTCGCCTGAGACTGCGATCTATTCCAAGTCGCGGGTGCTCTTCAATCTTGACCGAGCAAAGGAAGCTATTCGTGCACTGAACTACGCCATTTTGGTTGAAGGCCAGATGGATTGCGTCTCGGTGTTTACCGCGGGCTGTCACAATGTCATCGCCAGCTCGGGAACTGCGTTCACCGAGTTGCAAGCCAGGCTGCTTGGCCGCTTCAGCAAGAAGGTGGTTGTAAACTTTGACCCGGATACAGCTGGCGCCCGCGCAACTGAGCGGACGCTGGGCCTGCTGGTGGAAGAAGAATTCGAAATCCAAGTCTTGACTTTGGAGCCCGGCTTTGACCCTGACCTGTTTATCCGGCGCAAAGGGAAAGACGCGTACGCCCGGGCGCTGAGAAATTCGCAGAAATATTTCGACTACTTGATCGAACGCGCCCGCACCCAGTTTCCTGTTCGGAGCGCGGATGGCAAGGTCAAGGCGGTGAATTATCTGCTGCCCCACATCCAGCGGATTCCCAGCCGCATTGCGCGCGACGAACTGGCCCGGGAGATGGCGCAAAAACTGGGCATCGACTCGTCCGTCCTGCGCCAGGAGTTGAAGCACGTCGCCGCCAACCGCTCCACTGTCAGCCTGAAGGCGCTAGCAGAGGTCCAAGTAACCGATGCAGAAAAGATCCTGATTCGGGCGCTGGCCTCGGCCACCGAAATGCAAACCTCTGAAGACCATCTTTCCGCCCGTGACGGCGCGGAAGAGGAGTTCGACCCTGCCCGCCAGGCGCAGTTTGTGCTCAAGAGCGAGCGTCTTCACCTGGGGCTGGCCACGGAGTCATTGATCGAAGTCCTGCTCGGCACCGGGTCGGAAACCATGCACGTCACAGATTTGCCCTTACCGGAGACAGACCGCGGCCTGCTGGCTGCGATCCTCATGTAAGACGACGAACAACTTACGCCGGAGCGGCTGGAGGGGGCCGTGCGGGGGCTGCGGCGCATCCACTTAAGGCGCAAGCTGGAGCGGGTCCAGCGGGAACTGCAGGCTACGCGAGGGCAGGAGGCCGGCCAGGTGCAAGCCTTGCTGCAGGAAAAGATGCGGTTGAAACGGGCCTTGATGGATCCCAGCCTGGCTGACGAGGGCCCAACTGCCCGACCCCCATAAAGGCAAAACACTATGAAACTAAATGGAGTTCGGGGCATCTAATTTGCTAGTTGACGGGAGAATGGGTAGGGTGTGCCAAAAATCAGGATTGTGTAGAACGTCCCGGACCCCCTTCCAGGTGCTATAATTTGAAGGTTTGTGCCCGGCGCGCAGGTCGGCCGCTTCACGTTCCCACCGCCAAAAAACGTTCCAGGTCCTTTCCGTAGGACGAATAGAGGGTAATCCGTCTTGGCTCTAGACGACAAGTACGACGACATCAAAAAGCTGATCGACACAGGTAAAGAGAAGGGATATCTGACCTATGACCAGGTCAACGACCTTATCCCGCACGACGTGCATTCTCCCGAGGACCTGGACGATCTGCTGACCACCATTGGTACGCAAGGAATCGATGTGCTGGAGGGACCCAAACTTCCCTCCTCCGCGCTCGATAAGAAGTTCGAAGAGGAAGGAGAAGCCGGCGAGGACGTCGAGCTCGACCTCACGCCCGGCGCTCTGGAAAAAACCAACGACCCCGTCCGCATGTATCTCCGCGAGATGGGGACTGTTCCGCTGCTTACTCGCGAAGGCGAAGTTGAGATTGCCAAGCGCATCGAGCGCGGGCAACTGCGGGTGCTCAAGGCTCTCTCCCGGTCTCCCATTGTCATTAATGAGCTTCTGGAAATGGGGGAGGATCTCAAGAAGGGCGTCCGGTCCATTAAGGAAGTGGTCACCTTCGACGAGGAGGAGATTACCGATGAAATCCTGCAGAACCGACTGAAGGAATTCACCGGGAAGATTGACGATCTGGCCAAGGCTTATAAGAAGGCCGGGCAGTTGATCGAGAAGTTCGCCGCGGTTTCGCAGAAGAAACGTCCCAAGGACTATCGCCGCTATCGCTTGAGTCTGGCGCGGGCGGTGGTGCATGTGTCCTTGTGCGTTCGCAAGCTGGGTTTCACCAACGCCGAGCGAAAGCGGTTGATCGACCGTGTGAACAAGACGGTCGATACTTTGCGGTCGCTCGATCGGCAATCCCAGAATCTGGAACGCAAAGCGGAAGCCACCCGCAGCGAGGACCAGAAGAAGGAATATCGCCGCCAGTCCCGCTCCGTCCGCTCTGAGCTGGAAAAACTGGAGGCCGAAGCCGGGGTTTCCTTTCAGGAACTCAAACGAACCCAGCGCGAAATCATCCAGGGGGACATGGATGCGGAGCAAGCCAAGCGGGAACTGATTGAGGCCAACCTCCGCCTGGTGGTTTCCATCGCCAAGAAATACACCAATCGTGGTTTGCAGTTCCTCGATCTGATTCAGGAAGGCAACATCGGGTTGATGAAAGCGGTGGACAAGTTCGAATACCGCCGTGGCTACAAGTTTTCGACCTATGCCACGTGGTGGATTCGGCAGGCGATTACTCGTGCGATTGCTGATCAGGCGCGTACGATTCGTATCCCCGTCCACATGATCGAGACGATCAACAAGCTGATCCGCACCTCGCGGCAGCTAGTGCAAGAACTTGGACGTGAGCCCACGTCGGAAGAAATCGCCAAGCGCATGGACATTCCAGTCGCGAAAGTGCGCAAGGTGCTGAAGATCGCGCAGGAGCCGATCTCACTCGAAACGCCGATTGGCGAAGAGGAAGATTCTCATCTGGGCGACTTCATCGAGGACCGCGCCGTGGTCTCGCCGGCTGAGGCCGTGATCAACGTCAATTTGAAGGACCAGACTTCGCAGGTGTTGCGCACGCTGACACCTCGCGAAGAAAAGGTCATTAAGATGCGTTTCGGCCTGGAAGACGGATCGGAACACACGCTGGAGGAAGTAGGCCAGTCGTTTGCCGTGACTCGCGAACGCATCCGCCAAATCGAGGCCAAGGCGTTGCGCAAACTGCGTCATCCGTCGCGCTCGCGGAAACTGCGGGCGTTTCTGGATGGAGTACGGGACTAACATCTAGCCACGGATTTGCACGGACTGAGGGCACGGCTTCGGCTGTGCCCTTTGATTCGTAACAGCAGATCAGTTTGACCACGGTTGACCGTATGCCGGGATATAGGGTTGACCATAGGAATTATGCAGATTGTACGTTCGCTTTTAGGAGTGGGAACGGATTCTGCGGGAGCCACCTCGAAACGCTTCGGGTTAGCGCTCGTATGGCCAGAGTGACCTTGAGGACAACAGGACCAGGGCAGTACACAAGAAGACCCAGGTACGGTTGGTTTTTGAGAAAGCGGCAGAATTGTTTGCCATGATGATTCTCCTCTGATTCAAATGTGTTTTTGTGCTGGAGGTTATGGATTCGTCCGCCCAGGGATCATCAAGGGAAACTTCTCGAAAAGCAAACCGGAACGCCTAGATCCGTGGGCCCGGATTTCCACCGCGTTTTCCATCGCTTTCCACAAAGAAGTCCCATCCTCCACAGTTTCTGCACAACGTAACATCAGTTTTCCGTTGCGATCGATTCGGTCTTCGCGCAAAGTGCCCACAGTGCAAGCGTGAGACGCATTGAGCCTGCTGGCGACTGCGGCAGAGCTGGCGGTGACCGGCGGTTCTCGAGGGTGAACCGGCGGGAGGGTTTTCAAAGACGCGCTTCGGCACGTTTCGGGAAACTCGGGCGTTGCGGCCTCCTCAGACGGTCCTTCCTAATAGGCTGGACTTGCGCCGCCCGCTTCCGCAGTCACTGCAGGCCAAAATCTGCGGACCAAGGTCTTCGGATCTGGATTCGTGGATGGATCGCCTGCAGCGTGCGCCAGGAACGTGCATTCCTTCGGGAACGCGGTTTCGTGAGCGTACACCTCGCCGCCTAGCGCGGCGTCGACAGGCGCGGCACTCACGAGCAATGCGGCCCAGGTGGCTGGCCTGGGCCGCATTTATTTTGGGTTTCTCTTGCCACGGATTTTCACGGACCCACGCGGATCAGAAGAAATCACAGGATGCCGAGCACCGGCCAGTGTCTCTGGCGGGATTTAAGCTTCTTGATTATTCGCTTTTTATTCCCCATACTAGCGAGATAGAAGATGGTGGCAAACGTCTTCTGGTCAGAGCAACTGTGGGACCGAAAAAAATCAGTTTGGCCTGCGTTTTCCGAAGACGTCGCAGAGCGTCCACAAGTCGTTCGCGGCTAATATCGCGGTCACGCTACGGAGTTGATTTTCCCGACAGATAAGAAGGCCTTGGCTACTACGGATTACAGTCTCGCGCACAGTCTTCCGGCGAACGTTGAAGCCGAACGCTCCATTCTTGGCGCCATCTTGCTGGACAATTTTTCCTACAATCAGGCGGCCGAGCATCTCAAGCCGGAGGACTTCTCGCTCGACTCCCACCGCCGTATTTATTCGCGCATGATGGATCTGGCCGAGTCCGCCCGGCCGATCGACATGATCACGTTGGTCGAGGAGTTCGACCGGCGCAAGGAACTCCAGGCCATTGGTGATGTTGGCTACATCTCGGGTCTGGTGGATGGGGTCCCCGACCGCCCCAGCATCGAGCACTACATCAAGATTGTTCGTGATAAAGCGCTGTTGCGGGGGCTGATTCATGCCGCCAATTCCGCCATCGCCCGCGCCTCCGACCAGAGCGATCCGGCGGAGGAAGTGCTCAACGACGCCGAAGCCGCCATCCTGCAGCTCTCCGAAAAGCGGATTGGCCGCGGCTTCATGGGCGTGCAAGAGATCGTTAAGGAGTCTTTCGGATCGGTTGACGCGCTGTTGCAGCGGGGTCAGCGCATCACCGGTCTGGCCACGCACTACCCCGATCTGGATGAGATGACCAGCGGCCTGCAGCGCTCCGATCTGATCATCATCGCCGCCCGCCCTTCCATGGGAAAGACCGCCTTTGCCATGAACATTGCCGAGAACGCCGCCATCGAAGACCAGAAAGTGGTCGGCATGTTCTCTCTCGAAATGTCCCGCGAGGCGCTGTTGCTGCGCCTGCTGTGTTCGAAGGCCCGGGTTGACTCGCACAAGATGCGCACCGGTTCGTTGTGGCGCGATGATATGGACAAAGTGGTTCACGCCATGGAGCAACTGGCGCACGCGCCTATTTTCATTGACGACACGCCGGGCATCAGCCTTAGCGAAATGCGCGCCAAGGCGCGGCGCCTGCAGCAGTCACAGGGCAGCCTCGATCTGATCATCGTGGACTACCTGCAACTGATGTCAGGAGGAGGCAGGCGGTATGAAAACCGCACCCAGGAAGTGTCTGCGATCTCGCGAGGCCTGAAAGCGCTGGCCAAAGAACTCAAAGTGCCGGTGGTTGCCTTGTCCCAGTTAAGCCGCGCTCCGGAAAGCCGGGGCGGCGACCACCGTCCGCAACTCGCCGACCTGCGTGAATCCGGATCAATCGAGCAAGACGCGGACGTAGTGGCGTTCATCTTCCGCGAGGAAGTTTACAAGCCCGATGAGCCCGAACTGGAAGGCAAAGCCGAACTGATCATCGCCAAGCAGCGCAATGGCCCAACCGGCAAGGTCAAACTGGCTTTCGTAAAGCGATCCACCCGGTTTGAATCCAGAGTTCCCGACGGCACCGAACCATCGGAGGGTTAGGGGATTTTTGCCCGCCGGCCAATTACAACTCGCGTTCCACATCCTGTGGAAACCTTGTGGAAGCGTGGGCCGTTCTCATTTATTCTCGAGAACTACGAACCGGTGAAGGATTTTTTACAAATGCGGGAGTCTCCTAACCCGCGTGGATGGTGCAACTTAGTCGAATACCGGGTGGGAACTGCTGGAAATCCGCCGCAGCTACAAACCTTGTACAACCTTTGGGATTTGCACATCCAGAAGGACACTGCCCTAATATCCTGTTGGCTTTTGGTGGGTAAACACCGGGGGGGTTTTGGTCCGAACTCCTTAACGGGGCGCCAAAAACGAAAACGTCCCAGACCCAGGTTTGAGTCTTGGGACGTTCCTCGAACAGCCCTCCCCCAGAACTGCTCAAGGCCAGCCTAGATTCCTTGCCAAGAAACGTAAATGGCCCTATAGTGCCAGCCGGTCCGGCACTACAGAGCCATGTAGATCTAGGGTAGCGGGTACGGGGTCAAGAGTCAGGAACTGGACGCAAAAAGCGTTATCTTGAGGCTTTGATAAGCTGAGGCCCCACATCTCCCAGCTTCTTTCATGTAGAGCCTCAGACAGAACCACTGACTCATTGTGACACTGCGCGAGCACCTGCGAAAAAAGACAGCTCATCGTCGGTTTGCCGACTTAATAGCTCTAGTTTTGGGCGGGGCAAACTGACCCACTTGCAACCCTCCGCGAAGTGAATTTCCAGCTATGCGCTGGCAGTGGTCTTGGAAAGAGGCAATTCGCGAATCCTTCTTCCTGTTGCCGCAAAGATTGCATTGCAGACTGCAGGTGCAAACGGCGGCACACCCGGCTCGCCCACTCCAGCCGGCGGCGCGTCGCTATCTACAATGTAGACATTGGTTTTGTAGGGAGCTTCGTTCATGCGAGCCACGGGATAACTGTCGAAGTTCGACTGCTCAATGGCTCCATCCTTGGCTGTAATTTCCCCGCTCCGAACAATGCTGGTTCCGAATACCGCCGCACCCTCAAACTGAGCGCGCGTGGCTTCCGGATTCACCACCAGGCCCGCGTCTACGGCGGTGTGCACGGATGGAATTTTCACTTCGCCCTTATCGTCCACTTCTACTTCGGCGACGGTGGCGACGTAGGTCAAGAAACTCCGATGTACCGCGATGCCCATCCCGGCGCCCTTGCCCAACTTTCGCTTTCCCCAGCCCGCTTTTTCCGCCGCCAGTTCAACCACCCGCCGCACCCGGGTCGTGTCCAGTGGATAGAGGCTAGGAGACTCGCCATAATTCTCATATTCGGGCGCGGAAGCCTTGACGTCGACGATTCGCGCGGGTCCGATCAGATCGAGCAGATATTCGAGAGAATCCCGGCCCGACTCATGTGCAAGCTCATTAGCAAATGACTGGGCCGCGAAGGCGTGGTAGATATTTGCGACTGACCGGAACCATCCGATACGGACATGGTTTTCCGCCGGCCCGTTCTCGGCGCGATGATTGGGAATGTCGAAGGGCAAGTCCGTCCACCCCAGTCCCAATTCGCCCGCGCTGCCGTAGGTTGTGTTCAACGCGAACGTGGAACCGATCGGCGGAAACACCGAGCGCTGCAACCATGCGGTTGGCTTTCCCTTTTCATCCAACGCCGCCTTCATATACATGGCCGCCACGGCGTGGTAGTAACCGAACTTGATGTCATCTTCGCGACTCCACACCACCTTCACTGGTCGGCCCACTGCTTTCGACAGGATCGCCGCCTCGGCTGCGTAGTCCGGTTTCGACTTGCGCCCAAAGCCGCCTCCTAGCAGGGGTACGTGGCATATGACGTTTTCCTTGGGGATGCCGAGTTCACTGGCGACGGTCTCCTGCACCGCCTGCGGGTTCTGGGTGGGAGCCCAGACCGTGACTTTGCCGTCCCGGTAGTCGGCGAGGGCAACAGGCGGTTCCATGGTGGCGTGCGCTAACAGGGGAACGTAGTACTCTGCTTCCACGATCTTTCCACCCTTGGCAAACGCGGCATCCACATCGCCGATGTTCCGCGCCACCTTCCCCGGTTTGCGGGCGGTCTGCTGCAACTCTTTCTTGTATTGGTCCGAGTTATAGCTGGAGTTTACGCCGTTGTCCCACGCCACATTCAGCTTCTTGCGTCCCTGAAATGCGGCCCAGGTGTTGTCGGCGATCACTGCGACCCCACCGAGCGGTTGGAAATGATGCGGCGGAGTGAAGGGCTTGATGGGGATGGTTTGCTTCACTCCCTTCACTTGCAGCGGCGCTTTTTCGTCATAGGATTTGACCTTGCCGCCCAGTACGGGAGGATGCTCGACCGAAGCGTAGACCATGCCGTCCAGGCGGGCGTCCATACCAAAGCCTGCTTTGCCGGTGCAGATATCCGCCAGGTCGTAGCTGGAAGCGCCTTTGCCAATGTATCGCCAGGCGCTCTTTGGCTTGAAGTGCAGTTCCTCCTTCTTGGGAACGGGCAGAGCCGCGGCTGCAGCTGCCAACTCTCCATAGCCGACTCTGCGATTGCTAGCCCGATGAACGATTACGTGCAGATCAGATTGGCACTCCGATACCGGCACTCCCCACTGCTGCGCCGCAGCTCGAGTCAACATCAGGCGCGCCGTGGCTCCAGCCTCGCGCATCACCTCGTAGAAACTCCGAACGGAATGCGATCCATCTGTGTCCTGATCTCCGTATCGCGGATCGCCGATCGCCTGTTCCAGTTTCACTCGCTTCCAATCCGCATCCAGTTCATCAGCCAGTATGAGTGGCACGGAAGTGCGGCTGCTGGTGCCCATCTCCGACCGGTGCGCCACAAGATAAACCGTGCCGTCCGTGTCGATTCCAACAAACGCGCTGGGGTGCAGGACGGCGTGGTCGGCGTGCGTTCCGGACGCGGTCTCAGCCGCCCACAAGAAGTCCGGAACCAGCCGCACACTCAGGATCAGGGCGCCAGTGGAAGCTACTCCCTGTAGAAAACCGCGCCGGCTGATGTTCAGAATGTTGTCGCTCATACGTTCTCTCCCGCGACCGCTTTGATCGCCGCCCGAATTCGCTGGTAGGTACCACACCGGCAAATGTTCCCGGACATGCTTCCCTCGATGTCCTCGTCACTGGGCTTGGGTTTTTCCTTTAACAAGGAGATGGCTTGCATGATCTGCCCCGACTGGCAATAGCCGCATTGCGGCACGTTGAACTCGATCCACTTCTGCTGCACCGGATGCAGGCCATCTTTGGAAATTGCTTCGATGGTGGTGATTTCTTTCCCCGCCACCTTGCCCACACCGGTTACGCAGGATCGAATCGCTTTTCCGTCCAGATGTACAGTGCAAGCTCCACACAGCGCCATGCCGCAACCAAACTTGGTTCCGGTCAATCCCAGAACATCTCGCAAGTACCACAGCAGTGGCAAATCGGGATCGCCATCGAAGGAGCGTTGCACTCCATTCACTTTTAATGGGATCATGTTTTGCGCCTCCATGTCGTGCTTCGGCAATATTGTTCCAGAGAGAGCGTTGCAAGTCCAATCGATTGTCGCTCCAACATCCTGTTCATCTTGCGCAGCAGGGCCTTAATGAAGGCGGATTTCTCCCTAAGCATTGCCATTCGTCGAATGGGCGCTCACTTCCGAGGGGAACACCTTGTCACCCGGAATTTTCAGGCCCGGTCGAGAAGGATGCACATTCTACATCGGCTCTCCTCACCGGGGCGGGCTGATGAAACAATTCCCATCAGTACCGAGCACCACTAAAACTGAAACTGTTGTACACGACCCAGAACCCAGGGAAGCGATTCAAACGGTTGGTCGACGTGGCGTTAGGGCTGAATATCGCAGTTTCGCCAGGAATGCGCAGTGGCTTGTTTATGAGATGAGTTCTACAATCTCCTGCGATGAAAAGGCACTTCGGATTTGTTCTCCTGATCGCTTTCGCGGAACTTCTTTTTGCGGCGCCTCTGCCGAAATTCGACCCGCTACCCGCTCCGCTCTCCAACAATGCCGTGGCCAGTGTGAAGAGCCGCGGATCGCTGCTGCTATTCTCGCTGATGGGCTTGGGGCCAAAGAAGACCTGGGATGCAACCACCAACGCCGCTTATTCGCTCGATCCGGATACGGGAAAATGGGCCGAGGTGCATGCGGTCCCGGGAACAGTTGGGCGGCTCGCGGCGGCGGCGGCGGGAGCGCGTGAACACATTTTTCTTTTCGGCGGCTACGTCGTCGACGGGCAAGGCGGGGAAACCACCTTGCCGGACGTCAACGTGTACGAGCCGCTCACCGATCGCTGGTTCCGCGCAGAAGACATGCCTGTTGCGGTAGACGATTCCGTCGCCGGGGTCTACCACGACCGGTACGTCTATCTGATAGGCGGATGGTCGAAGACGGACACGGTACGCGACGTCCAGGTGTATGACGGCCAAAAAAACACCTGGTCGAAGGCCACACCCATTCCTGGAACCGCAGTGTTCGGTCATGCCGGCGCGGTGGTGGGCGACACGATTGTCTACGTCGACGGCGCCCACAAAAACCGCGCGGGAGAGCAGCCGAAGTACGTCGCTTCGGACGAATGCTGGATGGGCAAGATTGACCATCACGATGCCACGAAAATTCAGTGGAGCAAGTTGCCCAACCATCCCGGAACCGCGCGCTACCGCATCGCCGCTGGAGGCTCGGAGAAAGATCAGAGAATTTATTTTTCCGGCGGAACCGACAAACCCTATAACTACAACGGAGTGGGATACGACGGGCAGTCGTTGGAGCCTTCACCTGTGACTTTTGCTTTCAATGTGCGCAGCCACCAGTGGGAAACCCTCAGCTTAAACACGCCTGACCCGACCATGGATCATCGCGGGCTGCTGGTCATACAGGAAGGACTAGTGATTGTCGGAGGCATGCAAAAGGGACAGCAGGTGACATCCCGAGTGGCGGTTCTGCCGAAACAGTCGAAAGCGAAATAGACGTGGCGGGCTGTCTTGTGGATGGTGTAGCGCCGCCGTCCTGGCGGCTGGCCGGTGGGCGTCCCACCCACCGCCCGCCGGCAAGATGCCGGCGCTACGACCATAACGACCATAAGCTTCAGTTGACAGAGAGCGTGGAGGCGAGTAATTTTTGGTTGAGTTGTGTTGGTCCCATGAAGCGCTGGCAGTTCGTGGTCCTCATTTTCGAGCTAGCTCTGTTCGCCGCTATCCTGGTTTTGCCCCAGGTGGCGCTGCCTGACTTTACTTTCCACGGGGGGACCGCGCCGGTGGCGGCGCATTCGCGTATCTGTCACCCGGTGCCCGGGCCTGCGATTGCGGCGATCCCGCAGACGCTGTTTCCGGACCGAACTGCTCAAGGGCGAAGCGAGATTGCCACCGGTTTTTCTCCGCAGCCGCTTCAATCCCGTCTTTCCCGGCTGCGCGTTCTGATCTGCTAGCCGACCCTGTCTTCTAGTTCATCCCTTGCAAAAGCTTGCTCCGCGCTGGGCGTGCCTGGTCTTTACTTCGGGTGCGCGGAGCTTCGGGGGTGGCGGCTCCGGCGTGTTGCCGGGCCTTGTGGAAAGGGTCAGGGCCAGCCGTTCCGCCGCCTCCGAATACGTGATCCAGCTGATCGTTCTCACCCTCGCCGTGAATCGCCAGTCCTGCACGAACGGACGCTCGCGCCCCATCGAAACTATCGTCCTCGTGCCAACACTAGCGTGATGTCATCGGGTTGCTCGTTGGCGCCGATCCAGTCGTCTACGGCAGCGGTTACGGCCTCGCAGATACGTTTCAAAGGCAGATTGCGATTTTCCCACACCAGGTCAATCAGCCGCTGCTCGCCGAATTCGCCAAAATCATTTTCAGGTTCGGTCACACCATCGCTATAGGCGAGAAAGAGTTCGCCTTGGCGCAACGCGACGGAGCCCTCCTCATAACTTCGGTGGTCAAACAAACCGATTACAGTGCCTCCGCGCTCCAGCCTGCGCAGAGATCCGTCTTCAGCCAGAATGATCGGCGGCAGGTGGCCACCGTTGCTATAGGTAAGCTTACGTTCGTGACCATCGTAGACGCCCAGGAACAGAGTGGCGTATTTTTCCGCCGGCGTGCTCTGGTAAAGCTGGTGATTGAGCAGCGAAAGCAGCGTGCCCGAGGACACCTCGGCCCCCTCCAGCCCGGAAGCCAGAGCCAGGGTGGAACTTGTAGTCTCGCCCACCGCCACCGGCAGGCGCAGGCTGGGGATGCCCTCCAGACTGTAGGCGCGGACGGCCGAGTGAATGGTGGCCATTAAGAGGGCTGCGGAAATTCCTTTCCCGCTGACGTCACCCACCGCCAGGATGAGCTTGCCGGAGTCCGCGGTGAGAAAGTCGTAGTAGTCACCACTCACCGTGCGCGCGGGACGGCAGAAACCGTAAACTTCCAACGAAGCCAGCTGAGAAATATGCTGCGGAAAGAGCTGGGCCTGCACTTCCTGGGCAATAGTCAATTCGTTCTCCAGCCGCTGCTTTTCTTTTTGTTCCTCGATCAGGTTCTCGATCGATGCGGTCATGGAGTTGAACGAGTTGGCCAGGGTTGCGAGCTGGTCGTTCGAGCGCACTGAAATGCGATGGCTGAAGTCTCCACGATTGACGTGCGTAGTGGCGTCGTAGAGCTCGGCTACAGCCCCAGTCACGGTGCGGGTCAAGCGGTATCCGATAAGCAGCGCCACGCCCTCAATGATGGCGAAGATGACTAAGGCGAAGAACAGTACGTACTCCACGCCGGTGGCAAAGTCGCCCAGCGCGGCAAAGAGGCGGGCATAAAGTATTGACGGACGAGTCTGGACCTGGAGCAGTGCGCCTGTTTTCGTCAGCTCCCCGGTGGCCCAGTCCACGAAGGGAAGCGGGGTTCCGAAGGTGATCACACGATCGAAACCGTTGCTGGCCGAGGGCAGGGAGCCTGCAGTGAAACTCGGATGAAGGTCCTGCTGGCCATTATCTGCCGAAGTGACCGATGATGGTGAGTAGGCCTTGAAAGTGAAGCCTTGTGTATAAAGCGTGATCTCACCCAAATCGGCCGCAACTTGTTCCAACAGGTTCCGGTCCAGCAGTTCGCTCGAGACCACAGTCAGGTTCTGAGACTCAGAACCCATCTCGGTTACCGCCCGCAAATAAAGCTTATCGTGGTCACGTACGATCGCCCCCAACTTGAGATTCAAGGAAGAGGGAAACGCAAACGGAGTTTCTCCCGGCCTGGCGCCGTTGCAGAGCGCGAGCGGTTTCCCGCCTTTCCAGGCACAAATCTGGCGAGTCGCCCATGCCGGGTCGCGCCGCTTTAATCCTTCCAGCGATTCCGCGGTTGCCGGTTGCCCTCGTTCCAGGCGAGCCGCCAGCTCATTGGCTATGGCCCCGTTTACCGATTGCAGGCTGCGAAGGCGCGAATCCAGTTCGGAAGTCACTATGAAGTTGGCAAACTGCCCGGCAAACAAATAGATAGTGATGGACGCCATTGCCATCACCAGAACCACGGGAATCACGCCGATAAATACATAGGTGACGATCAGCCGGTTGCGCAGACGCCAAAGCAGCTTAACCTTGAGCCAGCGGATGCCCAGAAGAGTTAGCAGAACAACGACGAGAAAACTGAGGATGCCTACCCACCCACTCAGAGCCTGGCCCCATGAAACCTTCCACAATCCGAACAGCCTTTGTAGCGCGAAAAGCAGCAGATCAAGGCCCAGAAAGTAACAGGCGGCACGGGCCAGCCGCGTGGTTGGCATTAGACCCGCTGCTTGCAGTCGAAAACGCAGTGTGCGGAGGGAGAGCTCCATGGCGAAGAAAGGATTATAGATCGGCGGGCGGGCTTCGGACCTCGGACCTCGGACCTCAGGCCTCGTATTATGTGGAGACGTACTTGCTAGGTCTCGTCTCTAGAGTGGAAGACATAGCCAGCTAGGTTTCTACGCTTGAAGTCCGAAGTCCGAGGTCCGCTCTCAGATCTCGGGATAAAAATCGAAGAATGCTTCCAGGCTGGTCTTCAATTGCTTCTCGATTTCTTCCTTGCTGCCTTCCAGCACATGCATGGTGACGTGGGCCTCGCGTCCGTTCTTCAGTTTGAGCGTGGCGTCTCCCACCTCGGAAACTTCTTCCGACGGCAGCAGGCGCATTCCGTAAACTAGAGTCAGATTTGCCATGAAGTGATTCTAAGCCCGGACCTTGGGCGTTGGGCGTCAGACCTCGGACTTCGGACCTCGACGGCTTGGGGGCATCGGCTGACGCGGCGGAGGGCACGATGCCCTCCGGACAGCGGGCGGGACGCCGCTGCTACGTTACCTCAGCTCTAATGCCCGACGGCTGACCTTTGCCGTCCCAGGTTTGGCGCCTGTGCCCGGCGCCCGAGGTCTGTCCTGCTAAAATCGCACTGTGCTCCGAACCCTTCTCGTCGTGCTGATCTGTCCTGGCCTGGGTTTGTTGGCGACCGCGCAGCAGCCGTCGCAGCCGCAGGTCAAAGTGAACATGCTGAATGTGTGTTCGCCTTCGCCGGAGGAGCAGCAGGAAATTGCCTCCGCCCTCGCGCGCGTCCCCAAGCAGCCGCTGTTTGCGGCTGACTTCGAGATTGATCGCGGCAGATCGAGCCTCGACGTAGGGCCGGGATTTTTGCAGCCTGGGTCTGGCTCGCAGATGTCTTCCGATCCGGGCGTGGCCAACTGGGTGCGTATCCGGCGCGAGTTTTCCGTGCAGGCGTTGTTTTCCACGGTGCAGTACTCGTTCAGCAGCGACCCCAAGAATATGGTCGAGACGTTGGTCTTCCGCGTGCGCGATCCGAAAGACCTGATGCAGGTTTCGATTGAAGACAGCGCCTCGGCTGTGACTTCGCCCACCATCATGCTCTCGACCAGCACGCCCGCCAGCCGGGTTAAGCTGGAACGCTTCGGCAAGTCGTCGGTTGTGCTGGCCCGGTGTTCCGCGTCGGAGGCAGGCCCGGCGCCTGATCAGAGCGCGTATGAGCCGGTGTTTCAAAACGCGTCGGCGGTGCTGTCGAATTATCGCGGTCTGCTGGGTGCGAGAATCACAGTGCCGGAAGAGTTGGCGCGACTTGGCGGAGTGACGGAGGCCAAACCGAAGCCGTCTTCCGTCCAAACGCCTGCGAAGAAGCCGGCGGTCAAAAAGAAGTAGAAATATTGTGGCTGTTCGGCGGCGTCGTCACCCGGCGGTGGGCAGGATACCCTCCGGACAGCTGGCGAGACGCAGGCGCTACAGTTGCATCCAAATCGGGATTCGACAATCTAAAAGTCTGCAGCAATCGTTTGACACAATCTTATGGAGAATACTCGCGACGTCCTTATAATCGGGTCTGGCTGTGCTGGTCACACTGCAGCGCTCTACACCGCCCGCGCCAACCTGAAGCCTTTGGTGCTCGAAGGTCATGAACCCGGAGGCCAGCTGTCGCTTACCACGCTGGTGGAGAATTTTCCCGGATTCCCCGAGGGCATTCAGGGTCCCGAACTGATTGAGAACATGCGCAAGCAGGCGGGGCGCTTTGGGGCGCAGTATCAGCTTGGCCACGTGGTCAGTGCAGATCTGAGTAAACGCCCCTTTGCCCTGAATCTGGGCAAGGAAACCATCCACGCGCGGACCCTGATTATCGCAAGCGGAGCCTCAGCACGCTGGTTGGGATTGGCCAATGAACAGGCGTTGATCGGGCACGGGGTTTCGTCGTGCGCTACCTGTGATGGCTTCTTTTTTTCCGGAAAGGAAATTACGGTGATTGGCGGAGGCGACTCCGCCATGGAAGAAGCGATCTTCCTCTCCCGATTTGCCACCAAGGTAACCCTGATTCATCGCCGCGATCAGTTTCGCGCTTCCAAAATCATGCTCGACCGCGCCCAGCAGAATAAGAAAATTCAATTTCTGACCGATACCGTGGTTGAAGACGTCTACGACATTTCCCAAAAGGAAGTCACGGGTCTGAAGCTGCGTGATATGAAAACGGACAAGGTCCGAGACTTCCCCACCAGCGCCATGTTCCTGGGTATCGGCCACATACCCAACACCAAGATGTTCGAAGGCCAGCTCGAAACTGACGCCGACGGTTATCTGGTCACGACCAACAATATCTTCACGCGAGTGCCCGGGGTCTTCGCTTGCGGGGATGTGCAGGATCGCCGTTATCGCCAGGCCATTACGGCAGCGGGTACGGGCTGCATGGCGGCGCTGGCCGCGGAAAGATTTCTGGAAGAAGGGCAGTAATTCGGCGCGCTGCCGTCCTTACTTTTTGAATCGATCGAAGGGCCAGCCGCGTCGAAAGGAAAGTCCGCTCCGCGAGGATGTTTCCATGCATTATTCCCGTCTCGGCAACACCGGTCTTATTGTTTCCCGCCTGGCTTTTGGAGTCATGACCTTCGGCCAAGGCGCAGGCGCTATGGCGGCCGTGGCAAAGACCGGTGCCGAAGAGGCTGAAGCGATGGTTCAGCGCTCGCTGGACGCCGGTATCAACTTGTTCGATACCGCGGACATGTACGCTGACGGTCAATCCGAAACCATCCTGGGACGGGCCCTCGGCACCAATCGCAAAGACGTTATTGTCTCCACCAAGGTGGGCTTCCGTTCTGGCGAAGCATTGATCCACGCCGGAGCTTCATACGCCTACCTGATAGCGGCTACTGAGGCTTCCCTTCGCCGTCTGGGCACCGATTACATCGACCTGCTTTCGATCCATAAGCCGGACCCGTGGACGCCATTCGAGGAAACTGCCCGCGCCCTTGATAACCTAGTGCAACGCGGGATGGTGCGCTACGTTGGCTACTCCAATTTGAGTGCTTGGCAGTCTGCCAAGTTCATCGGCATCCAGGAGCGGCATAACTACGCGCGTTTCGTGGCGGCGCAGATGTACTACTCCTTGCTCGGCCGTGATCTCGAACACGAAGTTGTTCCGTTCTGCATGGATGCAGGTATCGGCATAGTGGTATGGAGTCCCCTGGCGTCAGGGTTTTTGACCGGTCGATACAGTCGCAAGGACCCAACCGGTGGGAAAGGGCGCATCGAAGGTTTCGATTTTCTCCCTCACGATCGCGAGAAGGGGTATGCCCTAATCGAGAAGATGAAGATCGTGGCTGATCGTCACCGGGCGAGCATCGCCCAAGTCGCTCTGGGATGGCTGCTGGCCAAGCCTTACGTCACCACCATCTTGCTGGGCGCCAGCAAGATGTCGCAATTGGAAGATAATCTAGGCGCCGCTGACTTGGAGCTAGCAGCAGAAGAGGTGACGGAACTTGACCAGGCGACCGCGCCTACGCCGCTCTATCCCCACTGGTTTCACGAGCGCACCGCGGATGCAACGGTACGCGACGCGCTCAAGCAAGGATTGCCGGCTCGTACCAGCGAAGTGAAGGCATGATTCGTGCGAGCGGTCGAGAGCAGGAAAAGCTTTCCCGGAGGTGAACCGATGCAGCGTGCACAATCGCCTTGTTCCCACTTAGGAGAAATCCGGAAGGTGAAGCCGAGTGGCCGGGGCTGCAAGGAATGCCTGGAAATGGGCGATACATGGGTCCATCTGCGGGAATGCCTGAGCTGCGGCCATATCGGTTGTTGCGATTCTTCCAAGAACAGACACGCCACCAAGCACTTTCAGCAGACTAAGCACCCGATCGTGCAATCATTTGAGCCGGGCGAGGACTGGCGCTGGTGCTACGTGGATGAAGTGTTCCTGACCTGACCTCGGGCATCAGACCTCGGACGCCTGAAATCCAGGACCTTAGGCCGAGGTCCGGACATCAGTTACCTTCGTCATCTTTTCACTCCTCGCGCAGACTAATAAGCTGCCTCTCATGAAGCACGCCCCAGCAGCCCTTTTTCTGGTCTTGCTTTCAGCCCTGGTTCTGGTTCCGGGGGCGTTCGGGCAGCAGGAGCAGACCGAAAGCAATCGCAAGATTTTGAACCGCGTCACGCCGCAATATCCCGAAATGGCTCGTACCATGAATTTAAGAGGAAACGTTAGGGCGGAAGTCCTGGTGCAGCCCAATGGCGTGGTCAAGTCCGTCGAAGTGAAGGGCGGACATCCGGTGCTGGTGCGGGCAGCACAGGACGCGATCTACAAGTGGAAATGGGCGCCGGCGTCGCACGAGACCCGGGAGCCAATCGAAGTCAAGTTCGATCCGCAGTAATGCAGCAGCGTCCTACGGTTTTCGCAGCCCACCTCAAATTCTCCGCCGTTGTGATACAAAATTCTGTGATCTTCATGCCCGCGCAAGGCGACAGCCATTCCGGTTTTTGGTTTCAAGGAAGGCCGTGCTGAGGGCGCTTTTCATTTCATTGTCCGAGAGCCGCTCTCTACGCGGGGTGGCCGAGCGGTCTGCCTTCGGGCAGCGCTTGTCCAACCGCTTTGTGGCTGGTACGGGAGTCGAAGATGCGCTCCGTGCGGCGCAATCGGTCAACCAGTCGGGGATGAGCGTGTCGGTGGATAACCTCGGCGAAAATGTCACCAACGCCGAGGAAGCCCGCGCCAGCGCCCAGCTTTACCACCAGTTGCTGGATGAGATCGCCAAGCGTCGACTCGACGCCAACGTCAGCCTGAAGCTTACCCACATGGGTCTGGACGTGGACGAAAAGCTGGCTTGCGAGCTGGTCACCGGACTGGTGGCGAAAGCAGCCGCCATACAGCCGCGTAATTTTGTGCGGGTGGATATGGAAGGCTCACCCTATACCCAGCGCACGCTCGATTTTGTGCACCAGCTGCACCGCACGCCCGGTCATGAGGATTCGGTAGGCGCCGTGATCCAATCTTATATGAAGCGCGCCGAGGATGACGTCGAAAAGCTCCTGGCCGACCGCATTTGTATTCGCCTGTGTAAGGGAGCTTACAAGGAACCGGAGGAAATAGCCTTCCAGAAAAAATCTGAAGTGGACGCCAACTACGTCAAGCTGTTGAAAATTCTGGTGAAGAGTGGCGTCTACCATGGCCTAGCGACGCACGACGAGAAAATCATCAACCAGGCGAAGATCTTCGCCACGCAGGAAAACATCCCCCGCCATGCCTTCGAGTTTCAGATGCTCTACGGCATCCGCCGGGATCTGCAGCAGCGGCTGGTGCGGGAGGGATGGCGAATGCGCGTCTACATCCCGTTCGGCACCGAGTGGTATCCCTATTTCATGCGCCGCCTTGCGGAACGGCCGGCTAATGCCTTGTTCGTCGCCAGAAATCTGCTGCGCCGGTAGTGCCGGAAACTATTCGGTCGGGCATGTGCGGTCAGGCGGCTCGTTGTCGCGCGCCATTCGCGCTTCCTCTACCCGTTTGGAAAGTACGCCTTCGCCTTTTCGAGTTCGGCTCGCCGCGTCTCAGAGAACCCGCGCCCGACTCGATTCATGAAATAAGTCAACATCCGCATGCCCGGGCCTGGGCCTTTCGATGGTAGCCGCACGCTTCGGCGGCGCCCAATCGCGCAGCGCTGCAAGACCGGCAGCCTTACAGTTTCAATTCCCAGACTTGCGACACCAGATCGTCGCGCCCCCAACTGCGATGAGGCTTTTCCTGCACCAGTCGAAAGCCGGCTTGTTCGTAGACATGCCGGGCGGCCGGGAGTTCGCTTTGCGTCCATAGCACCATTTTCCTGTAGCCCACCTGTCGGGCGAAGCGCACACATTCATCGACCAGACGCTTGCCAAGGCCCAGTCCGCGCGCCGATGGTTCCACCAGCAGCAGGCGCAGTTTCGCAACTGTCTTCGATTTCTTCACCAGGAACACGGAGCCAACCATCTCGCCGTCTTTCTCGGCGATCCAGCAACGCTCGCGCTTAGGGTCGAAGTGTTGAATGAATTTAGCCGCGATCTCCGCCACCAGGGCTTCGAAGTGCTCATCGTATCCATACTCCTGCGCGTAGAGGACGCCGTGGCGATGAACCACCCAACCCATGTCCCCGGGTTGATGCGATCGCACAATGTACGGTGTCTTAGGTTTGGGGCGGCCGCCGAGCAGCGTCTCGATGACCTGCATCGCCTGAACCAGCCGGGATTGTCCGGCGGGTGGGACCAGGCGCAACATGGCCGCGACTTCCGCACTCTGGCGGGCGTCGAGCGTGGCAAAGGTTTTTCTGCCGCGAGTGGTCAGACCGAGGAGGCTTTGGCGGCCGTCGGATTCCGATGCCTCCCTGCGAACCAGGCCGTGCTTTTCAAGTTTGCCCAGAATACGGCTGAGATAGCCGGGGTCGAGTCCCAGTTCCTGGCAGAGTTCAGTAGCGGTGGGCCGCTGGCGATGCGCGATCTCGTACAGAACGCGCATTTCTGCGAGCGAAAACGGGCTCTTGAGAAGACCTTCGCGCAACACGCCGATCTGCCGGGTGTAAAAGCGGTTGAAGCCGCGAACAGCGATGATGTTCTGATCGACTCGAGTTGCGGGCCAGGTTGCCATATTGTGGGATCTCCGATTAAATGACCAAGTCAATTATATAGTTGATATAGTCAACTAAAGTCATAATAATTGGTGCCCCGCTTTCGAGGATGCTGACCCGGTGCTTGTCTCAGGCTTTAGTTTTGGTCGACACTAGGAGAGCGAGGATCGTGCCGATGAGGCGGCTGTGGGCAGGCCTGGGATCTTTATTGTTTTTCCTATTGGCGCCAGGATTTGTTGCCGGGCTGGCACCCTGGTGGATTTCCCGCTGGCACATGCAGCCGCCGCTTCTTGGGCTAAGTCTGCTTCGCGTTGCTGGCGCCACGTTGATCGCGCTGGGGACGCCTTCGCTTCTGGACTCGTTTACGCGATTCGCCTTGCAAGGGCTGGGCACGCCTGCCCCAATCTTTCCAACCAGGCATTTGGTGCTCACGGGCCTTTACCGCCATGTGCGCAATCCCATGTACGTCGGAGTCGTGTCGGTGATAGTCGGGCAGGGTCTGCTTCTAGGGAATGTGCGCGTCCTGGGCTACGGAGTGCTGGTCTGGCTGGCTTTCTATCTTTTTGTGGTTGGCTACGAGGAGCCCACGTTGCGCCGCACTTTTGGCGCGGAGTACGAGAGATTCTGCGCGCAGGTTCCACGCTGGATTCCCCGCTTACGGTCGTGGCGTGGAGAGTGAAGGACCGCCAGGAAACTTGTCAAGACCCCAAAATCGTCGGAATCCAGCTGACCTGCTCTGCTTAGGACGAACTCTATTGTCGTGAAGCATGTCCCATTTATCCCTGGCGAGTTGCTAGGCTGGAAGTAGCGAGTAAGAACCGAGTAAGAACGAAGAAATCAGGCGTGCCGCCGTCCCGCCTGGCTTAACCGCGCGTAGCGGAAGCAATCCACGCGATGGTCGTTCACTATGCCGACGGCTTGCATGAAGGCGTAGCAGATGGTGGAGCCGACGAAGTTAAAGCCTCGCTTTTTCAGATCTTTGCTCATGGCGTCGGACTCCGCGGTGTGCGCCGGAACCTGCTGGTTTGAGCGCCAGGCGTTCAGGCGGGGCTTTCCGCCTGTGAACTGCCATATGTAATGGTCAAACGAACCGAACTCTTTCTGGACACTCAGAAAAGCCTTCGCATTTTGCGCGGCCGAAGCGATCTTGAGTCGGTTGCGGATGATGCCGGGATTGCGCAGTAAGCTCTGCATCTTGCGGCGGTCGTAGTGGGCGATGCGTTCGGGATCGAATCCATCGAAGGCGGCGCGGTAGTTTTCGCGTTTTTGCAGAATCGTGTCCCAGCTCAGGCCGGCTTGCGCGCCTTCAAGCAGGAGGAATTCAAACAGGATGCGGTCGTCGTGCTGGGGCCGACCCCACTCTTCATCATGATAACGGATGGAGAGCGGGTTGCTGGCCCAACTGCAGCGGATGAGATTGGGAGATTTTGGCTTCATGCTGACGGCCGAGCTTGTTCGGCCCGGCCGGGTCCCTTCGACTTCGCTCAGGGCGGGGCTCCGACCCGGCCCCACACGGTCCACACCAACACGGCCCCCTACTGCAGTGACTTGGGCTCGGATTTATTCTTGGGCGACTTGCGGTTCAGCAGGGCAATCAGTTCGCTTGCCGATGGCGGGGCTTTTACCTTGCCGCCGCGGATGATGTCTTTCGCGTTGAGCTTTTGCCCGTACAGTTTTTCATTGGCGCTTCCATCCGAGCGCAGGGTTGATCCTTCCAGCGAGACGCCGGCGAACAGGCCTTTGGAGCGCGAGTAGGAGAGAACTTCGGCCTTCATAACTACGTCGGTGGCGGTCTCGGCGGTGCGTCCTTTTGGGCCCGCTGCTGCGGAGGCGTCTGCGCCCAACTTAACTTTGCTGGTCAGCAACGATTCGGCTCCCTTGGGATTCATCACCAGCAGCACGAAATCGGTGGCCTGGCCGCCTAACTGGAAACCGATGTTGATGCCTTCGAGAGCGTAGAGAGCAGGTGCGCCCCAACGTCCAGTGTAGTGCTGGCCGTTGCGGCAGATCATGACCCCGCGGCCGTAGCTGCCGCCGATTCCGAACGCGCCTTTTTTGACCGAGGGCAGAATAACCACGCATTCAGCTTTGTCGAGCAAGTCCTGGGGGATGTCGTCCGGGATATTGAGGATCTCTTTCAGAACCACTCCCGATTCCTTGACGCGATCTTCTTCTTTTTCGTCGTTCGCGGCCAATGCGGGGAGCACAATGGTACAAGCGAGGAGCACTGCCAGCAGGGTCTTCATGAAGCCTCCATTTTGGGACGCCCTTTATCCTATAATCGGGGGAATCCAGTCAAGGGTACCGCTCCGATCGGATCGAATGCGCTCGCAAAGTCAACCCTAGGACCCCAAAGCAGGAACGTGTTTTGTTTTCATGACCAAACGTGTGCTCCTTTTGTAACTTGGCACTCCCTCAGGAAGTCCCCTAGAGTCGGACATTAGAAGCCGTAGGTTCAGCAACCGGGGTTTTAGGCCCCACACGTGCACTTATACGTGCATCTAATTGATTGAGCACGCTGTTGGCGGTGTTAGGCGTGAAAAATTTGGATGGGATGGGAATGAACTACACGAAGTGGTCTGTGTGCCTGTTCGCGGTGGTTGTGACGATGGGAGGATTGCCGGCGCGGGCGCAGACTCCATTTGTGGCTTCGTCTTCGTCCTCCAGTATGGCCCCACCGTCGTCCAGCATGGCCCCATCCAGTCTGGCTGCGCCCGAAGCTTCCGCCACCACGGGCACAGATCCTTCAGATACGATCCTCACCATCAAGAAACGAGTGGATGAGGTCAATGTGCTGTTCATTGCCACCGACCATCATGGCAAGTTCGTGCGCAATCTGAACCAGGGTGATTTCAACATCCTTGATGACCACCAGCCGCCGCAATCGATTGTGAATTTCCGCCGCGAAACCGATCTACCCCTCGAGTTGGGACTTTTGGTGGATACCAGCGGCTCGGTGCATAGCCGCTTCGATTTTGAGCAGGAAGCGGCGGTCAGCTTTCTGCAGCACACCCTGCGGGCAAATTTCGACAAAGCTTTTGTTATGGGTTTCAGCAGTCACAGCCAAGTCACGCAGGATTTCACCGATAGCGTCCGGCTGTTGGAAACGGCCGTGAGGAGTCTGCACAACGGCGGAGGCACCGCGCTTTATGACGCCATTTATCGCGCCTGTCGCGAAAAGTTGAGCAAGGACCGGGGCGACCATCCGGTGCGGCGTGCCATCATCGTGATAAGCGACGGCGAAGATAACCAGAGCGAGGTGTCGCGGGCGCTGGCTATTGAAATGGCGCAGCGCGCCGAAGTGATCGTCTATGCGATTTCCACGGATGACAGTGGCTTGATTCTGCGCGGCGACAAGGCCTTGCAGCAGCTCGCGGATGCGACCGGCGGCCGGGCATTTTTCCCCTTCAAGATGAAGGACATCAAGAATTCTTTCGCCGCGATCGAAGATGAATTGCGCAGTCAGTATGTGGTTTCCTACCGTCCGGCCAACTTCGACGCCGACGGCCGTTACCGCTCGATCGAAATCACCGCCCTGAAGAAAGACCTGCAGGTCCGCGCCCGCAAAGGCTACTACGCGCCCCGGCAGTAGCGTAGACCAAGTCTCTAACCTGCATTATTGACGACCGCGAAAAAATCTGGGACTGACACGAATACAGCCTTACCGCAACCGAACCGCGAAGAAATCGGGCAGGGCACGGCTTCAATCGTGCCACAACGGCGGATCTGGCGGCTTCCAGCGGCTGAGGGACTGTTTCCCAGAAGAGGCTGTGGAGTACCTGAGATGGATGGAAGGCTAGCTTGTTTCTACAACCTAGAAGCTACTTGGCTTCGTGTCCGGCATGTTCATCTATCGGCGGCACGGTGAGCGGGGTGTCATGGTCGCAAATGAAATATGCGATCAGCTTGGCTGGTTGCTTGTCGCTCGCATTCGCGGATACCTCGTGGACCCCGTTCGGGGCCTCGTAGAAGCTTTCTCCAGCCTTGTAGACGGCTTCGGGTTCGCCCTTTACCTTATGGCGAATGGCGCCCTGGGCAATGTATCCGATCACGGTGCAGGGATGGCTGTGCGGCTTGGATTCCTCCCCCGGCGCATAGACCACTTCGACGACAATGGCACGCAGGTGGCTGCCATCCATCGGTGGCAGAGAATGAGAGAATGGGGCAGCATGGTTTCCTCCTGGACTGGATTGAGCGTCGGATTGGGCGGAAGATAAGCGTGTGCTCAAACTCAGGACTCCAACTGCCGCACCGATCACTAGCAACGCCGCGATGAAGAGTGATACCAGCTGTGGTCTCTCGTTCGCTCCGTTCATGTCAATTCCTCCCAGAACGGGGACAATCATAGCGCCAGAGGCAGAAGCAGGGAAACTCGATCTTGGGAGCGCGGTGGCGCAGGCCAATGGGTTGGCCGGTGGAATGTCCCAGGCGGATGGGTAGTCTGCCGATGCTACAATCAGGTAGGGCAGGATCGGCATCCAAGCCTCTGGGTGGCCGCGAAGCAGGTGCCGTTGGTGTTCGTTCATGCCAGCCCCGTATTCCAAAACCGTGTTGGTCCATGCTTTACTGCTTTCGCTATTCCTGTTTCACGTGGTGAATGCGGCGAATGCAGCCCAGCAGCACGTGGCGCGTAAGCGTCCCGTCAAGCAGGAGCAGCCTGCGCCGCCGCCTCCAGATGTGCCGCCACCGCCGCCACCCACGCTGCAGCAAATGCCGGCGGTCCCCCCCCAAGTGAGCTTCAGCAATGGACTGCTGACGATTGTGGCGGAGAATTCGACCCTGAGCGACATTCTGCGCGCGGTGCGAACCCAAACCGGAGCGGCGGTGGAGATTCCGTCCAACGCGACCGAGCGAGTGGTAACCCACCTGGGCCCGGGGGCGCCACGCAACGTGCTGGCATCGCTGCTGAATGGATCACACTTTAACTACGTCATGCTGGGGTCGCCGACCAACCCCGACAAGGTGGACCGGGTTATTCTGACTTCGAAGTCGGGAGGTGCGCCGGATGTCGGTTCGGCGCCGATGCCACCGGGGCAGAACAATACTGCCGCGGTTCCGATGGAGGAACCCGATGCACAACCTTCCGTGGACATGTCTGAACAGCCAGCCGAAGACGGGGCGGAGAACTCTGCCAACGAAGAGGGCCAACCGCAACCGCCCAATGGCCAGCCTCAGGTAAAGACTCCGGAGCAACTGTTGCGAGAGTTACAACAACAACAGCAACAACAGCAGCAGCAAGGTCAGGGCGCTCCTCCTGGACAGGCGCCGCGCTAATCGGGGGTCAAGCTCGACTTCAAGAGGGTAGGGCGCCGAACCTCGGGCGTAAGACGAAGCTGGCTACGTCTCTACCATACAAAACAAGATCTGAGGTCTGGAGCCCGACACCCGAGTCAGTCTCCGCTGGCTTGGCTCTGGCTGGGTACGAGCATGGTGGTGCGGGTGGTGCGTTGGCGTGAGCCGTAGGCGAAGGCGTGCAGGATGCCGGTTACGGCGGCGTAGGCGGCGAAAATGCCTACCAGTACGACCGTGACGGCGGTAAAGGAAATTACGAAAGCGACCAGCAGCGTACCCAAATTTGGCCTACTTTCCTGTAAGCACCGGAGAATCGCTCCGGAACCCGTTTTGCGCGATCCGTTGCTTCGGGATCAACCACTCTACTCGCGTTGACGCTAGTCGCTGTTAGCAACTAGGATACATGGGTAGAGTTGCGCAAACCCACTTTCCAACATTTCTGGTGACCCGTCCATATTACGGAAGGACAGTCTTTACTTTCGCGAATTCATGCCTATTACCAAGATTTCGGTGCGTGGGGCGCGCCAGCATAACCTCAAGAATATAAACGTCGAAATCCCCCGCAACACCCTGACAGTGATTACCGGGCTCAGTGGGTCAGGCAAGTCTTCCCTGGCGTTTGACACCATCTATGCCGAAGGACAGAGGCGCTACGTGGAGACGCTTTCCGCCTACGCCCGCCAGTTTCTGGACCAGATGGAGCGGCCAGACGTAGACGCTATCGACGGCCTCAGCCCCTCGATCTCGATTGAGCAGAAAACTACCAGCCGCAGCCCCCGTTCCACCGTAGGGACGATTACCGAAATCTACGACTATCTTCGTCTTTTATTCGCTTCGATCGGAGTGCCGCATTGCCCCAAATGCGGGAGAGCGATCGCGCGTCAGTCGGCGGAGCAGATCGTGCAGCGCGTCATGAGCCTGACGCCCGAAGACCGGGTGATGGTGCTGGCGCCCATCGTGCGCGGACGCAAAGGCGAGTTCAAGAAGGAGATGGAGAAGTTAGTGCAACACGGTTTCACCCGGGCGCGAATCGACGGCGAACTGGTAAATCTGGATGACGACATCCCGCTCGACAAGCGTCGGAACCACACCATCGAGGTGGTGATTGACCGGTTGCTGGTGAAGCCCGGAATCGAGCATCGGCTGGAATTGTCGGTGGGGTTGGCGATGAAGCTGGCGGGCGGGCTGGTGCAAGTTGCGGTGGTGGGCGGCGACGAACAGCTATATTCGGCGAAACTGGCATGTCCAGATTGCGCGATCAGCGTGCCGCAACTGGAGCCGCGGTCGTTTTCTTTCAATAGCGCCTACGGTGCTTGCCCGGAGTGCCACGGGTTGGGCAGCCGCTATGAATTTGATCCGGCCAGGGTGATCACCGATTGGTCCAAGCCGCTGCTCGAAGGCGGTTTGGGGCCAGGCTCGGCGTCGCAGAACCTCATCCGTCAATTGCAAATCACCGCAGTGGCCCACGGATTCGATCTGGCCACGCCGTTCGAAAAATTTCCCGAGAAGATCCAGAACCTGCTGCTGTACGGCGAAGCGGGCAAGAACGGGACAAACGGGAAACCTGGAAAGACCGGCTTCCGCGGGGTTCTGGGTTATCTCAAGCAAGCCGTGGAAGAATCTACATCCGACACTTATCGGGAATTTCTACTGGACTACATGTCTGCGACAACTTGCCCAGCTTGCCAGGGCAAGCGGTTGCGTCCGGAAAGCCTGGCGGTGAGGGTGAATGGAATGTCCATCGCCGATTTCACGGCGCTGCCGGTATCACGCGCGCTGGAGACGGCCCGGAAGATCAAGCTCAACGGACGTGAAGCGATCATTGCGGGGCGAATCGTCCACGAGATTGTGGAGCGCCTGCAGTTTCTGGATGCGGTCGGCTTAGGCTACATTTCGCTCGAGCGGTCGGCGAGTACGCTCTCCGGCGGCGAGGGACAGCGCATCCGCCTGGCCACGCAGATCGGATCAAAGCTGCGCGGCGTGCTCTATGTGCTCGATGAGCCTTCCATCGGATTGCACCACCGCGACAACGGACGGTTGCTGCAGGCGCTCGAAGAGTTGCGCGACCTGGGGAATACGGTGCTGGTGGTGGAACACGATGAAGAAACCATCCGGCGGGCCGATTATGTGATTGACCTTGGCCCGGGCGCAGGCCGACATGGCGGTGGCCTGGTGGCGCATGGAACTCCGGAGGAGATCGTACAGGTCTCCGAATCGCTCACCGGCGCATACATTTCGGGCAGGGCGCGCATCGAGATGCGGTCGGAGCGCCGCCAGCCCAACGGAGCGGCAATCACGGTTCTGGGGGCGCGGCAGAATAATCTCAAGAGTCTGGACGTGACCTTTCCCCTGGGCGTGATGACGGTTGTGACCGGAGTCTCCGGTTCAGGTAAATCCACGCTGGTGAATGATATTCTTTACCGCGCCCTGGCCCAGAAACTCTACCGCTCGCGCGAAGAACCGGGGGCGCACAAAGCCATCTCGGGTACAGAAAATATCGACAAAGTCATTCGCATTGACCAGTCGCCGATTGGCCGCACGCCGCGCTCCAATCCGGCTACCTACACCGGAGTCTTTGCCCAGATTCGCGATCTTTACGCCATGCTGCCGGAATCGCGCGAGCGGGGCTACAAGCCGGGGCGATTCTCCTTCAACGTATCCGGCGGACGCTGCGAAGCCTGCCAGGGAGAAGGGCAGCGCCGGATTGAGATGAATTTTCTGCCGGATGTGTATGTCCTGTGCGAAGTCTGCGGAGGCAAACGCTACAACCACGAGACGCTGGCGGTGAAATACAAAGGGCAATCCATCGCCGATCTGCTGGAAATGCCGGTCTCCGACGCCCTGCCAATTCTGGAGAATATCCCGCAGGTCCGGCAGAAGCTGCAGACGCTGGTGGATGTGGGCCTGGGATATATTCACCTGGGACAATCGGCGGTCACGCTTTCCGGCGGAGAGGCACAGCGCATTAAGCTGGCCCGCGAGTTGAGCAAACGGCAAACCGGAAAGACCATGTATCTGCTGGACGAGCCGACCACCGGCCTGCATTTCGCGGACGTGAAGAAATTGCTGGAAGTGCTACACCGCCTTACTGACCTCGGCAATACGGTTATGATCATCGAACATAATCTGGACGTGATCCGCAACGCTGACTGGATCATTGACCTCGGTCCGGAAGGCGGAGAGGAAGGCGGACGGATCGTGGCCCAGGGCACACCTGAGCAGGTGGCACGGAACAAGAAGTCTTACACCGGGCAGGCGCTGGCCGGATATTTTGCCAACGGCCAGGGCATGGCGCTGCGGGAAAAGAGTTCGATTGCGTAATTCGAATGAATAGAGTGGCGGAAGCGGCAACGAGCATCTAATGGGCTGGGTTCCACCAGGTACACAAACCAATTGCCTTCATCAGATCATCTTCTTCCCGAAATGCAGATCGAGCCACCGGGGGAACCGGTAGTCACGCCGCCTGAGATTCCGATCAATCCGGGGGCTGAAAATCCGCCGTGGAGCGGTATCGATCTCCTCCTGATCGGGCTGGTACTGCTGGTATCGCTGTTCTTTTTCAGCTCGTTATTTTTCATCTTCGCTTTGCATGGCCCTCATTCATCTTCATCAGCCATTTCCCCCGCCGAGCTGAGCAAAAACCCTGGACCGCTGGTGATTGTTCCCAGTATGACACTGGCGTATTTTGCCATGCTTGCAGCCATGTATGTGGTGGTGACGCGTCACCGCCGGCGCCCTTTCTGGCAGGCTGTGGCCTGGCGCTGGCCAAGCGACTGGTGGCTCGGATACGTGGTTGGCGGTGGCTTACTGGCTCTGGGATTGGGATTACTTTCGCGGCTGCTGCCGATTCCCAAGTCTCTCCCGATGGACCGTTTTTTTCAGGACCGGCAAGGCGCGTACCTTATGCTGATTTTCGGCGTGGCGGTGGCGCCATTCGCCGAAGAGATGCTTTTCCGCGGTTTTCTCTACCCGGTGCTGGATCGATGGCTGCAGACCCTGTTTATGACGCCGCGCCAGCTTCGCCGGGGCTGTGTGTGGGTTCTGATTGTTGCGGGGTGGGGATTGCTCGAACACCGCCTTCCACGGGCGGAGTCGGTGCTGCTAGCGGTCTTGGTCTTTCTGGCTACAGCGGCGCTGTTTGTGGCGCGAAGCATGAAGGCCGGCGGGCAAGCGCATCTCGTCCTGCTACCAGGAGCGGCGCTGGTGGCCTGGGGGGTGGCGTCGCAATCGCTTGGCCATCAGGCCTTCGAATCGGCGACGATCGCCCTTGTGGTTCTCGCCAGCCTGCTTGGGCTAATCGGCATGGCGCCGCCCGTCGACGCCTCGGTAGCCGGACGTTGGGGCAGGTTTCTGGCGGTGTTGATTACCAGCGGCGGCTTTGCCATGGTTCACGGTGAACAACTCGGCCAAGCCTGGGGGCCTCTGCTGGTTCTGTTCATGGTGGGATTAGTCCTGACCCTCACGCGCGTGGTGACCCGGTCCATCACGCCAGGTTTGCTGGTTCACGTGGGTTACAACCTCACACTCTTCACTCTCCTTTACCTGGGCACCGATCACTTCCGCCATTTGGAGCGCGTGACCCAATGACCTTTTCAGAAATGATTCCCGAAATGAAGCGGGCAGAAGTGTCCACACCAAGCGTGATATGTTGGCCTTCTATGTCTTCCGCGCGTCAGGCTCTGCTACGTCTGCTGGCGGCCAAGTCGTTCCGGCTGGGGCAGTTCAAGCTCTCGTCCGGCACCACCAGCGACTACTACATCGACTGCCGTACTACTACTCTCGCCGCCAAGGGTGCGCGCCTGACTGGGCAGGTCTTTCTGGACGAGATCCGGGCTCACGGATGGAAGCCCAAAGCCATCGGCGGCCTTACCATGGGCGCCGATCCAATTGTGGTCGCGGTCAGCGTGGCCGGCGGCGACATAGATGGATTTCTGGTTCGCAAAGCCGAGAAGCAGCACGGTACCGGACGGCGGATCGAAGGCTTCCAGGAAAAAGGCGCGCGGGTAGTGATTGTAGATGACGTTTGCACCACGGGATCATCGACCATTCAAGCGATTGAAGCGGCGCGCGAATTCGGCTTTGAAATCGTCGGCGTGATGTGCCTGGTGGAACGGCCTGAAGCCGGAGGACGCCCGAACGTAGAGAAGGCGGCTGCCCCGGCGCCATTTGTTTCTATCTTTACCGCAACCGACGTCCGGCAAGAGCATCTACTGCAAAACGACGAGACCTCTCCCGGTATGCCTGTGGCGGGCGCGGGCTGCGAGATCTGCGGACGACCGGCCGTAGTGCACAACCCCCGCATTCGTTGCGAAACCCACAGAGCTTGACCAACAACTGAAAGTGGAAGACTAACAACTGAAACTGCCTCATGATTCAAACTCTCGAATGGACCGATTTAGGCGTGCGCTTCATCGATCAGACCAAGCTTCCCATGGAGGAGACCTACGTTACCTGCAAGACTTACGTTCAGGTCGCCGACGTGATTCGCAACATGGTGGTGCGAGGCGCGCCAGCCATTGGTGTAGCGGCAGCCATGGGCATCGCGCTGGGCGTAAAAAATTCCAAAGCTGAAAATGTCGGCGGCCTCAGGCAGGAGTTTGACCAGATTTGCCAGGTTATCGGCAAGACCCGGCCCACCGCGGTGAATCTTTTCTGGGCAATCCGGCGGATGCAGGACAAGTTCGAACTGCTGCGAATTCGGCCTTTGCCGCAGATCAAGCAGGCGCTGATCGAAGAAGCTCAGCGCATGCACGCCGAGGACATTGCCGCCAATCAGGCCATGGGCAAGCACGGCGCCACTTTGTTGCCCGCCAGCGGAAGCGTGCTCACCCACTGCAATGCGGGGGCTCTGGCCACCTGCGGGTACGGCACAGCGCTGGGAGTGATCCGAGCTGCGGTCGAGCAAGGGAAACAAATCCACGTCTACGCTGATGAGACGCGTCCCTTCCTACAGGGTTCACGATTGACTGCGTGGGAGCTGATGAAAGATGGCATTCCGACCACGGTGATCTCCGACAATATGGCCGGCGCCATGATGAAACAGGGCAAGATCAGCGCGGTCGTGGTGGGCGCCGACCGCATCGCGGCCAACGGCGACGTGGCCAATAAGATTGGAACCTACACGGTAGCGGTACTGGCCAAAGAGCACGGCATCCCGTTTTACGTGGCCGCGCCGTTTTCAACCGTGGACCTCGAAACCCCTGACGGCAGCGGCATCCCAATCGAGCAGCGCGACACCAAGGAAGTCACTCACATCGCCGGCAGGCAGATGGTTCCCACAGGTGTGGAGGTGGAGAATCCGGCGTTCGATGTCACCCCGGCAAAGTATGTAACGGCGATCGTGACTGAGAAAGGCATTGCGCGGGCGCCGTACAGTGAGTCATTACAGAAGCTAGTGTAAGCGCGGAAAAGAGTCCGGCATCGTGGAATCTTCAGCATCGGTTGCGTCTTCACGCTACAGCAGCCGCCTGTAACCCTATTCGCACGCGGAATCTGGCGCTTCAAGCGGCTCATGTTAAGGCCGCAACGTGGTCGCTGGGTGGAAAAAGGGCGTTCTGGTTACTCGCGGACGCGGCCCAAACTCTTCCCGGTCAGAGGATTGGAAACTAGAAAAGATTGCAAGTCTCACCATCCGTTTTTTGCAGGCTGCTACAGAACTTTTCCCGTTGCATTTTCGTAAACTATCTCAGGAGCGATTAAGGGGGCTTCCGCCATGTTGGCATTCCTTCTCTGGTGCATTCTCTTTGTGGTGTGCTGGCCGCTGGCCCTGCTGGCGCTGGTGCTCTACCCGTTCATATGGATCCTGCTGCTGCCCTTCCGGCTGGTGGGGATTGCCGTCCACGGCGCGCTGGCGCTGGTTTGGGCCGTGGTCATGCTTCCAGCGCGGCTGCTGAACGCACCGTTCAGGATTTAAAGAAAGCCAGCAGTTGGCACCTGGCATTTAGCATTTGTGTCGGCCCGCCACCGCGAGGTGGGTCCTAAAGGGGCTGCAGAAAAACCTCAATTCGCCGTAGAGAGGTCGCTTGCTACGTCTCCCACCGTGAACCCAGATGTAGGCAGCTAAGTCTCTCCGGAAAAGGTTCAGGCGTCGCTTCGGTTTCGTGACCTGCCCAAGTGCTAATTGCCAAATGCTGCCTTCTCACTCTGGCCCCTGCATTCCCGCCTTTACGGCTTTCAACTCCAAATTGCGGATCAGCCGCAACAGAGAGTTGGGATGCATCCCCAGGGCCTTTGCGGCTTCGATGTAGCTGCCGTTGGCCTGCTGAAGCGCTTGCAGGACCAGTTGTTTCTTGGCCTCTTTGATGGTGCCATGGTATCGATCGGTTGAAGCCGGAGCCGTGGAACCAGCTTCGAGGATCGCTTCCGGCAGATCGTCGGGAAGAATCGAATCCGTAGAGCCCAGCACCAGCGCCCGCTCGAGCGCGTTCTCCAGTTCACGAACGTTGCCCGGCCAGTCGCATTGCATCAGGCAGGCCAGCGTTTCCGGCGCCAACGACTTGATCCGCATGTTGCATTTGCGGCTGGCCTTGGCCACGAAATAGTTTGACAGCAACGGTATGTCTTCGCGCCGCTCGCGCAATGCGGGCACGGTGAGGGTGACCACGTTGAGGCGATAATATAGATCATTGCGGAAAGTTCCTGCTTTAACCGCTTCCGGCAGGCTCCGGTTGGTGGCAGCGATCAGGCGAACGTCCAGTTTGATGGGGTGCGTGCCGCCCAGCCGCTCGAATTCCCGCTCCTGCAAGACACGCAGCAGCTTGGCCTGCAGGCCGGGCGCGAGTTCGCCAATCTCGTCCAGAAATAGCGTGCCACCTTCAGCTACTTCCACTTTGCCTTTCTTCTGCGAGGCGGCGCCGGTGAACGCTCCCTTCTCGTGGCCAAACAGCTCACTTTCCATAAGAGTCTCGGCGATGGCGGCACAGTTGATGGCCACAAAAGGGCGATTCGCGCGTGGGCTGTTTCGATGAATAGCGTGCGCCACCAGCTCTTTCCCGGTGCCGCTCTCTCCCTGGACGAGGACAGTGGAATCGGTGGGCGCGACCCGGCGGATGAACTCGAACACTTTGCGCATGCCGGGACTGGTACCGACCATGTTGTGTTCCAGTTCGATTTCGGCGCGCAATTCCTGATTCTCCAGCCGCAACTGTTCCCAGTGACGAACGTTTTCAAATGCCAGGCTGGCGATACCCGCCACTGCCGCCATGACCTGCAAATGGTTTTCGTCGAACTTCGCTGCGGGATTGCAACTGTCCACATAGATGGCGCCCAGAACTTTGCCCGCAGCCATCAGCGGTACGCAGAGCAGGCAGCTTACTTTCAATTCAGCCAGCGTCTTGATCTGACGAAGCGCTTCATTGCCGGAAACATCGCCCACCACCAGTCCGACGCGATCCCGCAGAACGCGCTCCACCACGGCGCGGCTGACCCGCACCGGATGGCCCGGCCCGCGCACCCGGTCCCAGGCGGCGGTGGAAGTGAATTCTTCCGGGCGATCGCCCAACAGAACGGCGCCGCGCTCGGCGGGCACGACATCGAAGATGAAGCCCAGGAGTTGCCATTGCAGCGAGTCCTGGTCGCGAATGCCGCCGATTCCGGTGGCGATTTTCAGTAGTGAATTCAAGTCACGGGCCCAGCGGGCAGTGGGAGGCAGGCTGGCCACTACTTTGTCGGGCCGCAGGTAAAGGGAGTCTTCGGCGCGAAGCAGAAGCGGAGAACCGTCGAATGCAGTCGTGTCCGCGAACTCCACCGGGTTTCTGTCGAAGTGGCTACCGCCTTCCTCGATCAGGAAGATGAGCACCGAGTCGCCGATAAAGATCTGGTCTCCGTGCCGTATCTGCTGCTGCTCCACGGGCACGCCATTCACCAGGGTGCCGTTGCGGCTTCCCAGGTCGCGGATGGAAAACTGCCCGCCGTCCTGAACCAGCAGGCAGTGCCGGCGCGATAACGCGGGATCAGCCACCCAAAGCTGGTTCGATGAGTCTCGTCCAACGGATACCTCGCCCTCCGCCAAAGGGAAAGCAGCACCTTTCAATGGTCCACTAATGCCTAGAAGCCGGGGATTCGTCTCCTTCGCCATACTTCGCTGTTTAGCACAGATTGGGCCGCTGTGTACACGTGGCCTTGAAACTCAGTGCTTGGAGACGTGTCTGTTGACGGTATGGGACCGGGTCGGAGCTGGCATTGAGCGAAATCGAAGAGACCCGGTCGAGCGGCCCAAGGGCCGCCGTCTGACCCGGTCCCACACGGGCAAAGCCAGCACCCATTTCCGAACTGCAACTCCCTGGAAATTAACCCAAGGGATTGGCGCCGCTAACAGTTAGGTTAGCGGAGAAGTGCTCTAGACCCAAATCAGAATCCGACGCTCTCAGGCCGTACTACCACAACGTCAAGGTAATCAGCCAGTTGTGAACCGCAAGCGGTTAGAAGCTGACGAACCCTGACTGCTGGCAAGCCGCGTGCATTCAACCTTTGCGGCAACGGTTTTCAAAAGCCGTTGCGGAAAGTTGGAGACGGCCGATCGCGAAACAAGGCAGTACGGCGTTGGCGAAACAGGCTGATCCTGCGTGGTTTCACCGTCTCAACACGAGGAGGTTTTATGAAAAACCAACTGTTTGCTCTTATCGGCCTGGGCCTGCTGCTAGCCACTGCATCGGCATACGCTCAGACCGGAGTGGTGAAGGCGAATGTTCCGTTCAACTTCATCGTCGCGAAAACCCAGATTCCCGCCGGGGAATACACGATCCACCGTGTCGCCACCGCCGGCTCGGCCATGACGATCGAGAGCTCGGACCGGAAACTGATACAGGTGGTTCTGCCCAATGCCTGTGAATCGATGCAGGCGCAGGAGAAGACCAAACTGGTTTTCCACCGCTACGGCGGACAGTACTTCTTGGCCCAGGTCTGGACCGCGGGGAATAACAGAGGCGTCGAACTCCCCAAGAGCCGCCGCGAAACCGAAGTCGCGATGGACTACCCGGCCCAAAATGTTGTCGTAGTAGCGACGCTGCGTTAGATGCGCTCTCGGGGGAGGCGCACCTCTCGCGCAGCCGAGAAAAAAGGGGGCACACATCGCGTGCCCCTTTTTTATTTTTGCGCAAGAATCATGAAACCCGTGGCGACCGCCCTGCAACCCTGATACAACTAGCGAGCCAAGGCGGTGCCTGCTAACATCGCAGCACATGGCCCGCCCCACACCCAAAGAGAAGGTCAGGACTGGATCGAAGAAAGCGGCCCGCAAGGCCGTTCCGGTGAGTGGGCGTCCGCGCGAACTGGTCATCATCACCGGCATGAGCGGATCCGGCAAAGCCTCTGTCCTCAAGGCTTTCGAGGATTTAGGCTTCTACTGCGTGGACAACCTGCCGGTGGAGTTGATTCCGCGGTTCGCGGAACTCGTCGGGCAATCCTCTGAGATCACCCGCACCGCTTTGGTGGTGGACGTTCGTGAAGGCACGCAACTGGATGCCCTCCCGGCGATCGTGAAGTCGGTCAAACGCCTGCTGCCGACCAAAGTGATTTTCCTCGAAGCCGATGAATCTATCCTGCTGCGCCGCTTCAGCGAAACTCGCCGGCCGCATCCCCTGGGCGCCCACTCGCCGGTAAAGGCCTCCCTGATCACCGAGCGCCGTCACCTTCGTTCCATCCGCGCGATCGCGGATCTGGTGATCGATACCTCCAGATTCAACGTCCATGAGCTCCGGGCACACATCACCGACCGCTTTCGTCAGCAGGAATCGGATAAGAACATTCTCGTGTCGTGCGTCAGTTTCGGCTTCAGGCATGGAGTACCCGATGATGCCGATTTGCTCTTCGATGTCCGCTTCCTGCCCAATCCCCATTTCATCCCCGCGTTCCGGCCGCTCACCGGACGGGATCCGAAAGTCGCCAGATACATCCGGTCGTTTCCCCAGACCAAGGAGTTCGTCCAGCGCATCTCGGAGCTGCTCATATATCTGCTGCCACACTACATCCAGGAAGGCAAGAGCTACCTGACCATCGCCTTTGGCTGCACCGGTGGGCAGCATCGCTCGGTCATGATTGCGGAGGAGGTAGGCAAACGTCTGCGCAAAGCAAAGTACCGGGTGAAGGTTGTGCATCGGGATAGTCCGAAGTAAAAGGTCGGACGTCGGACCTCGTACTTCGGAGCGCGCGTTGGGCGACGGCGTTCCGCTTTCATGGCTAGATTCCGGTTGCAAGCAACCCGTTGCAAGCAACCCATAGAGGTGGAATTTGGAGAGGTGAGATTCGAAAGCAGAAGTGCCGCGGCCGAGGTCTGACGCCCGACCCCCACCGGCAGTAGCGATTTCAGTACAATAGGACCTTGCAACCTATGCTGATTCCACCAGGCGCGAGCCCTGACCGGCTGCGCATCGCGAGCCCCAGATGCAGCAACTGACCCGCCTCATACGGTACGTAGTTCCGTATTGGTGGCAGTTGCTGTCTTCGATCTTGCTAATGGCCGGCGTGGGGTTGCTCGACGCCTTCCGGGTGTTGCTGATCGGGCCCATTTTCGACCGCGTGTTGAACCCAGGTTCGCCCGAGCGCGAAATGCAGCTGTTCAAAGTACCCTACAGCGGCCACACCATATATCTGCAGCAATTTGTTCCCTCACACCTCCGCAATCCCTGGAACGTGGTCGCTTTCGCCCTGGTTGCCGCCACCGTATTGAAAGGAATTTTCGACTATGCCGGAACTTACCTGGTGAACTACGCCGGGTTTGGCATGATCACCGACCTGCGCAACCAACTGTATAACTCCATCCTGCGGCGTTCTTCGGCGTTTTATCAGAAGCACACCACCGGCACCTTGATTTCCACTATCGTGAATGACATTGAGCGTGTGCAGTTCGCCATGTCCAGCGTGCTGGCGGAGTTCCTGCAGCAATTGTTTACCTTGCTCTTTACCGCGGTTGTGGTCGTGCTGCTAGGCGGGAAACTGGCCTGGGTCCTGCTTTTATTTGTACCCTTCATCATCTTTTCCGCCGGACGGATCGGACAAAGAGTGCGCCAGACCACGCGAAAAGGGCAGGACAAGCTGGCCGACATCCAGAACATCCTTCATGAAACCATCACCGGCAATCGGATCGTGAAGGCGTTCAGCATGGAGTCCTGGGAAATCGCGCGTTTCGCCAAAGCGGCGCAACGCCTGTTCCGCGCCAACTTGCGCTCGGTGGCCGCGGCGGCGATCAGTTCTCCGCTGATGGATATTTTTGGTGCCATCGCCATCGCTCTGCTTCTACTGCTCGGCCGCCAGCAGATCAATCACCACGTCTTTACCGCAGGCACGTTCCTGGCCTTCATCATCGCGGTGTTCAAGCTCTACGATCCCGTCCGCAAGTTTGCCCTCTTCAATAACAATTTTCAGCAGGCCATGGGAGCATCATCGGAAATTTTCAAGTTCATGGACACTGAAGACGACGTAAGAGAGAAGCCGGGCGCGAAGCCGCTGCCACCCTTCGCCGGCAGCATTCGCTTCGAGAATATTTGCTTTTCTTACCAAACTGATGGCGATGAGTCGCGGGAAATCCTGCGCGACATCAATCTGGAAGTGCGAGCCGGAGAAGTGGTGGCGGTGGTGGGATCGAGTGGCGCCGGCAAGAGCACTCTGGTGCATTTGATCCCGCGATTTTTTGATGTGACCGCCGGCCGCCTGCTCATCGACGGCCGCGACGTGCGCGATACCACTCTATCCTCGCTGCGTTCGCAAATCGGCGTGGTCACCCAGGAGACCGTGCTTTTCAACGACACTCTGCGCAACAATATCGCCTATGGACAACCCTCCATCTCGCAAAAGCAGGTGGAAGCCGCGGCTCGCGCGGCCCTGGCGCACGACTTTATTATGGAATTGCCGGCAGGCTACAACACCATGATCGGCGAGCGCGGCGTGCGGCTTTCCGGGGGCGAGCGCCAACGCATCGCCATTGCCCGGGCGCTGCTGAAGAATGCGCCAATCCTGATTCTGGACGAGGCCACGTCGGCGCTCGACAGCGCGTCCGAGGCGCTGGTGCAATCGGCGCTGCAGAACCTGATGACCGGCCGGACCGTGTTTGTGATCGCCCACCGCCTCTCCACCGTGCGCCGCGCCGACCGCATCGTCGTGCTGGAAGGTGGAACCGTTGCCGATATCGGCCCCCACGAAGAGCTCATGCAGAAACTCGGAACCTATCGGCGGCTGTATGATCTTCAGTTCGCGGACTCGGAGCCGCCGAAGGTGAACGCCGCTAGGTAACCGGAAGTAAGGCGGGGTCGGGCGGCGGAGCAGAACGGGAAAGGGACGAGTTTACTCGGGCTTGTCATCCCGACCGGAGCGTAGCGAAGCGAGCGGAGAGCAGGGATCTGTTTTTCCGGCCGCTTATACGCCCCGAGGTAACACATATTTACCCTCGGACTTCAGTCCGCAAGGAAAATCAGTGGTCTGAACGACAACTGGCTCGGAAAGAACCAATGCCGATACGTTCCATGACCGGTTTCGCGCAAGTGAAGGGCCAAGTCGCGGGTCCGCGAAACGAAGCGCCGAGCAAGAGCCAATTGGGCTTCACCCTGTCGTTGAAATCGGTGAACCACCGCTTTCTCGACGTGCACTTCCGTCTGCCCTCCGACAGCGACTCGCTGGAAATGAAATTGCGCCGCCTGCTCAAGGAAAAGCTGGCCCGGGGCCACGTGGAGCTAACCCTCAATCTCGATCGCGGCGGTGGCGAGGGCATCGCGCTAAACCGGCAGATCGTAGGTGGGTATGTTGAGGCATTTCGGGTCGCGGCGGCCGAGTTTGGTTTGGCGGCGGTACTGGACTTGAACGCGGTTCTGCGCATGCCCGGCGCCCTGGAAGCCGCCGCTCTTCCTGCCGAGGGCGCGCTTGAGGCCTCTGTCCTGGGCAAGATGGACGACCTTCTCAACCGCCTCGACCAGATGCGCGAGGAAGAGGGTCGCGGCATTGACCGGGAGTTGCGGCAGCGTATGGCCCATGTCGAGGAGGCCGCCAAGGCAGTGGAGAAGCATCGCCAGGCGGTGTTGCAAACTTACGTTGGCAAGCTCAAGGCGCGCATGCATGAAATGATCGGGAGCCAGGTGGAACCGGAACGGCTTCTGCAGGAAGCGGCGCTTCTAGTGGACCGCAGCGATATCCAGGAGGAATTAGTTCGGCTGGACACCCATGTGAAACACTTCCTCGGCCTGCTCGAGCAAGGCGGCGAAGTGGGTAAGAAGCTGGACTTTCTGCTTCAGGAAATGAATCGTGAGGCCAATACCCTGCTCTCCAAGACTTCGGGCTTGGCCGGCGAGGCGTTGAACATCACCGAGATGGGTCTGGCCATCAAGACCGAACTCGAGAAAGCCCGCGAACAGGTACAGAACATCGAATGAGTGGCGTGTACATCATTTCGGCGCCTTCGGGTTCGGGCAAGTCCACGCTGGTAAACAAGGTGCGCCAGATTGTGCCCGGACTGAAATTTTCCATCTCTTACACCACTCGGGCGCCGCGCGCGGGCGAGCAGAACGGCCGGGAATATTTTTTCGTATCGCGGGCTAAATTTGAAAATATGATCCGCCAGGATGACTTCCTCGAGTACGCCGAGGTGTTCGGCAATTATTACGGTACCGCGCGCAGCTTTCTGAGCCTGGCCGAGCAGGAAGGAAAAGACCTTCTGCTGGACATCGACGTCCAGGGTGCGGCGCAGATCAAGAGCAAAATTTCTGAGGCGGTAAGCATCTTCATTCTGCCTCCCAATCGCCAGGAACTGGAGAAGCGGCTGCGCACGCGCAGTCTGGACGCGGAAGCCGTGATCCAGCGCCGGTTGGTCACGGCCTCCCGTGAGATTGAGAATTACGAGAAATACGACTATATTTTGGTGAACGACGACCTGGACGAATCGGTAGACGCGCTGAAGTCGATCCTGCTCGCGGAGCGACGGAGGCGATCGGGAGCCCAAGGACAAAGACAGAAATCCGCTGACGACACCAACCTGATGGCCAAGGCTGAACGCTGCCGTCTGAAGAACGTACGGGAGCGGTTGCAACCGATTCTGGCCTCGTTTGTGCAAGCGGCGAGTGGACGCTAGCGGCAGGGGAGAACACAATGAAGTTGATCGAAGGCTTTGACAGCAATTACCGGTACATCCTGGTAGCCGCGCGGCGCGCACGGCAGTTACAGGGTGGTGCGCCTCCAGTGATCGAAACGCCTTCCCGCAAACCTTGCCGGATCGCGCAAGACGAGATCAGGGCAGGCAAGGTGAAGTGGGTGATCCCCGAAATGCCCCGCTCCGCCGCGGAACTAGCCGGTGAGATGCTGGAGAAGGCGCTGGCCAAAGAATCGTAGTTGTGGATTTCAGATTGTTGATTTCAGATTTCAGATCCAACCCGGAGCCCGTCTGCCGGGCGTCGTGGATCTGAAATCTTCAATCTGAGGTCTGCAATTCATCATCAAATTAGCGAGACCTCTCGCATGAAGGTTGCTCTCGGAGTCAGCGGCGGCATTGCGGCTTACAAGGCGGCGGAAGTGGTCCGCCTGCTTCAGGACCGCGGCATCCGCGTGCAAGTGGTCATGACCCAGGGAGCGCAACAGTTTGTTCGCCCACTTACCTTTGCCGCGCTTTCCGGCGAAAAGGTCATTACCGAAATGTTTGCCGCTGGCGGAGCTGAGAGTGCCGCACCCAACATCGACTGCGCCATCGAACACATCGTCGTAGCTCAATCCATCGACGCGTTGCTGGTCGTGCCGGCCACGGCGGATCTGCTCGCCAAGTTCGCGCAAGGTATCGCCAGCGATTTCCTCACCACGCTCTATCTCGCAACCACAGCGCCGGTGGTGGTCGCTCCCGCCATGAACGTCAATATGTGGAACCACCCCGCCACCCAGGCGAATCTGGAAATCCTGCGCAAGCGCGGCGTCCGGATTGTCGAGCCCGGGAAAGGTTACCTGGCTTGCGGCATGACCGGGCCCGGCCGGTTGGCGGAGAACGAGCTGATTATCGCGGCCACCATGGAAGCGCTAGGCGCTTCGCAGGAACTGGCCGGCGAAACCGTTCTGATCACGGCTGGGCCCACGCGAGAGAAAATCGACCCGGTACGCTATCTCACCAACCGCTCGAGTGGCCGCATGGGATACGCGCTCGCCGAAGCTGCGTTGCGGCGAGGAGCGCGAGTGCTGCTGGTGAGCGGGCCTACTGCTCTCACACCGGCGGGCGGCGTCGAGGTAACAGGTGTCGAATCCGCGGAGCAGATGCGTCAGGCGACTTTGAGGCTGCTGCCCGAAGCCACCATCGTAATCAAGACCGCGGCGGTCGCCGATTATCGCCCTAAGATCGCTGCCGAACAGAAGATCAAGCGCAAAGGAGCAATGTCACTGGAACTGGAGCCGACTACCGACATTCTGGCGGAATTGGCTCGTACCAAGACTTCGCAAATCATCGTAGGCTTTGCCGCTGAAACCGAAAACGTGCTGGAAAATGCACGCAAGAAGCTGGTGGCCAAAGCGCTCGACGCCATCGTGGTGAATGATGTCTCGCGCCAAGGCGTAGGCTTCGATTCCGACCGCAACGCGGTTACCATCATCACCCAAAGCGAAGTGATCGAGGTCCCCGAGACCACTAAGTGGGAGGTCGCCCAGCGCCTGCTCGACCAGGTAGTCCGCCTACGCAAAGTACCACAGCCCACCTAGCGGCACGCCCTGGTCCACCGGGCAGAGCGAGGCTCGGCTAGCCAGAAGCACAACCGCGATCGTCGATTTCAGACTGCCGATGTTAGATATCAGATCTGCACAGCAACTCCGCCAGCCAAAGGAAGGAACTTTAATCTGATATCTTCAATCTGCAATCGCTTTTGGAATTTTCCCCATGCCCCCAACCCTCAGCCCGCAACTCAAACGTGCCCTGGCCGACCGCATCCGCTACTACAACGAGCTCGGCATCTACGATTTCTACCGCCGCGAGATTCACGCACAAATTCAAATCCAGCCAGAACAGCGAGAACCATTGCCCAAAGCCAAAGTCGCAGCAGTAATTTCGGAATCAGAACTCTTCGAAGTAGCCACCAAGCCGGAGTCGACCCTGTCCGATCCAGCTCAAGGCCTGCTCGCCATTCGCGAAGACCTTGGCGATTGCACCCGCTGCCGTCTGCACAAGCAGGGCCGCAAACAGATCGTCTTCGGCGTGGGCAATCCTCGGGCGGAGTTAATGTTCATTGGCGAAGCCCCCGGAGCCGATGAAGACGCTCAGGGCGAGCCCTTCGTCGGCCGCGCCGGACAGCTTCTCAACAATATGATCAAGGCCATGGGCCTGCGCCGCGAAGAGATCTACATCGCAAATATTATCAAGTGCCGCCCGCCGGGGAACCGCACTCCGGAGCGCGACGAGTGCGAAACCTGCTCTCCGTTCCTGATGCGGCAGATCGCCACCATCAAGCCCAAGGCGCTCGTCGCCCTAGGCGCGGTCGCGGCCAAGACGCTGCTCGCCATCAACGCCCCGATGACTGAGCTGCGCGGCCACTGGTACGACTTCCGCGGCACCAAGCTTGCTGTGACCTACCACCCCGCCTTCCTGCTGCGCGATCCGCGGCAGAAGAAGGAAGCCTGGAAAGATCTGCAGATGGTGATGAAGGAGTTGGGGCTGGTGGCACTGACGAAGACCCCTGAGTAAGAACTCGTCTCGTTAGTACTACTTGAATTCTGTTCTTAACAATACGACCTTAGCGTTCAGAATGCGCGACGCGTCAATTGCCTCGAGTACATCCTGGTAGGCCACATTCGGATCTGCCTCAACATACACCAGCGATACCGAGCGCCGGCTGAGTTCCGCCTTTAGCCTGCTGTTCAACTCCACCCACCGCAAAAGCTTCGAGTTCAGACATAGCCTTGGTGGCAAGCCTGGACCGACTGTACTCTGAGCATCAAGGGCTGCGTCCAAGGGTCCTCGGCTGCTGAGGCATGATTCATCACAGAAACCGTGATTCCTTTGGATTGGAAATGGCCCCACTGATAGAACTGCATGTGGAACATGACCAGCCAGCCCAGCACCAAGGTGCACACCAGCCCGAATGATGGCAGACCGGAAAACCCCTACTTTCGCGGAAACCGTGCCAGCACTCTTATTATGACTCCGGCACAAACGCCGAAGTTCCCAAGGAGACGCTGATCGCCTCAACGCTCAGCTCCTCCTCTCCCCCAACATTACCGCGCGCAGCGCCCGGTTGATCCGCGTCTGGTAGCCTCGACCCTGGGCTTTGAACCAGGCGATCACATCGGCATCCAGCCGCAGCGTCACCGGCCGCTTGATCGGCCGGTACATTTCGGCCATTTCGGGAGAGCGTCTCAGCTCATCGGCCGCAGCCCTGAGCCGGGCAATCCTCCCACTTTTCGCAGTTTTCGTTCGCCGCTTCTTCTTCATGGACATCCCCATATTGTACATACATTCGAGCCAGTACAAAATGCTCCACGTGGAACATTAGTCCGATTTGTCAGACCCCCATTTTGGGATGTTACGATGCCATCACGCCGTTAAACAGAGCCGGCGTCATTCCCAATGCCTGAATTCTGCGACGTAGCCCTTCCGGTGCCTCTGGATATCGTGTTCACCTACAGCGTTCCCGACGGGTTGCTGCCGGTAGTCGGCGGACGCGTGCTCGTGCCCTTCCGCCAGCAGCGCCTGTCTGGGGTGGTCACCGATTTGCATGACCGCAAGCCAAAGGTCGCGACCAAGAACCTCATCGGTGTGCTCGACCCCGCGCCCGTGTTCGACGAGCAACTGATCCGTCTGGGTCAGTGGATCGCGAACTACTACCTGGCGCCGGTCGGCGAAGTCTTCCGCACCATGCTGCCCCTGGGCGCCGAATTTAAGCGAGCCGTCGGATACCGCATCACGGAAAAGGGGCAGATGGCACTGCACCTCGCGGGGATGTCGGGATCGTCCGCTCGTTCTCAAAAGACTCCCGAGGATCAATTCGTGGAGTTCCGCGTGCTTGACTACCTGGCCGAACGCGGGATGACTCGAGAAGAAAGCCTGCGTGCTGCCACCCGCGCGCCAAAGGCGCTGCTGGCCGGCATGGTGCGGAAGAAGTGGATCGCTCGGGAAGATTTGTCCGAAGCGCGCGACGCCGCCCGCATGGTTAAGGTCGCTGTGCTAAAGAGCGTCGAAGGCAGGCTCAACGCCAATCAGCAAACGCTGATCGATACTCTCGCTGCCGCAGGAGGGAAGGTCCCCGTCCATGCCCTCCAGTCGTTAGAAATCCCGCGCACCACGCTGAGTACGCTGGCAAAGCGTGGCGTGGTGGATATTCTCCGAGAACCAGCCCAGTTTGCCGTCTCCGGGCTGAAGCCTCGGCCCAGATTGTTTGATTTTCAGTTCAATCCCGCGCAGCAGGCGGCCCTGCAATCCGTTCAGGAGCGTGTGAACGCGCGCAAGTTCGCCGGCATGTTGCTGCACGGGATTACCGGATCGGGCAAGACGGCTATTTATCTCGCGGCCATGCGAGCCGTGCTTGAGGTTGGCCGCTCGGCCATTCTGCTGGTCCCCGAGATCGGGTTGACTCCGGCGGTCGCGGCCGACCTGCATCAACTGTTCGGAGAGGAAGTTGCCATCCTGCACTCAGGGTTGTCCGACAAAGAGCGAGCCGAGCAGTGGCACCGCATCAAGCGCGGAGACGCGCGTATGGTGGTCGGCACGCGGTCGGCTGTGTTCGCTCCGGTCTCCGATCTGGCGCTAATGATCGTGGACGAGGAACAGGACCCCTCGTACAAGCAGGAAGAGATGCCGCGGTATCACGCGCGCGACGTGGCGGTTATGCGGGCCAAGATGGCGAATGCAGTGGTGGTGCTGGGATCGGCCACGCCGTCGCTGGAATCATATTTCAATGCGAAGAAACATAAATACACTTTGCTCGAACTGCCCGATCGGGTGGAGAAGCGGCCGCTACCCGCAGTCGAGATCATCGACATGCGGCAGGAATTCCAGGAAACCGGAAGCGAGCAGGTGATCTCACGCCGTCTGGCGGAAGAAATCGGAGAGAGGCTGGAACGCAAGGAGCAAGTGATGGTCTTGCTGAACCGCCGCGGGTACTCCCCCGTGGTGTTGTGCCGCGCCTGTGGCAAGACGCTGGAGTGCAACAACTGCGCCATCGCGATGACGCATCACAAGCGTTCCCACCGGATGGAATGTCACTATTGCGGCTACACGACGCCGGTGCCGAAGGTGTGCGGGCAGTGCGGCAGCGAATACATTTATTTTCTCGGTACGGGTTCGGAAAAACTGGAAGAGTTGCTGCACGGCATGTTTCCTCAGGCCCGCATCGGGCGTCTGGATCGTGACACGGTGCGCGGCCGCGAAGACTTCGAGCGCGCGCTCAACGCGCTAGATGAAGGTGAACTCGATCTGCTGGTGGGCACGCAGATGATTGCCAAGGGGCACGACATTCACGGAGTCACATTAGTGGGCGTGGTCGGAGCCGACATGGCTCTGGGGCTCCCGGATTTTCGGGCCGCGGAGCGCACTTTTCAATTGTTGACCCAGGTGGCGGGACGTGCGGGACGTGGGCAGACTCCGGGAAAAGTTGTGCTGCAAACTTATTTTCCCGACCACTATGCGGTGCAGTACGCGGCGCAGCACGACTTTGCCGGGTTCTACGACAAGGAACTGCGATTTCGCAGCTGGATGCACTATCCGCCGTACAGCGCACTGGCCAACGTGCTGGTGCGCAGCAACAAACTGGACGAGGCGCTGCGCTGGTCGGGTGTGCTGGGAAAGTGGTTTGAAAAGACGCGGCACGAAGGGATTCGAGTGCTAGGGCCCGCGGCCGCGCCGATCCTGCGGCTGAAACAGGATTACCGATATCACTTTGTATTGAAGTCGGCCAGCCGCGAGAAGTTGAACGTGCTGTTAAGATCGATTCTCGCCTATGCGACGGAGCAAAAGATTCCGCGCACCCAGGTCATCGTGGATGTGGACGCGGTTTGGTTGATGTGAGTTCTCAGTGCTCAGCCTTCCGTTCTCAGTTGTCGGAACAGGTATGCAGTGATTGCTTTCGTGGCGCTGCAACTATAGCCCCTTCTTGCTTAGAAACTGCCTCACAACCTGCTTTACGTCGCGATGCTGGCCGTCCACGGCGTAGTTGAGTTGGCGCATGTCGTCATCGGAAATCCTTCCTGCGAGTTCATTCAGCGCTTGTCCCACTTCGGGGTGATGAGCAAGCATCTCTTGCCGGATAATGGGTACGGCCTCGTAGGGTGGGAAATAGTGCTTGTCATCCTCCAGGACGAATAGATCGAGCGCCGGGATGAGGCCATCCGTTGTGTTTCCTGCAGCCAGGTCGACTTGCTTGTCCTTGAGAGCGCGGGCGAGCAGGCCCAGATCCATGATGCGTGGAGCCTCAGCGAAGCGCAGGCCGTACGTTGCCGCCAGTCCCTTGTAGCCGTCGGGGCGTTCCATGAACTCGTAGCCGAAGCCGGCGCGCCATTTCGGCGTGTAGGCAGGCGCTTGGGAGAGGGTCTTCAGGCCGAGCCGGCGCGCATCTTCGCCACGGATCTCAATGGCGAAGGTGTCATTGAAGCCGAACGTCTTGCCGACCTCTAGATTAAACTGCCTGGCGTATTCGGTCTTGACCTGGTTGTAAACCTGTTCTGGATTGCTCGAAGGTTGTTGTTTCAGGATCGCGGTGAGGGCGGTGCCGGTGTATTCGGGGTAGATGTCGATGCGGCCGCCTAGAATTGCCTGATGGCAAATGTAGCTGCCGGCAAGATAGAAGCGGCGTTCGACGGGGAGATGAGTTTTGTTTTCGATTTGCTGGGCGATGATTTCGCCGAGGACGAGTTGTTCGGTGAAATTCTTGGAGCCGATGACGATGCGGTTTTCGCGAGCGGGGCCGCAGGACGCCAGAAGGAGCAGCGCGGCGAGAGCGCCAGCCAGTCTTAGCATCGCTGTGGACACGCTCATAGTTGGGTTGACTAAAGCCTGAGGCATTTGAGGTGATGTTTCTTTCGCCTTTTCGGGCCTGGCTCGTTATCGGCTGCCCACCCGCGGCTTACGTCGTGGGCCGCATTCTGGCCCCGCGTCACGGCTGTCTTCCCGTATCACCTAAGTCGGCCGCGAACAGGGGTCTAGCCCGGAGCCAGGCGTTTCTCTAGCCATCCCAGGCTCACGTCGGCCAGGAGCGCCAAGGCCGCAGCCGGTATGGCACCGGCCAGGATGACCTGATTATTGACCATCGCCAGGCCGCGAAAAATGTATTCGCCCAGACCGCCCGCGCCAATGGCGGCGGCGATGGTGGCGAGGCCGATCGAAATCACGGCGGCAACTCTGACGCCGGCGATGATTACACCCAGCGCCAGCGGGAATTCCACCTGCCAGAGAAGTTGGCGATCCGTCATACCCATGCCGCGACCGGCTTCGACTACGGCGCGATCCACACCTTTGATGCCCGCGTAGGTGTTGCGAATGAGAGGCAGGAGCGCATACAACGTGAGCGCGAGAATGGCAAGGCGGTCGGCGCGGGCGCCGATCCAGGGCGCCGGCAGCAAAAATCCGAACAAGGCGAGGCTGGGAATCGTCTGAATGATGTTGGCTCCGCCGAGCACAGGCCTTTTCAGCACCGGCCAGCGCGTGATCAGAATGCCGAGTGGGATTCCGATCAGCACCGCGAGCACAATGGACGCACCCACCAGCCAGAGATGCTCGGCTGTGAGCTCCAGGACTTCGGCATGGTTCTGGGCGATGAACTGCAAGACATTCATGATGGGCCTCGAAGAAATCCGGGAATGCTGTTTCCGGCGGCTGTAATGGGGGAGTTTTGCTTGCGGCTCCAAGGGCAGGATGCCGCCCTCGGGATAGCCGGCGGGACGCCGGCGCTACTTTGGCTGGGCTTCATCGTGACCTCTTTGCGGTGGTAAGACTTCGGTTTTGAACGCGTCCACGTAGGCGGCAACCATTGGATTGGTGGAGTGCATAAATTCGTCGGGCGTGTGCGTGGCCACCACTTGACCGGCTTCCATGAGCGCGATTCTTGTACCGAGCAACAGAGCTTCGCGGAGATCATGGGTGACAAAGACTACTGTTTTTCCCAGGCGTTGCTGTAGGGCCAGGAACTCGCGCTGCAACTCAGCGCGAGTGATGGGGTCGAGCGCGCCGAAAGGCTCGTCCATCAGGAGAAACGATGGATCGGCGGCCAGGGCGCGGGCTACGCCAACCCTTTGCCGCTGTCCTCCGGAAAGCTCTCGCGGATAGCGTGATGCGAGTCGGGGCTCAAGCCCCACCAAGTGCAGCAGTTCCTGGACACGGTTCTGAATGCGATCGGCGGGCCAGCCTTCGATCTGCGGAACTACGCCGATGTTGCGGGCGACGGTGAAGTGCGGGAATAGGCCGACTTCCTGGATCACATACCCGATCATGCGGCGCAGCCGAATTACATCCCATTCGGCGATGGAGCGGCCGTCTACATGAATCTCGCCTTGACTTTGCACGAGTAGGCGATTGATGAGTTTGAGGGTAGTGGTTTTGCCCGACCCGCTGCGGCCCAAGAGCACGCGGGTTTCGCCGCGCTGGACTTCCAGATTCAGGCCGCGCAGAAGTTCGTAGCCGGTATCCAGGCGATAGGAGACGTTGCGGAATTCAATGGCTGGACGGTTATCGGGAGAATCGGTCATGGTTCAAGCCGAGTCGTTCTCGCCGCCAGTATGAAGGCGATACTGTGAGGGCAAGATGCCCTCACGACAGCCGGCGGGAACGCCGGCGCTACTCAACCTCGTATGCTTTTGCCGGCAGGCCTGTAATACGAATTCCGGAGTGGCCTTTGTGTCTGATGTTGAGCCCAATCAAGAGCGCGGTGATCTGCTCCAAGATGCGCGCGGTCTCCAACTTGCCGCCGTCAATCGCACGTACGCCAGGAATCTTCGCAGCCAGAGTTCTTACTTCCTGGGTGGCGTTGGCGTCGTCGCTGCAGACGATCACGTCGCAGTCGATCGGAGCATCGGCATTCAGAAGTTCGGCTGAGGCGTTGTGGAACGCGGCTGCTACGGAAACTCCTTTGGGCACGAGTTCCGCGGTTTGCTGCGCGGCGGAGCCTTGCCAGACCCCTAGGGTGCGGGTTGCGCGACCGCCGACGCTGGCCGCCAAGGGCACGGTGGTGTCAATAACGATACTGCCAGGTCGGATCGCTGGCTTGATTTGTTTGAGCAGTGCGGCGTGGCCCTCAAACGGGATAGTGAGCACAAGCAGGTCAGCGGCGGCACAGGCGTTGACGTTTTCGTCGCCCGAGACTTTTGCGTTGCTGACGGCTGCCTTGATTCGTGCCGCGGCATCCTGAGCGCGGCGGGCATCACGCGATCCGATGACGACGCTCTCGCCAGCACGGGCCCAACGCAGAGCGAGCCCGTAGCCCTCCGGGCCGGTGCCGCCGAGGACAGCAATGGTGCGGGGCATTATCTTGCCGTCCCCACTAAGCGAACTCCGGCTGGAGCGATTCTTCGAAGGTGAAATGCTCAGGCTGCAGCTTGATATTGATTCGCGTGTAGGTGGTATTACGCTCGGCGGGAATGCGTCCCATCTCCAGAATCAGGGACTGGAATTGTTCCGCGCTGGTATATTGCCCCGCCGTGGCTCCGGCTTCACGCGAGATGTTTTCTTCCATCAGAGTTCCGCCGTAGTCGTTCGCGCCGGCGTGCAGGCAAAGCTGCGACAGGCGGCGGTTCAGCTTAACCCAGGACACCTGAATATTATTGATGGCGCCGGCCAGCAGGATTCGCGCCAGGGCGTGGATCTTGAGATGCTCGGCTAAGGTTGGGCCGGGGCGCGCGATTCCCTGATGAAAGAGCAGCGTGTTCTGATGCACAAAGCCCAGAGGCACGAACTCGGTGAAGCCTCCAGTCTGCTCTTGAATCTCGCGGAGCAGCAAGAGTTGATTCACCCAGTGAGCCGACGTTTCCACGTGCCCATACATCAGCGTGGAGGTGCTGCGAATGCCGCATTGGTGGGCGGTACGAATGACCTGCTTCCACTGTTCGGTGGAGAGCTTGTTGCGGGAGAGCACGAAGCGCACGTCGTCATCGAGAATTTCAGCGGCAGTACCGGGCAGAGTGTCAAGACCATTGTCGCGCAGCATCTGCAGATAGTCTGGCAGCGACATTCCGGTGAGTTCGACGCCGTAAACGATTTCCATGGGCGAGAAGGCATGAATGTGCATGCCGGGCACAGCTTCCTTGATGGCACGCAGGATGTCGCGGTAATAGAAGGGGGGCAATCCGTGCGGCAGGCCACCCTGAATGCAGACTTCAGTCGCGCCCAGATCCCACGCTTCGACCGCCTTCTGCGCCATGGTTTCCAGGCTGTGAAAGTAGCTGTCGGATTCCCGCGGGCCGCGGCTGAAGGCGCAAAATTTGCAGCCGACGAAACACACATTGGTGAAATTGATATTGCGATTGACCACGTAGGTGACCAGGTTGCCGACCAGATCGCGGCGCAGCATGTCTGCTGCGACCAGCAAGGCGAGAAGGTCATCGCCTTCGGCATTCGCCAGAAACAGGCATTGTTCGCGAGAGAGCACGCTGCCATCCTGTGATGCCATGACCAGCTCAAGGGCATTACCCAGCTCCGACGAGGTGTTCGCGGCAATTCCAGACCACTCTAGGGCAGGGAAATTTTCCAGTTCGGAATCGCATAGCACTCGGGTCACAACTCCTCCTTGCAGCAACAGCTCAACGAAACAGGTCGTTCGCGGCCGGGCGAATCAAGTCGTGGGCGGTGCCTCCGCCGGGCTGGTAAGCGAATCCTCGAATGATACACGCCGGCGTACGAGCTAGCTTGCCGCAGACCAGGCCGGCAGCGCAAGCCAGCTGGTCGGCGTCAGCCTCGATGCTGGCCTGTAGCGTGTAATCATGCGGGTCGCGACGGCCGCGATAGTCATGCAGAGCTTTCATGCCGGCCACGCCAATGGCAACCTCGGTGAGCCCTTCGCGCCAAGGCCTGCCGAAAGTGTCAGTGATGATCACGGGGATGGAAAGGTGCAGAGTTTTCTTGAGCTCTGCGTGGATTTTTGCCGCAGAACGGTCGGGATCTTTCGGCAGCAGGAGAGCGTGACGGCCCCCGTCCACGTTGGAGACATCCACAGCACTGTTGGCGCAGATCAGGCCGTGGCGAGTTTCTGTGATCAGGACGCCGCGTTTGCGGCGAACGATGCGACGGCTCTGGGCGATGGCCAGTTCGATGACGCGAGCGTCCAGGCGATAGCGGCGCGCCCAGCGCCGGGCAGCGGCGGAGGGTTTGGTCGCTTTCAGGTCCACGAATTGACCCTCCGCTTTGGAAACGATTTTATGCTTAATGACGAGGATATCGCCTTTGCGCAATCGTTGCTTTTGATGCTCTAGGGCTTCTAGGAGCAGTCCGATCAAGGAATTTCCGGCCTGGACTTCGCGCTCCATGGGAAGAGGGACGATGCGGAGCTCTGGCGGGCGGGGATGGGAACCCTTCTTTTGCCCCGATGGGGCTTGCTCGTCTGGCCGCGTCCACTCACGGCGTGCGCCTTGGGCAGCATTCTTGCGCCCCGGCGGGGCTGGATTCGTTTGCCGGGCTGAAGATGATCTGAGCTTGGGCTTCACTTGCGATTTGAGGGATGGAGTTCGCACGGGTTCTCGGGCGATTGACCAGTTAGTCATTCGCTGCCAAAGGCAGATCGCAAAGTTCCCATTGCCGGATCAGGCGTTGGGCGCGGGTTTCGCCGGGAGCAGCCACGAGCGTGCCCAAATCCGCAGGATTGTCGACATCGAGCGCAATGCCTGGCAGTGAAAGTACGATGCAGGGTTTACCCGTTGACGCTGCCGCGGCCTGGTGGGGCCTGAAGCTGTCGTTGCCGAACCGGGCGGGAAACAGGCCTGCGGGGCGTCGCCAAATGGCGTTGGTGCCGCGGCCGTCGGCAGCGGGAACCAGCACGGAGCCTTCGGTGGGCGCGACTGCCATAATCTTTTCGAGTTCCCAGGACTGGATCAGGGGAATGTCCCCCGGAATCACCAGTGTGCTATCCACGCCCTGTGATTCGCAGAAGCGGGTTGCCATTTCGATGGCATCGGTCTCGCCGCCATTGGCGTTGTCGGCGATCACGGAGAAATGAAATTGACGGGCCAATTGCAGAGCGAACGGATCGCTGCTCACGATTCCAACTTCGGGGCGATGAGGCCACGTGGCCAGGATCTCTAGCACGTCGAGCAGCATGGCTTGGGCCAGTTCGGTGCGAGCAGGCTGATCGAGTATGGCGGCCAGGCGTTGCTTGGCCTCAGCGAGGTTTTTAACCGGGAGCAGAATCATGACAGATCCGAGCCGGCGCGGGCTGCACCTTCGGTCGAGAATAGCGATAGAACCTGGCGAGCGAGATCAGCTTTTTCTTCCGAAGTACTCATGATCGTTTTGCCACAATGGACACGTAATCCCGAGTGCTGCAACTGTTCGGCCGCCTTGGCGTCGCGGGCGTCGACTATCAGAATATCGAGAAATTCACGGTAGGCCTGGGCTACGCCTGCGATGGACACGGGCAAACCTTGAGCGGCCATAAGAATACCGGCAGGTCCTGAAACCGCGGTGCCGCCGACAATCGGACTGATGGCCGCCACCGGCGCGTGAGTTTGCTTCAGGGCGTCCCTGATGCCGGGGACGGCGAGGATCGGACCAATGCTGGTGATCGGGTTGCTGGGCGCCAGTAGTACCGCCGTGGCCGACATGATGGCATCGATCACCCCCGGAGCGGGTTCGGCCGTCTCAACTCCGGCGAAACGGATTGAATTGACTGGATCCTGATACCAGCGCTGCACGAAATATTCTTCGAAGCTAAGTTCGCCGATAGGCGTGTCTACCCTGGTTTCCACGCGAGCGTTGCACATGGGGAGAATGCGGGCCTGAACGCCCATTCGGGTTGCGATTTCGGCGGCAACATCGGTTAAAGTCTTGCCCTCGCGGAGCAATTTCGTGCGGAGCAGATGGACTGCGAGATCGCGGTCGCCGGCGTGAAACCAGATCGGCTCTCCCAACTCGCCCATGGCTTGCAGGCAAAAGAAAGTATCACCCTTCACTCCCCAACCGCGCTCTTTGCTCAGCAGTCCGGCCAGGACGTAAGTGATGGAGTCGAGGTCGGGCGAAACGTAAAGTCCCCACCACTCCAGATCGTCTCCAGTATTGACGATGATGGTGAGGTCCTTGGTGGGAACGACCTGGCGCAGGCCGTCTATAAACTTGGCGCCGCCCGTGCCTCCGGTGAGCACGACGATCATGCAGCCTTTGCCCTCCCGGCGTAGCCCTCGCGATCGGCGGCGGCCTGAACTTTTTCCGAAAGCAGGCCGGGACGTTTGGTAATCTCTGTCAGGAATTCAGGATAAACTGGCAGCCGCTGGCGCAAAATGTATCCTTTTGATTCTGTGCGTGACTGCAGTTGCGCCAGGTGCGGCCAAGGTTTTTCCGGATTGATGAAGTCCGGGGTCAGCGGCGAAACCCCGCCCCAGTCATTAATTCCGGCGTCGAGAAGTTCGTCATAGTAGGGCGCGGAAAGATTCGGCGGCGCTTGCAGGTTGACCTCCGGCATGAGGAGGCGGGCTACGGCCACCGTTCGCAACATCTCGCCGCGCGTGGGTTCCGGCCAGTCGCGCATCGGGATGTCGGGTTTGGCGCGGAAATTCTGCACGATCACTTCCTGGATATGGCCGTAACGACGGTGCAGTTCGCGGATGGCGAGCAGTGTGTCCACGCGATCTTCGGTTGTTTCTCCGATTCCGATCAGCAACCCGGTGGTGAAGGGAACCGATTGCTTCCCCGCTTCTTCAATGGTGCGCAAACGCTTGGCTGGGACCTTGTCCAGGGCGTTGTCATGGGCGCCGCCGGGCCCCAGCAGAGCCGTGTTCGTGGTCTCAAGCATGAGGCCCATGCTGGGGGAGACGGCGGCCAGGCGGGCGATCCACTCCGCGCTTAAGAGGCCGGGATTGGGGTGGGGCAGCAAACTGGTCTCACGCAGAACCCGCTCGCACATGGCTTCCAGATAGTGCAGGGTTGAGTTGTAACCCAGGTGGCGCAGGGTTACCCGCATTTCGGGGAAGGCAAGCTCCGGCTTGTCGCCCAGGCTGAACAGAGCCTCGGTGCAGCCCATCTTTTCGCCGGCTCGCGCGACCTCCAGGACCTGGTCCGGCGTCATGGTGTGCGCGCCAGGTTCGCCGGGATCGCGGCGGAAAATGCAGTAGCCGCAATAGTCGCGGCAGAGGTTGGTCAGGGGGATGAAGACTTTACGGGAATAGGAAATCACGCCGGGCTTGAAGCGCTGCTTCATCGCCAGGGCGGCGGCAAGGAGAACGGGGAGTCCGTAGTCAGGGCAGCGAAGGAGTTGGCAGGCGCCTTCGCGCGAGAGTGGGAGCCCGTGGCGCAGTTCGTCGAGAAAAGTCGTCAACGAACCGTCTTGCTGTCCGATGTCTTCTTCTGCTGTCAAAGCTTGCCAACCTGGATAACTCGCGTTTTTGATGCGAAAAATCAGCGCAAACAACAAGCCAGATAGGAGAATGATACATGAGGCGGTTCAGAAACGCTGCCCCGGCGGAAACCGCCCATTTTCACTGAGTGTTGCCTGGGTGATATAAGACGATAGTGAAACCAAGGTTCTCATGAGCGTTACGCCAGCAGAATTCCGCCAAGCTCTGGGATGTTTTGCGACCGGAGTAACCGTCATCACGGTGGACTACGCGGGTGAAGTGCACGGCATGACCGCCAATGCCTTTGCCTCGGTTTCGCTCGATCCGCCGCTGGTGTTGGTTTGTGTAGATCATCGCGCGCGCACTCATGCCCACCTGCACGCCAAGAAACGTTTTGGCGTGAATGTGCTGGCGGAAGATCAGCAAATTATTTCGGAATACTATGCCGGCGCGACCCAAGATCATGGGCACGCGGAGCGGGACGCGGGCGCGCGCTTTGACCGTACGGCGCATGGCACTCCGGTGCTCAACGGCGCTTTGGCCTACCTCGAGTGCCGCCTGCATACGGCGCAGGACGCGGGCGACCACACCATTTTTATCGCTGAGGTCGAGGAAGTAGTGGTGCGCGAGGGCGATCCGCTGCTCTATTACCGGGCCGAGTATCGGACCATTGAAGGCTCTGAATCACGAAGTTTTTCCGGGAGCACGGAGGCCAACCCAGCCACCCGCAAGCGCTAGCAGAAAGACCGGGGGCAAAACGCCCCCGAGACTGCCGGCGGGATGCCGGGGCTACGCCATAGAGTTTCCGTTGTTAAAGCCATTTCGCCTGGCTTGAGGATAATCAGACTGATGTACCCCCGAGCTTTTCACTACCACCGCGCGGGCTCGCTACAGGAAGCGGCGGCTATGCTTGCCGAATTTGGTGATGGAGCCAAGCTGCTGGCTGGCGGACAAAGCCTGATTCCTTTGATGAAGCTGCGTTTCGCAAATCCCAGCCATCTGGTGGATTTGACTTTCATTTCGGACACGTCTTACATCAAGGAAGAAAATGGAACCCTGCGTTTCGGAGCGCTAACGCGGCACGCGGAGATCGAGGCCTCATCCCTAGCCTCGAAAATCCCGATCATTCGTGACTGCGCGGCCGGCATTGCCGACGTGCAGGTGCGCAATCGCGGCACGATCGGGGGTTCACTGGCGGAGGCCGACCCCAGCGGTGATTGGGCGACGGCCCTGATGACCCTTCCGACTGAGATCCGATGCCAAAACACCCAGCTGGACCGTCGGGTGCGGCTTGCTGACTTCATTAAGGACGCTTACACTACCGCGCTTGCGCATGATGAGTTGGTGAGCGAAGTAGCGGTGAAAATTCCGCCCGCAGGCAGCGGAGGAGCCTACCTCGCGTTCAAGCGCTCCGCCCCGGTGTATCCGACGGCCAGTGCGGCCGTACAACTCACAATGGATGGCGACGTCTGCAAAGATGCGGCCATCTCGCTGGGTTGTGTCGGCCTGACCGCAATTAAGGCCCAAGATGCTGAAGCCGCGTTGCGAGGGCAGCGGGTGACGGAAAGAACAATCGCGGCTGCGGTCGAAGCCGCGCGGGCCGCGGCCGAGCCGCAGTCTGACATGCGGGGTTCGGCGGATTACAAGCGAATACTTGTTGGCGCATTGGTCAAGCGCGCCATTGATACCGCGATGTGCCGCGCCCGAGGGGAGCAGGTCGAGGTGAGTCATATTTATGCCTGAGACGGCGCTGGACACTATCGAGAAGGTCGCAGTCAGGCTAACCGTGAACGGGAAACTGCACTCGTTGAAGGTTGAGCCGCGCATGCTGCTAGTGGAATTGATTCGCGAGCAACTCGACCTCACCGGAACCCACGTGGGCTGTGACACGACCTATTGCGGCGCCTGTACCGTGCTGATGAACGGCGCCGCGGTGAAGTCGTGTACGGTATTCGCGGTGCAGGCGGACGGCTCGGAAATCGTCACGGTGGAGGGGCTGGAGAAAGATGGCCAGCTTCATCCCATCCAGAAAGCGTTCGGCGACGCTTACGGACTGCAGTGTGGATACTGCACGCCAGGGTTGATGCTTTCCACATACCAGTTGCTCGCGCAAAATAAGCAGCCCAGCGAAAAGGAAATGCGCAGGGCGATCGCCGGCAACACCTGCCGCTGCACTGGATATCAAAATATTTTGAAAGCGATCCACTTGGCGGCGCAGGGCATGAAGGGAGTCTGAGGCATGGCGATCAAGTTTGACGGCGAGTTTGAAACTGAACGCACGCCGGAAGAGGTATACGATTTCCTGACTGACCCGGAGAAATTCGCTCCGCTGCTCCCCGATTTCCAAAGCATGACGCGGCAGGATGCAACTCATTTCACGGTGAAGGTGAACGTTGGCATCTCCTATATCCGGGGAGCGGCCGACATGAAGATGGAGCTGACGCGGGCTGATCGCCCCACGCGCGCGCAATATAAGGGACAGGGCAGCGTGTCGGGCGGCAACGTCGCGCTGACCGCCGGCTTTGATCTGTTGGCTGCAGGTGCTGGAACGAAAGTGGCCTGGCAGGGTGAGGCGCAGATCTTCGGAGGTCTGGCATCCATGGCTGGTGGGCTGTTGGAGCCGCTGGGCAAGAAGAATGTGCAGAAACTGATCGATGGGCTGCGGGCTGCGCTGAAGTAGCCGCACTCAAGTGACAACCCGGAAGGCAAGATGCTTCGGACCGCCGGCGGGACGCCGGCGCTAAACCTAATTGACCATGAGGACCAAGCGGTGACCGCGACCAAGAACAACCAAGCTGAAGGCTGGGTGGGCAAATCACTTCCGCGCAAGGAAGAGAATCGTCTGCTGCGTGGACGGGGCAAGTTTGCCGACGACATCAAGCTGCGCGAGATGCTCTATTTGCGATTTGTGCGCTCGCCTTATGCTCACGCAAAGATCGTCAGCGTTGACGCCTCGCCTGCCGAAGCCCTTCCTGGCGTTGTCTGCGTTCTGACGGGCGCCCAGATCGCGCAGCAGACCCAGCCATTCATCGAGATCGGTCCCGATCCTTTTGCCAAGATCAAAGACTACCCGCTGGCGGTTTCCAAAGTCCGCTACCAGGGTGAGCCCGCGGCGGCTGTGGTGGCCGAGTCGCCCGCGGTGGCCGACGACGCCGCGGAACTCCTGCAGATCGAATACGAGGCGCTCGATCCGGTCATTGATGCGGAGCAAGCGTTGCAAGACAAAAGCCTGTTGCACGACGAAGCCGGAACCAACCGGGTATGGAATGGCGTGTTCGAGTACGGCGATGTAGAGCGCGCATTCAAGGAAGCGGCCTACGTTGTCGACATCGATCGTTTGCATTTCCATCGTTTCTCCAGTACGCCACTGGAGAACAACGTCGTAATTGGCCAGTGGAATCCGAAAGATGAGCGCATCTACTACCAGTGCAACAATTCATTTCCCTCGTTCGCCATCCAATTTCTAGCGGCACACCTGAACGTCCACATTGACCGCATACGGGTCGAGACCGCCGACATTGGCGGCAGTTTCGGAATCAAGATCACCAGCTATCCGCAGATGGCGGTCTGCGCGCTGGCTTCGAAAAAGGCTGGCGGACGTCCCGTCAAGTGGGTGGAAACGCGCTCCGAGCACATGACTTCGAGCGCGCACGGCAATGAACGGACGTTCCGCGATACCCGGGTAGCGCTGGACAAAAATGGCGTCATCACCGCCATCGCGTCGCGCCATATCGATGATTGCGGCGCTTATCCTCGCTATGAGCCTTTGGGGTGTGTCATCTGGTCGCAGGTTTTTCCCGGAGTCTATCGCTTCAAGAATGCCCGGATCGACTTCACCCAGGCGGTCACCAACAAGTGCCCCGTCGGCCCGAACCGTGGCTATTCCCGCATGCAACATTTATGGTTTTTGGAGCGCGTAATTGATATTTGCGCGCACAAATTAGGTTTTGCAGCTGACGAGATGCGCCTGCGCAACTACATCCTTCCCGAAGAATTTCCCTATACGACGCCCAATGGCTGCGTGTACGACTCGGGAAACTATCCCAAGATGCTACGGGTAGCGAAAGCCCTAATCGGCTGGGAGGAGTGGAGGAGCAAGCAAGCCGCTGCCCGCCAGGAAGGCCGCCTGATCGGAATCGGGATTGGTACCACGCTCGATTCTGGCACCAACAACTTCGGGCAGTCTCAGATCGTTAATCCTTTCCTGCCCTATTCCGGCAATTCGCAGGGGGCGAACTGCAAACTCGATATCTACGGAGAAGTCGTGGTTGCGATCGGCTCTTGTCCGCAAGGTCAGGGGCACGAAACAACTGCGGCGCAGGTGGTCGCCGACGTGCTGAATATTCATCCCGATCTGATCACGGTACGTACTGGCTTCGATACCGAACGCAACGTGCACACCGGTTTTTCCGGAACCTATGCTAGCCAGTTTGCGGTTTCCGGGCTTTCCGCCGTGCACGGCGCGGCACAGAAATTGAAAAGCGAAATGAAGCGGCTGGCCGCATTCGCGCTCCATACCAAGGAAAAGGACCTCGTGTTTGACACCGGCGCGCAAGGTCCCGAAATCCGCGCCAAGAGCAGCGCGAAGTCGATCAACTACTGGGGGCTCGCCAATCTGGTCAATGCCAACAGCGCCGGCCTGCCACCCGAACTTTACGAAATCACGCTGAACTGCCGCTACATCTGGCGCGCACCCTTCAAAGTGCCTGACACCAAGAAGAAGTACGGCAGCCTGACTCTTACCTACGCATCACAGCTGCACCTGGCCGTGGTTGAGGTGGAGCGGGATACGTTCATCCCCCGCATCCTGGACTACGTTGCCGTGGATGATTGCGGCACGGTGATCAATCCGCCCATTGTAGAAGGGCAGGTGTACGGCGCCACCGCTCATGGTATTGGCGCGGCATTGATGGAGAACTGTGTCTATGACGCGGTGGGCAATATGCTGACCAGCACCTTCAGCGATTACATTCCGATCACTGCGATGAACATGCCGAAAGTGAAATACGGCCACATCGAGACTCCGTCGCCGCACAGCTACAGCGGCGCCAAGGGGATGGGAGAAGGCGGAGCCGCGCCGATCCATACCATTTCGGCGGCGTTGCAGGATGCCTTGTTCGCAAGCGGCATCATCATTGAGGATTCGTTCAACAACGCCGACAGCTTGTTCCGTGCGCTGGAGGCCAAGGAGACTGGGCAGCTGGTGAGGGTGGAGAAGCGAATATGAGCGTGCGGCGCCGCTTCGGCTTCGCTCAGGGCAGGTCTCGCCCGTGGGGTGGGGCGGCGGGCGGAACGCCCGCCGGACAGCCGGCGAGACGCCGGCGGTACCTATGAAGCGTGTCTGTGTGATCGGCTGTGGAGCCATCGGGAGTCTTTATGCGGCGCACCTGGCGCGGGTAGCCGAGGTATGGGCTTTTGTCCGTCGCGAAGAACACGCCCGGGCTCTCAATCGGGAAGGACTGCGGGTCTCAGGCGCAAACGCCTTTCATGTTTCGCTCAAAGCTACAACGCGAGCGGATGAACTGCCTGACTGCGACTTGGGTATAGTTGCGACTAAGGCCACGCAGGTCGCTGGCTCCATCGCTCCAGTGGGTCATCGCGTCGATCATGGCGCGGTCATTTCGGCGCAGAACGGATTGGGCAGCGAGGAAATTATTGCCCAGCACACGCGCGGAAGAGTGATCCGCGGCACAACTTTTATGAGCGGCACCAGGCACAGCGACACTCACGTGCAATACGAACTGGCGACCGCCACCTGGCTAGGACCGTACGAGCCTGGGGGCACTCCGTATGGGGTGGTGAAAGAGGCCGCAGATCTGATCGTTGCCGGTGGTTTGAAGGCGGAAGCCTTGGCGGACGCCCGACCGGCGCAGTGGTCCAAGCTGATTTTCAACGCCTCGGTGAACGGAGTATCGGCCCTGACCGGGTTACCTCACTCCCCGCACTTCGCGGGCGAATTGCAATTTTCCGATCTAGGCCATTTGCTGCACGAGTTGATTGACGAAGGAAAGCGGGTAGCGGCAGCCGTAGGGGTGCAATTGCACGATGATCCGTGGGAGATGAACAAGATCGGCGCCATGACCAATCACCCACCGTCAATGCTCTACGACATCCGGCATCAGTTGCCAACGGAAGTGGACTTTCTCAGTGGCTGGATTGCGCGAGAGGCCAATCGCGCTGGTGTGCCCGCGCCAATGCATACCGCCGTTTACCGTCTGATCAAAGGCCGGGAAGCATCGTGGACGTTTGCCGACGAGAACCTGGCAGTCGTGGCCCCCGGGAAGGTTGAGTAACAAGTGCCCTGGCCGGTTGACCAAGCGAAGCTCGACCGTGTGCGTGCCCTGATGAAGGGCCAGGATGTGACCGCGTTGGTGGTGCGCGCCCCCGACAACCTGGTCTATCTGACAAATTACTGGTGCATGAAGGGATACGACGCCGCCATTTTCCCCTGCGAGGGAGAGCCCACCTTGATCGCACTGGAACCACAACTGGCTGACGCGCAGCGCAACTCTTGGACAACGGATATCCGCTTATTCAAGAGTTATGACGAACACGATCCCCGGCCGCCTCAATTCCGTGCGCTCGATTCGGTGCTCGACGTTTTGAAGCAACGTGGCCTGACCGACAGCGTCCTCATCGAGCTAAATATGGGAACTCAGTCGGCCGACCGCATGGTGGGCGAGCCCACTACTCCGACGCAGTTTTATTTTGATGCATTCCGCAAAGTTGCCGGCAATGTCATGGACGCCACTGCCCTGCTCAATGAAGCTCGCTCCATAAAAACTTCTCAGGAAATCGAGCGTATGGGTCTTGCCAACGAGCTTGCCGCGCTCGCCATGGATTACACTCGCGAACACATGCGCCCCGGAATGAGGGAAAGTGAGGTGGGCGGCATGTATGAAGGTTTCGTGCACGGCTTGGGGGTGGGCTACAAGGGCAAAGTGGAAATGGCTCGCGCCTTCACCCTGGTTTGGTCGGGCAAGGGCATCGCGACCTTTACCGCCACCGGCGACCGTCCCATTCAGAAGAATGAACCGACTCTATTTGAAATCTGGGTCTGTGTGGACGGCTACTGGACCGACCTGACCAAGAACGCCTGTCCCGGCGAATTGACACCCGAATATCACAAGCTGCTCGATCTGCTGCTGAAGGTCTTCAGCGAGGCGGTGAATCACGCCCGCGATGGCGCCGGCTTGCCGGATCTCGATCGGTTGATTCGCGCTCGCATTGCCGAAGGCGGATATCCGGGCCAACCTTCTCATGCCATCTGTCACGGCGTGGGAGCTCGGGCCCATGAATATCCCTATGCGCATCAGGCGGGAAGCGGCACCATCAAGAAGAACATGGTCCTGGCGATCGAGCCTGGTATTTACTGGCCCGGTGGCGGCGGCTTGCGCCTGGAGGATAATTTCCTGATTACCGAAGCGGGCAATGAAAAGCTGTGTTCGTATCCCGACGATTTCAGACTACTAAAGAATGCATAGTGTGGCGCGGGCGCCTCGCCCGCGTGATCCGGAGGCATGAAAGCACTTGAAGCCCACAAAGAAAGCGGCCGGTCTGGACCCGAAGGTTATGGATTTGAAGCTCATCGAGAAAATCCTCGCCGAGATAAAGGAAAAAGAAATCGTGACTATGTGCTGCGACGTCATCAACATTCCTAGCCCTACCGGCGAAGAGCTACCGATGGCGCACTACATGCAGTATGCGCTGCAGCAGCTTGGCCTTAAAGTCACGTGGCAGGAAGTGGAGGAAGGTCGCGCCAACGTCGTCGGCCGCTGGCTCGGGACCGGAGGCGGTAAAAACCTGATGTTCAACGGCCACATGGATACTTCAAACACTGGCAGCGAAGACTTCCTGACCGGCGTCGGGTACAAGCCTCAGGCTGTGGTTAGGAATGGGTTCGTTTATGGCCTCGGTATCTACAACATGAAGGGTGCGCTGGTTTGTTATACACACGCGGTCCAGGCCCTGCAACGCGCCGGAGTCAGGTTGCGAGGCGATGTGATTATTGCCGCGGTTGCGGGCGAGATTGAAAAGACGCAGTGGGGCGAGTTCAAAGGAAAACAATACCGCGGCTACGGTTTTGGCACGCACTACCTGGTCAACCATGGAGTGTTACCCGACATGTGCATCCTGGGAGAGCCGACGGATATGCGCGTGGTTCTCGAGCACTTCGGCTCGCTGTGGGTGCGCATTTCGTGCACCGGCGTCTACGTGCATACGGCGTTTTGTGAAGGCCGCGAGGAGATGAACTCCATTCGCCGCATGCACGAGTTGATGAATGAAATTATGAAGTGGATCGCGGTGTGGCAGAACAAGGCCGCCTACGGAGGGAAGCAAGCGATGGTGAACTTCGGGGGCATTCGCGGTGGCCACGCCTGGCGCGCCAGTCGCACACCGGAAAGGACGGACTTGTTTCTGGACCTGCGCGTTCCGCCTAGCATCCCGATGAACGAGGCCCGCCGCGAGGTTCAGCGAGTATTCTTCGATTTGGAAAGGCAGCATCCCGACTGGGGATTGGAGTTTGAGACTTACGTTTCCGTGCCCGGTGCGCGCATCCGCGAAGATCACGAGATGATTAAGGCGATCGACACCAATCATAAGCGCATCATGGGCAGGCCACCGGAGCGGGAGGTCGTCTGCTGGTGCTCGGATGCCAGCGTGCTCAGCCGGTATGGCATCGATACCGTGAATTACGGACCTTCGAGCGGGCCGCGCGACGCCGAAGGCGAAAAGGTGAAAATCAAAACACTGGTGGATATCACCAGGATTTACGCACTCACGGCTGCGGAGTTGTGTGGGGTGGGATCGTAGACCCAGCATCGCCCCGGCCAGAGACGCCAAACCCTGAAAGGTGGAGAGACCGGTTGCCAAGTCAAAAGGAAATCGACCGCCGTTACAAGAACATCCGCTCCCGTATGGAGCGTGAAGGTTTGGATGCGCTCATCGTCTGTGGCAATCAATACGCCGGCTTTGAGGGCGCCACATTTTACGTCTCTGGCTTCGAGATCGTGCACCGCTATGTCTACGTTTTACTGCCATTGGTGGGTGAGCCCACGTTAGTGTTTCCGCGAGAAGCTCGCTGGATTGGCGACAAGACCAAGCCCTGGGTGAAGGACCACGTCTGGCCAGACGTTCCGGGACACTGGATTCTTGAGCGAGGGCGGGAGCGCAACTGGAAGCGCGTGGGCGTTTACGGCATGGACTTCATCATGGCCGTGCGCGACTACGTTCAACTGGGGCGCGCTTCGTTCGAACTCGTGCCTTTCGATCGCCAGTTTGATATTGCGCGGGCGGTCAAGAGTGACGAAGAACTGGCCGAAGTGCGCGACGCCATGGACATCATCGTTGACGGTTTTTGGGCACTGGTCGCCGCCTACGAACCGGGAAAAACCGAGGCCGAAATCATGGCGCCGGCGGTGGAACGATTTTTCGCGCGCGGGGCCGGCCCGCGCATGATGAATATCCTGCTTTCCGGCGCTCATGGCGAGGCGGAGGCATCCTTCAAGGTACCGGGCCATCGCTTGGTTGCGGCCGATGACCTTCTGCTCTATTCGCTGGAGGTCACGGGGGCGGGCGGCTACTGGGTGGAGTTCTCCCGTCCGCTGATTCGCGGCAAGGTTAGTTCGCGTACCCAGGCCATGGCAGACGCGTATCCGCAGGCGCTGGAAGCAGCACGGAAGCGGATGCGCGCCGGCGAGTTGGCCAGCACCGTTCACCGCGCGGTTGCAGAGTCGTTCGCAAAACACGGCTTCGCCTTGGGGCATCTCTCCGGCCATAGTATCGGAGCGACCATGCTGGAATACCCTGCAATCGGGGCCAACAGCGATGCGCAGCTTGAGGAGAACATGATTTTCTCGCTTCATCCCCAGGTCGTCGATACCGACGGCAAGGTCTGTCTCTACACCCAGGACACTTATCGCATCGGTAAGACTGAGGGCGAGTGCCTGGCCGGCGTCCCGTGGAAGTTTTTCACCGGCCAGGAATCTCGGAACACGACTCCGGAATTAAGGACGATCACAACATGAGGGTTTGCGTGATCGGCTGCGGAGCCGTAGGCAGCCTGTTTGCGGCGCACCTGGCCAAGGCAGGCGAGGTAGAAGTGTGGGCCTATGACCTCTGGAAGCAGCACACGGACGCAATCCAGAAGATCGGCCTTCGACTCTCGGGCGCAGCTGAGTTCACTGCCCGGCTGAACGCCACCAGCGATCCTAAGGCATTGCCGCGCTGTGACTACGGCATCGTCGCCACCAAGGCGATCCATACCCGGAACGCAGTCGCGCAGGCGGCGCACGTTTTCGACGATGACAGTGCGGTGTGCTCGGTGCAGAACGGCGTGGGCAACGAAGAGATCATCGCAGAGCATGTGAAGTACGTGATCCGGGGCACAACGTTTCCTGCCGGGCACACGATTGGTCCTGGACACATCGGCTACGACATCAAAGGCGACACCTGGATCGGTCCCTTCGAGCCAACCCACACTTCCATGAGCAAGGTAGAAGAATTGGCCGGACTGATGGCCCGTTCTGGCATGAACACAATCGCGCTCGAAGACGCCCGTGGGGCACAGTGGACGAAACTGATTTTCAATGCGTCCACTAACCCGGTGGGTACGCTGACGCTGCTGCATCATGGTGCTGCGGCGCGCTTTGAACCTACCGGTGAACTGTTCAATGATCTGATTGCCGAAGGCGAGGCGGTCGCAAAGAAGTTGGGAATTGCGCTCCACAGCGACCCCCGGCAACTGGTACAGAAGGGCGCCAGCGCGCCCGGCCAGCACCGGGCCAGCATGTTGCAGGATGTCCTGGCTAAGCGCCAGACTGAAGTCGACTTCATGAACGGAGCGATTGTGAAGTGGGGCGAGAAGTTTGGGGTGCCGACTCCGTTGAACAAGGCGATGTGGGAGCTGATTAAGGGATTGGAGCATTCATGGAAAGACCCAGACTGAGCGTCTGAGAACTGAGAACCAGATTCGAAGAACTGGGGTTTTCAAACCCGAGGAGTCAGAGGCAAGCAGTTCGATCCTCATGCCAATCTCTTTCGATATCGGAGTTCTACAACTCAGCATGGAGCCGGTGCGGGAAACCGTCGCCATGGCCAAGGCCTGTGAGCAAGCGGGTTTCGACGCCTTCTGGATTGCGGAGGCGTATCCCTGGTGGCGCAAGCATTCTTTTGAGGCGCGTTCATCGACAGCCGTGTTGGCTGTAATCGCAGCTCAGACCACGCGCATTCAGTTGGGCTGGGGCATCATCTCTCCGTACACCCGGCATCCGGTTCAGATTGCAATGGAAGCGCGGGTCATGCAGGATCTCGCCGGTGACCGTTTTCTGCTGGGTCTCGGCGCCTCCAAAATCTTCATGAAAGAGATCGGCGAAGGGGAAGGCGAGAAAATCGGCCCGGCGACGGTAATGCGCGAGAGCATCGAGGTGGTCAAAGGTGTTCTGAAAGGCGATGCTTTTCAGTATGAAGGCAAGGTGTTCCAGGCCAGCGTGCCACCGCTGAAGCCGGATGCGCCCACAGCGCGCGGCATTCCTCCGATTTACGTCGCCGGAACCGGTCCGGTGTTACAGAAGATGTCGGGTGTAGTGGGCGACGGGTTGCTCACTGCCAGTATTACCACGCCGGCATTTGTGCGTTACTCACGCAAGAACATGGAAGAGGGTGTGCGCAAGGCAGGAAAGGACTCATCGCGCCTGGTTCTCGGCTCGGTCATTGTGGGCAGCATTGCGCGCGACTCGGCCAAAGGCAAAGAAGGGGCCCGCGAGCAGGCTGCGATGTATCTCGCTAACAAGGTTCAGAACATCAAGGGATCCGCCGACGTCTTGCTGGAGTGTGCGGGACTGACCTTCGATGAGTTGCGGCCGGTTGCCGACGCCATGGAGCAAGGTGGGCGCAAGGCGGCGGCCAGAGCGGTAACCAATGACATCTTGCGTAAGGTCTGTGCCATTGCTGGGACCCCAGAAGAATGCATCGAGCAAATTGAAGAGTACCGCGATGCCGGTTGCACTCACATCATGCTGGAGATTTGGGGAGACGATCGAATCGGGCAGGCCAAGTTGTTCGGAGAGACCGTGCTGCCGCATTTCAAACGCTAAGAGTATGTTTGATCCCTCGGGAAGATGTAGCCACCTACATTTCCATGAATTTGCGCGTAGGGACGTTGCTGGCAGAGTCTGTATGACGGCGTTCGCTAATTGTGCGTTTCCTGCTTTGCCATGGCCGCGGTCTTACCGCCGTACGCTTCTTCCCATGAAATGACCTGATTGCGCAGAACTCCGATGTTCTCGATCTCGCATTCCATAACGTCGCCGACTTTCAAATACCAGGCCTTGGGATCACCGCTGAAGGCGGCCACTCCGGAAACCGTGCCGGTAGAAACCACGTCGCCCGCGCTATAGCCCATGGGGGAATAGTAGGACAGAATTTCCGGAATCTTCACCGACATTTTGCTGGAATGCGATCGTTGTCGGGATTCGCCGTTTACCCGCAGCTCCATGGCCAGATTATGTGGATCGGGGATTTCGTCGGCGGTCACGATCCACGGCCCCAGCGGACAGAAAGTATCAATCCCTTTGCAGAAGCTGAATACGCCCGACTTCATCTCGCGGCGCTGAATGTCGCGAGCGGTGATGTCATTGAAGATAACGTAACCGCCAATGTAGCCGGCAGCTTCTTCGGGCGTGAAGTGTTTGCCGCCTTTTTTCAAAACCACCGCCAGTTCCAGTTCGTAGTCCAGCTCCTGGGTGAGGTGCTCAGGATAGATGACCGGCTCGTCGTGGCCAATGATGGCGTCCACATTCTGAAAAAACACGATCCACGGCATCACGGGATGCGAAAACCCCACCTTGGTGGCTTCCTCATGGTGCTCGCGAAAATTGCCCGCCGTATGAAAAAACTTCTTGGGCACAATCGGTGCCTTCAGGCTAACTTCGCCGGCAGAATAGAAGATGGCCTCCCCGCGCGGCCCGGGAGCTCTGTCGTCATGCAACATGTAGTCGAAGGCTTTGCGGGCGGCTTCCAGGCTGGTATCGCCTCCTCGGAACAACGCGCGCATGTTGGGTGGAACCAGCGCGTCGGCCAGACGGTAGAAGGCGCTTTCGTGCTCCACATCGCGCAGGTAGAGGGCGCAGGCCGAGTGCAGGTCGACAATCCGTCCGTCGGGTGTGAGGGCGCCGATGCGGGACTGGTGCACGGGATCTTCGAAGGTGACAAGTCGCATGGGGATGGCTGGTCGAATGCAGCCACTGAAAGTGTATTAATCAGCGGAACCCTTGTCCACCAGGACGCCAGGCGGGCGGATAGGCTAAGATATTTTTCCTACCTTCCTTCATGTTTTCGGTGCGACGAATCAGGTGCCGGCGCATCTCATGACAAGAACATCTTCGGAGAATGGAATGGCAGACAAGATTGCTAAACCGGAAGCAGAATGGCAAAAACAGTTATCGCCCGAGCAGTATTACGTGACCCGCAAAGCGGGAACCGAGCCGGCGTTTACCGGCAAGTACTGGAAGACGAAGGATGCCGGGATCTATGCATGCGTCTGCTGCGGGCAACCACTGTTCAGCTCGGAGACGAAGTTTGAGTCAGGCACCGGCTGGCCAAGTTTCTGGCAGCCGCTGGCCGAGGATGTCGTGGTAGCCGACACTGATCAAAGTTACGGCATGGTTCGAACCGAGGCCCGTTGCTCGCGCTGCAACGCCCATCTGGGACATGTTTTTGAAGACGGGCCTGCGCCCACTGGACAGCGCTACTGCATGAATTCGGCGGCACTGGACTTGAAGCCCAAGCCGCAAGAAGAGAGCAAGAAGAGAAATGATGAGAAATGAAAAGAAATAGGGGCACGCAGGAACACGTACCCCTCTGAATCTCTCGGCAACCGATTAATTGCCTGCGACCGCGGCTGCCGCTTTCGGCGGCTCGGTTGCGGCAGACTTGCCGGGCTCAGCCGACGCCGTCTTGGTCTGGCCCTGAGCATGCTTCTGTTCGGCGGCGCGGACCTGCACGCTCCCTTTCAGAATGGCTCCATCCTCAACGCTGATCCGCTGGGTGATCACGTCACCCGTCAAGGCGCCTTCGCTGCGGATGTCCAGGCGATCAGTGCACTGGATGTTGCCGTGCACCTTGCCCAGAATTACGACTTCGCGTGCGCTGATGTTGGCGGAGACGCTGCCGTTGCGGCCGATGGTTACACGGCTGTCGGAAAGAGTTACGCTCCCCTCGACCTTGCCGTCAATGTAGAGTGATTCGGAGCCGCTGATTTCACCCTTTACGACCAGCGAGCGTCCAATGGTGGCTTGCTCTACCGGGACGCTGACTGCCTTGGATTGTGTCTGATTGGGGTTCGAAGGAAACTGCGATTTTTGAGAATCTGATGGCTGCAGCATCGGTTCCGGTGCTCCTTAAGATTTTCCGCGCGGCGTGCTATGGGCGCTGCCGCATGCGGTGGGTGTCTGGATTTCGGACAATTTCTAATCTGACTATCGCATGGGAGCAGGGGATGGAGCAGGTTACGGAAGAACCTGTACGGGTGTCAAAGGTATGGGGGACTGGGCGGGCCGCGATGTAGGTACCTCAGGGGTAAAGGCACTGCTGAAAATATGGATTTAATGCAGCGTTGAAGCGCCTGTTCCACCCTAAACTGGCATGCCCGGACTCACCCGAACCGGCGTGCAGGATCTGAAGATCTGCCTCACCCGAACCATGCTTAGGTTTGAAGTGCCTGGCCCAACTGTTCCCATTCGGCCATCCGGCTTTGCAGGTCCGTTCGGGTGGCGCCTAGTTCCTGGGTAAGGCGTTGAGTTTCCTCGGCGCTCACGAAGGTCTGCAAGGCTGCTTCGCGCTCCGCGATGGCATCCTCCAGGCGATTGATCTCGGCCTCGAGTTTCTGGATGCGGTCCTCCAGTTGCTTGCGCTTGATGGGGTTTAGGCGTTTTCCCTCGGATTCCTCGGAAGTCGACGTCTGGGCGCTGGAATGGCCATTGCCTGCATTCGCGGGCTGCGAATTCGCCGCCGACGTGACCGCTTTTTGCAATTCCGCGGCCCCACCCTCTTTCCGCCAGCGATAGTCTTCGTAATTGCCGGGATAAACCTCAACCCTCCCATCGCCTACCTCGAATACCCGGGTGGCCAGCTTGTCGATGAAATACCGGTCGTGCGAAACGAAGACCACGGTGCCGGTGTAGTCGCTCAGCGCCTTCAGCAGCACGTCTTTGGCGCGCATGTCGAGATGGTTTGTGGGTTCGTCCAACAGCAGGAAATTTGCCGGGTGCAGCAGCATTCGGAGCAGGGCATAGCGATTACGCTCGCCGCCGGAGAGCACGCCGATGCGCTTGAAAACGTCATCGGCAGAGAATAGAAAGCAGCCCAGAAGGCTGCGCAGCTCGGTTTGCGTGGAGCGGGGGGAAATGTCGCCGAGATCGTCGAGGATGCGCGCATCCGGATTGAGTTCCTTGTATTGATCCTGCGCGAAATAATCCGCTTGAACGTTGTGGCCCAGCTTGTACTCGCCCTTGGTGAGAGGTTCGGTTTCTGACAACAGTTTAATCAGAGTAGATTTTCCTGCCCCATTTACGCCGACGAGGGCAATCCGGTCACCACGTTCGATCATGAAACTGACATCGCGAAACACTTCCTTATGGCCATACGACTTCGCCACGGCGACGAACTCAGCGACAATCCTGCCGCCGGGCTTGGGTTGCGGGAAGGAGAAGTGGATGGTCTTCTCTTCTTCGGGCAGCTCGATTCGCTCGATCTTTTCCAGTTCCTTGATCCGGCTTTGCACCTGCTTGGCTTTGGTCGCCTGATAGCGGAAGCGGTTGATGAAGACTTCCAGTTGCTCGATGCGCTCCCGCTGGTTGCGATAAGCCGCTTCGAGCTGCTCCAGCCGTTGTGTCTTTGCGCCGAGATACTTTTCGTAGTTGCCGTGGTAAAGATGAACCCACTTGTTCCAGATTTCGACAATCTTGTTGATGGTGACGTCGAGAAAATAGCGGTCGTGCGAGATCAGCACAAAGGCGTAGGGATAATTGCTGAGGTATTCCTCCAGCCAGTTGCGGGCTTCGAGATCAAGATGGTTGGTGGGTTCGTCCAGCAACAAAAGATTGGGCTGTTGCAGCAGTAATTTCACCAGCGCAATGCGCATCTGCCAGCCGCCGGAGAATTCTTCTGTCTGCCGGGTCCAGTCTTCCTTGCGGAAGCCGAGCCCGGCAAGCACGGCGCCGACTTGCGCTTCGATGGCGTATCCGTCGCGGGTAGTAAATTCGTGCTCCAGGCGCTGGTAACGCTCCGCGACCTGTGCATACTCCGGAGATGAATGGTCGAGCTCAGACATGCGCCCAGTCAGCTCTTCCATCTCCTGTTCCATGGCGCGCAATTTGGAAAAAACCGACATGCACTCCGCGAACACAGTCCGTCCGGAGAGCGCCAGCCCATCCTGTGGCAGGTAACCCGCGCTGATGCCTTTAGCCCTGCTGACCGAGCCATAGTCGAGGCTTTCTGACCCAGCCAGGATCTTCAGCAGCGTGGATTTGCCGGTGCCGTTTGCCCCCACCAGGCCGACCCGGTCGCGGGAAGTAATCATCCAGTCGGCTCCCTCGAACAGGAGCTTGTGGCCATAACGCTTGCCGGCTGAGGAGAGTTGGATCACAGATGCAATCGTCTCATGAGAAGGGCGGTTTGATGAAGACCAGTAGCGCTGGCCTGTGGCCGGCCGTGGTGAGGGCATCTTGCCTCGCCGGTGGGGGCGCGGGACGGCCGGGGCTACGTTTTTCGAGGAGACTATTGCTCAGCCATCTATTGCTCAGCCATCACCTTGGCTGCGCCAATCTTTTCCATGGCCCGGTCAATTACCGCTTGCAGCTCACGCGCGTATTTCACCTCGCGGCCTTTGGCCAGGGTTTTCTTGGCCTCGTCGGGACTGAACCAGGTGGGATTCCGCGCGGTTTCCGGCGGATGCGCTTCCCGCTCCACCTCCAGCAGAAACGCTTTGATCACATACTCCCGCACACCTGGAGGTTTCCAGAAGACGCCCTTAGAGTGAAGGTAGAGGCAAAAGTGGCGGGGCTCGATGCTGCCGCTGACTCCGGCTTCTTCCCAGGCTTCGCGTTCTGCAGCCTTGCCATGGGAGAGAGACAGTTCGGGATCACCTTTGGGAAACGTCCACTTGTTTCCACCGTTCGTGTTGACCAGCAGGAACTCAACGGCTGGGCCTCGCCGCCGGTAGCAAACAGCCGCCACCTGCAGGGGAAGTGCGCGTTGTGGATTCCGTGCCGCACCCATCTTCGAAGCCTCCGCCGAGCTGTTTTCCGTCTGTAATGCTAATCCGAAGATATTTCAGGAGTGTTAAAGTGCAACAAAAAAGGTGCAGCCCAATATTACCTAAGAGTTACGAGCAGTTGCAGGCGGGAGGCAAGGCTCAGATTGCCGTAATGGCTTGCTTTCTAATTTGTGCTTGCTGTCCAGAATCATCGAAATGACATTCTCATCCCCGACCGCGGTGTTGATCATCAGGTGGTAGAGGCAGCGGGTGGGCCAATCAGCGCCGAAGTAGTGTTTCACAAATTCGACACGATCGCGATCCACCGTATCCACCAATTCTTCGGCTTCTTTCTCACTGTGTCCGATCAGCCGCAGGCGTCGCAGCTTTTCGGTCCGCGGGGCATAGAGGAAGACGTGGAATGCATCCGGCTGTGTGCGCAGGAAATAAGGAGCGCCGCGTCCGACGATCACGCAATTTCCGGCGGCGGCCGCCCGGGTCATCACTTGCTGCCCGATCGAAACGAAGCGATCCGCGTCGAAGGGCTCAGTGCCCTTCAGAGGTATGCTGCGTTCGTAGCTACCGCGCCAGAATGTTTTGGCGAGACGATGAAATGTGCTGTCCAGTCGCTCATCGCAGCACATCACGGCGGAACGGTCTACGTTGGCTTCCCTGGCAATCTCCTCGGTAAGGGCCTGATCCCAGAGCTTCCAGCCGAGGCGGCTGGCAATTTCGCGGGCGATCTCGGCGGCGCCGCTTCCGAATTCCCGTTCGACGGTGATGATTCGAAACACGGTGCGCCCCCAGTGAAGAGTCTAATGTACGGCAATTGCGCCGCCAGTGCGCGGTCGTTTCATCAGGAAAACCAAAGGAACCATCACCAGAATAGCTACTCCCAACAACCAGAAGTTGTCAATATAAGCCAGCATGCTGGCTTGGCGTAAGACGCTGCCCTGCAACAACGCGTAGGCCCGGTGCATAGCCTCCGAGGCGCTCAATCCCCGCGTCTCCAGGGCTCGGGCTGTGCCCTGAAGCATGGCCTGCACTGGGGGGTTGGCAGCCGACAGATGACTCGACATCCGGTTCAGGTGGAATTGCTGCCTGCGGTCCAGCATGGTGGTCACAATTGAGATGCCGACACTGCCTCCGATGTTTCGGGCCAGGTTCATCAACCCCGAGGCTGCGTTGTTCTTTTCCTTGGGCAGGAATGCATAGGCGGCGGTGTTGATGGGGACGAACAGGAAGGCCAGACCCATCGTCTGGATCATCCGGGCAAACACCACCGTCCGGAAGTCGACTCCTAAGGTGAAGTTGGTCATGTGAAACAGGGAAAAGGAAAGCGCTAGCAGCCCGAACGTCATCATTTTGCGAGGATCATACCGGGAGAGCATAAAGCCCACCAGCGGCATCAGCAACATCAAGCTAAATCCACCCGGCAACAAGGCCAGTCCCGACTGTTCGGCGGTATAGCCGAGCAGGGTCTGCATGAAGAGCGGGAGCAGAACTGTGCTCCCGAGTAGGGCGAACCCCAGCATGAACATCAGGAGATTGGCCGCGGCGAAGGTCCTATTGGTGAACAGGTGCAGGTCGATCACCGGGTCTTCGCGCGTCCACTCCCAGTAGATCAGAAACAGTAGGGAAGCGGCCGCGATGACCGAGAGCACAACGATGAAGTGCGACTCGAACCAGTCATCGCGCTGGCCTTTATCGAGGACCACCTGCAATGTGCCCAAGCCTAAAGCTACCAAGCCCAGGCCAATGTAATCGATCTTGGTTTCTGAAAGCTTCTTGCGCTTGAGGTAGGGCGGGTCCTGGATGAGGCGCGAGGTCAACATCAGGGAAAGAATGCCGACGGGGATATTCAGCAGAAAAATCCAGCGCCAGGTGAAGTTGTCGGTAATCCAGCCACCCAGAGTGGGACCGATGGCCGGCGCCAGCACGACCGCGAG
>WNFT01000035.1_pt1 | contig 111957 bp, 101 predicted proteins | sample 5400191 | NCBI WGS metagenome assembly WNFT01 (sample SAMN13153359, study PRJNA577476) | soil metagenome | isolation source: 80 cm saprolite under Madrone tree | place: USA:California | collected 2016-06-14 | reverse complement strand
CCGCGCTTTTCGAACTTGGCCTCATACAGTTCCGGGCTAAGGTCATGGTGGTCGAAGACGAAACGCACGCCCAGCGGCTTAAATGCCAAAGCAATCAAAAATATCGTATCCGGTGGGTTGCACCCTTGCAGGATGCTGAACCGGCTCCGAGCATATACCTTCCATGCCAGGCAAAACTCCGCCACAAGCGCGAAGCCATATTCAAATATATAACCAACACGTCTTCGGCCTCCCCAAACCCAGTGCCGATAGATCTCGATTCCGTCTCGTGTCTCCTCACTTGCCTCGCAGCCCGGCGCCTTGGGGGAGATGATAGACACGCGATATCCCGCTGCCAGCAACGCGCGTGCTTCTTGCCACACGCGCCGGTCGAAAGGTACAGGCTGGTTTTCGACGATGATGCACACGCCAGGACGTGAATCACGCTTCATCAAGAACTCCCAAGAAAGGGCCCTTTTCATTCATATCGCCGAATACCTTGGTTGCAACCTGCGGATTGCGCATCGCGCCGAAGATGTGTCCGTCGCAATAGGCGCAACCAACTTTGGCTGTGCGCGCTCTCCCGATCCTGAGAGACCTCGCGCGCGGGACAGTTTATGGCGGGACTTGCCAATCTGTTTCGTATTGCGCTTCAATCGACTGCAGGGCGGAATTACAGACTAGAAGAGGGAGGAGCGCGGTCGGGAGGTAGGGGCTCCACAATGGTCGATGGGCATACTTCTACAACAGGAGGTAGGTTGCTCGACGGACCGTGTGATTCTAGGGCCAGGCGAACCGGTAGGATCGCCAGACAAGCCGCCCAGACGGCCGTTCCACCTGGAGATCCATGATCATCGGTGCCGGCGATCATGGTCAAATGGCGTTGGTCCCCACATTCAAAAAGAGCCAATTCGAAGTGCAAATCATCAGTCATCGAGATGACGGGGAAGAGGAGCATAAACACGCATCCCAGCGCCGTTCCCACCTGAAGCAGACGGTGGCGGCTCATCGGTTGGTTGCGCGTAATGATCATCCACGTCAGTGTGGTGACCAGAGTGATCGCAAGCCACAGCAGGTTAGTGAATTGCTCTACCATTATCTTTGAGCTTCCGCCTTCGGAAAATACTACCACTCGTTTATTATACGCTTACAGTTCCGTTCTTGCTTTCGTGTGTCGAACTGGGGACTAAGCCACTCGCTTGATGGCCTCTCGATTCGTCCCGACTGCCGGCCCGATTTCGAGCTGCTAAATCTCAACCTAGAACACAGTACGCTGAAATCCTCAAAGCAGCCACTAGCCGTTTCTGTACCAAGCTTCGATTAGTGGATGTTTTCAGGTCCGGCGGCCCTTATCTTTGTGAATCTCTCACACAATGGGACGTGTTGCAGCGAAGTTAAGTTTCAACCAACCTCGGTTCCCCCCGATCTTCCATGAGAAAACCTACTGCAGTCGCCCAATTCCTGGGTGGGAACCGGAAGGAAACTCTTTGCAAGAATTCTGCAACTCTTCGTGTGACCCGAAACAAATGCACGAGATTTGCTTTCCCCAGGAACTCTGTTTCCTAATCACATTTTTGAAAGCCCCATAAACACCACAAAAACAATTACATACAAACCGTTCGAATGGCCATTGCCGTGCACCTCTTTATGAGGATGTGATTTGAGTATTCCTGTTCTCAGGAGACCCTGGATGAAGGCCACAAAGATAGTGCTGCTTTTGGCGGTGATGTTCGTGCTCGTTCCGATGGCTCACGCTACCGCCACACCTGTCACAATGGTGTTCCAGGGGGTCAACGGAGCAAATGACGGGCACTATTATGTCAGCCCCTACTACGGCACTATGAATGGGCAAGGAGTGACGCTCTTCTGTGTGGACGTGATTAATGACGTGAATTTCGGCCAGACCTGGCAAGCCAACGTGACCAACCTGGCCTTTGGCAATCTGTCGAATACGCGTTACGGTGACTCTGCTATTTCGCCGGTAGCTGCAAACGCTGCGGTCTTGTACGCCGAAGCCGCTTGGCTTACCGGGCAGTTTTCATCTAATCCCTCGGACTACGTGAGCCTTCAGTATGCCCTATGGGATTTGATGAACCCCGGTTCCGAGCCCACATCGTACGGAAACGTCCAGCACTGGCTTGATCTTGCCGCTGCGAACTACGCTTCCATTGACCCCAGCCAGTTTGCCATTGTCACCAACGTCGGGCCGCTGCAGCTCACCGGACAAGTTCAGGAATTCATCATCAGTACTCCCGAGCCTGGCACTCTGGCTTTGCTCTTCTGCGGGTTGCTTGCGTTGACCCTACTCACGCCACGTCGGCGGATCGTACGAACTTAATTGCTGTCTGGGCGGCGCGGCCCTTTCCTGGGTAGCAGGTGCCGTGTGGTTTGCCAGGGCTGAGACCAAGGTGACTTTCCCCACTTTCTCGCGGACCTTTAAGACGATTTGATTACAGCGGAGCTGTTTCAGACTGGGAGTTTTACTTGTCTGAATTGCCAATAGTCTTTCCGTCCGGGAGAGGAATGAGGACGAGGTTGCCGCAGGCCTTTCCCAAATTACAGCTATTTGCGTTCTCGCGTTGAAGAGCTTATCGGTGGGCTCATCCGAAACCTTGACAGCGCTTCTCCCAGATTCTGAATAAACGCTTCCGAATTGTAGACATCTCCGTCGATACTTGTACTTCCCGCCGGTGCCGTCGGTTCGACCTCGTCGAGCTGAAATTCATGCGCGACATCTTCGACGATTTTAGGTGTGATCGGCCGTTGTTGTTCGACGTAAGCATTGATGAGCGAGTGTTCACAGAGCAGATTCACCACGCGTGGAATGCCCAGTGAATATAGGTGGATCGTTTCAACGCTTTTCGGACCGAAAATCAGCTCGCCGCTGGCTCCAGCGATCCTTAGCCGTTCGGCGATGTAGTCATGGGTCTGCTCTTTCGTCAGGGGGGATGTCTTGCACCGCAGCATGATGCGCTGGCGCAGTTGTCGCAGTTGCGGCAGTTTCAGCTTTTCTTCCAACTCTTGCTGACCGGACAATACGATCTGCAGTAATTTCTCCGTCGATGTCTCGAGGTTGGTCAATAGCCGAATTTCTTCGAGTACCGGATAGGTCAGATTCTGTGCTTCATCCACGATGAGCACGGTGGTTTCGCCCGCACGGTAACGCTCGAGCAGCCATTGATTCAGGCTCATCAACTGCTGACTCTTGCTCCGGGACTCACAGGAAATGCCAAACTCCGCCAGAATGAAATCGAACAACTGATTCGTATTCATCCGGGAATTAAATAGAAACGCGGTTCTTGCCCGCCGCTGATGTAACCACTCGACAAGGCGGTTTATGAGTGTAGTCTTTCCCGTGCCAACCTCACCTGTAAGCGTGATGAAGCCTTTGCGATTCTGGACGCCATACATCAGTCCGCTCAGCGCTTCCTCGATCTCCTTGGTAAGAAAGAGGTAGCGCGGATCTGGATTGACATTGAACGGGTTGTCTTTTAGCCCGAAGTAGCTTTTGTACATAGTCTCTGCGCGTCCCGGCCTGCTGTCACTTAAATTCTATCCCTTCTCTTATGCTCTTGCCTCTCCTCGATCTGGGTAATCTCCTCCACTATCTCAGCACGAGCGGTCTCGTGTGCCACCCAACAGCCAGGAAAATTTGGTGCGCGGTATAATTTGTTCCGCAGGCAGGATTGCCGCAAATCGCCACATTGGAGTTTTGAATTTGTGCTTGATAGGCCACCGAAAAGTCTGCCGTGCGACCTAGCGCTCGGCTCAATCCCCCTCCCGCCAGCCACGCATCATAACTCAACGGGGCTAAGCCGCTTGCAGACAAGATTTGGCGGTTTCTTGCGTAGCCGAAATTTACGCTTCCCCTCCACACTCGGCTCAGTTGTCTGTTCCATGTCGCATTTACTTGATCAAGGTCAGAGCCGGTGAAGACTCCGCTTCCCCCGCTCACTCCATGCATGTAACTCAGCTCGACGCTGCCTCTCTCCAATCCATAGATCAGTGCCCCTCTTCCAGACCCAGACACGCGCCGTGACGAATTGGCAATCGGCACCCGGAACAGGGTGACTTCTGGTCCGCCAGCAAGGCGCAACGCCAGCTTTCCGGTTATTTTTCTTCCGTAGGCAAGTTGCGCGGCGTGATCGCCCAGCGCCTGCGGATTGCCCGGAAAATGGTATGCATTGAACAGGTAGACCAATCCTATGGTGTCCTTTCGAGACATCAAGTAGTTGTACCCGGTACTTAGAATCGTAGTGTCGTTATTGATATTTCCGGCATCGACGAAACGCAGAATACCGTAGACACCTGCGAGAGTGATTGAGCTCCTCGGACTTACAGCATAAGTCAGTTGTACGGCAGAGGCATTACTGTAGCGGGGGCCAATCGTGGTCAAAACGCTCTGGCCGGGGACGTACGAACTCTGAAGTCCCGGCAAAGGCACGGACAAAGTCCCCGTGATTCCGGGAGTAGCCAGAGCACTTGTTCCGCCGAACCCATAAGCGCTTTGTGGCAGGTAGGAGAACTGGTCAACGAAAAGCATTTGCCACCTTCGTTGATCGATCTCGAAGGCTGTCGCGAGCTGATGATATTGCCCGCTTCCTTGTTTCGCGTCCGTTGACGCGAAACCGCCGCCGGAAAAGTTCACGGAAAGTAGGGAATGGCTCCAGGCTTCCAGCAAGCTGAGGTTGCCGCTTATAAAACTGGTCGAGTTCCAGGCAGAAGCCGGCGTTGGACTCACAGAATTTGACCGAATTGCGTTGCTGTATTCAATCCCAGGCACCCAGTAGCTGTGGCGGACCTCCGGCGTTCCCAAGGAGAGATTCTGGACGCCGCTCATGGGCCCGTTATCTGGCCGCACATTCTGCGTTTCCTGATCTGTGTCACGTTGCTCTCTGTTTGTATCGAAGAGAGGCGGAGTTTCACGCGCCGCCGGCTTCGGCTTTTCTCCCTGTTCTTGCTGGGCGATAAGGGGGACTACCCACAGACACGCCGCTGTTAAGCAAACCATTACGCGTGTAGATCCTCTCCAACGATTCATAACTTTGTCCTTACGGCACCACGATCACATCGCCCGACAGCAATTCGATGTTCTGCTCGGGGTTTTTCCCTTTGACCGCTTCTCTATAATTGAAAGGAATTTTGACCGGTTTGCCGCCTTCGGTTCTGAGCACATAGATGTTCTTTATTCGGGCAAACTGCGTAAATCCTCCGCTGCTAGAGAGTGCCTGAAGTACTGTCATGTGCGGGAGTAGCGCGAAAGCGCCGCCCTTCATGACTTCGCCTGTTACGTACACTCGGCGGCTGTTGATCTCGGTTACGCTTACGGTTACTTGGGGATTGTTAATGTACTTCTTAAGCTGCTCGCTGATTTCATTGGCCAGTTCCATCGGCGCCAGCCCGGCGGCCTGAACATCATTGAGCAGAGGTAACGTGATCTTCCCATCGGGACGCACGGGCACGGTTCTCGTCAGTTGTTCTTCTTTCCACACATCGATTTTCAAGATGTCTTGTGGCCCGATCTTGTATGCCGGGTCCTGCGCGGTGTTTTGCGCCGCCGTTACAGTGGCCTGAGTCTTCGCGCCATTGAATTCTTCCTTCTTGTCTTGTCCCGTCTGGTGCTCACCCCTCGCCTGTGTTCCACCTGCCATTAAGCAGGTCGCGAGAATTACTAGCATCGCGTTTTTCATGATCATTGTCTTCACTCCTGCTCCGCCTTTTTCCCTTCCAGGCCGGTTTGTTTGATCTTGTAGAGGAGAGACTTATAGCTAATTTGAAGCTCTCGCGCGGCCCGCTTCCGGTTCCAGTGTGTTTGCTCGAGTGCTTTCTGTATTAATTCGCGCTCCGCCCCCCTGGAAGCTGCCCGTGAGGCTATTTTCAGCGACGATCCGTGCCAGCTTTCGTTGGCCGCCGGCACAGTGGACAGATTTGCGCGCAGATCGCCGAGAGCTAGTGCCGGATTCCCCACAGCAAGGATCTTTTTTGCAAAGTTTTCTAGCTCACGAATGTTCCCGGGCCAGTCGTAGGCAACCAAAAGTTCACGGACCTCGCTGCTCAGTTCCGGAGGCTTTTTCTTCAATTCATTTGAATGCTTCTGGAAAAAATATTCCAGTAGCGACGGGATGTCTTCCTTTCGCTCTCGCAGCGGCGGCAATCGCAAAATCACGCCGTTGATTCGGAAATACAGTTCTCGGCGAAAGCGGCCAGCCTCGATTTCCTTTTCCAGATTGCGCGATGTTGAGAAAATAAATCGTGGCGCCGGCTTCCCGGGATTGCCTTTCGGCTCTCCGTCCGGCAATAATGAAAGCAATGCACGTTGCGTGGTGGCATCAAGTTCATGTACGCCATCCAAAAACAAAGTTCTCGGTGCGGCTTCCCCATTTCCACCGCTCGAAAGAAGCTCCTCACGCAACTCTGCCAGCAATCGACCGGCGTCCAGGGCGGCACAATTCACCTTATTGAGCGGCGCTTCACACAATCCCGATAGCCTGTGGATCAAGCGGGCATAAATCTCCTTGCCGGTCCCGCTCTCCCCTACAAGCAAAATGGGGAGGTCTGTTTCTGCGATCTCTTGAATCAACGCATTCAGGGACTGGACGGCCAGGGCCTGCCCGTATACGAATCCCGTGCTGGTTGACGGCTTTAAGCTGTTGGTCGCTATTCTTGACATGGAGTCCGCGCTCTATGGTGAGCAGGTAGCATACCAAGAGGGAAACGCAAACTCACCGCTTCATACGGAAGTTAACATGTGTATTATCAGTAGTTTAAACGCATTTCCGGGATTTAAACAAACAATTTTTCATGGGCCAAAAGTCCCGAATTCCTTCCATCAAGTGGCAATCTGTTTTCCTTACCGGGGCTCAGTTTGAGGTCGCCGGGCAGATATCGTCGCTGAAGTCCCTTCGGCAGACTTCCAGGGATCCTACTCGTTGGGCATCCCAGGGAAAACCGGCAGGTTTCTCGGTGTCTGAAGCAGGATAAATTGGTACTAGAATTCTACGGCATCCCCTGCGGAAAAGTACGAGCAATCGGGGTGCTGGAACACCAGCGCGCTCACGCTGGCCTCCGGGTCCATCATGAAGCCTTCCGTCAGTTGCACGCCGATTTCTTCGGGCTTCAATAATTTCCAAATCGCGGCTTGATCCTCGAGACTCGGGCACGCCGGATAGCCAAAACTGTAGCGCTTCCCGCGATAGCGCGAAGTGAATCGCTGCGCCATGGTCAAGTCGGGCGGATCGGGGAAGCCCCAGTCCTCGCGGATACGCCGATGCAGCCATTCGGCGCAGCCTTCCGCCGTCTCGATTGCTAGCGCCTGTAGGCCATGCGACTTGAAGTAATAGCCGTCGTTCTTCGCTTCCTCCGACCGGCTGCGAATGCCTTCGCCCGCCGTCACCACGAACAGCGCCACGTGGTCGCGTCGGCCGTTCTGTGCCGGCAAGACGTAATCGCTCAGACACAGAAAATCGCCCTGGCGCTGCCGCGGAAATCGAAATGTGTGTACCGACTCACTCTCTCCCGGCCCAAAAAGCTGCAGAGAATCGCCCGCCGCCTCCGCCTCGAAAAACTGCCATACGGCGCGAACCTTCATGAACTCGGCGGCTTCTTTCTTCACTTCTTCCATACTCTCAAATAGTTCGATGGCTTTCGGATCGCGCTCCGTAAGCCGCTTCTCGAAATCCCCGCGGAAGCCCATGTGTCGTCCGTACAGCATGAACGGATTGATGTAGCCCCAGACTTCGCGCAGATCCGGCACCAGCCGGATTTTGCGGTCCAGATATTGCACCGGCGCAATCGGGAGGTCGGTTCGCACGCGCGGCGACCTCGTCACCTTGGGGATTTCTTTCACGCTGACCGTGGTCGTCACGCCAAAACCGTTTCCGGAAGAAGTATGCTCGCGCACCACCGTCCCACGTGTGACCGGATCCATCAGTTCGTTCATCAAGCGCAAACCGGTCATGGCGTCTTTGGCGTAGCAGACCGCTTTTCCGTAACTTGGTGCGATCTTCGTCTGCGTGAATTTCGCGGATAGCGCGGCTCCGCCTACGAGCAAAGGAATTTCAATGCCGGCGTCCTTCAAATCGCTCGCGGTAGTCACCATCTGCTGCGCGCTCTTCACTAGCAGCCCCGACAAGCCGATCGCATCCGGCTTGTGCTCCTGGTAAGCCTTGATCAATTCTTCCGGCGGAACCTTAATGCCAAGATTTACGACCTCGTAGCCGTTGTTCTTCAGAATGATCTCGACAAGGTTTTTGCCGATGTCGTGCACGTCTCCCTTTACCGTGGCCAGCACGACCTTCCCTCGCTTGGCGGTGTCCGCTTTTTCCATGAATTGCTCAAGATGGCTGACGGCCGCCTTCATGGCCTCGGCCGACTGTAACACTTCCGCCACGATCAGTTCATTGGCGTTGAAGAGCCGCCCGACTTCCGCCATGCCCGCCATCAGCGGCCCGTTCACGATGTCCAAAGGCGACGTGCCTTCGCCGCGCTTTTTCTCCAGATCTGAAATCAAGCCGTCACGTGTTCCTTCGATGATGTAATTGCTCAGGCGCTCGTCGAGCGGCAGGTCCGCGGCGCGTGCCTTTTCTTTTTTCTTTGCGGTTCGAAAGTGTTCGGTGATTGCCACGATATAGTACTGATTTACGGCCGCGCGCTGTTCCTTGCTTTGTTTGCGCCAGTCCGCGGGGACGTCGCGCAGGAGCGCCGCGTTCGAATGATCGGCCGGAACGTCCTTCGGCGGGTGTGAAAACAGCAGGTTTTCTGCGAGTTCGCGCTCGTGGGGGAGGATGGACGCGAACCGCTCGATCTTTTCCGTGTTTACGATAGCCAGATCCAGTCCCGCTTTCGTGCAGTAATAAAGGAAAACCGAATTCACCACTTCGCGCGCGCCTGCGGGCAGTCCGAAAGAAACATTCGAGATGCCAAGGATTGTCCGCACATCCGGCAAAGCTTGCTTGATCAGCCGGATCCCTTCGACCGTCTCGACCGCGCCGCCGATGTAATTCTCATCCCCTGTCGCACAGGGGAAAACCAGCGGATCGAAAATGACGTCTTCCGGTCCCAGCCCGTATTTTCCTGTCAGCAGTTTGTATGACCGCTCCGCGATCGCCAGCTTCCTCTCGCGCGTAAACGCCTGCGCCTGCAGCCTGTCCTCATCGATGCATCCCACAACCACTGCCGCGCCGAATTCATGTGCGATCGGCACCACGCGTTCAAATTTTTCCTCTCCATCTTCCAGGTTGATGGAATTGATGATGGATTTGCCTTGGCAATACGTCAGCGCCAGCTCGATTGCCGTCGGATCGGTGGTGTCGATCATCAAGGGGGCTTTCACTTTGCGAATCAGCTTTTCATAAAAGGGCGGAATGTCCTTTTTCTCGTCGCGCTCCGTGCTCTGCAGGCACACGTCCACGACTTGCGCGCCGCCGCGTACCTGTCGCCGCGCAATTTCGCTGGCCTCCTCCCATTTTTCTTCCGCGACCAGGTTCTTGAACAGGCGCGAGCCGATCACGTTGGTGCGCTCGCCGACCAGCAGCGGCCGCGTGCTGTCCTCCGCCTCAATCGCCTCAATCCCGGAATACACCGCCCGGTGCGATTCCGCCGGACGTATACGCGGCTTCTTGCCCTCCGCCATTTGCGCAATCGCGCGAATGTGTTTTTCCGTCGTTCCGCAGCACCCGCCCACGAAATTCAGCCAGCCGTGATCCGCGAATTTCTCCAGCTGTGCTGCCAGCGTCGTCGGGGTTTCCAGGTACTTTCCTTCTTCATCCGGCAAGCCGGCGTTCGGATAGCAGGACACAAATTCGCCTGTAAGCTGGCTCAACGTTCGAATGTGGTCGGTCATGAACTCCGGTCCCGTGGCACAGTTCATGCCAAACGCAAGGGGTTTCGCGTGCCGCAGCGATGCCCACAGCGCTTCGATGGTCTGGCCGGCCAGCATCGTTCCCATCGGCTCGATCGTCACGGACACGATGAAGGGCACGGCGCTCCCGATCTCTCTCGAAAGTCTGTGAATTGCCAGAATCGCCGCTTTGATATTCCGCGTGTCCTGAGAAGTCTCCACCAGCAGCAGATCGACTCCACCTTCCACAAGCCCCTTCGCGTGCGTGTAGTACGCTTCGAGCAGTCCTTCGAATGTCACGCCTCCCGTGACCGTAATTGCCTTGGTTGTCGGTCCCATCGATCCAGCAACGAACCGCGGCTTCCCGGGCGTGCTGAATTCATCAGCCGCTTGCCGTGCCAGCTCCCCCGCGCGTTTGTTCAAGAGATGCGCGTCGGCGGCAAGCCCATATTCCGCCAGCACAATCGGCGCTCCGCCGAAGCTGTTCGTCTCGACGATGTCCGATCCCGCCTCAAAGTATTTCCTGTGAATATCCAGAACTACGTCCGGTCGCGTTCGAACGAGATTTTCATTGCAGCCTTCAAGCGCAGCTCCGCCAAAATCCTCCGCAGTCAAGTTGCATTGTTGCAGCATCGTCCCCATCGCCCCGTCGAGCACGAGGATCCGCTGCGCGAGCAACTCGCGTAAGGCTTTGGCCGATTCGTTCAAGTTACGCATCTTCTGGAAGGCGTTACTCCTTGCTCGTTTGCAGGACAAAATGGCCCAAATTGCCATAGGAATCTGGCATTTCCCGGCACTTCTATTTTACTCATGTTTCCGGGCCGGCACCTACCCCCATGCATCGAACCGGTGCTTTTTGGGCTCGAGCGGCAATTTTGGCACCCTGAACGGTCATTTCCCACGTGCTATGCTGCCCCCGCGGCACCAATTTCCTCGTTGGTACGGATCCGGGCAAGATTGTCGCCGCCGCCCGTGATACCCTTGCGGGCCGGGGCAAAGCAGGCCGCGTTCCTCCTCTTTGGGACGGGCATGCTGCAAGCGGTATAGTTGACATGTTATTGAAGGAAATACCCCCGGGATATGCATCCTAGTTGTCAGTAACAGTTCGTGAACAGCAACACCAAAGGACTTGCCCCTTCGGCCAGTTTTCAATAATCTGTCGAACAGTGACTACGAAGCGTACGTCCTCGAAACTGACGGTCTGCATTCTCTCGCCGCACCCTCTGGTGCTGAGTGAGTTCGAACGCATTTTAGCCAAGGCCCAGTTCAAAGTTGTCGCCAAACAACTGGAATCCACGCTTGCGCCGGACCTCCGCACGCTCGAGCCGCCTAAAGCCCAGGTTTACGTCATTGACGCGCATGCAGCTAAGCCCGCCACCGGCGCGCTCCTGGCAAATATTCTTGAGCGTTACCCGGAGGCCCGCCTCATCGTGGTTGGCGAGCAGCACAATGATGCCAACAGTTTTTCTCTTCTGCGCTCCGGCGTGAAGGGCCTGCTCACCTACGTCGAGGCCCGCGACCAGTTGATTCGCGCTCTCCCCCTCGTAGCCACCGGAGGGTTTTGGGTTCCGCGACAGCTTCTCTCCGGCTTCGTTGACTCTATCCTCACAGGTCAGGGCCGTCGTCTGAAGACCGATTCGGTCACGAATCTGAGCCGCCGCGAGCAGGAAGTTCTCGATTCACTGCTGGAAAATCTTTCCAATAAGGAGATTGCCAGCAAGCTCAACATTGCAGAACGTACCGTAAAGTTTCACGTTTCAAACTTGCTCAATAAGTTCGGCGTGCGCCGCCGCGCCGACCTCATTCTTCTTACCTTTCAGCGCCGCCTGTCGCAGGCTTAGTCTTTGACCGATTTTCGCGGCCGTGCATCGCGCTTTTCCACAGCCCTGGCTGTTGGTCCGGGTAATTCCGCACCCGTCCAGTTTGGTTTTCTGCCTAAATCGAGGAGAATGGACAGGTGAATATTCTTGTTACCGGCGCGGCGGGTTACATCGGCAGCGTTTGCTCGGAAGTTCTGATCGCGCGCGGCGTGTCCGTCATTGCGTTGGACAGCTTGCTCGAGGGACATCGTGCCGCCGTTCCGCCCAGCGCCATTTTTTGCCAGGTTGATCTTGCGGATCGTGCGCAGCTCGAAGCTGTTTTCTCCCGGCACAAAATTGACGCCGTCATGCACTTCGCCGCCGAAGCCCTCGTGGCCAAATCCGTGCGCGAGCCCAGCATCTTCTACGCCACCAACGTGGCCTCCGGCGTGAATCTGCTCGATGCCGTCACCCGCCACGGCGTCAAAAAATTTATTTTCTCTTCCACCGCTGCCACCTACGGCGAACCCGAAATCGTTCCCATTCCCGAAGACCACCGGAAAGCGCCCATCAATCCCTACGGAAAATCAAAGCTCGTATTCGAGGGGATTCTTGCCGATTACAAGCTTTACACCGGGCTCAAATATGTCTCCCTCCGCTATTTCAACGCCGCCGGAGCCTCCAAGGAGCGTGGCGAGCATCATCGCGTGGAAACTCATATCATTCCCCGGATTCTCGATGCCGCCGCTGGTGACTTGCCCCATGTCGACGTCTTCGGCACGGATTACCCCACGCCCGACGGAACCTGCGTCCGCGATTACGTCCATGTGCTCGATATCGCCGATTCCCACGCCCGCGCCCTTGAGGAGATCGACCGCGTTTCCGGGGAAGCTTTCAACGTCGGCAACAGCCGCGGCTTCTCTATTTTGGAAGTCCTCGACGTGGCGGAACGCGTCACCGGCTGCAAGATACCGCGCAAACTGGGTCCGCGCCGCCCCGGTGATCCTGCCGTTCTCGTTGCCAGCAAGGAAAAACTCAAGCGCCTTCTCGGCTGGGAAGCCTCTCATTCCTCGCTCGAAGAAATTATTCAGTCAGCCTGGGCTTGGAAGCAGAAACACCCCCACGGCTATGCAGATGTGGCTTCCGCCTAAATTTAGTCCGTGAATTTATATCGAATGATGCACCACAGCGCCTGAACGCCGTCTTTCCAGGTAATCTTCTTTCCTTCTTCGTAGGTCCGGCCCGCGTAGGTAATTGGCACCTCGTAGATGCGCCACTTGTGCTTGGCGATTTTTGCCGTGATTTCCGGTTCGAATCCAAATCGGTCCGATTTGATCTGTACTCCTGTAAGTACCTCTCTTCGGAACACCTTGTAACACGTTTCCATATCCGACAGTTTCAGGTTCGTAAAAATGTCCGAAAGCAGCGTCAGCATCCGGTTCGCCACGTAGTGCCAAAAATAATGCACGCGTTGCGGCCCGCCTAGAAACCTCGATCCGTACACTACGTCCGCCCGCCCATCGATAATTGGCCCGAGCAAAACCCCGTAATCACGCGGGTCGTATTCCAGGTCCGCATCCTGCACCAGCACGATGTCTCCGGTCATTTGCTCAAAACCACGCCGCAAGGCCGCTCCCTTGCCATGGTTCGGCGCTTGGAAAAAAAATCTCAAATCCCGCAATGCAATCGGATCGCTTCCATCCTGCGCCGGTGCCAACGCTTCGCCATTCGCTTGCCTTGCAGCCATATTTTCCAGAATCTGCCGCGTTCCGTCGGTCGAGCAATCATCGACGATGATCACTTCCTTGCGAATCTCCGTGTCCAGCACCCGCCGCAGGATTTCGTCAATTGTCGATCTCTCGTTGTAAACGGGAATCACAATCGAAACTTTCGGATTGTCCAGTGCGGAGGGATTGCGTCGTTGATGGGCCATGAGTGTCGAAAGATTGTAGCGGCGCAGGCTCCTGTGAGTAAAGCCAACTGCACCAACAATCTTGGCTGCTATCGGTCTTTTCGCCCTCCTCCAAACCCGCTATCCTAGCAAGGCGCCGCCAGGGGCTGCGTCGTTTCGTGGGTTCGCGCAAGACTCCCATGTGGCCGTTCTTCTCTGTGCTCTCTGAGTACTCTGGTAGAGTGTTTTCGATCGAATGCGGCAACTCTGAATGCCTACCTTCTTTATTGAACAATTCGGTTGCCGCGCCACCCAAGCCGATGGCGCCGCCCTTGAGCGCCAGTTGCTCGACCGCGGCTGCACTTCCGCCCCCACGCCCGCCGCTGCCGACATCGTTGTCATCAACACTTGCACCGTCACGGCCTCCGCCGACGCCCAGGCCCGTGACGCCATTCGCAAACTTCACACCGCCAATCCCGCCGTTCGCGTCATCGTCACCGGCTGCTATGCCCAGCGAGCTCCCGAGGAATTGGCCGCACTCCCCGGCGTCTCCTGGGTCGTCGGCAATTCCCACAAACCGCAAATCCCCCAACTAGTCGATTCGCTTTCCGGCGCCGCCCCCGCTGTCTCCTCGAACGATTTTGTCTCCGCCGCCGCGCTTCATTCTGACTCTACTCTTCCGTTCCATTCCTTTGTAGGGGCGCGGCATGCTGCGCCCCATCTCGGCAAGATCCTCACGGGCAACATCTTCGACCGCACCGAATTTCTCCCCGCTCCGGTCCTCGGCGGAGAAGGAAATCACACCCGCCCCACGCTCAAAATCCAGGACGGCTGCGACTCCCGCTGCTCCTACTGCGTCATCCCCTTCGTCCGCGGCAAAAGCCGCAGCCTGACGCCTGATGCAGTCATCCAAGAAATCCACGGCCTCACAGTAGGACAGACATTCTTGTCTGTCCTCCCCGCGTCTCAGAAAATGTCTCCTTATCCGGCTCGCGAAATCGTTCTCAGTGGCATCAACCTCGGCACCTACGGCCGCGATCTTACGCCCCGAGTCGAATTCGAAGATCTCCTCCGCCGCATCCTCGACGAAACCGCCGTCGAACGTCTCCGCATCAGCTCCATCGAGCCCCTCGACGTCACCCAGGACCTCGTCGATCTCTTCGCTGGGACCGATCGCATCGCCCAGCACTTCCACATGCCCCTGCAATCCGCCTCCGACCGCATCCTAGCCGCCATGCACCGCTGGTATCGTGCCGAGCATTACGCCCGCCGCGTCGAACTCATCCACGAACGTCTCCCCCACGCCGCCATCGGCGCCGACGTCATCACCGGCTTCCCCGGCGAAACCGAAGACGACCACGCCGCCACGCTCGCCTTCATCGAACGCCTCCCTTTCACCTACCTCCACGTCTTCTCGTTCTCCAAGCGCCCGGGCACGAGGGCCGCCTCGCTCGCAAACGAAGTCCCCGGCGCCGTCATCAAGCGCCGCGCCCGTGAACTCCGCTCCCTCGGCGAAGCCAAAGCCGCCGCCTTCCGCCAATCCCAAATCGGCCGCACCCTCCGCGTCCTCACCCTCCGCCGTGAAGATCCTGTCGAAGGTTTAGAGATGGACAAGACTCCAGCCCTCTCTAGCAATTATCTGAAAGTGCGCGTGAATGGGAGTCATCCCGCCAACAACTGCCTTGATGTCTTGATTTCAGCCACAACTGGAACAACTCTAGTAGGTGAACCTATTCTTGCCCGCTCCGCGAACGACGCTTGCCCCGAGCCGGTCAAAGCGTCTCTTCGTTAATCTTCTCTTCTCTGCGCTGACTCTGTGTCCTCTGCGTCTCTGCGTTATCTTTGTCTTTCTTCAATCAATCTACGTCAGCGCAAGTATTCTCCTCGTTTAATCCTGAGAGGAACTATGTGGACTCAGCCCACCCTCGAATTTTTTGGAATTAACCAAGGAAAAACCCGAACAGCCTTGGGGCATCATGCTGACTGCTATTTCTCGTTTGGGCTTCGACTGGGGACGGACAAGAACGAGGTCAGTTGCAGCTACTGGGACAGCCTCTACGTAAACTCGAATTTCATAGCTGCCGGCCTCTAAATGATCGAAGGAAAACTTGCCATCGTTGTCGGTTTCTCGCACAGCAATCTCCTTGCCCGCTTGTAGGACCGTGACCTTCGCATTTGCGATGCGGTCACCACTTGGAAAGAAAACGACTCCACAAATGCGGTGAACGGGCTTGAGGGGTGGCAGCCCTACGCAAGTGGTCGCGGAGGATGTGGCAGACGGCAGCGAGAAAAGAAGCGTAACGAGTAATGAAACAAAGAAGGGACGAACACGTTTCATCAATTCCTCCTAATACGGGAAAAAAGCACAGCGAGGTTTTTCGCCTCTCCTTTCAACTTTCACCTTTGAACCCTCAACTCTCAAAAATCACCTGCGCCAGCGCCTGGCTCTCCGTGTGCGTGATGCTGAGCGCCACACTCTTCACCCCGATCTGCTGCGCGATTTTCGCCGCCTCACCCGTTATCGCCAGCGTCGGACGCCCGCTCGTCTCCCGCACCACTTCCAAATCCACCCATCGCACCCCGCGCCGCCAGCCCGTGCCCAGCGCCTTCATCGCCGCTTCTTTTGCCGCAAACCGCCCCGCATATCGCTCATACTTGTTTTTGAACCGCTCGCAATATTCTCGTTCTCTTGGTGTATAAATCCGTTTCAGAAACACTTCCCCATGCCGCTCGATCGCCCCCTGGATGCGCTCCACCTCCGCAATGTCCACGCCCATTCCAATGATCAAGACGCCTCCAGTGCTCCCGCATTCTGTCCCGCAGCCGACTCCGATTATACTTGTAGACTTGTGGCTTCCACGAGAACAGTAGCGGCCAAGCGCAGCGCGCGCAAATCAAGGGCTCGCGCCGGTGACAAGAGTATTTGGACCGAACGCAAAGTGCGCAGCATGCGAATTCTCCAAATCCCCGTGCTTGCCAAACTCCCCTGGCTCGTCCACGGTTTCAGCGCCAAACCCGGCGGCGTCAGCGATCAAGGCGGCGAAAAGGTTCTTAATCTCGGCTACACCGAATGGGACACCAAAGAAAGCGTCCTCGAAAACCGCCGCCGCTTCCAATCCGCCCTCGACGCATCAGATCTCCATCTCATCTCTCTCCAGCAAATCCATTCCGATGTCATCCATCTTTTCGACGCCGCGCCCGCCGAACTTTGCCGCGGCGACGCTTCCGCCACGAACAGCCCCGGCCTTCTCCTCGGAGTCCAAACCGCCGATTGCGTCCCCATACTCCTCGTCGACCCAAAAAAGCGCACCATCGCCGCCGTTCACGCCGGATGGCGCGGCACCCTCCAGCGCATCCTCGTCAAGGCCATCGGCAAAATGCAAATGCAATACAAATCCAACCCCGCCGATCTCCTCGCCGCCATCGGCCCATCCATCGGCGGTTGCTGCTACGAAGTCGGCACCGAAGTCGCCACCCAGTTCCTCTCTCAATTCGCCGAAGCCCCGGAATGGTTCGACGAGTTTCGCACCGGTGACGAGCCCAATCCCATCCAGTGGCTCAACATGATGCCCCCGGGCCACCAGCCTCCCCCCAAGAACGTCCTCCTCGATCTCCGCAAGGCCAATCGAGCCCAGCTTCTTGGCGCTGGCCTGCGCACCGCAAACATCTTCGTCAGCGATCTCTGCACTGCCTGCCGCCGCGACCTCCTCTTCAGCTACCGCAAGGAAGGCCCCCAGAGCGGCCGCCTGCTCTCTGTCATCGGCATTCGCTAACTCTAGGTCCGTCTTGGATTTATCTCCGCCACCCTTCTCATGAAATTTTCTTCGCCGATTTCCCTTGACTTTAGTTATCTTTATGGTACACTAGTTTTGTAAAGGATTGCGCAAGGATTGCGAGAGCTTTCTTATCACGAGCGCAGTCGAAGGGCTTCCGGTTCTCTTCCCCCAGACAGGCTCGCTCACTACGCCACATCTCTCAAGGAACCAAAATCCCGTCCTTTAGAATCAATCGTTTACGGAGTGCAAATTTTGTAAGTCCTTTATTTCCACCTTCATACAAAATGCCGGGGGGTGGGGAGTATGCCAGAGAGATTTCAACCAGAAAAGCTTAGTCCCGGGTAACCTCGGTGCGCCGGTCACTGATTGCCGATCGCTGATAGCGGAGAGCTATCGATTTGCAAAAGCGCCAACTGCCCGCACGCGGCCATCACGTCGCGCCCGCGCGAGTAGCGCACAAACGTCGGCACTCCACGATCCACCAGAATCCGACGGAATTCTTCAATTCGCTCCGCTGGAGATTCGTGGTAGGGAAGTTCGCCCGGATTCCACGGGATCAGGTTCACTTTCACGCTCTTGAGCGGCGCCAGCAGCCGCACCACGCGCCACGCGTCTTCCGTGGCGTCGTTTATTCCGCCGAGCATCACGTATTCAAACGTCAGATGCTCCCACGTTCGCAGTGGATATTCCTTGCAGGCTTCCATCAGCACGGCAAGGGGATATTTCTTGTTGATCGGCATCAACGCGTCGCGCTGTTCATCGTTCGACGCGTTCAGTGAAATCGCCAACTTCGGCCGCACTTTCTCCTGCGCCAGCCGCTCGATTCCTGGCACAATCCCGCTCGTCGAAAGCGTCATGTGCTTGGGCGAAATTCCCATGCCTTCCGTGTCCAGCATGATTCGTACCGCTGCCATCACCGCCTCGAAATTCAGCAGCGGCTCGCCCTGCCCCATCAGCACAATATTTGTCTGAGGCGCGAGTTGTCCCTTGTGCTCTTCGAGCGGCAACAAAACTTGCGCGAGAATCTCTCCCGCCGTCAGATTGCGAATCAGTCCGAGTTGTGCCGTAAGACAGAAATGACAATCGACCGCGCAGCCAGCCTGCGTGGAAATGCAAATCGTCTGCCGCTCCTCGCTCGGCATAAACACCGCTTCCACCGATGCCGGCTTTGGCAAGCGGCTCGCTTTTTCTTCTCTACTCTTCTCTGCGGCCTCTGCGATCTTTGCGTGCGGCGCCTGCCCCGACCCGGTCGGGGCGTTAAATGTTTTGACTTTTTCCGCATCCCCCAGTCCGAACAAATACCGCACCGATCCATCCGCTGACACAAATCTTTGCCTTACCTCCGGCAAAGTGACCCGCGCTTCCTTAGCAAGCCGCTCCCGCAGCGCCGCCGGAAGATTCGTAATCTGCGTCACATCAAATTTTCTTTCCGAGTACAGCGCATGATAAATCTGCGCTCCGCGAAACGCCGGCTCACCCAGCCCCGCGCAGAATGCGCGCAACTCGTCCCGAGATTTGCCCAGAAGTTCCGTGGTCATGCGAGGTTCGGCAGCAACAAGAACTCCTTCGTCTTCATCTTAACACGCAGCTCTCAGCCCCCTGCTGCACCCGCGCCGCAAATGGCGCTATAATTCTGCGGCAATCCCCGCTCTGCTGGATTGCTCTGTCGCCCGTTCAACGGGCGCGCACGAACCGGAGGGTCCCATGGCACAGAACGTCGCGACCGAACAACTCACCATTACCGATTGGGTGAAAGGCCTAGCCGCGATCTCTTCGCGCGACTTTACCCTCGAAAACGTCCAAGACTACATCCTCCGCCATTCGGTGCGCCCTGAAACGCTCGACAAATATTGCTATTTCTCGAAGGGCAACTACACGCGCAACCTCATCTTTAAGAACGAAGTCTTCGAGTGCATGACCATTTGCTGGGAGATCGGCCAGGCCAGCCGCATTCACAACCATCGCGGTCAGAACTGCTGGATGTCCGCGCCCATCGGCCGGCTGAAGGTCCAGAATTTCCGCGTGGATGATCGCGACGCCGCTCACGGGACTTGCCGTATCATTCCCACGGACATCTACGAAATGGACGCCGCTCATCCCGCGTACGTCAACCCGCTTGAGCCCGTCCATCAGGTTCTGAATCTCGCCGAATTCAACCAGCGCGCCGTCAGCATCCACGTTTACTCCAAGCCATTTGACACTTGCGAGGTTTACCTTCGCGAGAAAGGCACCTACGGCGACGTCCCGCTCCATTACACCAGCGAATACGGCAAGCTGAATCCGGCTGAAAAGATTTTGTAGCGCTCCCGATAGGGTTGCGGCTTTTTCCTGCTCGCAAGTTATTGCAAGGCTTAAATTTAGGAATTCAATTGCTTCCGTTTCACCTTTCCAGCCCGCCTGTGTCACAATATTTGTATGGCCACAGAAACGCGCGACATTCAGAAGCACGTTTTGCCCAACGGCCTCGTGGTCATCACCGAGACCATGCCCCACGTGCGCTCCGTCTCCGTCGGCCTGTGGGTTCGCAACGGCTCCCGCCGTGAAGTTCCCGAAGAGAACGGACTCGCGCACTTTATGGAGCACATGGTCTTCAAGGGCACGGAGCGCCGCTCCGCCGAAGCCATCGCCCGCGAAATGGATTCCGTCGGCGGCATGCTCGACGCCTTCACTTCCAAGGAGCAGATCTGCTTCAACGCAAAAATTCTGGACGAGCACCTGCCCATCGCCTTTGACGTGATCGCCGACCTCGTGCTCCGCCCGAAATTCGATTCCGAAGACGTGAAGAAGGAACGCCAGGTTGTCCTCGAAGAAATAAAAATGGATTTGGACAATCCCGAGTATCTCCTTCACGAAATTTTCACGCGCGGATTCTGGCCGCAGCATTCGCTCGGGCGCCCGATTCTCGGCACGCCGGAAACGGTGAAAGCCTTCAACCGTGATTCGTTGTTTACGCGCTTTCGGAATTGGTTCGCGCCGGATCATCTAGTGGTCACGGCCGCGGGCAACGTCACACACGAACAAGTGCTGGAATTGGTTCAGCGTGAGTTCGGCGGCATGAGTCCAACCGGTCCGGCCGATAGCGATGGCGCTCCGCGCACCGAGGCACCCATTCATCTCGAAGCCAAGCGCGACCTCGAACAGGTGCATCTATGCATCGGCGTCCCGTCGGTTCCACTGGGCCACGAAGACCGCTTCGCTGTCGCTGTACTCAACAATCTTCTCGGCGGCGGCATGTCTTCGCGCCTTTTCCAGAACATTCGCGAGAAGCAAGGCCTCGCCTACGCGGTGTTCAGCGAGCTGACGCCCTATTCCGACGCGGGAATGATGACCGTTTACGCCGGTACGGCCGCGGAGACGGTTGGCCAGGTCATCGACCTTACCATTCAGGAATTTCGCGCCTTGAAGGAATCACCGGTCACCGAAGAAGAGCTTCGCCGCTCGAAGAATCATCTCAAGGGCTCGCTGATGCTTTCGCTCGAGTCCACCAGTTCGCGCATGTCCAATCTCGCGCGCCAGGAACTGTACTTCGGCCGCTTCTACTCTCTCGACGAAATCCTCGCCGGGATCGAAGCCGTCACCCACGACGAACTCCAGTCCCTCGCCCAGCGATCGTTCCACGCCGATCAAATCGCCGTCACCGTCCTCGGCCCCCTAAACGGGTTCACCCTCGACCGCTCCCGCCTGGCCTGCTAACGGCAGGTCGGTACGTATCAGTTTATATACAGCTCAGTGCGGCAAGATTGAAACCGCGGAGAACCTCCAACACGCTATCGAAGGTGTTGCATTTCAGTCTAAGGCTGATCTCTCGGAGGTTGTCCTATGCGAATGATCCGTTGTTTCACAATTTTGCTGGTCATATTCGTTCCGCGATGCGCAAATGCGCAGGTCTTGAGGATAGGATCAGACAGTAGGAGGACAATCGAAGCCACGACCACGGAAAAAATCAGTGTTCCTGCCGATTCGGCGATCGTAAAGGTCGGATTTAATCATGTTGCGGACACCAAAGATGCCGCCTATAACGAGAGCGTCCGTATGGGGAACAAGATTGTTAAAGCGTTGACCGGCGCCGGAATCCCAACTGAAGAAATACAAACTGAGGCATTGACTGTCGGAAGGGAAGAAGAAGGACAGCGGGGTATGGGATCGCCTACGAAGACTAAGTATTCAGCGGAACAGCAATGGCGCATTCACGTCGTCGCTGCCGACGCCCAGAAAGTGGTCGACATCGCCGTTGCTGCAGGCGCCAACATCGTGCAGGGTGTGGAATGGAACGTCTCGGATCCGCAGTCTCTGCGCGCAAAGGCTTACGCAACAGCACTGGCACGAGCTCGGGAAATGGCCGAGCAGGCGGGCACTCAAGCAGGTGTCAAGCTCGGAGAGCTTGTGTCCATCATCAACGGCGAAGAATCAGAAGGTTTCGCGAAGCTGCCCATGGCAAGAAAGATGGTCGCCGTCGAAGTGCATGCAATACCAACGCAAAACCTAATGCTTTATCCGAGTAAAGTCGAGCGAGAAGCCACGGTTACAGTTATCTACGCCATTGCGCAATAATCGCATTGTGTGTGGAATGATGTAAGTCTTAGCTTTGCGTGGCGCGGGCGGCGTTGACGGCGGCGCCGATGATGCCGATCTCGTCCGACGTTGGGACGAGTTCGAAGCGGCTGCCTTGCAGAGGACTCATCTTGACCATGTCGTGCAGCAGCCTGTCCAGCAATCCGATGTCGATAAATTTCACTTCCGGTCCGGTGATAAAAAATGTTCCCGGACCTTCCATGTGGATGCTGGTTGCAGTGGCAGCAGCCAGTGCGCGGTGACATAAGTTAACAAATTCCTTGCAGCGCGCGTCACCCGCGCGGGCGTTTTCGAAAACTTCCTCTGGTTCGAGATCCATAAACCGTAAACGCATGGAGCGGCGTCCGAGGATTCCTTCGAGATGCCCCTGGCCGCCGCAGCCGCAGAACTTTTCTTTGGGGTCGAGGCTAACGACCGAATGCCCGCCTTCCCAGATTCCTTCCCGGGAAGGGAAACGGCCGAAGCCGATGCCGTTACCGATGGTCCACACACGGAACAGCTTGTTCAGTTCGCCTCGCGTCGCCGCAATTCCCGCGGCCATGACGTCGGCGTCATTGAAAAGGTGAACCTGCGCGCCGGCGAGTTTGCCGCTCAGCGCGGAGGACAAGGCGGTTTGGAAGGAAAAGCCTTTAGCTTGCTGAAAGTTAGGCGAGTCCTCGACGACGCCGTTGCGAATGATGCCTGGGAAGCCGATGCCAATCGCGGCGACTTTCTCCCCCTTTGTCACCTTCTCTACTTGCTGCCGGATACCGTCAACGATACTGTCCGCGGGCATGGATTGCAGCGGGTCGAGCGATTGCGGTTTCTCCGGAAAGAGATTCAGCGTGCCGAGCACCTTGTGGTTCTCCACGAGGCCAACGGCGATATGTTCCATGACCAATACACCAACTGTCCTGCTCATTGTGCTCCTGCCAATCTTAAGGGACCGAATCTTCGAGCAATCGGCTCCTCACATGGACGTGGCTACGTCCTGGCCAGTTTGTTCAAACCGTTGAACGCGGCGGCCTTATAACACTCCGCCAAAGTCGGGTAATTGAAAACCGTGTCCACGAAATATTCCACTGTGCCGTTCAGCGCGAAAACCGCCTGCCCGATGTGCAGAAGCTCGGAGGCGCCTTCTCCGATGATATGCACTCCAAGCAGTTTCTTGGACGTGGGATCGAAAATGAGTTTCAGACGGCCAGTGGTGTCGCCGCGAATCTGGCCGCGCGCAATTTCGCGGAAAAAAGCCATCCCAACCTCGTACGGGACCCCTTCATCCGTGAGTTGTTCCTCTGTTTTTCCAATGAAGGAAATTTCGGGAATCGTATAAATGCCGTAGGGATAATTGGCGCGGTTGGAATTCGTCGGTATTCCGAAAGCCCTGGCTGCGGCGATGCGTCCTTGCTCCATAGAAACCGAGCCAAGGCTGGGAAACCCAATCACGTCTCCAACGGCGAAAATGTGGGGCTGTTTGGTGCGGTAATTCTCATCGACGGTGATGCGGCCTCGTGCGTCCGCTTCCAGTCCGCCGGCCGCAAGATTCAGCTCGTCCACGTTGCCCTGGCGGCCCACCGCGTAGAGCAACGCCTCGCCGGAAACTTTTTTCTTGCTCTTCAGATTGGCGACGACCAGATGATCGGGAGTTTCCTCGACGCTTTCGACCTCCTCGTTGAGGCGCAGAGTGACGCGCCGGTCCCGCAAATGGTAGCAAAGCGCCTCGACCATTTCCGCGTCGGCGAACTCCAGCAAGCGCGGGCGCTTCTCAATCAACGTCACGCGCACGCCGAGTGTCGCGAACATGCACACGTATTCAACGCCGATGACACCGCCGCCCACGACAATCATGGACTTGGGAATCTCCGGCATCTTCAGAATTTGATCGCTATTGATGATGGTCTTGTCGTTGAAAGGAACGAGGGGAGAAACCGCGGGTTTCGTGCCCGTAGCGATGACGATGTTGTCCGCTTCAAACTCGGTTTGTCCCCGGGAACTGGTCACTTGCATGTGGCGAGGATCGAGAAAGCTGGCGGTTCCCGTGACGACGTCGATGCCGTTTCGAGAAAGCTGCGCGCGAATCACATCGATTTCCGTTTTGATGACGCTCAGCGCGCGAAAGGAAAGATCCGCCATGGTGATCTGTTCCTTCACGCGATAATTTACGCCGTAAATGCTCTGATACTGATACCCGGAAAGGTGCAGGACCGCTTCACGGATGGTTTTGCTGGGGATAGTGCCGGTGTTGATGGCAGTTCCGCCGATCACCTCCAGCTTTTCGACGAGCGCGGCGCGCTTTCCGAACTTTGACGCTTGAATTGCGGCGCGCTGGCCTCCGGGCCCGGAGCCAACCACGATGAGATCGTACTTTTCCATGGTTCGCCGCGGGAGTATATCATTGTTGCAATCGCGTAGTCCTTGTTGACGCGCGTCCAGCGGTCTGCCATCATTTTGAGAATTTGTTTTGGCACGGCTTGGATTTTTGAGTGTAAAGAATTTTCCGGGGGATGCACGATCGGCTTGCGGGTTTCCATCCTGGCGTCGGGCAGCTCGGGCAACATCACGTTGCTCGAGACCGAGCGGACCTGCCTCCTCGTGGACGCTGGACTTGGCAAGCGCGAAACGCTGGCCCGGCTCGCTGCCATCGAAAGGACCGTCGAGCACATTGACGGCATCCTGATCACCCACGAACACACCGACCACTGCAACGGCTTGCCGCAAATGCTAGGACTGTGGAAAGCGCCGCTCTACGTTACCGAGCCCACCATGGATGCGATGAGGCGTATCCTCCCGGAAACATTTGGCAAGCGCCTGAGGCGAGTCGAAACCGTCTATGCCGGGCAGCATTTCACCGTAGGTGACATTGATGTTCACGCCTTCGCGATTCCGCACGATGCCGCCGATCCGATTGGTTTCACATTTCGTTCGAATGGCGCAAAGATGGCCATCGTTACCGATCTCGGCTACATGCCGGAGCTGGTGAAAGTTCATCTTCGCGGTGCGGATTGCCTCGTCCTGGAATCGAATCACGATCTCGACATGCTCAAGGTGGGCCCATACCCGTGGGTGGTGAAGCAGCGTGTCCTGAGCCGTACCGGCCATCTTTCCAACCATGCGGTAAGCGAATATCTTTCCGATCCGGACGGCTTCGACGCGACGGCCCGCTATCTCGTTCTGGCGCACGTCTCGCAGGAAAACAACAATCCAGATTTGGTGCGCCTGTCCGCTGAAGAAGCTTTGAAGCGCCGCCCCGCCGAGTCTACGTTTACGGGCGAACTCCTGGTCGCCTCGCAGCAAGTGCCGCTCAAGCCCCTCGAATTGTAGGAACATCTCTAGCTTTTTGAATTTGACTCGCTTGAATTTTCGTTGCAGCGATGAGGCTTTCTATTTTAGACTGGTAGTGTCTTGGTAGAGGTGCGGAGGCCATGAGTAGCCGGGCTTGCCATTCCGATCAGCTTCGGAGGCTCGCGCGAAAGGGGCTTTTGAGTGGTTGCAGATGTTGTCCGCCGAAATCGCAGCGGTAGCTGAAGCCGCGGCGGTTGGGGGGCAGGTCCAAGGCCTGTCCACTGTCATCCGTTGAATTGGATGAAGCGCTATCGAGAGGCGGCAGCCCCGATTTGTATCCTCGCGGTTCCTTCCTTTCGTTTCGCTCATCCAGAAAAGACTGAGTCGAATGAATCTTTTCGAATTCACTCGCGCGCTCGTGGACATCGAGTCGACCACGAACCACGAAAAAAATGTGGGCGACTACCTCTTTGTCCATTTGTCTGCGCTCGCCACGCGCCACAACGGCCGCATTGAGCGCATTCCCGCCGCGGCCAATCGCGACAATATCTTGGCCGCCTGGGGTGAGCCGCTCGTTACGCTCTCCACGCACATGGACACGGTTCCACCGTTCTTTGGCTCTCGCGAGGACGACGAATTTATTTGGGGCCGCGGTTCCTGCGACGCGAAAGGCATTATCGCGGCGATGATTGGCGCAGCGGAGAAACTGCTCGCAGCCGGTACGCACAATTTCGGCGTGCTCTTTGTTGTTGGAGAAGAACGGGACAGCGCCGGAGCAAAGGCCGCTGCCGCGACTCCACGCGGTTCGCGGTTCCTCATCAACGGCGAACCCACCGAGAACCGGCTGGCTCTCGGAGCGAAAGGCGCGCTGCGCTATGAAATTACCGCGCATGGAAAACTCGCGCACTCGGCCTATCCCGAGCTCGGCCATTCCGCCATCCACACCCTGCTCGACGTTCTCCACGACATTCGCCGGATTCCGCTGCCGGAAGATGCCTTGCTCGGCCGCAGCACTCTGAATGTCGGCACCATCGATGGCGGCCGCGCTCCCAACGTCGTCGCCGATCTTGCCGAAGCGGAAATCATGTTCCGGACAGTTGGCGATCCTGCGAAACTTCGCGAAGCCGTCTCCGCGGCGGCTGCCGGTCGTGCCGAAGCTCGCGAAGTGCTGCACACTCCCGCGGCTCAACTGAGTAAATTCGACGGTCTGCCTACCACTATTGTCGCCTTCACGACTGACATTCCAACGTTCGGAGGAGCGTGGGGGCAACCTTTCCTCATCGGTCCTGGGAGCATCTACGTCGCGCACACCGCCGAGGAGCACATCTCCAAAAAGGAATTGTCCGACGCGGTGGATATTTACGCGCGCATGGCGGCACAACTTCTCGCGACGGGCCGGAGCAGCGCATGAGCATGGGCCTTGCCATTGTTGGTTACGGAAAGATGGGGCGGCTGATCGAGCAGCTCGCGCCCGAATACGGATTCGAGGTGCGCGCGAAATTCGATGGGCGCAGCAATCCGCGCGGGCAGGCACTTTCTCGTCAGACGCTTCAGGGAGTGGATGTCGCCGTGGAATTCACTTCGCCGGACGCGGCTCCGGATAATATTCGCCGCCTCGCTGCGATGGGAGTTAGCTCGGTTACGGGCACGACCGGATGGTTCGGCGATCTTCCCTCTGTTCGCGAAGCGGTCACAGAGAGTGGGACGGGGCTTGTTTGGGCGGCTAATTTTTCGGTGGGCGTAAATCTTTTCTTGCAGGCGGTAGCGCACACTGCGGCGCTTTTTGCGAAGCATGCGGACTACGAAGCGTGGGGCTGGGAGATTCACCACTCCGCGAAAAAAGACACGCCTTCGGGCACGCTGAAAAAACTTGCGGAGGAGATGCAAGCGCACGGCTTCAGCCAGCCGGTGAGTCTGGCCTCGAATCGCGCCGGGGCACATCCCGGCACACATGAAATTGGTTTTGATTCGTCGGCAGATACCATCACGCTGCGGCATACGGCACGCAGCCGGGATGGCTTTGCGCGGGGCGCGTTGCAGGCCGCTCGGTGGATCAGCGGCAAGCAAGGTGTATTCGAATTTCGCGAGATTCTCAGCGAATTGAGCTGAGGGAAAAAGAAAGGGAAGGCATCATGTTTACAGGCACCGGCACGGCACTTGTCACCCCGTTTCGACGCGATGGTTCGCTTGACGAACCTACGTTGCGAGCTTTGGTCAAGCGGCAGATTGAGGCGGGCGTCGATTTCGTTGTTCCATGCGGCACAACCGGCGAAAGCCCGACGCTGACGCATGAAGAACATTTGCGTGTAGTGGAGATCGCAGTCGAACTCGCTAAGGGCAAGGTCCCAGTCCTGGCGGGCGCGGGCGGTTATAACACTACGGAAGTGATAGCGCTGGCGCGCGAATTGGGCGCTATCGGCGCGGATGGAATTCTCTCCGTCACGCCGTATTACAACAAGCCGACGCAGGAAGGCCTGTTTCAACATTATCGCGCGATCGCTGAAGCAGTCTCGCTGCCGATTATTCTGTATAGCGTGCAGGGACGGACGGGCGTGAACATTGAACCGGCTACGGTGAAACGGCTCGCGCAGATTGAAAATATCATCGGCATTAAGGAAGCCTCGGGCAACGTGGCGCAAATGGCTGCGATTCTCAACGTCGTGCCGGAGGACTTCCTCGTTCTCTCCGGCGACGACGCCATCACACTCCCGGTTATGGCACTTGGCGGACGCGGCGTCATCTCGGTGGTGTCGAACGAAATTCCCGCGGAAATGTCAGCGTTGACGCGGCTTGCGCTCCAGGGCGACTTTGCCGGCGCGCGGGCGATTCACCGGCGTTATCATCCGCTCATGGAAATCAATTTCGTGGAGTCAAATCCCATTCCCGTGAAGGCCGCGATGGCGGAAATGGGATTGCTCGAACCCGTGTGGCGCTTGCCACTCGTGCCGCCCAAGGCGGAGAATCAGGCGCGCGTCCGGGCCGTGCTCGAAACGCTCGAACTCGTCGGGCACGTTGCGCTCGCGCCAGGTGCCGAGAGGGTTCATGCAGCCATCGCAAGTTGAAAAGCTATTTGACGAAGCGCCAGCTCATTACGAAGAAGAACATCAGTGGCTTTTCCGCGATTTCAAAGCGGCGCTGAATCGCGGCGAAATTCGCGCCGCGGAACCCGATGCTTCCGCGAAATCGGGCTGGCGCGCGAACGCCTGGGTGAAGAAGGGCATCTTGCTGGGCTTTCGAATGGGCGCGATCGCGGACATGTCCATCGACGCCGCAAAGCAGCCCTTTTTCGATAAGTCCACGTATCCGGTGCACGCGTTCGCGGCTTCCGACGGCGTGCGGATCGTTCCCGGCGGCTCGAGTATTCGTGATGGCAGCTACATCGGGCGTGGCGTGATTTGCATGCCGCCGATGTTCGTGAACGTTGGTGCTTACGTTGCAGAGGGCACGATGATTGATTCGCACGCTCTCGTTGGGAGTTGCGCACAGATTGGCCGCAACTGCCACATTTCCGCGGGATCGCAGGTCGGTGGCGTTCTCGAACCTGTCGGCGCGTTGCCGGTGATCATCGAAGACGAAGTGCTGGTTGGCGGGAATTCCGGAGTTTATGAAGGGACGGTCGTGAAGCGCCGCGCCGTTCTTGGCACGGGTACGATTCTCAATCGCTCGATTCCAGTTTACGATCTGGTTCGCGACAAGCTTTATGCAGCCACCGAGACAGAGCCGCTAATCATTCCTGAAGAGGCCATCGTGGTGCCTGGCTCACGCGCGGTCTCCCATCCCAGCGGCGCAAAATGGGGGCTCTCGCTACAAGCCGCGGTCATCGTGAAGTATCGCGATGCGAAAACGGATGCGCGCGTGCAGCTCGAAGACCTCCTGCGCTAGCGCTTCACTGCGTCAGCACTTTTTCGAAAAACTGCAGCGCCCGCGGATCGTTCGATTGCCCCAGCCAGAACATCGCCTGCTTCCGCACCGCCGGATTACGATTCGTCTGCGCTACTTCAATCAACTTCGGGACGCCCTCGTCTCTTGGCAATTGACTCAGCGCAAAGACCGCTTTTTTCTTCACTTCGGTGTCGGGATCGCTGTCAATCGCTCCCGTGATCGTGCCCACGGCTCTCTTTCCCGCTTTTTGCGCCAGCCAAAAGAGCGCCTGCCCGCGCACGTGCGAACTCGCATCGTCGTGCGCCATGCGGATCATTTCATCGAGCGCACCGGCTTCATGGCTGACGGAAAGCGCAAAAGCTACGTGAGCGCGCACGTCCGAACTCGGATCCGTCTTTGCCATGCGCTGCAAGGCAGCCAGTCCGGCTTTGCCTCGCGCGGCTCCCATCCAGAAGGCCGCTTGCCTCCGTAATCCTTCGCGCTGCTCCGGCGTCACAAGAGATTCGAGCGCACGGTCGGCCGAAGCGTCTGCGTGCAAGGCAATCGCCGTCAATGCTCCGTGGCCAATCCCGCCGTCTCCGTGATCTTCGTAGTTCGAACTGCGCACGAAAGTCGCGAGGAGCGCAACGCTCTCCGGGGGTTTAACTCCCGTCAGCCAGACAAACGGCAAGCCGCCTGCATCCAGCGTGCAATCTTCCGACGCGACGCGAATTTTTACGACTTGCCTGGCTTCCAGGCGATAGAGCACGACGAGCTGCCGGGCTCCTTCCAGTTTGACGTTTCCGTCCGCGTGAGTCGTGCTGGTTGTTGCGCCGTTTTCCTTTTCCAGCTTGCAGGTTCCGCAATTCCCGTCATTCCAGTTGTTGTCGCAGCAGACGCCGCGCTCTCCCGAGACTGTTTCGACCTGGTAGCCAACCCACTCCGGTTTTTCCGCAGCCGCTGCGATCTCGTCGAAGGTCGCGTCGAGACTTGCGCCGACTGCACGCGTTTCCATCTTCGCGTTTGCAATTCGCGCCGCTTCCGAAGCCTGCACTCTGGTCGAGCTTGCCTGCTCCAATCGAGCCGGGGCTCCGCCGTTTGCCAGTTGCACTGCGGCCATGTTAAATCCCGCCACAATCATCGCAAGTCCGAGTGTTTTCCGCAGTGCCGACAAAATTCGAGCTTCTCGCATGGTTCCCCCTACTTTTGTAAAAGTTCCATCAAGTAATCGTTGCCTTCTTTGGAATGCATCAGCGACAATTTAGATACGGCCGTCTTCTTGAGTTCGGGGTCCTTCTCGATTCGCGCAATGGCCACCAGCGCTTTTGCATTCCCTTGAAGAAAATATGCATTCAACACTTCTGCTTTGAGCGTGTGATCCGTTTCCTTGCTGTAGATTTCCTGCAGCGCCTTGCCCGAATCGTCGGAATGGATCAGGCCAAGGTTTCGAATTGCTGCACGCCGCAATTCCGGATCTTTTTCTCCTTGCGCGGCCTTCACGAGTCTTCCGGAATCGCCCGCAAGAAAAAATGCCTGCAGGATCTCCCTGCGCAGATCCGTCGAAGTTTCCGCCTGGTACAACTGCTCCAGTTCGCTGGTCCCATGAACCAGCCCGAGCTGCCGGATCGCTTCGCGACGCAGCGATTCATCTTTTTCGCTTTTCGCCGCCGCGAACAGGCGCTCGTGATCGCCGCCGATCATGTAACTGCGAAGAATGGCGTGCTTCACGGAGGCGTCGCTGCTCGAGGCGTAAACCTCGGCCAGCGTTTTCCTCGCTTCACTGCCGCCGAAGAGCCCCAGATACTCGACCGCCTTGCGCTGTAAGTCCGGATTGGTCTGCCCTCGCGCGATTCTGCCGAGAATCTCACGGGCTTGAGGCGACCCGCTTTGCGCCAGCACGAAGAGGGCCTTCGATTTTTCCTTTGGCGAGCCTGAACCGTTGATTACTTTTTCGAGCAGGGGCAGCGTGCGCTCGGGGTCGCTGCCCATCAGGCCTTGGATGGCCAGCATTTTCAATTCATCGTCGCTCTGGTCCGCCGGCTTTACCGGCTGGCCGGTCGATTGCTTCACTTCGATCTCCAGCGCGCGGACATCCTTTTCCCAGCGGCTCTGCGGAAATCGCCGCTTAAAGTCTGCAATCGTGGCAAGAGCCGCGTCCCTCTTGCCCAAGCGGTTCTCCGCGTAGGCCTTCCAGTAGAGCGCGGCATCCGTTTGCGGACCGTTCATTTCCGCAAGTTGCCGGAATTTCTCCGCGGCCCGGTCGTAGTGGTCGTCGTCCAGGTCTTCGCGGCCGTTGTCATATAATTCTTGCAGCCGGTCGAGTTTTTCTTGAGCGCGATCGCGAGCTTCCTGTTCCCGATCGCGTTTCTCCTGTTCCCTGTCGCGGGCCCCTTGTTCGCGGTCGCGCTTTTCCTGTTCTCTGTCCCGAGCTTCCTGCGAGTCCTGCAGAGAATCCGCGGACTGCATGGGAATTGGTTGGAGTCCGCGCGCGCGTGTGATTGCGGGCGCCAGCGTCAGCGCAGCGATTGCGATCCATGCCGCGCCCGACTTTCTAGATGCTTTACCGATGATCATGCTTTGTTCCTCTCTCTTTTCGCAGATTCGTTTTGCGCCGGCACAGGCTTCGTGGCTTCCTGCCGTTGCTGCAATTCCTTGTTGACCACCCGAACTTTGAACAGAATCCCGCGCGCTTCGATCTTTTTCTGAATGGCCTCAAGCTGCGCCGGCGTTACCTCTTCCGGGCTGTGGGCCACGTCCAGGAGCACGCGCTCCAGTTCGTCAAGCACGCTGGCGAGTCCCGCATCTCCCTCTTGCAACGCTGTTTGCCGGAACATTCGGTTTTCTTCCACCAAATCTTCCGCGCGCCGCTGCTGGGCTGAGATGTCCACTTCTTTCTGTTTTGGGTTGTTCGGCACAGCGTTCGAAAGCTCCACCAACATCCTCTCGGAGTGGCCCAGATGTTCGCCCACGGCAACGACCAGCACACGCTCCCGCACCTGTTCCTGGTTCGCCATATTGTCCGGTGTGTTGCCCCGCTTTGAGATTCGTCCGGCAACAAACGCCGCGACGATCAATGCTACGACCGCGCCCGCCACTGAGAGTCGCCGCGGTTCCATCCATACCTGCCACCACCGTCCGGGTTTTTCCGGCAGCCGCGGCGCAATCTGCTGCCACACATGCCGCCCGTAATCCCCGCCGGGGTCAGGCACGGGCAGAGTATCCAACGCGGCAAGCACCGCTTCGATTCGTTCCAACTCGCCGCGGCACTCTTCGCAGCCCTCCAGATGTTCCAAAATCGCCGCGCGCTGCTCAGTAACTCCCTCGCGATAGGCAATCAACTCTTCTTCCTTCAGGTGTTTCATGATTCGGTTCCCATAGCGCGTGCCTGCGTTTTTGTTTCCACAAACGGTTGCAGCGCCTGCCGCAGTTTCTGCACCGCTCGAAACACAGTGTTCTTCGTGGCATTCGAGCTTGATTTCAAGACTCCCGCAATTTCCTCGATCCCGCAGCCTTCCCAATGCCGCATCACGAAAGCGGTTCTCTCCGCCTCCGAAAGTACAGCGAGCGCCAGTTCCATTTGTTTTCGAAGCTCGATGCTTTGCGTCAAGCGCTCCGGCGTTGGCGCCTTGTCCTGGACATGATTCAATGGATCGTTTTCCATCCCATCGCTTTCTTCGACTCTCGGCGCTTCCCGCCGTGACTCTTCCTTCTGGCGCTGGCGCATGCGGTCAATGGCGTAGTTCGCCGCGATTCGATAGACCCACGTCCCGAAATTCGATCGCGCCGCAAACTGCCCCAGCTTTTGATAACCGCGCAAGAACGCCTCCTGGACCACCTCTTCGGCATCGTGCCGGTTCCTGGTCATGCGGTAAGCCAGCCGGAAAACGTTGTGGCTGTGCCGCTCGACGAGAACGCGATAGGCATCGCGATCGCCCGCGAGCGTACGCTCTACAGCGACGGCGTCGCTCTCCGCGATGGCCTGGGTGCTATCGACGCTCTGTTGCATCCGATTCATTAGACAGGATTCGAGGCTTGCGGTTAGGTCGAGCTTAGGCCCTTATCCATCAACAACATAGCGCCTTTTGGGCTTCAAAATGGTACTCCTGGAAGGAGGGCTGATCCCGTTCCGTCGAGAGACTTGAGAGCTAGTCACTGACCACTAGTCTTTTCACTCGTAGCGCAACGCTACGATCGGATCCACTTTCATCGCTCGCCGTGCTGGCACGTAACACGCCGCCAGCGCCACGATGGTCAAAATTATCCCTACGCCCGCAAACGTCAGCGGATCGGTCGCGCTCACGCCGAATAGCAAATTGGCCATCAAGCGAGTAAGCCCAGCCGCGGCGAGCAATCCAATCACAACTCCCAGGGTGACCATCCTCACGCCCTCGCCCAAGACCATGCGCAGGACGTCGCTCTGCTTTGCGCCGAGTGCCATGCGAATGCCGATTTCATGCGTCCGCTGGCCCACCAGGTAGGAAATCACACCATAAATTCCCATGCATGCCAGGCCCAACGCCAGAGCTGCGAAGGCTCCCAGGACGATCATGGAGACGCGGCGTTCCGCGAGTGTTTCCGCGATGACCTCTTCCATGGTCTGCACGCTGTACATCACTTGCTCGCCGCTCATCCCTTTCAGCCCAGATCGGATTGCCTTTGCGACCGCCTGCGCATCTCCATCGAAGCGCACCACGACTCCCGTGCCGCTCCAGGAGGAAGGCTGCATTGCGCCGTCAGGGAGCTGCATGAAGGGGAAATAGAGTTGTGCGCGAAGCGATTGTTTATCGTCGGAATCGAGTCCCCATTGTTTTACATGCCCGACGACGCCGACGATCTCCGCTACGCCTCCTCCCTTACTATCCATAATCACGCGTTTTCCAACCGGGTCCTCGTCCCCAAAGAACTTCCGCGCGAAGACGTCATCAATCACGATGACATGCGAGGAGTGTTCATTATCCTCGGCGGTAAGGAAACGTCCGCGCTGGAGCGGAATTCCCATGACCTTCAAATAATCTTCTTGTACGACATAACTTATCGCCCAGCTCATATCGTTCGCGCTCGCGGGCTTGGGCTGGCCTTCGAGGTAGAAGAGATCTTCATCGTCGCCCGCAAGCGGCAGCGCTCCCCAGGAGAGCGAAGCGGCCTTTACTCCCGGAGTGGATGCCAGCCTGCTTTGGAGTTCCCGGAGCTGCGCCCGAACCGCGTCCGGGTTTGCGGCTTTCTGGGAAGGTGCCAGGGCTACGCCAAACGACAAAACGTTGTGGGAGTCGAAGCCGGGGTTCACGTTCCACAGGGCGCTCAAGCTGCGGATCATCAATCCGGCCGCGATCAGGAGCACCAGCGCCATCGCCATTTCCGAAACAACGAAAATTCCCTGCGCCCGGTGTTTCCCGCCGCTGGCTCCCCGGCCGCCTTCCTTCAGCGTATCGTGCAGGTTCGGTGTTGAAGTCCTAAGCGCCGGGACCAGCCCGAACAGAATTCCGCAGAGCAGCGAGGCGCCCATGGTGAACAGTAAAACGCGGACGTCCAGGCCGATCTCGTTTGCGCGCGGCAAAGTTGCAGGTAAATTCTGCAACGCCAATTTAGTGCCCCAGGACGCCAGCAATAAGCCGAGCCCTCCGCCAGCCAGGGCCAACAACATGCTTTCCGTCAGCAACTGGCGAACGATTCTTCCTCGGGCTGCGCCGAGCGCGGCGCGCACCGCGAATTCGCGTGTTCTCCCCGTCGAGCGGGCCATAAGCAAGTTGGCCACGTTCACGCAAGCGATCAGGAGCACAAACCCAACCGCCGCGAGCAGAACGAGCAGAAGCGGGCGCAGCGAGCCGACCATCTCCTCCTTGAGAGGCATGATCGTGGCGCCGATTCCTGTGTTGGCGTCCGGATACGCGGCAGTCAAATCCGCCGTCACGCGCTTCATGTCGGCTCGCGCCTGCTGAATGGTCACGCCCGCTTTCAGCCGGCCAACGCCGTGAAAGCCGAGCCCCGCCGTTCTGAAGTTAAGAATGGGATTGGTCCACTGGCCAATGGGGGCGTACACGTCGCTGGGACGGAAGCTCAAGACTTGCAACTTAAAACTTGCCGGGACTACACCAACGATGGTGAAGGTTTGGCCGTCCAGAGTGAGTCCCTGTCCCACGATGTCTGGAGCGGCGCCAAACTTGCGATTCCAGAATCCTTCGCCGATCATCGCGATGGGGCTGGCGCCAATCTCGTCTTCGCCCTCCGCAAAGAGGCGGCCTATCACCGGCTTGACGTCGAGCACCGCAAGGTAGTCTGAGGATATGAATTCCGCGGCTACTTGCTCCGCTTCGCCCCTGCCCGTCAAACTGTAGGAGTAGCTTCGAGAAATGCCCATCACAGAAAACGTGCGGTTGTTCTTTCGCCAGTCGCGGAAATTCGGGAAGGAGATCGATCCCGAGTCAAAATTCGGTTTGCTCTCGGCTAGTGTCACGAGCTGCTCCGGCTCGGGATAGGGCAGCGGATTCAGCAACACTCCGTTCACTACCGAAAAAAGGGCGGTGTTTGCGCCGATTCCCAGCGCTAGCGTCAGAATCGCCACCGCCGCGAATCCCGGCGACTTCGCAATCATTCGCACGCCAAATCGCAAGTCCTGCATCAACCTGTCGAGAAATCCCCATCCCCACGCATCACGCGTCACTTCCCGCACCAATTCCACATTCCCAAACTCCCGCCGCGCCGCCCTTGTGGCTTCGCCCTCGTCTACTCCACGCCCTGCGCGCTCCCGCGCTGCCATCTCCAAATGGCTCTGCACTTCTTCTTCTAACTCCCGCTCCTTTTTGCTGCGCCACCATCTCATTGATGAACTCCTTATAATGTTCTCTGGATCCTTAATGTCCTTAGCTTCCTTAACCTCATTTATTTCCTGTTTTCTATTCGTATCTCAGCGCGACCATCGGATCCACCGACGACGCTCTTCGCGCCGGTATGAGGCAGGACAGGCTCGAAGTCGCGACCAGTAGTACGATCACACCGACCAGCACCAGCGCATCCAGGGAGTTGCCCTGAATCCAGCGCGCCAGCACACGATTGAGGACGATCGTCAGCACCACTCCCGCCACGACACCGCCAGCGACGCTCATGGCCGCCGAGCGAAATACGATCAGCAAGACATCTTTCTGCCTTGCTCCCAGCGCCATTCGAATGCCAAATTCGCCCGTTCGTTGACCGACGGAGTAGGAAATCACGCTGTACAGTCCGGTGGCAGCTAGCGCCAGCGCCAGAATTGCAAATCCCGCAAACAGGGTTGCCACCAAATGTCCCTGCCCCCATTCCGGCTGAATTCTGATCCAGCCATCGAGGTCGCGAACATCTCGGAAAGCCTGCTGGTCAGGATCAACAGAATGAATCTGTTCGCGCACAGACCGCAGTATCGTGAGCGGTGGAACCTTGGTCCGGACAAGGATCTGGGTCCAAACTGGCATGCTGATCGTGTAAGGCACATACACCGAGGGCTTGGTGGGATTGCGCAGCCCGTCATTGCGAGCATCGCCGACAACGCCGATGACCTGAAACCAGCTGTCGCTTCCGGCGGCCACCAGTCGAAAAGGAGGCTCGCCCTTCAGTTCGGGTACACGGATTTCGCTCCCGATGGCGTCGCCGTTCGGAAAATATTGGCGAGCCAGGGTCTGATTGATGATCGCGAGCTTGGAGCCGTGCATCGTCTCGCTTTCATCCCAGATTCGGCCTTGCAGCAGCGGAATTCGAAGCACCGTGAAATACGCCGGACTGATGAAGTTGATCCGCGCTTTTTCCTGTTCTGCCGCCGGCTTGCCGGAAATCTCGAAACGCTGCTCCCATCCATTGTTTGGGGGCGTGGCATTGGTCGAAAGCCCCGCGGAAACAACTTCCGGCATCGCACTAACCTTTTGCAGGAGCTGATTGAAGTAGGTTCTCCTGGCCTCCCATGTCGTGTAAGTGTTGTCATGCACCGGGATGCCGACCGACATAATGTTGTGCGGATTATAGCCAAGGTCCACAAGCATCATGCGCACGAAGCCTTGCATCGCAACGCCCGCCCCGGCCAGCAGTAGAAGGGTCAGGGCAATCTGGCCCGCAATCAGCATGCTGTGCGTCCGGCGTCCGTGAACTCCTGCGGTAATCTTGCGCGTGTTCGCTTGCATTACTGTGGCTACATCCGGGCGCGCGGATTGCAGAGCGGGCGAAATGCCGAAGACGATGCCCGTCAGCAGCGCAAGGCTGACACTGAAGAACAACACCGGAAGATTGATGCTGATAGCCGCTTCATGCGGGAAGGAGAACTCCGGAAGCCAGTTCACGATGAGTTTCACCAGGCTGTTCGCCAGCGCTACGCCAATGACCGCCCCGGTAAACGACAGCATCAGCGCTTCCGCGAGCAACTGCCGCAGGATGCGAGAGCGCCCGGCGCCGATCGCCGATCGGACCGCCAACTCGTGCTGGCGCGCCGTGCCGCGGGCCAGCAGCAAAATCGAAACGTTCCCGCATCCGATTAGCAGCAACAAAGCCACGGCGGCGAGCAACAGATACAGCGTCCCGCCGATATCCGTTACGAAGTGGTCGTTCAATCCTTCGATGGCCATGTGGAAATGCTCGGGGAAGTGGGTCGGAGTTTCCTTCGCGAATTTTTCGAGCAGCGACTGGAACTCCGCGTTTGCTGCTGCGCGCGTGACGCCTGGCTTGAGCAGAATCATGGGGAAGTACGTGCGCACCGGATCGGCCGTGAGCTTGAGCGGCAAATAGACTTCGCCGTCGCCCCAGGTAAACCGCGGCCGCACCACTCCCACAATCCTGTATCTCTTGTGAACTAACTCGATGTTCTTCCCGATGACGTTGGGATCGCCGCCGTAGCGCCTTTGCCAGAATTGATAACCCAGCACGGCCACATTCTCGGGATCGTGGCCATCAAGTGCATCCGATGGCAGCAATCCGCGCCCCAGCAGGGGCGGCACGCCAAAATGGATGAAGGAGTTTGAAGTAAGGTATACGCCCAGGACGTCTTCGGGAAGATCGCCTTCGGTCGTGATGAGGTCCCAGCCTTCCATGGCCGCAGAGCTCTCGACTGACGCGGCCTGCCGAAGCTGCTGCAATTGTGGCCCGTTGAGGTTTATGTAACGGTGGTTGCCGTTGGAGTCGTGGGCCACCAGGTGCACCATCCGGTCTGAATTGGCATAGGGATAGGGACTCACCAGCACGCCGTAGACCACGCTAAACACCGCTGTAGTGGCGCCGATGCCCAACGCCAGCGACAGGATGGCCACGATCCCGAATCCCGGATTCTTCAGCAACATCCTCAACCCATAACGCACATCGTCAGCAACATCTCTCAGCCACCGCCACCCCCACATATCCAGCGTTACTTCCTTTACCAACCCCACGTTCCCAAACTCCCGCCGGGCTTTGCGCTCCGCCTCTTTCTTCTCGCCCCGCTCTGCATGCTCCTGCGCTGACAGCTTCAGATGGCTCCTCACTTCTTCGTCCAGTTCCTTCTCTCGCTTCCGTTTGCCAAAGAGTCCACTCAACCAGCTCATCGCGGCTCCTCTTCGTTCTTCCAATTTGTAATTGCTAATTTCTGATTTCCATTTCCCAATTTCTACTCGTACCTCAGCGCTACCACTGGGTCGACTCTCGTTGCCCGCCGGGCAGGCAGATAGGAAGCAGCCAGCGCGACGAACACAAGAAGTATCGCCACGGCCGCATACGTCATCGGGTCCCTTGCCCCCACTCCGTACAGCAGACTGGCCATCAACTGCGTCAGTAGCAGCGCCCCAAGCAGTCCGATCGCGACTCCCGCAAACGCCAGCCGCGCTCCCTGCCTCAGAATCATCATCAACACTTCGTGCCGCCGTGCTCCAAGCGCGATACGAATTCCAATCTCTCGCGTTCTCTGAGCCACTGAATACGAAATCACGCCGTAAATCCCAACCGCGCCAAGCAGCAGGGCCAATCCCGCGAACAAGGAAAACAACGACGCCGTCGACCGCGGTCCGGACACGGCTTCGGCAACCCATCCCGCCAACGTTTCGACGCGGCTCACGGGAACCTCGCGGTTCAGTTCCGCCACAACGGTTTGCAACTCTCCGCCGAGTTGCCAACGATCTTCCGATGTCTTCATCACCAGCGTCATTTCCGCGGGGGCCCCTTCCGGACCGTGGCTCTGCACGGCATGCGGCCCGTACGGCACGTAAGTGACACCATCGATCCAATCTGCAATGTCCGTGGTGATGTCGTTTTCGCGGACGTCCCCCACCACTCCGACCACAGTCCACCACTGGCTCATCCACGCTGGTCTGACGTGTTCGCCGATCGGATCCCTTCCTGGCCAATAGCGCTCCGCCGTGGATCTGCTCACGAGGACTACGCGTTGCGCGCTGGGAGCGGAATCCGCTTCCGTGAATCCTCGCCCTCGCAACACCGGTATTCCCAGAGTGTTCAAATAATCCGAAGTGATGATTTTTTCCCAGAACATGGGTGTGTGCGCTCCGGGCTCGGTAGGATGCGCTTCCACCTGCGATGGAACTACTTCCGCGCCTCCTCCCACTGGCAATCCGTTTACAGCGGCCACTCCTTTCACTCCTGGCAAAGCCCGTACGCGGCTCAGCAATTCCGCATAGAAGGCTTGGCACCGCCCCGCAACTTCACAAAACGATTCGTTCGGAGTGATCCTCGCCGTCAGTACGTATTCCTTTTGGAATCCGGGGTTCAAAGTCGATAGATTCCAGAGACTCTTCACCAAAAGTCCCGCGCCAATCACCAGCACAACGGAAACCGCTACCTCCGCAACGATCAGCGCGTTGCTCAGTCGCCGGCTCCCGGAAGTTCCGCTCCGTTCGCCACCGGTCTTCATCGTTTTCGTCAGGTCCACCCTGGCCGCAGTGAGCATCGGCAATAGTCCGAACACGATTCCGGTCACCGCTGCCAGCAAAGCAGTGAAGGCGAGAACCCGATTGTCCACCGTCACATCGGCCAGTCGCGGCAAATCGGTCGGCAGCGTGGCCTTAAGAATAGGCAAGCCGTAGGTCGCAGCGAGAAAGCCCAGCCAACCTCCAATCGCTGTCAGGAGCATACTTTCCGCCATGAGTTGTCTGGCGAGCCGCCATCTTCCGGCGCCCAGCGCCGTTCGGACGGCAACCTCCTTTTGCCGCGTGATGGCCCGCGCCAGCAGCAAATTTGCTACATTCGCGCACGCAATCAAAAGAAGCAGCCCCACCGCTCCCAGTAGAACGAGCAGCTTCGTGCGCACGTTTCCCACGAGCAATTCCTGCATGGGCAGCACGGTTGCCGCTTTCCATGTGTTGTCCGGCATCCTCCACGGATAGGCGTTCATGATTTTTGCCCGCATCGGCGCGATTTCCGCCCGCGCCTCGCCCAGTGTCGCTCCTGGCCGAAGCCTGCCGATGATCGGCATGTAGCTGCTGCCCCAGTACACCCCGGCCTTCCTTGGATCCAAATGGAGAGGCACCCAGAGCTCGGTCTTTGGTGAGGGATAGCGAAACTCGGCCGGCATCACGCCAATCACCTGGCGGCCCGTTCCCTCGAGTGTGATCCACCGGCCCACGATGTTTGGATCGCTGCCAAGTCGACGCTCCCATAGCGAATGGCTCAGCAGCACCAGTTGATCCTTGCCCGGCTGGTCTTCGCCTTCGTGAATCGTTCTCCCCATCTCCGGCTTCGCTCCCAAAACCGCGAACCAGTTTCCCGAAACCGCGGAGCCCGCCAGCCGCACGGGCGTCTCGGCGCCCGTCAAGTTGAATTCGCTTTCGTCATTTGCCGCGATTTCCATGGTGCGGCTTTGGTCCCGCATGATCACGAAAGGACCCATCGGGAAGTAATAATTGATCGCTACCAATCGGTCGGGCTGCGCATAAGGCAAGGGGCGAAGCAAGACGCCGTTCACCACGCTGAAGATTGCCGTGTTCGCGCCGATTCCCAGCATCAGCGTCAAAATCGCAAGAGCGGCGAATCCAGGATTCCGGCGTACCATACGCAATCCGTATCGCAGGTCTTGCCACAAATCCTCCAGCCACATGCCTTTCCACATGTCCCGCGTCACCTCTTTCACCAATTCCACATTTCCGAATTCTCGCCTCGCTGCGCGCTCCGCATCCTTCCTCTTCTCACCTCGCCCTGCCCGCTCTCGCGCCGCCATCTCCAGATGGCTCCGCATTTCCTCATCAAGCTCTGCTTCCCGCTTCTTCCGCCGCCAGAAACTCACGGGCCACCTCCACCACTTCTTTTACATCAGCAATTCGTTACTTCCTATTTCGTTGCGTCGTTACTTCTCATTCGGCTCTAGCACGCCTGCAATCGCATCCGAAAGCTGCGACCACTTCGAGCGTTCTCTCGTCAGTTGCTTCTTTCCCGCAGCTGTTAGTTGGTAAAACTTTGCTCGCTGCTTGTTTTCGGAGATTCGCCATTCCGCTTTGATCCATTTTTGCCTTTCCAGCCGGTGCAGCGCCGGATAAAGCGAACCGGTATCCACCTGCAGCAACTCACCTGAACGATTCCGGATCGCCACGCTGATCCCGTAGCCATGCTGCGGCCCCCATTGCAGTGTCTGCAAAATCAGCAGATCCAGCGTCCCTTGCAGAAGTTCAATCCGGTTCTGGTACCGCTCTCGCTTTTCTCCCATCGTCTTCGCCCTCAGTTATGCCCTTCTGTCAAAATTATGTCCCTCAACTGCTTCTGCCAGGTCGCTTTCTCATTCCTGCTCTTTGCTATTGACGACCGAACCCCACTCTTTGTTCCATTCGGGGAGTCGACATTCTACCCCCTGGCTGTAGACACCCTACACCCTCCCCTCGTGCAACTCTTGTGCCGCTCCGAATCAGCTCGCAAACCCTTGCTGCCCAGGACCTTATCCAGCTCGCAGTCCTCGTCCGCCGCCCGCCACTGCTCGCTTCCGCCATTCACCATCCCAATTTCGAACACTCGGATCGGCCTTCGCCATTCACGAAGCGTTCTCCAATTGCGGTATCATGGAACTTCAGGAACACTCGCAGGTTCTTCTTTTCGCGGTTAGGAGAGGGAATTGATTCCACGCTACACGCGCCAGGAAATGGGCCACGTTTGGAGCGACGCGAACAAGTTTGCCAAGTGGCTGGAGGTCGAGCTGGCCGCCACCGAGAGTCTTGCCGAAGCCGGTCTGGTCCCGAAAGACGCCGCTGCGGCGATTCGCGCCCGCGCCAAAATCGATGTCGCGCAGATCCATCACATTGAAGCCCGCGTGAAGCACGACGTTATCGCCTTTACCATGGCCGTCGGCGAATCCATTGGCGATCCTGCCGCGGCTCGCTGGCTGCATTACGGCATGACGTCCAATGACGTCGTGGACACCGCGCAGGCCCTGCAGGTTCGCGATGCCTCGAAACTGATCGAGCGCGGATTGGTGATGTTCGGGGAAATTCTCGATCTGCGCGCCCACGAATTCCGCCATACGCCGCAAATCGGCCGTACACACGGCATTCACGCCGAGCCCATCACCTTTGGCCTGAAGATCGCTAATTGGTTCGCGGAGAACCAGCGCAACATCGCTCGCTTCCGCGAAGCCGCCGACCAAATGGCCGTCGGAAAAATTTCCGGCGCCGTTGGCAATGCTTCGCATCTTGGCCCGGAAATGGAAGAGCGTATCTGCAAGCGGCTTGGGCTTAGCGTTGCTCCCGTCGCTTCACAGGTCATTCAGCGCGACCGCCACGCGCAATATCTCAGCGCCCTCGCGCTCATCGCCGCCACGCTTGAAAAAATCGCGCTCGAAATTCGCCATCTCCAGCGCACCGAAGTCCGCGAAGCGGAGGAGCCGTTCAGTGGCGAGCAGCGCGGCAGTTCCGCCATGCCTCATAAGCGCAACCCCGTCACCTGTGAACAGATTTGTGGCCTGGCGCGCCTCGTGCGCTCCAACATGCTCGCCGCATTCGAAAATATTGCGTTGTGGCACGAGCGTGACATTTCCCACAGCTCCGTCGAACGCGTCATTCTTCCTGATTCCACGATTCTCGTTGACTACATGCTTTCGAAAATGACCATGGTCCTCGGCCAGATGCGCGTGTTCCCCGAGCGCATGCTGCGAAATCTAGAATCCACGCATGGCCTCATTTACTCGGGACAGTTGTTGCAGGATTTGGTGGAGAAAGGCATGCCGCGGGATGATGCCTACAGCGCCGTCCAGGAAAACGCCATGGCCGCGTGGGAATCAGACACGAGTTTCCACGATCGTGTTTCGAAAGATGCGCGTATCACGAAGTACCTCGATTCGAAAGCTCTGGCGCATACCTTCGACCTGCAACGCCAGCTCCGCTACGTCGATGCCATTTTCGACCGCGTCTTTGGCGCGCATCCTGCCAGCGAAAAATCCGCGGCCGGTTCAGCCGGAAAACACTAAAAGAAAAACAAAAGGCGCCCCGGTTTGCACCGGGACGCCGTTCTGCCTCTTCTAATTCCGGCTTGCGCTGAAATTAGCTGCGGAGGCGGAAACTCAAGTCGCTATCATCCAACAGCGGAGCGTAAAAGCAAAGAAATAAGAACTACTCGACGCGCTGAACGTAACGAGCTTCCGATGTGTCCACTTTGATCTTGTCGCCCTCATTCACGAAAGGCGGCACCTGAACCACCAGGCCGGTCTCCAGCGTTGCGGGCTTCATAACCGCGCTGGCGGTGGCTTTCTGCAGCGTTGGTTCGGTCTGGACCACCTTCATATCCATGGTATCCGGCAAGTCCACGCCGATGGCTTTCTCTTCGAAGAATTCCACCTTCACAAGTGTGCTGGGAATCAGGTAGTAGACGGATTCGCCCAGCTCTTCGCGGCTCATCTGCATTTGCTCGTAGTTCTTCGTATTCATGAAATGAAAATCGTCGCCTTCGTTGTAGAGGTATTCGAATTCGACTTCATCGAGGATGGCGCGGTCCACGAATTCTTCGGCGCGGAACCGGTAATCGATGATGGCACCCGTACGGAGGTTTCTCATGCGCGTTTGCATCGAACCGCGCTTGTTGCCGGGCGTGCGGTGATCGACGCTGAAAATAGTGAATAGCTGGCCCTCGTGCTGGATGACCATGCCGGGGCGGAGTTGTGTCGCTTTGACGCTGCTCATTGTTTTTGCGGCCCCGACCGGATCGGGGCCGGCTGCTCCCCAGTACGATTGCGAATTTCGGAAATTCAGGCGGGCCAGGAACACAGCCTCATCCGGAATGACTCGAGGCACGCTGGCGTGAAATCCACGTCCAGCGCGAAGCAACAGTATAAAGGCACTCATTCGAGCCGGTCAATCGCCGACTTTACAGAAGCAAATTTCTACATAAGGAAGCCTAGATCGGTCGTCAGAAAATTCTGCAGATTCGGGAAAATGCCGGCGATATCGGTGCTCGCGAGCCCAAACCACTTTGCCAGCGTCGCGCCGTATTGATCGACCAAAGTGGACGGAATCCACTGGCCATTGCCGATGGCGTCATCCGGCCCGCCCAGTGTGAGATCCGGGAACTTGCCGTACACGCCGCCGCTGTTCGCCGCGCCGCCCTTCACGGCGCCGCCCATGATCAACTGGTGACTGCCCCAGGCGTGGTCGCTTCCGGCATTCGAGGCAGGCTGGAGCGTGCGGCTGAAATCCGAGAGAGTGAACGTGGTGACGTTGTTCTGAACGCTCAGCTCCTGAGTGGCCCTGTAAAACGCATCCATGGCAGTGCAGAAAATAGTCTGGCCGGCCACGGACAGAATCGGTGGAAACGCCGGATTCGAGCAGGTGCCGCTTGCAATGATCGCGTCGGCCATGCGGCCCGCCCAGCCAGTGGTTGGAACGCCGCTCAACTGGACCGTCTGCCACTGATCCTGCTGGTCAGAATGCGAGAAGAGATTGTCCGGAGCCTGTACAATTCTGTTGATGTAATCGGTCTTGCTGGTGAAAGGCTTTATCAAAGTCCCCACGTTGGCGAGGACCGCCAGATTATTGGAATTGTAAAGAGCTGCAAGTTCCTTGGCAGAAGAGTGCATGCCGTACGTGACAGTCGGGGCAGCCGAATTCAGCGGCACGAGCGAACCCTGCATTAGAGCAAGCCCACCCATAGAGGGATTCCCTCGAGCGGCGTTATATAGAGAAAAGCGGCTTGTGTCCATCGGCACGATCAGGTTGTTCGAGTCATTCCCGCCAAAAAGAAATATGCAAACGAGCGCCTTGTAATCGCTGCACGTCGGTCCAGCCGCCAGGGCGGACATCATGCCGAAACGGCCGAGGCCGGCGAGAGTGCTCAAGGTCGCCGCCGAACAACAACTCAAACGGATGAAATCCCGTCTTGTGTGTGGCATGGCTCTCTCTCCTTCGCGCGCGCGGATTCTTCCTTACCTCTGCACCTGATATTGCGATGACGAAACGATTAAATGGGCGGCCGTCCGCGCCCGGCCCAAGGGATCGCCGCTGGACACGGCGCTCACAGCATTGAGAATCTGTGTTTTCATTTGATCGGACATGGTCCCGTGCAAGAGCTGCAAATTCATGGCGTCCACCATTATTCCCAGATCATTGTCATTGCTTGCGATGGCTGCGTAGGCACTGAGATCGATACGCGTGCTGCCATCGAAAGACGGGTTAAAGATCAAGAATTCAATATCATTCACGCGCGCGAGGCTGCTCGCGGAAGTGAAGATCTGGAATTCCGGCCCTGAGAGCGGGAGCGGGGACGGTGGTGGAGTATTAAAGTCCGCCGCGGGAATCTCGTAGAGTGGCGAAAAGAAGTTGAAGACGCTGCCGGAGTTAAACAGGAATTCGCCTCCCATATCCAGAGCCAAATAGACGATGCTGTTGTTGGCGTCCGTGGTGCCGTGGAAGGCGCGAAGGACATTTGCCACGAAAAGCACAGGCTCGCGCAAGTGTCCGTCCACGGGATTTTCCGTAGCAGGATCGTCTCCCTGCCGTGCTTCCGGATCGAGCAGTACCGCCGCAATCAATGCCTGCATGTTGCCGCGATCGCTGGCCACGCCAAAGGTCACGCCGTTGGATGTAAACGTTCCGCTGGCGAATGCGCTGGCTACACGCGTCACATACTGCGGGCTGGGATTGCTGGTAACAAGATGCTGGATCATGCGCCGCGCGACGAAGGGCGGCAGGTTCGGATGCATGAAGATGGTATCCAGCGCATCCTTTAGATCCTGCTGAGCGGTCCGCCCAGCATCTAGTGTCGCGCCGAGAATCGTTTTTACGGCCGTGTCGTGATAAGCGTCGCACGGCACCATGCATTGTTCAGCATATCCAGATAGTTGCCCATGGCGGGATTGAGCGTCACGTCTTCCATGAGCTTGCGGTAGTTGCCAAGCGCATTGTTTCCGAGCACACGAAGGTAGGGAACATAAAAATCCGGCTGCCCGACTTTGTTGCCCGATACCACCCAAATCTGGTTCAGCGCAAACACAATTCGCTGCCGCAACTGGTCGGAACTGGCCTGCGCATTCAGGGCATTTTGGAAAAATACCGGGAACAGCACATGAGGGTCGTTCATTCCCGGCGGCGGGATCGGGTAATTGACATCCGACGTGGGCGCCTGAAATTGCGCCGCAAGAAAGCCTTCCATTCCGCCCGTTTCCACCGCGGCAAGCTGCGCATCATTAGGACCAAACGTGCTCTGTTCGAGGAAACGCACTGCCGCTCGTTGGCTCACGACTGTGACAGGCACCGTTGTGGCCGCGGATGGCGTGCCATCCGGCATCGGATTCACGACCGTTAAGTTAAGGACGCCGGGCAATGCCTGTGCGGTTCCCGTCGCAGTCAAGTGAGAGGAATCCACGAACGTGGTCGTAAGCTGCAAGGTGCCGAGAAGAACGTGCGTGCCACTGACAAACTTGCTGCCAATCACGCTGATGCTGAACGGCGCGCTGGAAACCAGCGTGGGTGGATAGACAAAACTAATAACCGCAATCGGATTTGCCAGAGTCACGCTGGCAGACTGACTCGCGCTGGAGTCTGCGCCACTCGTGGCCGTAACGCGGATCTGGTTTTGCGCCGGAAGCTGTGCCGGGGGCGTATAGAGTCCAGTGAGAGAGATCGTTCCAGTCGTGTTGTCGCCGCCAGGCATGCCGTTGACCGACCAAGTCACAGACTGATTCGTCGTACCGGTTACTGCGGCGAAGAACTGCTGGGTATCTCCGGTGCGTACCGTGGTCGCAGACGGGTCACGTTGACGGTGATTTGTTGCGGTGGCGGGCTTGAGCTGCCGCATCCGCAAACAAGCCACACCACAAGAGCGAGAGGAAACGAGAACCAGCGACTCGACATGAGTCACCTCTTTTTGCTTGCTGCTGGGCCGAAAGAGAGAACCTACCCGTCCGGCGATGCCCGAGGGATGTCATACCGTCGCATATACAACCCCGGCGTCAATAAAGTTGCGTGCCCTTACCGCTCCCAGACCGGGCAGAGGCCGGCAATCATCATTCCTTCAGAAGCCCTGGCGCTCTCCAGTAGCCGGCATTCCGGAATAGTGAACATGAACCAGCGCCAGCGACCTTGTATTTTTTGATACAACTGCGTTTCCCTGCCGTGGGTTGCGAGGGGCGAGCCGTCTTTTCTGAACTTCGCGGCGAAATCCCAATAGAACTCGGCCCGGGCCGCGTCCCCGTAAACATGAACAGAAACGTCGTGAACACTCAGTTTGCGCTCCGAGAAGGTATCGCGCATCAAGTGCCGGTAGACATTTTGTTTCTGCTCGAAACCGTGTTCGTGGCCTAACGGGTGAATGAAGGAGACCTCCGGAGAATCCAACCAGACCTCAGCGGCGAGAGCGGTGTCCGCGCCATCGACGGATTTCGCATATTTCTCAATCAAGCTACGGATCGCAGCGCTGTCGGCAGACGTTTCCACTGACGAATTTCTTTCGCGAGTCTCGGCCCTCTCTCCATTCGCGCGTTGTATGGCGGCTGCCGCCATGATCTTTTCGATTTCATCGGGATCGCGGGGGAGGCGTTCGCTGAGCAGCTTGTGGCCGGATTCGGTGATGAGGACATCGTCTTCAATGCGCACGCCGAGATTCTCTTCAGGAATGTAGATACCGGGTTCCATGGTGATGACCATGCCAGGCTGGAAAGGGGCGCAGTGGTCGCCGGCGTCGTGGACGTTCAGGCCGATGTGATGTCCCAGGCCGTGAATGAAATACGGGCCGAGGGACTTGCCGTTGAGATCTTTTCCATGGGAATTGATGTAGTTGTAGGCAATCTTGTGGACGTTTTTGTCGCCCTTACTGCAGAAGTCCATGCCAGGTTTGAGCGCAGCGAGGGCGGCGTTTTGCGCGCCGAGAACAATTTTGTAGATTTCGCGCTGGCGCGGCGTGAACTTGCCCTTGGCGGGAATGGTGCGCGTGATGTCCGCGGAGTAGCCGGAATATTGCGCGCCAACGTCCATGACGACGATGTCACCGTCTTCGATTTTGCGCGAGAGCTTGTCATAGTGGAGCACGGTGGAATTCGGACCGGCGCCAACAATCGGTGCGTAACCTTCCGCTTCCGAGCCGCCCCACGCATGGACTTCGACCATTCTTGCGGCCACCTGGTATTCGTAAAGCCCGGGGTGCATCAACTTCATCGCTTCCAGGTGGGAGTCCAGCGTCAAGTCAATCGCTTCTTTCAGGAACGCGAGTTCGCCCGGAGATTTGATCTGGCGCATGGCGCCGATTTGCGCGCGAATGTCTTTCAGCTTGGTCTGCGGGGCGGCGAGCTGCAGCCAGTCGACAACGGCTTTTTCGTGGGGATAACCGCCGAGTTCCTTTTGATAAGGAAGAATCGTGTAGAGAGTCGAAAACGTTTTTGCAAGATTCTCGATCGTGGAGCGAAAGTCGGTGTCGAACTGTTTTACGGCAGCAAATCCAGTGCGCGCTTCGATGCCGGGATCCGACGGAGACATGCGGACGCCATTCCATTTTTCCTTTTGCGGATTTTTTGCGGGAAGAAATAAGATTTCGCGCGGTCCGCTCGCCGCGTTGCCGCCTTTTGCAAAGGGGAGCAGCAAAAGTCCGGCGCCTTCTTCGTTGTGGCCGTTGAGATAGTAGAAATTCTCTTCTTGGGCAAAGACATAGGCCTCTGAAATTTCCTCGCGGCCTGTAAAACCCCAAAGAATGATCGGCCCGTCGACCTGTGCCGCCAGTTTGGCGCGGCGTTCTGCGTAAACGCTATTGGGTTCGCGCTCGCGGCGTTCCTGCGCTTGTGCGCCGGCGGCGAAGCAAACCAGGCAGAGAAATCCCCAGAAAGATCGCGCTGCTGAATTCGACAGACAACCGGAACCCGCCGGCCACAGACCACCACTCATTCACGCACCTCGGAACCAACCTTTCGTTCTTGCGCCCACAGGGCATGTGGGTTGCGGCGTGCCACACAGGGCCGGGCGATTGTAACTGAAAGAGCCGGGTGGCCGAAATTGTTTGGTTTTGGTTGACGACAACACCCCACCCCGGGTGGTTTTTGGCAAAGAGTGCGGAATCGCTTGAGAAGAAAGGAGTTGAGTTTTGCCAGGTTGCAAAAATGCGCAAGAGAGTGCGCAAGAATATGAAAGGAAAGAGCTTGAGTCTGGTGGCAAGAGACGCGTAAAAAATTTGAGGAAGCAAGAAATGCACCCCTCCCCCTATGTTTCTTGTAAGTGTTGCATCTAAACGAGTTAGCCATAGCGCAAGTCTTTTGTTTGCAACACTTGCGAGGGGATCCATAAGTGTTGTAGCTAAGGGACTTACACTGCCCCAAAATTGTGCAAAATGGACTGGCGAAGAAGGGAGACGGGGCGAGGGGACAAGAGAACCGGGAGGCAGGGGGATAGTCGGGTAGTGGAACAAGGAGACAACCGAGACGGCGTCGGAACGCTGAGGTTTCGCAGGGAAGAACGGGCGAGGATCGAATTCTATATAAACAGAGGAGTATAGCACACCAGTATCGAAGGGTTAAGTATTATCCATTGAACGGTCGAAAATGAGGGTTGAACGGTCGCTGGGGCTGGTTGAATGGTTGTGGTGGATGCGAGCCGAGCGGTAAAGAAGGCAAAGTCGACCTCCGCACCCTCCGCAAAAACATCCGGAACGCAAAAAACGCGCTAAAAAGCGAAGGGTGCGGCCCCCCGCGGCATCCCCCGCCTGAGGACCTGCCATCGGCCTGCGCTTAGTTTGCGTGGCATGAACGGCTCAAGCCCGGAAGCAAAGAGATACCGTTTTGGCAACTCGGGGAATCTAATTATGTATGCGAATACGAGGGCTCATCGCGTTTGCCAGTGTTGTCCAGGTTATTTTGTTCTTGACGCATTTTTTCATTTACAAGACGTGGATGTTTGCGGCGCCAGGGAAACAGATCGCCGCCACCTGGTTCCAGGTTACGGTTGGTTTGTTGTCGCTGAGCTTTTTGTCTGCATCGCTGCTGGCGTTTCGATTTACAAATCGCGCTGTAAGAACGCTTTATCGAATTGCTGCCGTGTGGCTGGGAATTGTCAGCTTCCTGTTTTTTGCGGCCGGAGCGTCGTGGGTAGTCTTTGGCGTGACGCGGCTTGCTGGTGTGGATCTGAATTTCCATGTGATCGTGGAGGTCTTGTACGTGGCCGCAGTTTTGAGCGGAGTTGCCGGCGTGCTGAATGCCGGGTGGACGCGCATCCGGCGAATCACGGTGCGGCTCGAGAATTTGCCGGAAACGTGGCGAGGACGGACAGCGGCGCTGGTCAGCGACTTGCATCTGGGGCACGTTCGCAATGGCAGCTTCTTGCGGCGGATCGTTGCGAAAGTGATGAAAGAGAATCCTGACGCCGTGTTCCTGGCCGGCGATTTGTACGATGGGACGGCCATCGATGCGGCGAAGGCCGCGGAACCTTTGCGCGATCTCCACGCGCCGCACGGCACGTATTTCGTTGCAGGCAACCACGAACAGTTCGGCGACGATTCGAGATACCTGCGAGCGGTCAGCAGCGCGGGAGTGCGCGTGCTGCACAACGAAAAAGTGGAAGCGGATCAACTACAAATCGTGGGCGTCCCTTACAATCACGCCTCCGAGGACGAACACTTTCAGAACGTTCTGCAGCAGATCGGCGTAGACCGGAATCGCGCCAGCATCCTGCTGACGCATGCACCGGACCGGCCGCACATCGCGGAGAGGGAAGGAATCTCGCTGCAGGTTTCGGGACACACGCATGTAGGGCAGTTTTATCCGTGGACATGGATGGCGCGGAGGATTTACCGCCAGTTCGTGTACGGTCTCAGCCGGATTGGAAAGATGCTCATCTATACCAGCAGCGGCGCTGGAACCTGGGGACCGCCGCTGCGGCTGGGATCCAGCCCGGAGATTGTCTTCCTTCAGTTTGAGTGAGATGAACGATTGCGCCCGCGGGATGACTAACGGAACCGCGATCAGCTTCGGAAGAAATCAATCAACAATTCAGAGACGCGAGCAGGTTCTTCGTGCTGCAGCCAATGTGTGGCGTTGGCGAAAGTGAAGAGCTCCGCGTTCGTGCAATAGCGCAGGCTTTCGTGAGCCATTTCCGCCAGGAGGAAGGCGTCACGCTCGCCCCAGAGGATGCGTGTGGGGACGCGGACGGTTTTGTCTGGAAATTTGACGCGCGTGCGGAAGAGGGCGCGATACCAGTTGATCATGCCGGTGAGGGCGCGGGGCTGAGACCATGCTCCGCAATATTGGGCGAGTTCTTCTGAAGAGAAAGTGCCCGGGCGACTGGAGCGCAGAAGTGCACGCACGCCGACGCGGAAGTTGAATGCGGAGAAGACGGCTTCGGGCAGCCAAGGAAGTTGAAAGAAAAACATATACCAACTGCGTAGGAGTTGACGCGGACGCGTGCTAAGGAATTTTCGCATGACCGAGGGATGAGGGACGTTGAGGACGACGAGCTTGGAGATGCGTTGCGGATGCAGGAGCGCGGCGCTCCAGGCAACGGCGGCGCCCCAATCGTGTCCGACGAGAAAGATTTTCTCCTGGCCGAGTTGATCGGCGATGGCGATGACGTCGGAGATGAGCTCAGTCAGAGCGTAGGCTGCCACGCCGGAGGGTTTGCTGCTCAGATTGTAGCCGCGCTGGTCCGGAACGACGACGCGAAAGCCGGCGGCCACGAGCGGCTCGATTTGGCGGCGCCAGCCATACCAGAATTCCGGAAAGCCGTGCAGAAGAAGGACCACAGGGCCGTCCTTGGGGCCGGCAGCAATGGCATGAATCCACTGACCGGAGTTCTTAAAAAATTGAGATGGCGATTCATCGGGTGTTTTTTGATTTGGGGCATCTTCTATGGAAAGGAGTGCGCGCGCGTGCGAGAGGATTCTTGCACGGGCCTCCGGCTTGCCACCCTTAAAGTAGCCCGTGCCGTCCATTTCGATGTCATCGAAAATTGCCCTCAACTCATTCGGGAAGCACGAAAGACGAAGCATATCCCGCCAAATTTCTGTTGCACCGTCAAATGGGTCACGCAAGCCTTCGACAATGTCACGGCAAATGTCCTTGGCGGTCCAAAGAAGAGCTTCCTCAAGGGACATGCTCTGAGCGCCCATCTCGCCTAAGGCTGGCTCAATGTAATTGACTACATCCCAATGATTCGCCTTCTCGAGAGCGGCAAGACGGCGCAGGGCGGTTCCGTCGAATCCGGCCTCCAAAGCGTCACGCGCCGTACTGGGCCAGTCGGATTCGGGTAGTTTTCTAGCGAACCACCGGGCGGCAGCCCTCTGTGGCAAAAAGGGCGACGGCATAATTCAACTAGAAGCCGGGGGCGCCGGACGTGGCGGGGCGCATTTCGGGGGCGTTGACGCCGAAGCGGAGGCGCGCGAAATACGTTTGACCGAGAGACATGCACCCCGTGTAGAGGTAGCCCCAGACAAAAAGCAGCAGGAACGGGACGGTGGCGTAATTTTCGTTGAGGATGGCGTAGACCACCGTCAATGAGAAATAAACACCGAGAAGAACTTCCGCGTAAGGTATCCAGCCGGCTTTGTTCCTGTAGGACTTCTTCGCGAACGTTCCCTGCTTACCTTCGATACTAAATTTTGGCGTGCGGGCGAACTCGCTTTTCTTTCCGACGATCGCTTCCATGACCGCCTGTGCGTTGCGCACGGAGATGCCGATGCCGGTGGCCATGACGAAGGGCAAATAGAGAAAAGTGCGCTGCCAGGACTTCGGGCGAAGCTCCCTCTGGGCGACCAGATAGAAGCTGGAGATGGAACAAGTGGAAGCCAAGAACAAGGGCAGGTCGATGAGCAACATCTGGAACCAGCCTTGTTGGAACCGCACGATCATGACCGGCAGCAACATGGTGGAAAGCAGAACCATCAACGGATAGCTGATATTAGCGGTCAAGTGAAAGAAAGCCTCGGCTTTGACGTGCCACGGCGCATCTGATTTCCAAACTTTGGGAAGAATTTTTTTCGCGGTTTGCATGAGGCCTTTGGCCCAACGGGCTTGCTGGGCTTTGAAGCCGTTCATGTCCACGGGCAACTCGGAAGCGCACTCGATTTGCGGGAGGTAGAGAAACTTCCACCCTTTGAGCTGCGAACGATAGGAAAGATCGGTGTCTTCGGTGAGCGTGTCGTGCTCCCAGCCGCCGGCATCGTCAATGGCTTTGCGGCGCCACACGCCGGCGGTGCCGTTGAAGTTAAAAAAAGTGCCGCGGCGGGAGCGAGCACCGTGCTCGACGACGAAATGGCCATCGAGAAGGATCGTTTCGACGTTGGTCAGGAGCGAATAGTCGGTATTGAGATAGGTCCAACGGGTCTGCACCATGCCGATTTTCTCGCCGCCATCGGGATTCATGAAATAGGGAATAGTGCGGCGAAGAAAATCGGGCTCAGGGAGAAAGTCGGCGTCGAAGATGGCGACGAATTCGCCCTTGGAGGTTTTCAGGCCATTTTCGAGGGCGCCGGCTTTGTAACCTTCACGATTCGCGCGATGAATGTAAACGATGGGCATGCCCTGCGCGGCGTGACGTTCGACGCAAGCGCGAGCGACTTCACAGGTTTCATCCGTGGAGTCGTCGAGGACTTGCACGTCGAGTAACTCGGATGGGTAGTCAAAGCGGGATACGGCTTCGACGAGGCGCTCGATGACGTAGCGCTCGTTGAAAATGGGCAATTGCACGGTGACGCGGGGCCAGGTTGCAACCGGCGGCGGAGCTGGAGGAACATTTTTCGAATATGCGAAATAGTCATAGACCAGCCAATAGCGGTGGAGGCCGTAAACGGCAAGGACAAAAAGAACGATGAAGTAGGGAATCATCATCGCCAGGTCGAAGGCATTGGCGTGGTACATGCCGGCAAAAGTTTTGTCGGTGATCCTGTGCCAATAATGGCCGATGGAGTTCTGCGCCGCGAGACCCACCGAGAGTGAGAGGGCTGTGTTCACGATGAGAGTGATTCCGCCGCCTGCCAAGATTGCTCCGCGTCCGTATTTCGAGAATTATAATTATACGGCATGTTGTCGGCCCGGATGAAGATGGAACAATTTGGTCCGCGGCAGCGTTGCTTTGCTGAGTGCGGCAGGTTGGAATACTACACTAAGGAACAAGAACGATCTTGCCGGCGGCACCGGGCTCGAGGACTTCTTTGTGCGCGCGGGCGGCTTCGGCGAGCGGCAGTTCCTTGCCGACGACCGGGCGCAGAGTGCCGTTTTCCAGGCCGGCTATCAATCCGGCGTGGATTTGCGCTTCTTCCGCGGGGGTAACGGCCCAGAGCGTGAAGCCGCGGGCAGAGGCCCGACGCGACATCAAGTCACGCGGGTTGATGGTGATGTCGCCGCGGTTGCCGATGATGATCACGCGGCCATTCGTGGCGAGAAGTTTCAAGTCTGCCGAAAGATTCACGTTGGCGAGCATTTCGAGGATGATGTCGAAGCCACGGCCGCCCGTGGCTTTCATAATTTCTTCCAGATAGCCGGCCTTGCTGTGGTCAAAAACCTGGTGCGCACCTTCGCGCTTGACGAGATCAGCGCCTTTTTGTGTTCCGGCGGTGCCAAAAACGGTGAGGCCCATCGCACGCGCCATCTGTACCGCCGCGGTGCCGACTCCGCCGCTCGCGCCATGCACCAGGACAGTTTCAGCAGAATGTGCCTGCGCGGAGTGATGAAGCGCATGATAGGCGGTTCCGTAAGGAACCCAGACGCTCGCACCTTGCGAAAAACTAATTTTATCGGGCAGCGAATGCACTTGCTCTTCGAGCGCGAGAGCATATTGCGCGTAGGCGCCGGTAAGGGTTTTCGCGGTGTAGACGCGATCGCCCGGCTTCGCTTTCTTGACGCTATCTCCGACCGCTTCGATCACTCCGGCGGCGTCCGAACCCGGCGTGTAGGGAAGCGGCGGTTTGATTGCGTACGTTCCCGCACGCATGTAGGTGTCGTAAGGATTCACGCCGGCGGCGTGGACGCGGACGAGAACTTGTCCGGCGGCGAGTTTTGGCGTGGGGACTTCCTCGAGCTTCAGGACTTCTGGGCCGCCGAATTTGTGAACGAGAATCGCTTTCATTGTTTCACTCCAGCGGAAGAATCAGTGAACGCAAAGGAATGGTGTCAATGTGCCGCAGTTAAGGAAAACTAGAAATGGTCATCGACCGCGACGGTGGCGACAGTCTTGTCCTCAAGCCCTGCGGACCGCGCCCAAGCCGTGGTTTGCCAATTGTCCTTGCCTTTTTTCTGCGGAATCCAGGGTGGTAGCGTCTGATTCAGATAATTGGCCAGCGCATAGATGTAAGGCTCATACATCCTGCGAAACTCGGCTAGTTTGACGTCAGCTTCTTCCCCGTCACGAAGTTTCATCCCGTGCTGGGCGAGCGTGTCGCGGATCCGGCGCAGATCTTGTAAAGGCACGCGATCGTGCGGCAGCGGATGGGGCGCCGTGCCGAAGACTTGCGAAAGATCGACGACCGCATGACGCGCGATGGCGAAAGTAAGCTCGGCCTGCTTTTCACAAGCGCCTTCGATACCGACCATGACGATCGCGCAAGTATCCAGAATGGCGGTGAGCGAAGCGATCCACGATTGGTTGTCGTGCTGCGAACGAAAATAAGCGAGCACGGGATACGAGAGATGGCTCTCCATCAGCTCGGCGCACCAAAACTCCCACTCCTTGAGGAGAAGCCTGAGCGCCTCCAATCCGTTGGCATAACTGTGACGGCGAAGCAGCTCGCCGGCGGTGGGGGGCGTGCCGGCACGGGAATCGAGGAGAGAGATATTCACCTCGCGCTTGGAAAACGAGCCGTAGATGAATGGCAGATAGCCGATGACGGCGGCGAGAAATCCGAAGCCAAAACCTGCTTCGGTGACGACCAAGGCGCGAGCCAAACCAGAGCGGGGAATGACGTCGCCGAGACCGAGGGTGAAAAAAGTCGTGCCGCTAAGGTAGATATCGGTCAGGAAACTTCCCTGGTTGCCGGTTGTTACTACGGCGGACCCGGCGCCATACTGCATCAGGCCAAAGCCCAGCACCAGGCCAACGGCCCAGACACCGACGAGAACGAGGAGCGAGAGCGGGCCATAGAAACCCAGCATGGCTTCTCGCGTCTTGGGCTTGGGGATGAAGCACATCACGAATTTCCACACGGTCCAGGTGGAGCGGTAAAAAAGGCGAGCGAGGCGAAACTTTCGCGTGACGCGGCGCGGGAGAATGATGGCCTCGAACGCATCCCACAGCACGATCAGAAAGATCGCGACACCCGCGGCGAACGCTCCCGGAGCTGGAATCATGTGGGGCATTGTACCTGCTTGGCCTTCTGAATGAGAATTCCCCTTGAAAACGCGTGGTTTTCTATGATTCCAGACGCGCGCTGACGCTAATTTCCGCTTTGAACAGCTTCGAGACGGGACAGCCGGTTTCGGCGGCCTTTACGGCCGTGTCAAATTTGGCTTTGTCCGCGCCGGGAATTTTCGCGACGAGGTCCAGATGGCTTTTCGTGATGGCGAAGCTATCCCCGACCTTTTCGAGCGAAATTGTCGCCGTCGTCTCAAGCCTGGTGGCAGTCATGCCCGCGCCGCCCAACTGGGCGGAAAGAGCCATCGTAAATCAGCCGGCATGCGCCGCGGCGAGTAACTCCTCGGGATTGGTTCCAATGCCGTTTTCAAAGCGCGTGCTGTAGGAGTATTGCGTCTGCTTCAGGACGCCACTGTCCGTCGAAATCGAGCCCTTGCCATCTTTCAAGCCGCCCTGCCAAACCGCGGATGCTTTGCGCTGCATGATTTCTCTCCTTTTGGTTCTTTCGTTCCCTTTGAATTAACAGAAGTTCGATTCTTGGGCCTAGTGGAAGGGTATATTCAGAGAATGGGCTTGTCGAGAAGGTCTTGCAACTCAGAATGAGTTCGGTCCTGCAAGAAGCGGCACACCGGCCCTGGCCATTGCCAGCGGGAACATGGGTGATGGCGCAGAGCTGGCACGACTTGCTCTTTGCACATTGGCCCGTCAACGCCGCAACGATGCGGCCGCTTCTTCCTTCGCAGTTGCAAATCGACACGTTTGAGGGGCAGGCCTGGCTCGCGGTCGTTCCGTTTCGTATGACTGGTGTCCGGTTGCGCGGAACGCCCCCGCTTCCATGGCTGTCGGCGTTTCCTGAATTGAATGTCCGTACCTATGTGACGTTTGGCGGCAAGCCTGGAGTGTGGTTTTTCAGTCTGGATGCGAGTAACTCAATGGCCGTGGCCATCGCGCGGGCGTGGTTTCACTTGCCGTACTTTCGAGCACGAATGGGCTGCGCAGAACGGGACGGCTGGATTCATTACCAGAGCGAGAGGACGCATCGCGGAGCGCCGATCGCAGTGCTCGAAGGCCGGTATCGCCCCGTTAGCGAAGTTCTTCGCCCGCAGCACGGGACGCTGGAGCATTATTTGACCGAGCGTTATTGCTTGTACACGACCGATGGGCGCGGCCGGCTCATTCGCGGGGAGATTCATCATTCGCCGTGGCCCCTGCAGCGCGCTGAAGTGGAATTTGCGTGTAACTCGATGACGGCTTCATTGGGGGTCGCCTTGACTTCGCGGCCGCTCCTGCATTTTGCGCGAAGGCAGGACGTTCTCGTATGGCACCCAGCCAAAATAGGCTAACCGGACCGGCAAACTCCTACCACTTGTGAAAGATAAAGAATGCGGCGATGACAATGAAAGCGAAGCCGACGCCGTAATTCCATTTGAATTTGTCGCCGAGATAAAATACGGAAAAGACCGGAAAAACCGAGAGAGTAATAATCTCTTGAATGGTCTTCAGTTTCGCGGCGCTGAACTGATAGGAGCCGATGCGATTCGCGGGCACCTGGAAACAGTATTCGAAGAACGCTATCCCCCAGCTGATCATGATCACTTTCCAGAGAGCTTCACTGCGAAATTTCAGGTGGCCATACCACGCAAAGGTCATGAAGATGTTCGAGATGGTGAGCAGTAGAATTGTTCGCATCGAGATAGGATCTCCTAAGCACTACGCTGTGAAGCAGACCGTAATACAGACTTGAGACGGGGAAACATTCAACGAAGTTGCAGTGTCGTCAAGGACTTAGTGCAGATTCCGCACAACTGTACCTCCGTCCTCTTTCGCGCGCTTGACCATCTCCGCTAGTCTCGGGGAATACGCGTGACTATTGCTTGCTGCTCGCGGAGTTTGACAAGAACTTTCGCAAGATGGAGGGGACGAGTGCGCGCAAGATCCTGCAAATTCTTCACAGTCTTTCTCGGTTGGGCGCTTTTTCTCCCGGCCGCACGTCGCGGCCAGGAAAAAATCCTGCTCGTCGAGACCGGCTCGAGCATGCCAGAACCGCTCTATAAGAATTGGATCGACGAATTCCACCGACAGCAGCCGTCCACCGACATTCGCTATATGGCCACGGGAACGGCGGAGAGCGCCCGGAACATTCTTGCAGGTTCAGGTGACTTCGGCGGCGGGGATGCGCCGATTCCGGAGGCTCTGCTGCGCACGGCAGGCCGCCCGATTCTTGAACTGCCAGCTGTCTTGATCGGTATTGTGATCATCTACGAGTTGCCGGACGTGAAGGGCGAACTCAAGCTCACGGGACCGGTGCTTGCTAACATTTTTCTGGGGAAAATCAAATCGTGGAACGACCCGGTGATTGCAAAGCTCAATCCAGACATGAAACTGCCGGAGCTTCCCATTCAAGTTCTGCACCGCAATGAGGGCAAAGGATCCAACTACATTCTTTCCGATTATCTGGCCAAAGTGAGTCCGGAATTTCTTGCCACGGCGGGGCGCAGCGAATCGCCGAAATGGCCCCTGGGTCAAGGCTTCCAGCGTTCTCAGGATCTGGTGGCCAAGTTGCGTGGCACGCCCGGCGCGATCGGCTACACGGAATTGAACCTCGCCGCTGGTTCGGCCGTCCGCATCGCCAGTATCAGGAATGCGGCTGGTGAGTTCGTCAAACCTTCGGCAAAGTCGATTGCGGCAGCCGCTACCGCCAGCGGCAACAAAATGAATAATGATTTCCGCGTTTCCCTGACGAATGCGCCCGGCAAAGAAAGCTACCCCATCAGCAGTTTCACGTGGTTTTACGTTCCCGCGATCGCCAAGGAACCCGGCCGGGGCAGCACGGTGGCTGGCTACTTAAAGTGGGTCTACACCAGCGGGCAGAAAATCGCACAGGAAAAGGGTTACGCGATTTTGCCGCCTGAAGTTTTGGCAAAAGTGGCACAGAGAGCCGCGACAATCCGGTGAACTCAGTTCCTAGAGCAAGGCACTGAACTCGCTCGGTGATATTCCGGCTTGGCGAAGGATTGAGCGTAGAGTGCCCGTGTCGAGTTCTGAATGATCTGGCACGACCACCTGTGCGAACGGAACATCTCGTCGAAGAATGATCTGGCTCCCATGCTGCCGTTTGAGTTGAAAGCCTAGTTTGAGAAGTGCGGAAACGCAGTCGCGCCCCGAGATTCGAGGCAGCTTGGTCATACAGCGACGAGAACAGCGTCAAAATTATCAGGGGGAACTGCGAGTCCATCTTCCTTCAACACGAGGATATAACCTTCAATGGCTTCGCGAATGTTTTGAATAGCTTCTTCCTTTGTTTTCCCCTGGCTGACGCATCCGGGCAGGCTTGGACATTCCGCGACCCAATAGCCAATCTCACCGGGATAGAGGATTACCTGTCGCATCGAAGTACCTCTCGGGAAAGTCTACCACGGGCTTCACATGTTGAGTGTAAGGGAGACGAGATCAGTGCGTGGGGGCGGCGGAAAGGGCGGCAGCTTCGAGCGGTCCACGGGATGATAAAGCGTATCGCGCTCGACGGGCACGCGGCCGGCGGCGCGAATCAAGCGTTCCAGTTCATTGCGCGGAGTGAACTCGGACGTTTTTGCGCCGGCGTCGTGATAAATCTTTTCTTCGACAACCGTGCCATCCAAGTCGTTTGCACCGAAGCGCAACGCAATCTGCGCGATGCTCGGCGAAAGCATGATCCAGTACGCCTTGATGTGCTCGAAGTTGTCGAGCAGCAGCCGCGACACGGCAATGTTGCGAAGGTCGGCGTAACCTGTAGGTTTGGGGATGTGCGAGAGCGCAGTGTTGTCCGGATGAAACGCCAGCGGGATAAACGCAACGAAGCCATGCGTCTCGTCCTGCAATTCGCGCAGCTTGACGAGGTGATCCACGCGCTCTTCTTCCGTTTCCACGTGCCCGTAAAGCATGGTGGCGTTCGAGCGCAAGCCGACCTCATGGGCCTGGCGCGCGATGTTCAGCCACATCTGCCCGCTGACTTTGTGGTCGCAGATAATCCTGCGTACCCGTGGATGAAAAATTTCCGCTCCCCCGCCGGGCAGCGAATCGACGCCGGCTTCTTTCAGCTTTAAGAGCGTCTCTTTGGTCGAGAGCTTGGCGATGCGCGCGAAGTAGCCCACCTCGACCATGGTGAACGCCTTCAAGTGCACGCCCGGGCAGCGCTGCTTCAGCCCGCGAATCATCTCCAGAAAATAGTCGAACGGCAAATCCGGGTGCAGCCCGCCAACAATGTGAAACTCCAGCGCGCCTTCGCGCGCGCCTTGTTCCGCGCGGGCGTAAATTTCTTCCAACGAAAAATTGTAAGCGCCCTGCGCATTGGGGTCGCGGCCAAAGGCGCAGAGCTTACAATGCGCGACGCAAATGTTGGTCGGATTGATGTGCCTGTTGACATTGAAATACGTGATGTTGCCGTGCTTTTTCTCGCGGACGTGATTCGCGAGCCAGCCGACCGCTAGCAAATCCGGCGAACGGTACAGGGTGATGCCGTCGTCAAACGCAAGCCGTTCGCCTGCGAGAACTTTCTCCGCTATCGGCTTCAACCGTTGATCGGTAATCGTCAGTTCGCTCATTATGAATCCGTCGAAAGTTTCAAACGCGCCAAACCGCCGCTGCGACGCCCCAGAACAGCAGGAACAACATACTAATATAGCCGTTCACGGTGAAAAACGCAGCGTCCAGCTTGCTGAGATCATCTGCTTTGACAAGAGAATGTTCATAGCCCAGTAGCGAGGCGACAACCGCGATTCCTGCCCACGCCGGCCACGGCAGGCCGAAGCTCAGCGCCAGCCATCCGAGCAGCGCGATCACTCCGACATGCATTGCTCGCGCGATCAGCAACGCTTTGGCAATCCCGAATTTCTTGGGCACGGAGAAGAGTCCCGCGCGCTGATCGTACTCAATGTCCTGACACGCGTAGAGCACGTCAAACCCGCCAACCCACAGCGTGACCGCGGCGCAAAGGATCAGCATGCGTGGATCGAGATCGCCCGTGATGGCGATCCACGCCGCGGCCGGCGAGATGCCCAGCGCAAATCCGAGAAATAGATGCGACCAGTTCGTGAAGCGCTTCGTGAAGGAGTAGAAAAATAGAATGGCGATGGCCAGCGGGGCCAGTTTCAGAGCGAGAGGATTCAATTGCCAGGCCGCGACAAAAAACACCGCCACAGCACCATCCGTGAAAAGCCACGCAAATTGCAGCGTGAGCGCGCCTGTCGGCAGCGCGCGCTGCTGCGTTCGCGGATTCTCGCGGTCATAGCGCAGATCGGCGATGCGGTTCATGGTCATTGCCGCGGAGCGCGCCGCCACCATCGCGACAATGATCCACACAATTTGCCGCAGCGAAGGCCAGCCCCTTGGAGGTTGATGCGTTGCGCGCGCAGCCAGCAGAGCGCCGGTCAGGGCGAACGGCAAGGCAAATACGGAATGCTCGAACTTGATCATTTCGAGCACGGTTTTGATGCGGCTGCCCATTTCTGATTCGCGAGCTGCGTCACGCCTCCGCTTTTTTCGACGCCGGCGTGCCCGTCCAGCGATACATCTTTTCCTGCGGCAGCCCCATCTGCGCCAGTACCCGGCATACGTATTGCGTCACCAGATCGTCGATCGTTTTCGGATGGTGATAAAACGCGGGAACCGCGGGCATGATGACCGCGCCTGCCTGCTGCGCCCGCAGCATATTTTCAAGATGAATGCGACTGACCGGCGTGTCGCGCAGGCAAAGAACCAGCTTGCGCCCTTCCTTCAGCATCACGTCTGCCGCTCGCGACACAAGATCGTCACTGATGCCATGGGCAATCGCCCCTAGCGCCCCCATCGAGCAGGGAATGACCACCATGGCATCCACCGCGTAGCTCCCGGAAGCAATCGAAGCGCCCACATCTTTGTTGGGTAAGACATCGACTTTGGCGACCGGATGGCCAAGAATGCGACTCGGGAGTTGTTTCATGTCGCCGGAAGTAACGCCAAGCTCTTCCGCAAGGAGCCGCTGGCCGGCTTCCGAGACGACCAGATGAACGCGGGCGACGCGCGGATCCTCTTCGAGTAACACCAGCGTCTTTTGCGCGAGAATCGTTCCGCTTGCGCCGGTCACACCCACGGTGACAATCTGTTTTTGTGCGTCAGCCATGTTTTCTGCGCGGATACAATCAGTCTCGCAGCGGCCGAATGGCAAGTCAAGCAAAGGCAATCATGCTCTGCGATGATAGAATTCGCGACGGCCGGAGAATATGAATCAATCTGAACTGCTGAAAATTCTGGAATCCGTGAAAGCGGGCGAGCTCGCTCCGGACAAAGCCATCGAGCGCTTGAAGCATTTGCCGTTTGAAGATCTCGGCTTTGCCAAAGTGGATCATCACCGCGCGCTCCGCCAGGGTTTTGCCGAAGTTGTTTTGGGAAAGGGAAAAACGCCGCAGCAGGTCGCGGAAATTGTGCGCGCCATGCTGCGCAAGAAAGACTCACGGCACAACATCCTTGTGACTCGCGCTGACGAAAAGATTTTTGCAGCCGTGAAGCGCGCCGGCGGAAAAGACGCGCGTAACGCGAAGTTTTACGAGTTGTCCGGTGTGATTACCATCGAGCGGAGCACGGAAATTACCGGCAAAGGATCAATCCTGGTAGTCTCCGCCGGGACAAGTGACATCCCCGTGGCAGAAGAAGCGCTCCTGACGGCGCGCATGATGGGCAACCGTGCGGAACCCCTGTACGACGTCGGCGTGGCTGGCATTCATCGCTTGCTTGAGCACCGCGAGAGCAAGCTGGCTCACGCGCGCGTGATCATCTGTGTTGCCGGAATGGAAGGCGCGCTTCCGAGCGTCGTCGGTGGGCTCGTTGCGGTGCCGGTGATCGCCGTTCCCACCAGCGTCGGCTACGGCGCCAGCTTCGGCGGTGTCGCTGCGCTGCTCGGCATGCTCAATTCCTGCGCCTCCAACGTCACCGTCGTCAATATCGATAACGGTTTCGGCGCCGCCTGCGTCGCCTCCTGCATCAATCGTCTATAGGTCCGTCCCGTGACCTCTGCGCTCTTTGTGAACTCTGCGTTATTCCGCTTCTGATTCCGGCTTGAGCAGAACTTTCATGACGCCGGATTGCTGTGCAAAGCGAATAGCCGCAGGCGCTTCCGCCAGCGGGAGAGTCCGCGTGAGGAGCGGTGTGGGGTCAAACTTGTCGGAGCGCAACAGCGCGATGGCCTTGGCAAAAGGTCCGCAGCGCGAGCCGACGACAGTAATTTCCTTCACAATGATCGGCCACGTTTCGACAGGTGTGGCGCCATAAAACGTGGATTTCAGAACCAGATTGCCACGCGGCTCAGTCATGTGCTGTGCCAGTGCCAGTCCGCTTGGCGAACCAGTAGCTTCGACAACCAGCCGAAAGTTTTCCTTAATTCGCTTCAGATCGGACGCATCGCCCCGCACTTTCTTTGTTTGAATTTCAGCGCGGCGGGCGATGGCCAGTTTTTTCTCGTGCTTTCCATACATCACCACGTGCGGAATGGCGGTCCGTAACACGCGTGCGATCAACTGCGCCAGCTTTCCATCACCCAGCACGGCCGCTTCGCGAAACCTCCTTACATCCACCTGCTCGAGAATTTCGCAAGCCGCCGCGAGCGGCTCGACGAAGACGGCCTGCTCATCCGTGACGTTTTTCGGAACGACGTGCAGGTTTTCCAGCGGCAAAGCCAAATATTCCGCAAACGCGCCGCCGTGTTCGACAATGCCCAGAACAGTGCGCCGGGCGCAGTGTGTTTTCAATCCGCGGCGGCAGAAATCGCAGACCGGTTGGAATCCATACGCGGAACAGGAAACGTTAATTTCTCCGCAGACCCGCCGGCCCAGCCATTTTTTCTTTGGGGCCTCCGAAACACCGTAGACATCCACGACCTCGCCAACAAATTCATGTCCGGGCGTCCCCCGAAATCCGTGATAACCACGCAGAATTTCGACGTCCGTGTTGCAGATGCCCGCAAGCCGCACACGCACCAACGCCCATCCAGGCCGGAGTTTTGGCAGTGGACTCGATGTCGCCTTCAGTTTTCCATTATTAACACGGAAGGAGAGCACGGCTGCATTGTACCGCCTGCCGGACTTTTCGCGGAGCGCCCGAGTGAACAGAAGAGTTTCTTTTTTTCAACAGCGGCACAGGCTCGAGATCTACTCGTATCGCAGCGCCACGATTGGATCGACGCGCATGGCGCGGCGTGCGGGAATGTAGGAGGCTGCCAGCGCGACCGCGACCAGCAACGCCGCCACACCTAGAAATGTCGCTGGGTCGTACACACCGATGCCAAAGAGCAAGCTCGTCAGGAAACGCGCCACAACGAACGCTCCCGCCAGTCCAAGTGCGACCCCGATCAGCGTCAATTTTAACGTCTGTCCCAGAATCATGCGGCGCACGGAGGTCAATTGCGCTCCCAGCGCCATGCGCACTCCAATTTCCTGGGTGCGCTGGCCCACCGTGTAGCTCATCACTCCATAAATCCCAATGGCCGCGAGCAGCAGCGCCAATCCGGCAAAAATGGCCACTAGCACCGATGAAAACCGCCGCGGCGAAACGGAACCCGAAATCAGATGATCCATGGTCATCACGTTGGTCACCGGCAAGTTCGAATCGAACTTGTGCACCACCTCCGTGACGCCGACCGCAATACTCAGCGGATCGGAAGCGGTGCGAACGATGAAATAGGGCGTCCAACCTCCCACAAAATAAACATCGTACGTGGGCTCATGGTCGAGTCCGTACTGGTGCACATTCCCGGCGATGCCGATGATCGTATTCCAGCAGGGCTTCGGGTCCAGCGAACACAAATTGATGCGTTTTCCGAGCGCGTTCCCTTGCGGCCAGAAGCGCCGCGCCATCGTTTCGTTGATCACCGAGTTCTGCTGTTTGAAATCGCCCTCGTCAAAAAAACGGCCTGCACGTAGCGGAATTCCGACCGATGAAAAATAGCCGAGACTCACGGTGCGAAACTCGGCGATGGGACGTCCCCCGGTGTCGGGGATCGGCTGTCCCTCGATGATGAAGCGCGTGGCCTGTCGCAACTCTGTACCCAGTGGCAGATCGTCAATCCCGCCGACTTCCTTGACGCCCGGAAGTGTCCGGATTCGGGCGGCGATTTCTTCGAATTGCCGGGCCTGCTTCCGTCCGTACTCGAGCTGCTCTTCGAGCGAAAGTTGGTTGTACTGCGCAAAGGAAATTCCGGCTTGCTGAATTTCCATCGCCAAAACGTGGTCGGGCCTGAATCCGGGATCGACCTCCATCAAACGCTGGAAACTCCGGAGCAGCAGTCCCGCTCCAATCAGGGGCACAAGCGCCATGGCGATTTCCGAAATCACCAGCAGGTTGTGCGCGCGGTGACGGCCGGAGGCGCTGGAACCCTTGCTTCCTTGTTTTAAGGCGCTGGCCAGGTTGTTTCGCAGCATGCTCACGGCAGGCAGGAATCCACACGCAAGCCCTGCGGTTAGGCAAACGGCAACCGTAAATCCCAGCACCCAACGGTTCAGACTAGCCTCACGCAGCACGCCGAGGTCGGCGGGAACAAACGCCAGCAACCCTTTCAGTCCCCCCACCGCAAACAGCAGACCCAGTGCGCCGCCAAACAAGGAAAGCAGCGTGCTCTCCGTGAGCAGCTGGCGGATCAATCGCCACGGGCTTGCGCCCAGCGCAGTCCGCACTGCGACTTCTCGTTCCCGCGCCGCGTTCCGCACCAGCAACAGATTCACAAGATTCGCGCAAGCAATCAGCAACACCAGCCCAACGGCTCCAAACAAAACCAACAACGTGGTGCGCAGCCTAGCTGCCGCCACATCCTCAATTGGCTCTACCCGCACCCCAAAATTCCTGTGCGCATCCGGATAGGCGATGGCCTCCTGCTGATGGAGCCTGTCTACTTCATCATGTGCCTGCGCCAACGTGATTCCGGGCTTTAACCGTGCGATGGCTGAGAATGCGTGATGCACGTGCTCGGTAAGGTCATCATTGAATTGTCCAAACGGCATCCACAAATCGGCGGAGCGCGCGAGTTGCATTCCGGCGGGCAGAACGCCCACGACCGTGTAGCGTTGGTTGTCGAGAGAAATGCTGCGGCCAACCACACGCGGATCTCCGCCAAAACGGCTTTGCCACAATCGGTGGCCCAGAATCACCACAGGTGCGTTTCCCGCCCGGTCTTCTTCCGGTATGAACGATCGTCCCGCCACCGGGCGAATCCCCAGCATTGGGAAAAGCCCGGAATCGGCGTAGGCCGCCTGGACGCGTTGCGGCTCGCCTTCACCGGAGAGGTTGAACCCTTGCAAGACTTTCGCGTACGCACCCATCTCCGAAAAGCTCGAATTTTGCCGCTTCCAGTCGGCGTAATCTCCTGGAGACAGCCCAGCCTTGGGAATCTGAGGCAGATACGTGTTCGCAATTTCCACCAGACGTTCAGGTTGTGAATACGGAAGTGGGCGGAGCAGGAGGTTTTCGACCACGCTGAAGATCGCCGTGTTCGCGCCGATCCCCAACGCCAGCGTAAGTACCGCAATAACTGTGAACGCAGGATTCTTGGCCAGCATCCGCATGCCGTAGCGGATGTCTTGCAGCAAGTGTTCCATCACACTATTCTCCGGCAAAAAAGTCAGGCGCCAATTTAAGGAGAGATCGCATCACACCCGCCCCGTCTCACTATTCGACGCAGGAATCCGCGGGAAGATATCCGAAAAATGGGGCCAAAGTCGGCCGAGCCGAAGTTTAGTCGGGACCCTCCCCCACTCTCCATCTAATGCAGCGCGGCGGAAATCGTCTTGATCAACAGCGGTTCTTGTTCCGGGAATACGGTGCGCAGGTCCAGCACGAGCCGGTCGTCTTCAACGCGGGCTATGACCGAGACGCCGGCAGGAGCGCGACGCAGGCGTTGTTCGAGCTTCGTCGCGGAATAGCGAACGCTTGCGATTCGAATGATCTTCGTAGGCAGGGTTTGCGAAGGCGTGGAGCCGCCGCCAGCGAGAGAACTTCCGTCGGCAATTTCAATTTCGACTTCGTCGAGAGGAAGCTCCGGGCGCAACTCGCGGATGAAATTCTCCGCGCGGTGTTTCAGTTCCAGGGGTGTTGCGCGAATCATGCGCATAGCGGGGACCTCGTCCCAGGCCGCACGAAGATAGGCTCCAAGAGTAGCTTCCAGTGCAGCGATGGTGAGCTTGTCCACACGCAGAGCGCGAAACAGGGGAAAGCGCCGGACGCGCGCGATGAGCTCTTTTTTCCCCGCGATGATGCCCGCCTGCGGCCCACCGAGAAGTTTGTCGCCGCTGAACATCACCAGGGAAACGCCCGCATCGATACTTTGCCTGACCGTAGGTTCGCTGACTCCGAATTCCGAGAGATCGACGAGGCAGCCCGAACCGAGATCCTCCACGAGCGGCAGGCCCCTGCGTTGGCTGAGCACCACCAGCTCTTCAAGCGAAGGCTTATCCGTGAATCCCGTGACCTTGAAATTCGAAGGATGCACGCGGAGCAGCACGCGCGTCTTTTCGTTGATGGCGTTTTCATAGTCCGCGAGCCGCGTGCGATTGGTGGTGCCGACCTCCCGCAGGATCGCGCCGCTCTGCTCCATGATCTCCGGAATCCGAAAGCCGTCGCCAATTTCGATGAGCTCTCCGCGCGAGACGATCACCTCGCCGCCGCGCGCCAGCGCCGCGAGTGCCACCAGCACCGCCGCCGCACAATTGTTCACCACGATCCCCGCTTCCGCGCCGGTCAGGCGCGTTAGCAAATCCGCCGTATGCACATCGCGTTTCCCTCGCGCGCCGGCTTCGAGATCGTATTCAAGATTCGAGTATTGCGTTGCCGTGCGACGGAATTCGTCCACCACCGCTTCCGGCAGCGGCGCACGTCCTAGATTGGTGTGCAAAATCACCCCAGTGGCGTTGATCACCGGCTGCAGCGAGCGCGAAAGAATGCGTTCGACTTCAGCGCTGATGAGTTCTTCGACAGAGGCGGCGTTGAGCCCCAGCGCCGTCCAATTCGCATCACCCGCGATCCGCCCACGCAAATCCGCAAGTACCGCCCGTGCCACTTCGACCACCAGGTTGCGGTCCACGCGTTTCGAAAGCTCCGCGAGCCGCGGCTGACCGAGCAATTCGTCCACCGACGGAATCTGCCGCAACAATTCCGCCTGCTCCGCCGAAATCGTTCTCTTGCTCCCCGCTTCCATTCGCACATTTCAACATAGTGTGAAGCGGCGGGCAATGGCATTGGGGCTATCCTCGCTTCCCGCGGCTGGCCCCAACTTGACGCAGCCAGCAGCGGGGTGCGGTGCTGCATTCGAACCGCCACCCATTCCTCCGGTTGACGGTTTTCCTCCATCCTCCTAGCATGGAGGTTCGAGGTTTGTCCCCGCGCATGGCGACCATTGACGAAGAGCTGGCTACACTCGAAAAAGATATTCGACAGCTCAAGGTGGAATACGATCAGTATTTCGGCGGCGGCCGGAAGCGTCCGCCCACGGAAATTGAATGGCGCATTGACATGCTGGTCAAGCGCTACGCCGAACGCGGCGGAGAATTGAAATCCGCGCAGCGCTTTCGCTATAACAATCTCACGCAGACCTACGCAAAATATAAGGATATCTTCCGGAAAAAACTGAAACAGAAGGAAGAGGGCACGATCCAGCGGCATTTCGGAGCGGCGGCGAAGGAGATCGAGGCCGCTCGCACAAAAAAAGAGGCCGAAGAGCACGCAGTGGCGGCCACGGCGGGAGACTCCTCCCCATTCCGTATGACCTGCTCCGAGCCAGAGCGCGAAACCGAGAAAGTCGAGCAGTTGTATCAAGCGTTCTTGCAAGCCAAGCAGACGGCCGGGGAAGCGACGGGGAAACTTTCGCGCTCCAGCTTCAACGAATTCGTGTTGAAGAAAACGAAAGAGCTTCAAAAGCAGAAAAATTGCCGCGACGTCGAATACGTCGTGGAAGTGATCGAAGGTCAGGTCAAGCTCAAAGCCCTCGTAAAATCCTAACAAACCAAGAGTTGCAAGTTTAGCTTCGAAAAGCAATCCAACCGAAATTTCCAGCTTCGAGCTCTAGCCAAGATTCATAGAGTCTTCTCTGTGAGTGTTTTTTCCACATGGCGGTACTTTCCGAATACGCCCCGCGCGCTTACACTGATCTGCTTTTCTCATTTCGGAGGATTCCATGGCGGTGCAGCGCGCGCTAATCAGCGTGTTTGACAAGACTGGAATCGTGGAATTTGCCAGGCGCTTGGCCGCGCTGAAGATCGAGATTCTTTCGACCGGGGGAACCGCCAAGCTGCTGCGCGAAGCGGGAATCCCCGTGCGCGACGTTTCCGATTTCACCGGGTGGCCCGAAATGCTCGGTGGACGCGTCAAGACGCTCCATCCGAAAGTGCACGGCGGACTGCTCTTTCGCCGCGGCCACGCAGAAGACCAGAAGCAAGCGGCGGAGCATGGAATCGCGCCGATCGATCTGGTAGTGGTAAATCTGTATCCCTTTGAAGCGACGGCGGCGAAAGCCGGTCTAACGGCCGAAGAGTTGATCGAGAACATCGACATCGGCGGCCCGACAATGCTGCGATCAGCGGCGAAAAATTTCGAAAGCGTCACGGTTGTGACGGACCCGGCGGACTTCGAACGTGTCGCGAGTGAAATCGAGATCGCGGGTGAAACGGCGCTGGCGACGCGCCTGGAGCTCGCGCGAAAAGTCTTTGCGACAACTTCCCGATACGACGGCATGATCGCCATGGAATTGGAGCGGCTGTCGGCTGGCCCAGGAAGTATTGCATTGGCTACGAAGCCGGCGCTGCCGGAACGCGTGCATATCGCGTTGCGCCGGCAACAAGAGTTGCGCTACGGCGAAAATCCTCACCAAGCCGCGGGGTTGTACGTGCCGGCCGGTCGAGCCCCGGAAGGATTGGCGGCGGCCAAGCAGCTTCAGGGAAAGGAACTTTCGTACAACAATCTCGTCGATCTCGAAGCGGCGCGCAGCCTAGCCGCGGAATTCAAGAATCCTGCGGCGGTGATCATCAAGCACAACAATCCCTGCGGCACCGCGGAGCAGGCGACGCTGCTCGAGGCGTACTTGAAAGCGCTCGCATGCGATCCTGTCTCAGCGTTCGGTGGCGTCCTGGCATTCAATCGAGAGGTGGACCCGGCAACGGCGGAAGAAGTTGCGAAATTGTTCGCGGAGTGCGTCGCCGCGCCCGGTTTTGACAGGCGCGCAAAGGAAATCTTCGCCGCGAAAAAGAACTTGCGATTGCTCGAATTGCCGCCCGGAGGCCTGGAACCGGAGCGCGAGCTACAGCTCAAGCGCATTCTTGGCGGAATGCTGGTCCAGCAGCCGGACCTTGGCGAGATTAAGGACGGCGATCTCCGCGCGGTCACGAAACGCGTGCCCACGGCCGAAGAGATGCAAACGATGCACTTCGCGTGGAAAGTCGCGAAGCACGTGAAATCCAATGCCATCGTTTTCGCCAAAAACGGTGCGACGCTGGGCGTTGGCGCAGGCCAGATGAGCCGTGTCGATTCCGTGAAAATCGCGGTGATGAAGGCGCAATCTTCGCTGGCCGGCTCCGTGGTCGCCTCCGACGCCTTCTTTCCCTTTCCCGATGGAGTCGAAGAAGCAGCGAAAGCAGGGGCCACCGCCGTAATCCAGCCGGGAGGCTCCGTCCGCGACTCCGACGTGATCGCCACTGCCGACCGCCTTGGCCTAGCCATGGTCCTCACCGGCATGCGTCACTTTCTGCATTGAGAGATAGAGGTGGCCGGCGAATTGGGGTCGCTTGCCCGCCTGCTGGCCGTCTCCAAGTAGCTGCCGTGAAGTCATCATCCTCACTCAGAAACTGCGCATCGTTTGTACGCGGGACAGGATCTGCAATCGTACTTTCTCCCAAGTTCCTTTCTTGCCCCGCTTGCGCAGCACGCGAAGAATTCCCGCGACGTCCGACAGCGTCGCTCCGGCTCCGACGCGGCATGCAGCGGCTGCTCCGGCGGCGTTGGCGGCAAGCGCTGCTTCGAGCGTCGACCACCCTCGCAAGCGAGCCTGCAGAAATACCGCGGTGAACGCGTCACCAGCGCCGGTTGAATCCACCGCGCGAACGTCGAACGAAGGAATCTCGCGGAGAATTCCTCCATCCGAGATGAGGCATCCGCGTTTTCCTAATTTCATCACGATTTCTTTCGCCCCCGCCCGCTGGAATTGCAGAAAAGACTTGCTTGCGTTGCGCTGACCCGTGAGGACGGCGGCTTCCTCGCTGCTTACAAACAGAAGATCCACTTGGGGGAGTAGACGGAGGATTTCTTGGGGAATTCTTTTGCACGGCTCCATCCCAACATCGAAAGAAACCCATTTGCCGTGTGAATGAAACTGGTGCAGGATCTGCCTCGCCATTTTTTCAGGCCCCGGATTCAGAAAGCTGTAACCCACAAGATGCGCGGCAGTGAATGAAAGAAGCGAATTGGCGGGAACTTGCCGTGGGTCCATGAATTGATTGGCTCCGCGGCTGCCGAAAAACGTCCGTTGGCCGTCGGGAGTAACACTAATATAAAGAAGACCAGTGAGGGAGAGAGAACTGCGCTGCACGCTGACAACGTCAACGCCCGTTCTTCTTAGTGTATCGAGCAGCAGGTCGCCAAGACGGTCCTGGCCCACGCAGCCCAGCAAACGAACCTTGATCCCCCAGGGCGCTATGGCCAGGGCGCAGTTCGCGCCAACGCCGCCGCAATTCAGCTCCAGTTGTGGGCAGAGCCCCTCGCCGCCGGGGACCGGCCAGGCGTCCACGCGGCCAATCACGTCCACATTGAGATCGCCAAAAACGAGAAGGCTTGCGGCGGAAACTCTTTTGCGGCCCATGGCAGCGGCATCTTATCATTCCTTAACACGGGGCCGCCGCAAGGTGGCCTGAGCACTGCGTGGGCCGCGCGTTATCGGATTCGCGCGTGGCGTTTTCTCGTGATAAGACGCAGGTGCGTGCTTGGAGGAACCGGTTGGAGAAATTTCTCACCGTTCGTGAAGACGTAGCCGCTGCGATTCCCGCAGGACAGCCGGTCGTGGCCCTGGAGTCCACTGTGATAGCCCACGGACTGCCGCGGCCGCTGAATCTGCAAACCGCTTGCGCGATGGAATCTGCGGTGCGGGAGGCGGGAGCGACACCGGCCACGGTCGGTGTCTTGAATGGGCAACTTGTTGTTGGGCTCTCCCCGGAACAGATCGCGTTTCTTTCGGAGGCGGAAAGCGTAGCAAAAGTAAGCCGCGCGGATTTGGCCTCGGTCCTCGCATCTGGCATGCCGGGCGCAACGACGGTTGCGGGCACGATGATCGCCGCGGAGATGGCTGGAATACGCATCTTCGCCACGGGTGGAATTGGTGGCGTGCATCGCGGTGGCGAGAATTCCATGGATATTTCGGCAGACCTGACGGAACTCGCGCGCACCCCTGTGGCCGTGGTTTGTGCGGGCGCGAAGGCGATCCTTGATCTGTCGCGAACGCTGGAAGTGCTTGAGACTTTCGGTGTGCCAGTCGTGGGTTACGCGACAAAAGAGTTTCCAGCGTTTTATTCAAGAGAAAGCGGCCTGCAGCTTGTGCATCGCGTGGACACACCGGAGGAAGCTGCAAAGGTCATGAAAGTTCAGTGGGGATCGGGAAAACGCGGCGTGAACGAGGGAACAAGAACGGGCATCCTGTTTGCCAATCCCGCGCCCAGGGAAAGCGCCCTTCCGCGCGGCGAAATCGATGCATTCGTCGCCGCGGCATTGCAGGCTGCCAACACGGCCGGAGTGCGAGGAAAGGACTTCACGCCGTTCTTGCTGCAAGAAGTGGCAAGATTGAGCGGCGGAAAGACGTTGAAGGCCAACATCGCACTTCTTGTCGCGAACGCAACTTTGGCGGGGCAAATTGCCGTTGCGTATCATGCTCATGCGTAGAGAGATGGACCTTCGCCAAGTTTCCTCCTTTTATCCCCTCTTTTGATGGCCATCCTGCATCCCAGAGAAGGGGCAGTGGATCCTTTTGCTCTCGCTCAGCATCCATTGAATAGCAAGCGATGTTCGTAAACGCAAACCGGGAGGCGAAACGATGGCCGGCAATCGCGAAGGCATGAAGATTGTTCTACAAGTCGGTGCCGAACTGCGCATTCGAAACAATGGCGACGTGACCATGGACAATCCCGAACTGGAATTGGCGAGCGACGATCGGGCCGCCGACGCGGTTCTGCTCTACCGCTTCGACGAAGAAACAAAGGAGCACATCCTCCGTCTGGTCGAGCCTGTCGCCGACCACAAACATGTGAAAGTTCACCGCGCCAACGATTGACAGATCCAATCGAGCTACCCGCTTTCAACGTTTCTCCGCCAGCCTGCATCCTATCTGCGGCGGGCGCCCAAGCTCTGGAAACGTCTAGCATTTGGCTTTTGACCGCGTTTCGGCCGCATGGGATAATTTAGGTTTCTGGGGCTACGATGAACCTTCGACAGATTACTCTCGCCGTCGTATTGATGGGTGTCTCGAGTTCAGCTGCCATGGCGCAAGCGCCGCAAGACCAGCTGACCGACCCGAAAACCGCCGCCTCCTCTAAAGGCTCCTTTAACGATTCCGAGCGCGCCGAGGCTTATTACAACTTCACGATAGGCCATATCTACGAACAGCAATACGAGGCGACCAGCAGCGCCGAATACGCGACCAAGTCCATCGAGGCGTACAAGAAAGCCTATGCGCTGGACCCGAAATCGCAGGTCATCGGTGAGCGGCTGGCGGAGATGTATTGGAAAGCACAGCGGATTCGCGATGCCGTCGCGGAAGCCCAGGAAATCCTGAAACGCGACCCGGACAACGTGCAATCGCGGCGATTGCTGGGGCGAATCTATTTACGGAGCTTGGGAGACGTCAGCGCCACCAACGGCCAGCCGGAAACGGTGAACCGGGCCATCGAGCAGTACCGCGAGATCAACCGCCTTGATCCTTCGGATACCGAATCCGCCCTGTGGCTGGCGCGGCTTTACCGCCTCAAGAACGAACACGACAAGGCCGAACAGGTTTTGAGGAGCATCCTAAAGTCCGATCCGGAAAACGAACCGGCCATCGAGCAACTGACGCAGTTGCTGATGGACGAGGGCAAATCCGCTGAGGCGGTCACGCTGCTGGAAGGAATCACCGCTCATTCTCCTTCGCCGGTGCTGCTGGATCTTCTGGGCGATGCCTACACGCAAACGCATGAGCTCACGAAGGCGGAACAAGCCTACCGCAAGGCCGTGGAGCTCGATCCATCGGAGCTAAGCCACCAGCGCGGGCTGGGGCAGACCTTGCTGGCCGAAGAAAAATTCCCCGAAGCTTTGAAAGTTTACCAGAAGCTTTCCGATGTGATGCCGGACGACTCGGACGTCTATCTGCGAATCGCGCAGATTTACCGCGAGCTGCATCAGCTCGATAAAGCCGAAGAAAATCTCGTGAAGGCCCGGCAGTACGCTCCTGGCAGCCTGGAAGTGATGTACAACGAAGCGATGCTCTACCAGGCGCAGGGGCGTTACGAGGACGCCATCCGCGTCTTGTCGGATGCGGTGACGGGCATCAAGGGGCAGTCTCCCGCTCTGCCGTCGCGTCGGCGGTCCCTGTCGATTCTGTATCAGCAGCTTGGCCAGCTTTATCGCGATACCCAGAATTATCAAGCGTCGATTTTTACCTTTGAAGAATTGGGGCATCTCGGCGAGGAAGAGGATCGTCGCGCGCGCATGATGATCATGGATACCTACCGCGCCGCAAAGGATTTGCCTAAAGCGCTGCAGACCGGCAAGGAAGCACTGACGAAATACCCTGCCGATCCCTCGATTCGAACGAGTCAGGCCCTGTTGCTCGGCGAAAATGGGCAAACGGACGACGCTGTCAAGATGCTGAAGGCTCAGTTGCATGGCGATGCCGGAGACCGCGAGATCTATCTGAACGTCGCACAGGTATATGAACGCGGGCGACGCTACAGGGAGGCCGAGGAATCGGCGCACGCCGCGGAAGTGCTGCCGGGCCAGGCGCGTGAAAAAGAAATGGTGTGGTTCCTGCTCGGCGCGATCTACGAGCGGCAGAAGTTATTTGACAAGGCCGAAGAGCAATTCAAGAAAGTCCTGGCCGTGAATCCGAAGAACGCTCCAGTACTGAATTATTACGGCTACATGCTGGGCGATCTGGGAATACGGCTTGACGAAGCGGAAGCCCTGGTCCAGCAGGCGCTGAAGGAAGACCCTTTCAACGGCGCGTATCTCGACAGTCTCGGCTGGATTTATTTCAAAGAGAACAAGCTGAGCGCGTCCGAAACCACCTTGCGGAAAGCCGTGGCGCGCGAAAGGCACGACGCGACGATTCATTCGCACCTTGGCGATCTCTACGCCAAGATGGGCCGGAGCGAGCTGGCGGCCGCCGAGTGGGAAAAGTCGCTCCTGGAGTGGCACCGCTCGCTGCCTGCCGACATGGAAGCCGACAAGGTCGCGGAACTCGAAAAGAAAATCTCCCAATCGAAGCATCGCGTGGCCCAAAAATCCACGGCGAACGACGCCAAGCCCTAATCCAGCGCATGCCCGATGTCCGCATCCCCGCGTTCGCAAAAATCAACCTCCGCCTGGATATACTCGGTAAACGCACCGATGGCTTTCACGAATTACGGACTATTTTTCAGACCATCTCTTTGCATGACGATTTGCGGCTGCGGCCGTCGCGCTCGCAGGAAATTTCACTGACCGTTGAAGGGAACCAGCCGCTTTCTGCGGAACCGCCGGAAAAAAATCTTGTGTATCGCGCCGTGGATGCGCTGCGTCGCGAACTGAAAATCCGCGCTGGCGTCCGAATAGAGCTCAAGAAATCGATCCCCGCGGGCCGGGGCCTCGGTGGAGGATCGAGTGACGCTGCCGCGGCGCTGCTGGGCTATCTGCGATTGACGAAGAAGCGATTGCCAGCCGCGCGGCTCCTGGAAATTGCCTCATCGCTGGGCGCCGACGTGCCGTTTTTCCTGCTGGGCGGGCGGGCGCTCGGAGTAAACAAAGGCGACGAAATCTATCCCCTGCCGGACATCCCGAAGCTGCAGATTCTGGTTGTCTCGCCAAAAGGGGAGTTGCTCCAAAGAGGAGCTGCAGAAGCCTCGCTGGCGGGTAGCGGTTCGGCGGTGTTTGGAGTTTTCCCGAGCCCAGCGATGGCGCGCCGAGCCGCTGTTGGGTTTCCGCACGATCAGGCCTTCGTTTGCGAGAGTGTCTCGCGCGACAGGTACGCTCGTTTGATGCGCATCGCGGAGTAATCTCCAAGCGTGTCGCGGATTCTGCCTCAGCGTCTCTTCGCGGAAGTGAACAGTCGACAGTTAAAAGTTGAAAAAATGGGGACAAGTGAAATGCTCGCGATACCTTCCCCCGTTTCTTGAGTTTTAGCTTTCACTGTCAACTGTCAACTTTCAACTGTGTCCAAAACAGGAATTGCAGAGTTTGAGTTGTTCAGGGGGCGCGAGCGTCGTGAACGACGACCGATTCAAGATTTTCTCAGGGACCGCGAATCCGGTATTGGCGCAAAGCATTTGCAAGGAATTGGGTGTGCCGCTCGGCAAGGCGCTCCTAGGGCGCTTTAGCGACGGCGAAATTTATTTTCAGATTTTGGAAAACGTTCGCGGAGCGGACGTTTTCGTCGTGCAGCCGTGCCATGCTCCGGTGGACTGTCATCTACTGGAACTGTTGCTCATGATTGACGCCTTCAAGAGGGCGTCGGCATGGCGGATTACGGCGGTGCTGCCGTATTACTGCTACGCGCGGCAGGACCGCAAAGACAAGCCGCGAGTTCCAATCTCCGCAAAGCTGGTGGCGGACTTGCTGGAAACCGCGGGCGCGAGCCGCGCGCTGACTTTGGATTTGCACGCGCCGCAGATTCAAGGCTATTTCGACGTGCCCGTGGATCACTTGTATGGCTCGCCGGTGCTGGTCGAGCATTTCCGGCAGTTGAATTTGCCGAACCTGACGGTAGTTTCGCCGGATGCCGGCGGCGTCGAGCGCGCGCGGTTTTTCGCGAAGAAGCTGGATGCGCCGCTGGCCATCGTGGACAAGCGCCGCGTGGACGTGGACGTAAGCGAAGTGATGAACCTGATCGGAGACGTGCGCGGGCGCAGCACGCTGATCGTGGACGACATCATTGATACGGCAGGGACGCTGGTGAAAACCGCGGAAGCCCTGCTCAGGGAAGGCGCCACGCAGGTGTTTGCGGCGTGCACACACGCGGTGCTCTCCGGGCCGGCCGTCGAGCGCATCGAGAAGTCAAACATCACGGAGATTGTGGCGACGGATTCCGTGCCGCTGACCGATGCGGCGAAGAAGATGGGGAAGATCAAAGTCCTGAGCGTCGCGGATTTGCTGGCCCGCGGGATTCGCTCGATTCACGAGGAGACTTCGATCAGCGAGCTCTTTATTTGATTTGTAGGACAGACATTCCAGTCTGTCCTCTGTGAAATTGCAGGAAAGACAAGCGGACAGGCAAGAACGCCTGTCCCACCTGGAATTCAAGAAGGGAAGAAGGACATGGCAGAGAAGGCAGAGAAAATTGTAGTGGAAGGCGCCCCGCGCAGCACGCGCGGCAAGAATGAAGCGCGGCGGCTGCGGCAGACGGGCAAAGTGCCGGCAGTGTTGTATGGCGGCAAGGGCCAGTCCATCACCCTGGCGGTGAATGCCAAGCAGGTTGCCGCGATTCTACGGTCCGAGAGCGGACACAACACGCTGTTTCAGGTGGATCTCGGCGGCAAGCACGAGCCGGCAATCCTGAAGGATTGGCTGGTCGACCCCGTCTCCGGAAAATTGCTGCACGTGGATCTTCTGCGTGTGGCCATGGACGTGCGCATGCGCGTGAAAGTTCCCGTGCATACGTTCGGCGAGCCCGCCGGCGTGAAGGTGCAAGGCGGCGTCTTCGAAGTCGTCACCCGCGAAGTGGAAGTCGAGTGCTTGCCCGCGGACATTCCCACGGAATTCCGTGTCGACGTGAGCGGCCTGATGCTTAACGCGCAATTGCGCGCGGGCGAATTGCAGATAGACACCACCAAGATCAAGTTGATCACCGAACCTGAACGCGTGCTCGCGCACGTCGTCACGCTCAAGGTCGAAGAAGAAAAGCCTGTGGAAGCCGTGGCAGCGGAAACGGCAACGCCCGCCGAACCCGAAGTCATCAAGAAGGGCAAAAAGGAAGTGGAAGGCGAAGAAGGCGCCGAAGAGGAAGGCAAGCCCAAGGCGGAGAAGGGCGACAAAGGCGACAAGGGCGAAAAGAAAAAATAACGCTTGCCGTTCGAATCATGGACGGCTGGAAAAAGGTCTATGCGGCTCATTGTCGGACTTGGGAATCCCGATCCGGAGTATCAGTGGACGCCGCATAACCTGGGTTTCATGGCCGTGGATGAACTCGCGAATCGCAGCGGGATTCGCGTGGAACGGCCCGAAGGTAAGGCGCTGGTGGGCCGGGGAAAAATTGCCGGGGAAGAAGTCATCCTGGCAAAGCCGCAGACGTACATGAATCTCAGCGGCATTTCGATCCGGGAGCTTTTGGGGAAGTACGAGCTGGATGTGCGGGATTTGCTGGTGATGTGGGACGAAGCGCAACTGCCGCTGGGGACGATTCGGATTCATCCCGAGGGCAGCGCGGGAAGCCACAACGGCGCGAAGTCGGTGATCAGCTCGGTCGGCACCGAGGAATTTGCAAGGCTGCGTTTGGGTTGCGGGCCGGATCATCCGTTGAGCAGCCGCAAGGAATACGTGCTGCGGCCGATGAAAAAGTCGGAGCTGGAAATTGCTTCGGAAATGATCGGCGAAGCGGGAGATGCCGTGGAGATGATCCTGAGTCAGGGACTCGATGCGGCGATGACGAAGTACAACCGGCGAAAACCGTCGGAGCCGGAAGAACCGGAAGAAAAGTAAGAACGATTTTGCCGGGCTGCGCGCCCGGAAGTGGTTTGAAGCGGCGCCGATTCGTTCGGCGCGAAAAGAAAAAGAGGTCATCATGGAAGAGCGTTACTACGATTTGGTTTTTATCGTGCGGCCGGCGACGCCGGAAGACGAGATCAAGAAAGTGCTTACGGTCATCGAGCACACGGTCGCGGAAAAGGGCGGCAAGATCGAAAAGACCGAGCACTGGGGCACGCGGAAGCTCGCGTACCGCGTGGCCAAGCACCGCGAAGGCATTTACGTGCACCAGGAAATCCGCACCATGCACGGCGAACTGATCGCCGAGCTGGAGCGGCGCCTGCGCGTGCAGGACAACGTGATCAAGTATCAAACCGTTCGTCTGGACGAAGATTTGAAGCGCCAGAAAAAGCTTTCGCTGAAGCGTGAGAAGCGCGCGGCGCGGCGTCCGCGCCGCACCACGCCTGCTCCTGCGCCAACGGCGGCAGCGCCGGAGCAAGCCGCGGCGACAAGTTAATAGTTGGCGCGCTGAGATATTTTTTGAATTGAGCAAAGTGACTCCGGTTGACCGGTCACGAAAAATTTGTTCCCGGCTAGGCCGGGGCGATAAGTGAAAGGGTGAAGCGTATGGCAGAGGAACAGAAACAAGCATCAGCGCCGGGCGGAGCGCCACGGCGTGAAGGCGGTCACGGCGGTCCGGGTGGCGGGCACGGTGGTCCGCGGCGTGAGGGTGGACCGGGAGGCGGCGGTCCGGGTGGTCCCGGAGGCCGGCCACGCGGCAAGCGCCAGTATTTCCGGAAGAAAAAGGTTTGCAAGTTCTGCGTCGAGAAGATGGACTTCATCGACTACAAACGCGCGGACATTCTTTCCCAGTTCGTGCAGGAACGCGGGAAGATTCTGCCGCGGCGGATGACGGGCGTTTGCGCGCGGCACCAGCGCTGGCTGGGCGTGGCGATCAAGCGGGCGCGCAACATCGCGCTGTTGCCCTTTGCAGGGAGCGCGGCGGGCACCCAAGCACCGCGCGTGGTTGTTCCAGGTGCGGCCCATCCCGCGCCCGCGCATGTAACACCAGCGCCGGCGGCAGTGACACCGGCGCCCGCAGCCGAAGCGCCGAAGGCCTGAGAGAACAGGAGCATAGAGAGAAGACATGCAAATCATTCTTCAGGAAGACGTCGAAAAGCTGGGCAACCGCGGCGACGTGGTCACGGTGAAGCCGGGCTATGCGCGCAATTTTCTTTTGCCGCAAAAGCTTGCAGTAGAGGCTACAGCAGGAAACTTAAAGGCGATCGAGCGGATTCGCACTTCGCTGGCCAAGAAAACCGCAACAGAGCTGGAAGCTGCGCAGAAGCAAGCCGAGTTGCTCAACGGAATTTCGCTGAAGTTCGCGCGCAAGACCGGCGAGAACGATCAGATGTTCGGGTCGGTCACTTCCGCCGACATCGCGGAAGGACTGGCGGCACAAGGCTTCAAGATTGACAAGCGCCAAGCGCAGCTTGGCGAGCCGCTCAAGACCATCGGCGAATTTCCGGTAACGATCAGAGTGTTCCGCGACGTGACCGCGCAAATCAAGGTGACGGTCGAAAAAGAAGTGTAGAGAGTCATTCGACCATAGGTTTAGAGAATTCCTCAACAGGGGCGCAGCATGGTGCGCCCCTACATTTTTTTGTGACTTGCTCGCTGCATTACATCGTCAGGACGACGCGGAATTCGGCTTTGCCACTCATCATGCGGGCGTAGGCTTCGGCGGCTTTTTCCAGGGGAAATTTCTCGATCATGGGGCGGACGCCGGTCATCTCGGCGAAGCGCAGGGTGTCTTCCGAATCCGTGGGAATGCCGCCGGGCCAGCCCTGGACTCTTCTTCGCCCCACGATAAGTTGAAGTGGCGAAGCTTCAATCGGGCCCTGGCCCGCACCGACAACCAGCAGCGTTCCGTTCAAGCTGAGACCGCCGACCAGCTCGGACATGGATTTTGAATCCGTGGCAGTGGCCAGAATCACGCGGGCGCCGCCGAGTTTCTGGAGTTCTTCCGCGGCGTTGGTGGCTTTGCTGTCAATGTACAAGTGCGCGCCGAGTTTCTTAGCGAGAGCGGCCTTCTGTGAACCGCGGCCGACGGCGGCGACTTTGTATCCGAACTTGTTGGCAAACTGAATTCCGAGATGCCCGAGGCCGCCGATGCCTTGGACGGCAACGAGGTCTGAAGGCAATGCGCCGCTGTGGCGCAGGGCGTTGAAGGTGGTGACGCCCGCGCAAAGGAGCGGGCCGGCTTCCACGGCGTCGAGGCTTTCCGGCATTGCGGCGAGCGCTTCCACCGGAGCGATCATGTATTCCTGATAGCCGCCATCGAAGCTGATTCCGCAAATTTTCGCGTTGCGGCAATTGGCGAAATCACCGCGGCGGCACGGGAGGCAAGTGCCGTCCTGGCCGCCGTGCCAGCCGACGCCGACGCGCTGGCCTTTTTTCCAGCCGGTGACGCCGGAGCCGACGTCATCGATCACGCCGGCGACTTCGTGTCCGGGTGCGCGGGGATATTGAATGCCGGGCCAGTATCCTTCTTTTACGAGGCTGTCGCTGTGACAGATGCCGCAAGCCTGCACGCGAATGCGCACGTGACCGGCGCCAGGATTGAGAATTTCGCGTTCCACAATTTCAAAATCCGCTCCAGGTTTCGGCACCAGCGCTACTTTCATTTTTGCCATCGAGACTCTCCCCTCTATTCTGGACTCGCAGATAGAGTTTCGATGCTCACGCTGTGCAAAGCGGCACATTTTTCAGAACAACGGAGACGGGAAGCAGTGAAAAACTTTGCGTAGAGAAACTGAAAAAAAGTTTTGCACATTTTCCGAAATCTTGCACACCCATTCCAATTGACATGCGCCCTGCTCCCGCACACAATGCGTCCAACGATCACAAAGCAGCAAACAGGAATTGGTCGAGCCCATCACAACTATCCTCGCCACCTGAATTTTTTGCCTGCCGCGTTTCCGAGCGCAAACCAATCTTGCGCGGCAAAAGAAGTCGTGTTATCGTAGGCGAACAAAAAGCGAATTACAAGAAACACTTTCAATGCCTGTTGACGCCACACTCGAAAAACCTTTGCCGAATAACCTGGATGCGGAGCGTTCGGTTCTTGGCGCGATTCTGCTGGATAACAACGCGCTGAATCCGGCGATCGAGCATCTGCGGCCGGAGGATTTTTTTCTGGACCAGCACCGGCGGGTGTTTACGCAAATGATCGCGCTGGGCGAGGTGCAGCAGGCCATCGACCTAGTAACACTGACCGAGGAGCTGAACCGCAAGGGCGACCTGGAAGCGTCCGGGGGCGCGCCGTACCTGGCGTCGCTGGCGGACGGCATGCCGAAGGTCACGAACATCGAGCACTACGCGCGCATCGTCAAGGAAAAGGCGATCCTGCGGAACCTGATTCACGCCACGCACAACATTCAGCAACGCGCGTTCGAGGGCGAGGACGGGGCGGACGCGATTCTGGATAACGCGGAGTCTTCGATCTTTGCGCTGGCGGAAGACCGCGTGCGTGCGGGGCTGATCCCGATAAAAGACATTGTTCGGGACAATTTCGAGCGCCTGGAAAGAATCTTCCGTGAAGGGAAGAGCATCACCGGAATTCCGACGGGTTACGTCGAGCTGGACAAGCTCACGTCCGGCCTGCAGCCATCCGAGCTGCTAATTCTGGCAGCGCGGCCTTCGCAGGGGAAGACGGCGCTGGCGCTGAACCTGATGGAAAACATCGCGATTCGCGGCGGGCATCCGGTGGCGATGTTCAGCCTGGAAATGTCCAAGGAATCGCTGCTGCAGCGGCTGGTGGCTTCCGTGGCGCAGATTGACGCGCACAAATTCCGCACCGGGCATTTGAGCAAGGAAGACTGGCGGCGAATGACGGAATCGCTGGGAACAATTTCATCGGCGCCGCTATGGATCGATGATGCGGGATCGATCAGCGTGCTGGAAATCGGCGCCAAGGCTCGCCGGCTGAAGCGCGACAAGGGATTGTCCATGCTGGTGGTGGACTATCTCCAGTTGATTACGGCGCGAGGACGCTTCGGAAACCGCCAGGAAGAAGTGTCCAGCATCTCGCGCAGCTTGAAAGGACTGGCAAAGGAGCTGCAGATTCCCGTGCTCGTGCTTAGCCAGCTTACGCGCGCGCCGGAGCGCGACGAGCGCGGGCCACAACTTTCGGATTTGCGCGAGTCCGGCGCCATCGAACAGGACGCCGACGTGGTGATGTTCATCTACCGGCCGCATTTCTTCAAAGCAGGGGCGACGCCGGAAGAGAGAGAAGAGACGGAGCTGCGAATCGCCAAGCAGCGAAATGGCCCGACGGATATGGTGAAGTTCGTGTTTCGTAGCCGGTTCACGCGGTTTGAAGAGGCGGCGCCGGATGCGTTCTCGCAGTTTGCCCCGGACGAAATGTGATTTTCGAGGTAGGCAGGAATGACCAGACAACGACTACACATTCATCAGCTTAGCCGACTAGCATTCGCTCAGGTTGCGGATTGGAACCGGATTCTGAACGAACTCAAATCCGCGCGTAAGCAAATGTTTTGGAGCTACAAACCTCTGCGATCGGGAGCATTTAACCTGCTACAAGCCGAGGATAGCGAACAGGCGCAAGAGATCTACAGATGTGTGGCTGAGCTTGCAAAGAAGGCGGGGGGAGCACAGTGTGCCCGTGCAAACGTCGCAGCGCTTCAGGTGTTCGAGAATCGATTTCTTCGGTCAATCTACAGCCCGAAGGATAATTTTATGGAATTCACGGCGCCCGGAATCGATTTTGGCGGCACGGAATTAGTCGGGGGTCCCCATTTCAGCGTAGCGGATAAAGCGTCTGAGACTAAGTTCGTATATTTGCACTCCTCGAGGTGGGAAAAAGACCAAACAGAGGCGTTTTGCGAGCTTCTCGCCGTAGTGCTTGAGAAGAAATTCAAGGCCGGTGCGCGTGATCTGTGGTTCCTTGACTTGCGAACTGGCAAACGTATCCCATGGAAATCAAAACCTAGGGTACGCCGCAAATGCGAGCAGGCCGCCAGACTACTGGCACGCCTCAGAAGCGTAAGCCTGGAGAGTGAAAGTGAATAAATTCTCAGTAAGAAGGAACCTCGTCGGTCGAATTTGTAAAATGAACTGAAAAATGGAAATAGCAGTGCTAGACATCCTAGATTACAGCAACCAAATTGAGCTAAATCAACTCCGGCGGACGATTAGATATGCCGGCCTTCGCTGCCTATCACCAGCGGAGATGATTAGCAAGATTTTGGACACTACGGACGAAGATGACCGGTCGGCTTACATAAGTCGACTTCTGGAATTGAGTCTTAACAAGCCAGAGCTCGACTTACTCCAGGGGGCCATGACCACTCTTGTAAGGCAGTCTGAGAAGGCCCCATCAGGGCTAAAGAGGAGACTTGACCGTGCGGTGCTACGCCTTGTCCGAATGCTACCATCAAGGCTCGCAACCACCTTCGCGGGACCTTACATAGGTCATCGCCAAAAGACCAGACGAAAATGGGCCTACTCGGCTCTTCGGACCAAGCGGATTCCCCGAAGAATGGCGAGAGAGTTGGTGAGGGTGTTCCGCAGAACTGGCGACCAAGAAGCGCTTGAATTGATCGCTCGCAATCCGAAACATGTTCCCGAAGTTGATCCAGAGTTCCTCTTGATGAACATCAAAGAAAGATACTGGAGGGGGCGCGCAATGGAGGCACTCCTGGTTCACAAGCCGTTCGTAGCTCTTGCCTTGGCTGGCCGGTACCCATTCGAGTTTGCCCACGCGGTAGGAAGGACGGGTGACAAAGCCTTTCGTGACCCTCTTTGCGACCTTTTGCAGACGAATTTCGGTGATCTAGAATTCCTTTCAATCTATGCCTACGCACTGGGCAAGATAGGGGCGAGCGAGAAACTGGAGTCACTTAAGACCTTAATTCCCGAAGCCCGGGACTTTCCTGACGTTCCTTGACCTACCAAGGCCGAGGCTGTGTCGGCCCTGACGCAAGTGCTGTGCTTTATACGCAACTCGCCGCGATGCCTTCCAATCCTTTGCTCTAAGAAGATGCTGAAACCTATGGGGTTAGCCTCTTATTTCGCGCCACGTCTTTTGGCTGCCGACTTGCGTCAGACTTGGGTGTTGCCTTTCACGCGGCAGCCAATACGGCTGTCGGCTGGCGGCGATGGGATGTCGTAAACTAATTTATTCGGAAGGCACATGGCAGGCACACAAAAGAGTCCCCGCAAAGAAGTGCGACGCCCGGTATGGGCGGAAGTTTCGCTTGGCGCGCTGGCCTACAATTTGGAAGCGATTCGCAAATACGTGAATCCACCACATGAGAAGCGCAAAACGCCGCGCAAGATTCTCTGCATCGTCAAAGGCAACGGCTACGGGCACGGCGGGCCGGAAGTGGCCAGGGCTCTGGAGAAGGCTGGCTCGGACTGGTTTGGTGTGACGTGCACGGACGAGGGCATCGCGGTTCGACAGAATGGCGTGCGAAAGCCGATCCTGGTGCTTACGAGTTTCGTGCCGGGAGAAGAGTCGCGGCTGGTGGAACACGACCTGACGGCGGTGATTCACCGCTGCGAACAGTTGGAATTATTGAATCGGGCAGCGGCGCACCGCGGCGGCAAGAAGGCCACGCCGTTTCACTTGAAAATCGATACGGGAATGAACCGGCTGGGAGTCGCTTCCAGCGACATGGATTGCTTCGCGCGGCAATTGGGGAAGTGCAAGCACCTGAGGCTAACCGGCATTTTTTCGCACTTTGCATCGTCGGAAGTTTTCACGGATACCGCGGTTGGCCAGCAGACACGCGAACAGGAAGAGCGATTTTACGCGGCGCTCGCGCGGCTGCGTGCCTTGGGAATCGATCCAGGCGTTGTGCACCTGGCGAACAGCGCGGCGATCGTGACGCGGCCGGAAACCTGGGCGGACATGGTGCGGCCCGGAGTGATTTTGTATGGTTACCATCCGGGCTACGATCCCGCGGAAAAGCGGGAGGAAGCCGAACGGCGGCTGCCGCTAAAGCCGGTGATGAGTTTGCGCTCGCGGATCATCAGCATTCGGAACGTCCCTGCAGGCGCGGGAGTGGGGTACAACGCGACGTTCGTGGCCAAGCGGCCGTCGCGCATCGGGGTTCTAGCCGCGGGGTATGGGGATGGAATCCACCGGTCGCTAGGGAATCGCGGGAACGTGTTGCTGCGCGGGAAGCTCGCGCCGATCGTCGGCATCATCTCGATGGACGTGACGATGATCGATGTCACCGACATCGAGGGTGCGGAGATCGGCGACGTGGCCACAATCCACGGGACAGACGGCAAGGAAATGCTGCCGGCGAATCGCGTGGCGCGCAGCATCGGGACAGTGACGTCGGATCTGCAGTGCGCCGTGAGCCAGCGCGTACCGCGGCTCTACGTCCGATAATAGGAAAATCCCATCCGCGGCATCGGCAAATTTTCTTCCACGAATCTGATACCTGCTTGACGTCACATCATTCAGAGAGTATATAAACCACGGTAACGCGAAGCGGCGTTCCACATCCCGCATCGGCCCTCTCCCAACCTCTCCGCTCCTGCGGGCTGGCTGTAGCGATTTTGCAGTGAAAGCTCGAAACTGTGAGGTCGTATGAGCCGGATTATTTCTGAAGCCCAGCGGCGTTTACATTCTCCGGAATCCAGAGTTTCAAGCCAACGTGGAGATCATGCGGTTCACGCGCGAACTGCCTGGGCATCAAACAGGGCTTGGGATTTCTGGGTCGTGCGCGTGTTTTTAATGGGGTGCACGGGAGGAGTAAGTTACACGCTGGGGCCGTTCGGCCTGAGAGGATGGCAGGCGGCCGGCGTGGGGTTTCTGATCGGCCTGGTGGTGCTGCTGGCGGAGTTGCGGCTGCGCCAGGCAGCGCTGGGCGGGCTGTTAGGAGGAGCATTTGGAGCAGTCCTCGGCGTATTCGCCGCGCTGCTTGTAACGCTGGTGATCTCCCGCACGGATGAGCGCGAACCGACAAAGTCTTTTCTCGAATTCGCGGCACTCTTTGCTTTTGGCTATCTCGGGCTCGTGCTGGGCTCACGACGGGGCGGGGAATTGCACATGGACGCTTTGGATGGAATCTTGGGCAAGGAATCTTCGCGCGCGGAATCCCTAAAGCTTCTGGACACCAGCGTACTGATTGACGGCCGAATCGCAGACATATGCGATGCGCAGTTCCTGGAAGGCGTTCTGGGAGTGCCGCAATTCGTGCTGCACGAACTGCAGATGGTGGCGGATTCTGCGGATTCATTGAAACGGCAGCGGGGAAGGCGCGGGCTGGAGGTGCTGCAGAGGATTCAGAAAATGCCGCATGTGAAGGTGCGGATTTTGGAAGAGGATTTTTCTCAGGCCGGAGACGTGGATCACAAACTGGTGGAGCTGGCGCGGCGCACGGGAGCAAAAATAATTACCAACGATTTCAACCTGAACAAAGTGGCGACGGTGCAGGGTCTGTCCGTGCTGAACGTCAACCAACTGGCGCATGTGCTGAAGCCTGTCGTGCTTCCCGGAGAAACCATGCAGGTACTGATTCTTCGCGAAGGCAAGGAAGCGAACCAGGGAGTGGCTTACCTGGATGATGGCACGATGGTCGTCGTGGACGGCGCGCGGCGGATGATCAACAAGAGTGTGGACGTCATCGTGACGTCCGTGCACCAGACCACGGCAGGCAAGATGATTTTTGGCCGCGTGGAAGAACGGGCGGAGCAAACGGCTCCTGCGTTGCGACACGCTGCGGCGGCGGGACGCGGAGAGAGTGGCGGCGTTGCGCGCTCCGATGCAGCGGGCCGGGTAGCATCATCGACGCGGCTTCCAGAGCAGGGCACGCTGGATCGTCAAGCGCGTGCCGTCTTGCCTGAACGCGACGCCGGTTAGCCGATAGCCGCAAAAAAATACAGCCGCACGCTCCGTCAAATTACTTGGTGATGTCGAGGCTAGAGCTGGGATGGCGCGCCACGGGTGCGCATTTCACCCTGCGCCACCGCTTGAGGTACACTCTGAAGTTTGCGAGTCCTCGCCTTGAAGCGTCCGGGCGGAATCGCTCCAAACATGAGCCGAATTGCTGCCATTCTTCCCGCGGCCGGGATGGGAACGCGCATGGGCGCGGAAACGCCCAAGCAGTTTCTGGAGCTGGAAGGAACGCCGATCGTGATCCTGAGCCTGCGGCGAATCGCGGCTTGCCCCCAGGTTACGGACATCATTGTGGCTACGCGGACAGATGAAGTTGCGCGGCTCGAGGAACGAATCAAGCGGGAGAAATTCAAGCAGACGGTGCGGGTCGTGAAAGGCGGCGATTCGCGGCAGGATTCCGTGGCTGCGGCGCTGCGCGAGGTGGCGAACGGCACGGAAATCGTGCTGGTACATGACGCGGTACGGCCTTTCGTGACGCCGGAGCAGATTACGCGAGTGATCGAAGAAGCGCGGCGGTGCGAGGCGGCGATTCTGGGAATCCCGGCGATGGACACGGTCAAGGAAGTGAAGCGCGCCAGTTTGCCGGAGGATGTGGCGTTGATTACCGGAACGGTGCCGCGCGAGCGTGTGGTGCTGGCGCAGACGCCGCAAGCGTTTTCGACGAAGCTTTTGAAGGAAGCGTTTGCGCGGGCGGAGGCGGATGGAGTGAATGCGTCGGATGAGGCGGGACTCGTCGAGCGCCTGGGGCACGATGTTCACGTCGTGCTGGGCTCGGAGCGGAACATGAAGATTACCAAGCCGGCGGACATGGAATTGGCGCGGTTCTACCTGGAACGCGAGCGCCAGAAGGCTTGAGGATGAACTCCAGCTTGCTCAAGAAGATCATCCTGATTTGGATTGCCATCGTATTTTTCGGGAGCATGATGTGGAGACTCGCTTCCACAAACGGGAATCAAACGAGAGAGTTTGAACCCAGCTACAGCGAGTTCATCGCCAAGGTGGACGCTGGCGACGTAAAGGAGGTAACACTCTACTTCTCGACGAACAGCTACGAGCTACAGGGAGAATATGCCCGCCCGGCGAATGGAAAGTTTCATTTGGCGGTTCCCAAGGAAGTGGTTCCTGGATTATTGGGGCAACTGCGCGAGAAAAACGTTGCGGTCAAAGTGAAGGAAATTCGCAGCGGGAACTGGGCGTTGATCTTGTTGAATGCATCTCTATTGATTCTCGTGGTTGGTTTCTGTCTTCTCTTGATATGGCTGATCCGGGCGAATCGGCGACGAGGCGCAGTTGCGGCACCGACCGCGGCTGCAGTACGAACAGGGATCGGGTACGATTTGCATCGATTGGAAGAGGGGAGACCGCTGATCGTTGGCGGGATTGAGCTGCCGTTCGATAAAGGGCCGGTGGGTCATTCGGACGGGGACGTGCTGGCGCACGCGGTTTGCGATGCTCTGCTGGGGGCAGCGGGGCTGGGGGACATCGGGACGCATTTTCCGGACACCGATCCAAAGTGGAAGGGCGCGAACAGCATGGTCTTCCTGGAACACGCGAAGAAATTGCTGGATGAGAAGCAATTTGCGATTGAGCACGTCGATGCAGTGGTGATTACGGAGAAGCCGAAGCTGGGGCCGCATTTTCCGAAGATGCGTGAGGCGCTGGCAAAGGCGCTGGGCGTGGGCGTGGAAAAGATTCATCTGAAAGCCAAGACTAACGAAGGCGTTGACGCGATCGGGCGCGGGGAAGCCATCGCGGCGCATGTGGTTGCTACGCTGAGTTCTCGCTGACCCTTTGAGCTACGCTACAATCTTCTTGATGGTTCCTGCTGATTCTTCTGATGCGCCGCTTGTGGCCGCGAATCCCTTCACTGCGGCCGATATTCTCAGCATACTGCGCGAGCGAGGCTGGCTGATGGCGGAGCCTTCTTTGGAGCAACGTGGCTGGTGCGAACGGGCGGCTTCGATGCTCGGAGGGCACGCTGCAGACCGTGCTGCGCTGGCGGATTTGCTCGGGCTGGTTTTTCAGTATGACGCGCGCGAAATCATTTCTAAGGTAGAGAGCCATGTGGTGCTTTCGCGGTATGCGGCGCGGGGCGTGCTACGGCAAGTCGCGCTAATGCTTCTCGATGGCGCGGCGCTGACGTCAGAACGATTCAAGGAAATCGTCACGGCATTGAAAGACGGCATGGAATTGCGCGGACGCGAACTGTTTCATCCCATGAGGCTGGCTTTGGCGGGACGGGCGGGGGAAGGCGAGTTGGATCGGGTGATCTTGTTGCTTGATGAGGCGGCAGCGCTTTCGTTCGCTGTGCCCGTAAAATCTGCTCGCGAGAGAATTCTTCAATTTTGTTCGGCACTCGACTAGTTATTGCCACAGACATACAGAGCGTGAAGTGGGCAGGGAGGACAGGCAGGAATGCCTGTCCTACCAACTGCGCACGCTTTCAACTCCGAACACTCATCTGTAAACTGGCTCCTCGATGGACAAGCTGACTGGCATACATGCGGTAAAGGAAGCGCTGGAGGCGCGGCGGCCGATCGATCGCATTGCGATTGCGAAGGGGCGGCAGGACACGCGAGTCGAGGAGATTGTGCAATTGGCGCGCAAGCAGGGTGTTCCCGTGCGGTTCGAAGACCGCGGACAGATCGACCGGCTGGCCAATTCGAAAGATCACCAGGGAGTGGTGGCGCTGGCAGCGGCGCGCGCGGCGGCGAGTTTGGAAGATATTCTGGCGCATGCCAATGCTGGGCACGGACAACCGGGCCTGATCGTTCTGCTGGATGGAGTTGAAGATCCGCACAATCTGGGCGCGATCGTTCGAACGGCGCTGGCTGCGGGCGCGCATGGCGTGGTGATTCCGGAGCGGCGTGCTGCAGGGCTGACCGATACCGTTGCGCGAGCTTCGGCCGGCGCGCTGGCGCATCTGCCGGTTGCGAAAGTGACGAATCTGGTGCGGACGATGGAGGAGTTGAAGGAAGCGGGCTATTGGCTGGTGGGCCTGGACGAGCAGGGAGACAAGAATTACACGGAAGTGGACTACACTTCGCCCGTGGGGATTGTCCTTGGCAGCGAAGGCCAAGGGCTGCATGAGTTGACGCGCAAGCGTTGCGACTTCGTTGTTTCGCTGCCGACCACCGGCCCAGTAAAATCGCTCAACGTCTCGGTCGCGGCCGGCGTTGTGCTCTTTGAAGCGCTTCGGCAACGAAACGCGCGCCCGCGAACGAAATAGGTTCGCATCCGCGCAGACTCGAAATCCGGGGTTTCACTTTCCTATTTGTCGTACTGGATCAGGGAGAAGACGTCAATACCGTCGAGTTTGCGGCGGCCGTGGAGGAAAGTGAGTTCGACGGCGAAGGCGGCGCCTTCGACGGTCCCGCCGAGTTGCTGGATGAGCTTGGCGGTGGCGGCGGCGGTGCCACCGGTGGCGAGCAGGTCGTCGCAAATGATCAAGCGCTGGCCGGGTTTGACGGCATCTTCGTGGATTTCGAGCGTGTCGGTGCCGTATTCCAGGGAATAGGTGACGCTGGCGGTTTTGGCGGGAAGCTTTTTCGGCTTTCGAACGGGGACAAAACCTGCGCCAAGCCGGTATGCCAAGGCGGGAGCAAAAATGAAACCGCGCGCCTCGATCCCCGCTACCACGTCAATGGTGTGACCATTGTAGTGCTCGCAGAGGCGGTCAATCAGGGTGTGGAAACCCTGCTTGTCCTTCAGCAGCGTGGTAAGGTCGTAAAAAAGAATGCCCGGCTTCGGGTAGTCCGGCACTTCGCGGATCAGTCTCTTCAAATCGTTCATTCGAACGTTTCCCCCTGTCTCGGTATCTTCTCTTATTCGTTTCGCTCAAACACTTGGATTGATATTGAATCCGCCTTCATACTGCGGATCCGGAGTGGCGGTCTCTTCCTGAACTTCGCTGATGCTGGCAAACCGCGGTCCGCGTTCCAGCATGGCGCGAAATTCCGCGTGCTGCTGGGGCGCACCCATGGCAAACACTTCCACGCGGCCGTCACGGAGATTTCTGACGAAACCGCTGATGCGGAGTTTCTCCGCGGCGTCTTGCGTGAAATAACGAAAGCCCACGCCCTGGACCATTCCCGACACGAAGTATCGCTTGGCTAGTTTTGCGTCGCTCACGAATCGTCGAAATTGTAGCAGAGAGCCGGGAATTCTTCTTGGGCCGCTCAGCCCGGTGTACGTCACTAGGGCAGTGTGTCTGGAGTGCGCTAGACTCTTGCTTCGGCTATGCGTTAGGCTGCTCAGAAGCGAATTGAGCGCATCCAATCTCCTATGAATCCGTTCCGGTATTTTCGGTGCCACAAACATCTGTCCTTCATTTTGCGAGCGGTTGCTTTTTTCGCTTTGGCGGTGATGCATGGGTCGCAGATGCACGCGCAGGATGCTGCGCAGGGACCGATCGCTCCGCCGCCCGAGCATCGCGTTACGCGGGTCGGAATTGCATCCGAGCCTGCAGCGCCGCCGACGCTCCCCGAGGTGGAGATCGTGAAGCACTTTTCTCAAAAAGAAGACGAGTACATCCTTTCGCGCACTGGTTATTCCTACCGGAAGACGATTCGAATCCAGGAGTTCGGCGCGGACGGGAACCCTTCCGGAGAATTTGTGCTGGTGACACAACCGGGGCGCGACGTGGATGGGAAATTAGTCGAAAAAGTAGTCGAGAGACCTCGTTCCACTCTGCAGCATTTATATCTTAGGTCGGAGGATCTCGAAGGTCTTCAGCGCATCCCCGCTTTTCCGCTCACCTCAGGCCAGCTTGCGAAATATGACCTGAAATATCTGGGCAAGGAGCAGGTGGATGAAATCGATTGCTACATTTTTCAGGCCAAGCCAAGAATGGTCGAGCGCGTCAAAGCTTATTTCGACGGTATCGTATGGGTGGATGCGAAATATTTGGAAGTGGTGAAAACCTACGGAAAATGGGTTACCGATCAAGGCGACATGCACACGATGGCGGATCTGCCCTTCACCCTGTTCGAAACGTATCGTGAAAATGTTGATGGAAAATACTGGTTCCCGAATTACTCTCGTTCGGATGGAACACTGAATCTGAAGGGGCTAGAGATTCCCGTTCGTTTGGTGATCAAGTGGACGGACTTCAAGCCCATGCCCAGGACACCGCAAACGTCCACGCCGTCGGCCGCCACGACTGCGGCAAAACCATAAGCACGGAGACTCAGAAAACAGCTCATCAGGCGCGCAATCTCTCTAAGACTTCCGGCAATTCCTCGATCGATTTAATCAGAAACTCGGGCCGGGCTGCGCGCAAGCGCCTTTCAGTAGGGAAGGGACCGAGCACGCCAATGGCGCGCACGCCGGCGCGCCGGGCCATCTCGATATCCTGCGGCGCGTCGCCAACGTAGACGCACGCAGAAGGATGCAGCTCCATTTGCCGCAGAGCCAAACGCAGCGGCTCAGGATGCGGTTTCTTGCGCAGGGTGTCCCCGCTGCAAACGCGTGCCGCGAATAGGCTCGACAAACGAAACTCGCGCAGTTGACGGGTGACCCGGTCACGGTCGCCGCTGGTGACCAGGCCAAGACGGTGATCGTTACCCAATCTCGCCAGGACCCTGCTCGCTCCAACCATCAGCTTCGGCCGATGCTTTGCATAATGCGCACGCCAGGCGCGGTCTGCATCGTCCCAGTGCTTCCGGGGCAGCTTCGCGGCACGGTAGACCTCATACCAGTTCGGCGAGTAATTGCTCTCAAGCTCCTCGACTCCCCAGGCGATGCCCATCTCCTTGAACATGGCAAGGTACGCGGATGTATCGGCGTGATAAGAATTGACGAGCGTGCCGTCCCAGTCGAAGAGAACGCCTTCAAGGGCATACTTTCGTTTTGCGGGCATGGTTCCACAGAGTAACAGAAACGGAGGAACGGCCGAATTCTGTAACGTCAGAGATGGAAGGCGTGCCAGCTCAGACAATTCGTTGGAAAAGAACGAAAGCTTGTGACTTATGGTCTCAGATAACGGCAAGGAATGCGGTCATCGCGGTCAAACTGGACATCATCGAAGGCTGCGGCGATGCCATGCCACCCAGGCATGGCGGCGGATTCTGTTCTGCAAACGCGCGCCATTGTGGTAGCGACAACGTTGCCGAGGCCCAAGGGCTTGCTGACCAGAACGATTTCAAGCTCGATGGAGGCACCAACTGCCAATTGCCTGGGGCAAAGAAAATAGACTCCGGTAGAACTGATGTTGCGAGTGACAAGCGTTATCGGAAATTCCTCAGGCACTCCTCCGGCACTGCGAAGACGCATCGGGAGGTTCAGGCTGGCACGGGGATATTCGCGCTGTTCTGGATGCACGCCGAAGGCGTGCGTTGGCACCCGCACGAAATGCCGAGCCTGCTCGGGACGAAGAAGCGGCGCCAAGCGCAGCGCCGGTACGCGCGGCGCAGATGAGATCAGTTGCGGTCCAAGAGCGGATCCGCGGGTATCTTCGGCCGGTTCGTCCGGCCACGATTCGAATGGAGCTACACGATTCGTCGAGCTCATCAAGCCCTCAGAGACGCCACTTTACAGTCGCTGGCTTTGGCCCAAGAAACTTAACTATCTGACAGACTTTCTGGAATTGCCCCGTCCACGCCTGTGCAGCGCGGAGCGCTAAGATGCCACTAGACTTGAGCAGCGTCAACCTGTGGAAAACAGAGGAAGTGTCTTAACGTCAAACACTTAGTAATGGTACCGGAATTCGCCCCCAACATCCTGTGGATTCCCTTGGAAAATGCTCTACCAATATGGTGCTCGACAGTGGGGGCTGCTGCATCTATTCATTGAACGGTAGTTTTAGGCAAAAAAATATGTCCACGATGACAGGCGAGTCGCAACGCGCGGCAGAAACTCCCCCATCTCTGTCGCACGCGCCTGCCCGCACGACAACGCTGGTTCTGGTGGCGTTTGGAGCTGTTTACGTCGTCTGGGGCTCTACTTACTTAGCGATCCGCATTGGGGTCGAATCGTTTCCGCCCCTCATCCTGGCCGGACTTCGCCACCTCACAGTGGGCCTCTTTCTGTACCCAATCCTCCGCAAGACGACAGGGATTAAGCCTACAGCCGCACACTGGCGCACGGCGATGATCGCCGGAGCCCTGTTACTCCTCGTCGGAAATGGCGGCGTCAGCTGGGCGGAACTGACCGTGCCTTCCGGGATCGCAGCGCTCTTGGTGGCCACGGTATCGCTGTGGCTGGTGATTGTGGACTGGCTGCGCCCAGGAGGCGTTCGACCTGTTCCGAGGGTGGTTATCGGGCTGTTGATGGGATTTGCAGGGCTAGCGCTGCTGGTCGGGCCTGCGCACCTGGGAGGATCGGAGCGCGTTGATCCGAGGGGCGCCGCCGTGCTGGTCATCGCCTCACTTGCATGGGCATGTGGCTCGCTCTATTCAAAGCATGGGGGAATGCCTAGTTCAGCGATGCTGGGCGTGGCGATGCAGAGCTTCGCGGGTGGCGTCATTCTACTGATCGCGGGATTGTTTGCCGGTGAATTCAAGGGATTCCATCTTGGCGCGATTTCGCTGCGCTCCTGGCTGGCGCTCGGCTACCTCATCGCCTTCGGGTCTGGTATCGGATTTAGCGCGTACCTGTATATTTTGCAGAAGAGTACTGCGCCGCGTGTGGCAACGTACGCGTTTGTGAATCCGGTCGTGGCGCTGTTCCTGGGCTGGTTGATTGCCGGGGAGAGCATCACGCTACGCACCGTTACTGCCGCCGCAGTCATCCTTACGGCGGTCATACTCGTGATCACTGCGCCACACCGGAAGCCCGCACCTGTCACAGCTCCGGTTCCAGCCCCCGGCGAAGCTTGATCCGCAAGTCTTACGTTTTTCACTTTGCCGCGTGTTTTCGGATAGATTCGTTCTAAAGCTTGCGCTACTTTTGGCGTGTTCAAGATGAGCCGCGCACAAACCAAATTCAGCCAAAGCATTTCGGCGCGGGCCGCTGCGCGGTACTGGCAGGCAACGCTGGCGCGCGATTCCCGTGCCGATGGGAGTTTCGTGCTTGCGGTGCGCTCGACGCATATCTATTGCCGGCCTTCATGCCCAGCGCGCCGGCCGTTGCGGCGGAACGTCACTTTTTTCCACACGCGTGAAGAGGCAGAAAAACAAGGTTACCGGCCTTGCCTGCGTTGCCGCCCAAATGAAATTGCTGGGCCGGTGGCGCTGGTGCAACGCGCAGCAAGCCAACTCGCCGAGTCTTCCGAAGAGGGAGTTCGTTTAGGGGCCCTGGCTGGTGCGCTCGGAACCACGCAAGGCACACTGCGCCGTGCATTCTTGCAGGTGACGGGACTGAAGCCGCGGGAGCTTGCCGAAGCGATGCGCATCAAGCGCTTCAAGGCGATGCTTCGATCGGGAAAGAGTATTACTGATGCGCTGTACGAAACCGGATATGGATCATCGAGCCGTGTCTATGAGCGCAGTAACGCGCAGCTTGGCATGACACCGTCGACTTATCGAAAGGGAGGACAGGGTATGAAGATCGGATACACCATTGCGAAATCGCCATTGGGGAAAGTCCTGGTGGCTGCGACGGAGCGTGGCGTCTCGGCGGTTTATCTGGGTGATGCGGAAAACACGATGATCGCTGAACTGCGTGAAGAATATCCGCGAGCGGAAATTGCGCCGGCCACGGATTCGTTCCGGCGCTGGGTAAGCGAAATTGTGCAGCGCATCGAAGGCAAACAGCCTCGAATGGAACTCCCGCTGGACTTGCAAGCGACGGCATTTCAACGCCGCGTATGGCAGGAGCTGCAGCGGATTCCGCGCGGGAGGACACGCACGTACTCGCAGGTCGCGCAGTCCCTCGGCCAACCCAAGGCTGTGCGGGCTGTTGCGAGAGCTTGCGCCACGAACCCCGTATCCGTGGTAGTGCCGTGCCATCGCGTGATTCGCGAGGATGGGGCGCTGGCCGGCTACCGCTGGGGGCTTTCACGCAAGGAGCAATTGCTGGCGCAGGAACGCGCCGCGGGCAACTAGTCGATCCTCTTCGTTAAACAGGGAGTACTGGCAACCCGGGGATCTGGAGATCGTAAAGATCTAAGAATTATCCCCGGGGCTTCTCTACTCTTACACCTTTTGGCCAGTCGGGCTTGAATTTCGCGTCGCTGATCTTCAGATTCTTCATTACGTGAGTGTAGTGGGACAGGAAATAGTCGTCGGAGCTAGTCTCGAAAAACTTCTGCTGAACGGGCAACCAAGAGGCTTCGTCGATCCACATCCGAATTCTGGCGATCTGGCTGCGCGCCTGGTCGGACTTCGGCGTCAATTCCAGCACAACAGTCTTACGGTTGTCGAACTCTTCCTCGCCGATCAGCGTCACAACGTAATTCTTTTTAAGCGTGTCGCCCTTTGTGCCGAATCCGAGCGCCAGATACTGGTCGGCGAACGAGCGGTGCTTTCCGATGTTGTATTCTTCAACGCGACTGATCTTCGGCGTGAAAACGAACAGTGAATCGCCGTTGCGTAGAATCGTTCGAAGATCGGGCTTTTGAAAATCGATGCGCATCTTGTCATCGCGGCGCACGAAAATCTGGCCGGTCTCAGCCGAACTGTCTTTTACCACGGCGGTGTACTTGATGTGCTCTATATCTGCGGTGAGGGAATGAAAGTCCTGTGCGGACTTATCCAGCATGGCCAGGACGCCGTCGAGGGTCCAATTCGAAGTTGCCTGCGCAGCGCACGTTCGAAAGCCAGCGGCGACGCAGCACAGACCAACTAAAACGAAAACTAGAAATGGGATACGTCTCAAACTTGGCCTCTATCCAAGGATGCGGGGCTCATCCATGCCCTCGGAATCCTAACATATAGAAAGAGATGCGCGAACGCGCCGCAACGTTACTCGTGACCAAGTTTTCGCGCGCGGCCGGAATTACGGCTAATGGTGAATCTCGACCTGGTAGGCGATCACCGTGCCCTGGTCATCGCGGAGTGGTTCGATGTTGGCAATGGAGAAATTTCCGCTGTGCAATTCCGGTAGCGCCTCCTGCAAGGCGGTGTGCAGGTCGTTCTGAAGCGCAAGTTTTGTCGGCGGAGCCAGGATGCGCGCATCTACGCGATATTTCAGCCGGTTCCCCTCTTTTGAAATCAATTGGACCTGTCCCGGAGTAACGGGGGCGCCGCTTTGCGGTTTGTCGTGGAACCAGTCCCGCGGCGTGAGAAGCACGAAAACCAGAATCAGGATGACCGCGACGTCGTACTGCCACGTGCCGCGCTCGTAGGACCAGAAAAACGTGCGGTAAAGAATTTGGCCCAAGCTTGCCATAATCAATCCGCAGGCACTCCGTCGACGATGACACCGTCGCGCATGTGCACCACGCGATCGAAATAGGTGGTGGCTTCCGGGTTGTGGGTGATCATCACGATGGTCTGGCCTAGATCTTTGTTCAGTTGCCGCAGCATCTGCAGCACAATTTCCGAGTTCTTCGAATCCAGGTTTCCCGTGGGCTCGTCGGCGAGGAGAATCTTCGGCTCATTGATGATGGCCCGCGCGATAGCCACGCGCTGCTGTTCGCCGCCGGAGAGTTCCGAAGGCTTGTGATGAAGGCGTCCGGCCAGGCCGAGCATCTGCGTTACGACATCGAAGCGGTGCGGGTCGAAACCGTCGCCGTGAATAAATTGCGCGATGGCGATATTCCCCTTGGCCGTCAAGGTGGGGAGCAAATTGAAACGCTGAAAGACAAAGCCGATTTTGTGGCGGCGAAGTTTGGTGCGCGCGTCGTCGCTCAGTTCGGTGAGGTCATTCCCGTCGACCAGCACCTTGCCGCGGGAAGCTTGCGCCAGACCGCCAATCACGTACAGCAGGGAAGACTTGCCGCATCCCGAGGGCCCCATCACTGCAACTGATTCGCCAGGTTGCACGTCGAAATTCACGCCGCGCAATGCCGGGACTTCCACCTTCCCTGCACGGTAGAGTTTCCACAAGTTTTCTGTTCTGAGTATCGGCTCCACGCTCTTTTTTCCCTGGAAAATCAGCCCTTCGGCAGGTGCGTGTATTGTAACTGCGATTCCCATTCGTGCCTAGCCATCCCGCCTGCTTCGCGGTTCCTTTCTCTCTTCTTCATTTCCATTAAATTCAAAGCGCTTACTGCGGCCAATTCTTGGCGTCCTAATCATACGATAACGCTTCGACTGCATCTTTGCGACTTGCTAGCCATGCCGGATAGCTGGCTCCAAACAGCGCGCCGAGGAGCGCGATGCCAGCCGCGCGAAGAATCCATCCGGAAGTGATTAGAATCGTCAAATTAGGAAACTTCCAGAGAAACCCGGCGCGCACCAAATAGCTCAACCCAATGCCTGCAGCAATTCCGAGCAAGCAAAGCGCGGCGGATTCCGAGAGCAGCGCGCGGATTACAAACCAGTGATTTGCCCCCAGTGATTTCAGAACGCCGATGTCCCTGGTGCGCTCGATCACGGTGGTGTACATGGTGAGAAAAATGACCAGCAGCCCTATGGTGACGGCCAGCAGGATCATCGCGTTGATGAAGGCCTCGAGGCCCGGGATATTCGTCGAGGTCATCAGAGAGAGATAGTCTTTGAGTGGCCGGACGGTGTAATTGGGAAGGAGGTGGCGTATCTCTTCCATGACGTCTTCGGTGTGCTCGGGGCGGGTGCACTTCACGAGGAACACGCTTGCCTTGTCCCGTGCGCCCACCAATTCCTGAAGAGTAGTCCGGGGAACAAAAAGGCGAGAGCCCTTTCCATGCTCGACGATTCCCGCGACATGCCAATCGTGATCGAAAAGGCGCAATGTTTGTCCTTGTTCTATTTTTTTTGTTTTCGCGGCAATGTCGTCTACAAGAATGTCGTCCGGGCCTTCAAAGTCGTGCCCCTGAAGGAAAACAAATCCGCCGGAGACGGCTCGAAAGCTTTCTTGATCAATTCCGTAAACGATTTCCACGCCCGACGTGTTGAACTGGAAGAGCACGGGAGCCACAGATTGAACATACTTTAGCTCGGAGAGCTTATCGCCGATCTTGATTGGCATCGGAGCGGTACCAAAGGTTATGAGGAAAGACGAGTTCGGCGGCTGCAGCATGATGTCCGCGCCGATGCCTTCAATGCGCTTGGCCGTTTCGGTTAGCAGGCCGCTGGTCAGACCGACGATGAGGACGACGAGCGCGACCTCTACCGCGATTCCCATGGCGCCAATCAACGTGCGCAGCGGTCGATGCAACAAATTGCGGGCGACCAGTTCACCCATCATGGCTGCTTGTTCTCCGCGGCATCGCCAACATGCACCAATTCCGCTCCCTCTGGCTGTTCAAGCTTGAATCGCTCGGGCGGGATTTCTTCGTTCATAATGACTTTCGTCACTAGCAAATCCAGCTTGTAATCGTCATGCGGCCTTTCGATTCGAATCGTGCGTGGAAACATGACCACTCCGTTTGAGGGTGCGGCCGCAGCACTCTGTCCGGCGGCGTTATCCGGCGGTTGCCAGTCCGCCAGGCGAACATCAGAAAGTAAAACGCCTTTTGGCCCAAAAGTTAGCAAGCGGGCGACCTGCAGATCGGAACGGTCAAACCAGATTTCCCGGAGCACTTCCACTTGATAGCCGCCGCGCAGAACAGTCAATATGTAGTACCGGGCGTTCTCGTCGTTGAACTCTCGCATGGTCACAGATTCCGCTTTGTGAATTTCAGGCCAGAGCAGCGCGTCCAAAAGGTGGTGCGGCCGCAAATTCTCGATCGGTTTGCTGCTGGCGTGTTCGACAGCCACGGACCCAACGAGGAATTTTTTCTTCGAAGGAATCGAAACTCGAAACACCTCGCCGTCGCTGGCCATGTCGAACACCGTAGTTCCGACGACTGGCGCCTGCCCGATCACGCGAATCTGCGCCGGCCGCGCCGCCAGCAGAAAGGCCTTCACCTCATGGTACTCGTCAATGACACCGCTGTACTTCGATCCCGCCGTCGGCTTCAGCTCCACGGTGGCGTTCAATGTTTTCGTGCCGCGCGCCATCTGGTTGTAAGCCTCGAGAAGTTCTTCACGCGTTGCATCCTTTGCCACCGGCCTCTGCGCCACTATGGTGTGGCCGGTCACAACTCTCCCATGACAGCCGCAGGAAATAGCCGCCAGTGTCGCCAAGAGCAGGCATCTTTTCACACGTCGCATCAATCAGTTCCGTCGTCACTTGTACAAATAAAGCAATCTAACAACCACTTGGATGCCTAATCAACGCGGGCCGTGACCGAGCAGGCATTCAATTGGGCCGCGCAATGTGTATGTCAAATGACTGAACCGCTGGCCGGACTCTCCGGATGACTTCGCTGGGCCAAAGCGACTCGCTAAGCAGCGTCACCCAGCCGTCCTCCGGCTCGCAAATGGCGCAAAAAGTGTAGAGTCCGTAGGCCGGTTGGTACGCATCCACTCCTCGTTTTGACAAGTCCCCTTCGAGCGCCGCATCAGCGGAATGCGCCGCCCTGCCTGCCCTGATGCCAAATGTCTCGCCTTCGAAACGTTCAAAGATCTGCCGCAACTGTTCTTGATTTGGCTGCGGCAACACGACGCAACGCTCAGCCGCGTCGCGAAACGCAATCTCACGCGACTTGCAAAATTCTCTCACGCGCTCGAGGTGACTGAAAAAATCCACGAGGTAAGAATCGTCTCCTGCAAGGGCAGGAAAGACTGCCGACCAGATCTCCGCGGCATCCTTGCCTCGCACCGGCTCGCGGTTTTCGGTCTCGACCAACTCGAGCCCGACGGCTCTCACCTCGCCGCCGAGGTCCAGCGCCTGAACGTCCAGAGAAAACGGCGGCAATTCCAGCGCACCGCTTCCTGGCGCCGCGGCTCCCGGTGCGTTCATTCTTCGGACTCCAACTGCGGAAACTTTTCGCGAAAATCCGGTGCCTGCTTCCGAACGTCCAGCCAATCAAAAAAAGCGTCCGGCGTTTCGAGCCAAATGCGGAACCATCCGGCGATCTCCGACTTTTCGGCGCGTTTTTGAGGTTCAACTTTGTGGTTGCGCGAAATCATTTCCGCGCGGCGCTTGCCGAGCCGGGCTACGTTCAAAACACGCTCTACGGCCGCGTGCTCGCCCTGCGCGCGAAACTTGCGCATCAGCTCATCCAGCCGCATGATGCTGACCTCGGCATCTTGCAGCGTCTTGAAGTGCAACAGGTCCTCGAACTCCTCTTCGTATTGTTCCTCGGCTTCTTCCTGCTGGTTGATGAGGACTTTTTGTCCCGCGTCCTTCAGCACGTCCGCGATGTATTCTGTCCCCATCTTGCCGGCTTCGCCATGTTCCGCGAGGAGCCGCCGCCGCAGCTGGTCGATCTCCGCAGGCGTCCATTGTTGGACCTTGATCTCCCTGGCTGTCTCCAGGATCAGGGCTTTCTTCGTTTTCAAATCATCCGTCATCGGGCTTTGCCTCGGTGCTGCTTGGTTTGCTTTTTCTTGGGCTTGGGCGGCGCAGGCGGCGGTGGCGGTGGATCGGCCGGCAAGCCCGCCAGCAACCGGCGATACTTCACTACATTCTTGTTGTGTTCCGCCAGGGTTGCGCCAAAAAAGTGCCCGCCCTGCGTATTGGCCACAAAATAAAGATAATTTGTTTCCGCCGGCCTCAGCGCCGCGCGTAGCGAAGCTTCGCCGGGATTTCCGATCGGGCCGGGAGGAAGCCCGCCGTGCTCATACGTATTGTACGGAGAATCGAACTGCAGGTCCTTCCCCGTTAGTGTTCCGCTGTATTTTCCCAGCCGCTCCATTCCATAAATGACTGTCGGGTCGCACTGCAGGCGCATGCCCCTCCGAAGACGGTTTTCAAATGCGCCGGCCACCAGCGGCCGCTCTTCGGGCTTTGGTGTTTCCCTCTCGACCAGCGACGCCAGAGTTACAATCCTGTTGACGCCCCGGTGGTCGCCTTCGTCTGCCGGTCCACCGGCTACCGGCGAGCCAATGCGTCTCCATTCTTCCTTGAACTTGCGCACCATTTCGGCGGTCAATTCGCTGGCCGAGGAATGCCGGGGAAGCTCATACGTGGCAGGGAAGAGAAAGCCCTCGAGCGTTTGGGCGCCCGGCGCGAAATCACGAATTAGTCCCGGATCACCCGCTGCATAAAGGAAATCCCCTGCGCGCATGAACTTTCCCGCATCCAGGTCGCGGGCGATGTCGAACATCGTTTCGCCTTCGCGCACCGTGAACGGCACTTGGTACACTTGGCCGTTCGCGAGCTTCCAAAAGACTTCGCTTCCCGTCATGGCATGATCAAAAAAATATTCGCCCGCCTGAAGTGTGCGCTTCGGATGCCGCCGCGCATAAATTTCAAAAGCCAGCTTGCTGCGCACCACCCCATTTTTCTTCAGGATGTATGCTACATAGCGGCGCGATACACCGCGTGGCACGTCAACGAAGACACCCTCTTTTGAGAAACCTTGGTACGGGTGCGTCATGCCGTACCACATCCACACCGCGGTGCCCCCGGCAATCAAGACGACAACAAGCAATATCGCCAGCAAATACTTCAATTCAGCCTCACGGATTCACTCTCTTGGTTTGCTCAGGCCTTCCCAGCAGTCTGCTCCTGCCGATCCAGGTACTCTTTCAAAATAACGGCAGCCGCCACGGCGTCCACGCCCATCTTGGCCGGCACATTCTTCGGTCTCTTGCTGCCAGTCAATTTTTCGTCGTGGATGAATCTTCCCTGTATTTCTTCCAGCAGGCGCTCGGCTTCCCAACTGGTGAGACGCTCGTCCACCATTTCCACAGGTACGCCAATCTGTTTTCGCACGCGCTGCGCGAAGCGCTCCGCTTCTTCAGCCATTTCGCCGCGCGAGCCATCCAGCCGCAGCGGCAATCCCACGACGATCTGCTTCACGCCGTGCTCTCGCGCCAGTTCACGCAGCCGCCGCATGTCTTCGTTCCGGTTGACGCGTTCCATCGTGCTCAGCGGCTGCGCCATGCGCGTCGTTGAGTCCGCCAGAGCAAGACCGATCCGCGCGCGGCCATAATCCACCGCCAGAATGAATCGGCGCTCTATTCTGTTCAATTCGTTCTTAGGGCTACTCACTCTTCCAGTATACCGGGAAGGGCTGCGCCATATATGCGATGCGCCCAAAGAGACCCCCGTCACGCAGGGTTCATTCCGAAACAAGACACGGAGCTTACGGCTTGCGGCCTCGAGCACCGCTCTGCCACGCGTCCCAGTAACCAAGAGCCTTCAGTTGCTGGTCGAGGCCGGTTTCCTTGATTAAGACATCGAGTTCGGCGCGCGAAAGGCGCTTGCCGAGCGGTTCGACGCGGTCGGCGATGCCCCAGGCTGTCAGAGCCGCGAGCATGGTATGCAGCTTCAGTTCGCGTATATCCACTTTGTCCAGCGTGTCCGAAGCGGCGTGATAATTTGGCAGATAGTTGGCCTCTTCCTGATTCGCCACCAGGTTGGGCACACCTTCGAGCAGGAAATCGAAATTGTCCGTACCGAACGAAGCGTCATAAGTGTGATTGTTCACGCCCCAGGATTCCAACGGTTTCAGGACTTCGCGCACGCCTGCTTCAATGTCGCGGCGTCCACCCAGGGAATATCCCGTGACGCGGCCGATGCCCGCATCAAAGGTGACCATCGCGCGGATTTTGTCGAGCTCCGCGCGGTGCGCCTTCACATATTCGTACGAGCCGATCGTGCCTTGCTCCTCGCCGCTGAAGAGTACGAAGCGGATTGTCCGCCGCGGCAGGAGCCCGGTGGCCTTGATGGCTCGCGCCGCTTCAATCACCAGCGCGGCATTGCAACCGTTGTCGAGCGCACCCGTGCCCAACTCCCAGGAATCCAGATGCGCGCCGAGGATTACGATTTCGTCCGGCTTCTCGTAGCCGCGAATCTCGCCGACGACATTTTGCTGTTCAATCGGGCCGCCAATTTTATTGGGCATCTTGAGAGAGACTTGCACTTGGCCGGGATATGCACTAGCAAGACGCGCCAACCACATCGCGCCTTCACGCGCGACGATCGCTTGAGGGATTCTGTCGATCTCGCCGTTGAGTGAGTTTGTGTGACGATAGAGGAGCAGCCTTTCGCGTGCGCCCATCCACAAGATGGCCTTCGCGCCGTCTTTGACGGCGTGCTCGATAATCAATGGTGGCCGCAGATATTCGTTGAAAAGATCGGCCCACGTTGACCCTATGTCGCTATGAACCAGCAAGATGGCGCCTCGAATAGAAGCGCCCGCCTTCGCAAAATCGTCGTCGGCGCCGTATCCCACATCGACGACTTGCCCCTCAATCCCTCCCGCTGGCGTCGCCGGTGACCATCCTGCCGACTTTAGCCGCACGGGAAATTTCACCGGGCCCAGCAATTCCAGCCTTGTATCTCCTTCGCTCCACGTCACCGGCAGCATGTACTTCTCGGTATGCACATCCACTCCCGCCGCGCGAAACGCCGCCAGGCCCCACTCCACGGCTTTGGCCATCTCCGGCGATCCGGTCACGCGACCTCCGATTTCATCCGTCAGCCGCCGCAGATTCTCCTCCATCGGGGACGAACCCATCACAATGGGCAATATCTTTGCCGCCGCTTGCGCGCAGCTGGATGCCTCTGTCACTGAGCAACCCACTTCTCCCTGGGCGCTTTGTCCCAGGTTCAGCGGGTTTGGCTTCGCCGGGGGCATCTGCGCCTGCAGAGGCGGCAATGGGCCTGAAAGGCAAAGAAGCAGAGAGATAGCAAGAATTGTGCGGCGTGGCATGAACTGGTTCTCTTTTCCCAGAATCTTGGTACGAAGCGTCGGATTCCCGTTACGGTGCGGATTATACCGAAGGAAGCTCTCTACCAGCATGCTTCACACAGTTTCTGGCGTTTGGTTCTTCGGTCTACGCTTCGGATTGAGGAGGCAATCAGCGACGCGCGCCACCTGCACTATTTCTGCCACATCGTGGACGCGCACAATGTGCGCCCCGTTCAGGATGCTCGCGGTAACCGTGGCGGCAGTGCCCCAGATTCGCTCTTCCGGTGACGCAGGCTTGCCGTCCCGAGCCAGAGTCGCACCGATGAAGCCCTTCCTCGATGTTCCCACCAGCAACAGATAGCCGAGCTTCGCGAGTTGCGGGAGTTTTTGCAGCAATTCGTAATTCTGCGCGAAACTCTTGCCGAAGCCGATGCCCGGATCGACGATGATCTGTGATTTCCCGACGCCGGCCCTGCGTGCGACCGCCACAGACTTTCGCAGCCCCTGAATCACATCTTTCAAGACGTCCCGTGCAAATTCCCCCGCTTGCATCGTCCGCGGCTCTCCCCGCATATGCATCAGGATTAGGGGAACGCGGTGGCGAGCGGCTGCTTCGGCAATTCGTGGATCGCTTCTCAGGCCAGACACGTCGTTGACTAATTCCGCCCCCGCACGGATCGCAAGTTCGGCGACGCTGGCCCTGCGCGTGTCTACCGAAATGGGAATTTTGAGTCGTCCGCGAAGCGCTTCAAGAACAGGGAGAATGCGATCCAACTCTTCGGAGGCAGACGTCTCGACGGATCCTGGCCGCGTCGATTCACCACCGATGTCGAGGAGGTCGGCGCCGGCACGCTCCATCGCAAAGGCATGCTCGATCGCGCTCTCTGGTTGCAGGAATTTCCCGCCGTCGGAAAAGCTGTCTGGCGTTACGTTCAACACGCCCATCACCAGCGTGCGTTCGCCAAGAACCAGCGTACGGGAACTGAGTTTCAGGCGAAAGAGTTTGCGGCGGATCATGAGCAGTAGAAGTGTAACGCGGAAGAAGACTTAACAGAGAGTTCACAGAATCGCGGCAGTGCAGAGAAGAGGGAACTAGTCGAGGTCGAAATCGCGGATAGGTTTGGTCGCCGGCGTGTCCTTGGCCTTCTTCATCGCTTCTTCAAACTTCTTTGCCAGGATGTCTTCCTTGTTCGATTCCTGGAACCACGAATCCGCAAACTTGTCTTCGCGCTGACGGTTCTGTTCGGCAAGGATTTTCTGGGCGTCGGTGAGGTCCACATTCGAGCCGGCTTTGACCGGCACTTCATGCGAGAGCACCGCGCCGAATACAGGATCAACGACAAGCTTTGCGTGGCAGCACGGGCATGTGACGTTGAGATTTTCGCCGCTGCGGTTTCCCATGAGGCGTATTGTACTCCTTCGGGGCAAAAAAGTAGGGGCACGATATATCGTGCCCCTACGGTTGCTTAAACTAGTCGTACGTTAGGCTTTCGCCGGGTTTTCACCGCGCGTAAATCCCGGGGCGGGCCGCAGCTCCGGGCGCACTACTTTCGGGTCGGTGCCCGGCGCGGCTTGCGGCGGTGGCGTGGGAGGAGTGCGCGGTTTCTCCGGCAGCGGCTTGCCTTCCATCAACAGTTTCACTTCATTGGCGTCGATGACTTCCCGTTCGAGCAAGGCCTGTGCGATGCGCTCGAGAGTATCCCGGTTTTTCGCGAGGATACTTTTGGCTTTCTCGTAGCCGCCGTTGACGATGCGCTTCACTTCCTTGTCGATCTGGATGGCAGTGTCTTCGGAATAGTCACGGTGCTGGGCGATTTCGCGGCCCAGGAAGATAGCCTCATCTTTCTTGCCGTAGGCCAGCGGCCCCAGCTCGCTCATACCCCATTCGCAGACCATGTTGCGAGCGATATCCGTGGCGCGTTCGATATCGTTGCCGGCGCCGGTGGTGATGTGGCCGAGAAAGATTTCCTCCGCCGAACGGCCGCCCATCAGCACGGCCAGCATTGCTTCCAAATATTCGCGCGTGTAGGTGTGCTTGTCGTCTTCTGGCAGCTGCATCGTGAGGCCAAGAGCCATGCCTCGCGGAATAATCGTCACTTTGTGGACCGGATCGGCGCCCGGCGTCATCGCCGCAACCAGCGCGTGCCCCGCCTCGTGATACGCCGTGTTTTTCTTCTCTTCGTCCGAAAGAATCATCGACCTGCGCTCGACGCCCATCATCACTTTGTCTTTGGACATCTCGAAGTCGACCATCATCACGAATTTGCGGTTCTGGCGCGCGGCCCACAACGCCGCTTCGTTCACCAGGTTCGCGAGGTCCGCGCCGGAGAAGCCCGGAGTGCCGCGCGCGATGATGGACAAATCCACGTCATCGCCGATGGGCACTTTGCGCGTGTGCACGCGAAGAATTTCTTCGCGGCCCTTCACGTCGGGGCGCGCCACAACGACGCGGCGGTCGAAGCGGCCCGGCCTCAGCAGCGCCGGGTCCAGAACGTCCGGCCGGTTCGTGGCGGCGATCAAAATCACGCCTTCGTTCGATTCGAAGCCATCCATTTCAACGAGCAGCGCGTTGAGCGTTTGCTCGCGCTCGTCGTGTCCGCCGCCGAGACCGGCGCCGCGATGCCGCCCAACCGCATCGATTTCATCAATGAAGATGATGCAGGGCGCATTCTTTTTGCCCTGTTCAAAGAGATCGCGTACGCGGCTCGCGCCCACCCCGACAAACATCTCTACGAAGTCCGAACCGGAAATCGAGAAGAATGGAACGTTGGCTTCGCCAGCGATGGCCCGCGCCAACAGAGTCTTGCCAGTGCCTGGAGGTCCGACAAGCAGCACGCCCTTGGGAATTCGGCCGCCGAGCTTCTGGAACTTCTGTGGGTCTTTCAGGAACTCGATGATTTCCTGCAGTTCTTCCTTGGCTTCGTCCGTTCCGGCGACATCCTTGAAAGTAGCCTTCTTCTGTTGGGCGGAAAGCAACCGCGCGCGAGACTTGCCAAAACTCAGGGCTTTGTTTCCCCCCGACTGCATCTGCCGCATCAGGAACAAGCAGAAACCCACAAGAAGAATCAGCGGCGCGGCATTCAACAGAATTAAAACCCAGTCACCGCTGCGCACTTCCTTCACCTTCAGCTGCACGGCTTTGTCTCTCAGAGCCTTCGTCACAGTTGGCGCTTCTTCCTTCGGAATGGTGACCTGGAATTTCATGTTCGCGGGCTTGTAATATTCGCCTTGCAGATCGTAGCTGTTCGGCGAAAGATACATCGTCACTTCCTTCACGTCGCCCGCATCGACTTTTTGCATCCACACGCTGTACGTCGGAGTGTCCTCGCGCGCCTGTGCCCCGTTGGCGGACACCAGCTTCCAGAGCATCACGCCCAGAAAGACGATCGAGATCCAAAATAGAACTGTTTTTGCTGTGGAACTAGAATTCACGTTGTCCTCACTAATCCTGTCACCCGAAACAACAAATCAGACTCTTGCTTTTTTCTTCCGTCCTTTGCCGCTCTTCGCATGCATCCCGTTCACTGCGGAAGAAAGCTGCCGAAGATTCCGCCCCATCCCATTGGCGGCCGCAAGGCCGTATCCGACCCACATCTGATTAGATGCGGTTCGGAAGCCAAAGTAATCGGGCTCCAGGGCCACGCGCCTCTTGGCCGGCTTATCCAGCAGCACCGCCAGCCGGATCGAGCGCGGCTTGCTTTCGCCCAGCCGCCGCAGCAAAAATTCCTGCGTCACTCCGCTTTCCAGCACAGCGTCAACCACCAGCACGTCACGGCCCTGCAATTCTGGGCCAGAACCAAAAAAGACTTCGCGCCGCGCGTGCCCTCTGTCTTCAACGTCCCGCACTTCTTCGCGCACGAAGTGACAAACAACCGGGGTGTCTATATTCCGCATCAGGTCCGCGGCAAAAACAAAACCCCGATCCAGCGTTATAACCACATCAAGCCGCCGCCCGTTGTACTCCCGCGAAACCTCTTTTCCCAGGGCTGCCACGCGTGCCGCGATGCGCGCCGCGGAAAATGCCGTTCCCTTTCGGCTAGTCAAATTCTTTCCTCGGCGATCACAATGCCCGCCCGGGTCCTTTCATTCGCAGCAAATTCGGCGGCGACAGGAAAGCCGCGAGCCCATACAAGATCGCCGCCACTCGTCAACACCGGCCAGCCGTCACGCTCCCACCGGCTGATGTGCTTCTCATTCAACAAACGCTTCAGCTTATGGGCGCTTCGATGACCCAAGGGACGCAACCGGTCTCCGGGCCGCCAATTGCGAAGTATAAGAGGGAAACGCAACCGGTCGCGGTCCGGAACCGCCCCATCCATACTAGTTTCCCCCCTCTTGGGGGGCCAGTCAATCACCCTGAGGCGGAATACACAACCCAATTCCGCAACGCTTACTCTTGCTTCGTCGTTTACCAAATCGATCTTGTACTCATATTCGCGCGCGGTGTCTGGCAAAGTTCCTGCTCCGACGTTTTCGACGGCCAGAAACACAAGTGCGTCTCGCTCTTTTCGCGCCCTCACTCCCCCCGGCAGCGCGAGCGAACTCCCACTCCTTCCGTTGCGCGCCAGTTGCAGCACCGCCTCCACATGCGCCGCCCCGAGTTGCCCATCACGCGGCTTGATGCCCTCCACGATTCCCCGAACCATCCGCTTAGTCAGCGCTTTCGTCTTCTCTGTGCCCCCTGCGCACTCTGTGTCACATCCCCCCGCCTTCCCCGGCTCGAACAAATCATTCACCGCGATTCGCGCTAGCCCATTCTTTACCTGTACTACCGCCCGCACGCGGTCTCCCGCCATGGCATCCAAAAATGCTTCGTCTTCCCGGGCGAACTCCGCGAGCGTCGCCAGGTGTTCAACAATTGCCGGCTGAAATTGCTTCTCGAGCAAGGGCAGGAGTTTTTTCCGAACCCGCGCGCGCATCCTTCGGGTATCGCGGTTGGTGGCGTCTTCCCGCCAGGTCTGTTTTCGCGCCCGCAGAAGCCGCCGAAGGTCACCTCGCCGGATACCCAGCAGGGGACGGATAATTGGACCGGTGATCGGATGAATTCCGCCTAGGCCTGCGAGGCCCGTCCCGCGCAGAAGATGTGCAAGCACAGTCTCCGCCTGATCGTCGGCCGTGTGAGCCACTGCGATTCGCCCACAAACGCACGATCCGACCAACGAACGGAAATAGTCGTACCGCGCCCGCCGCGCGGCGTCCTCGAGATTGGCCCGCTCCTTTTTTGCTTTCTTCGCAACGTAAACGGAAGCAGAGTGAAGCTCCAGCCCATGGTTCGCCGCCAGTTTCGCGACGAACTTTTCATCTGCATCGGAAGCTTTGCCGCGCAATTTGTGATTGAAGTGCACCACGCTCAGCACGATTCCCAGCTTCTCGCGCAACTCCAGAAGCAAAAGCAGCAGCGCCACGGAATCCGCCCCGCCGGACACAGCCGCGCCCACGCGATCCCCCGGCTGCAACATTCCGTGCTTTTTCAAGGAGGCGAGAATTTGCTGCTTGAGGAGAGTCGAATCCCTCTCGTAAGTGGGTGTGCTTGCTTTTACACGAGTCACGAGTCACCAATCACCGGTAGCTCTTCGCGTCTTTTGGCGCATCCTACCACGCCGGAAGCACTTAAAGTCCTTCTGTGGACGCCTGTGGATATTGCTATTTCCGTTGCTATTTCCGTTGTTGACATTCTACGCGTCCCTTGGCATACTTCTTGGGCTGTGGATGTGCCTTTCTGCAAGACAGGGGGGCTTCGCTCTTTGACAACCGATACGATGTGCCAGAATCTGTTCGAAACCATTGGAGCTTTTCGAGCGCCAATGGTCTGAGTAAATTCGAGCGATCAACAATTCGCTTGGCAGGCTGCCTGGGATGCAAAT